>WBZV01000533.1_pt1 | contig 21909 bp, 20 predicted proteins | sample 5204221 | NCBI WGS metagenome assembly WBZV01 (sample SAMN12344360, study PRJNA552823) | activated sludge metagenome | biome: Activated sludge suspended growth; feature: Nitrification reactor; material: Wastewater; isolation source: activated sludge from nitrification reactor of wastewater...
CACGCTGACCACGCTGTTCGGCACCACCGTGGCCGCGGTGCACGACCACTCGCGCATGCCGCTGCCGGTGCCGATGAAGCTGAGCCTGCCCAACGGGCTGCAGTTCCACGCCAGCGCGCGCTTCGACTGGGGTTCGCGGCGCGTCTTCGGCGCCCTGCCCGAAGGCTTCGACGACAAGGCGCGGCGCGACGAGCCGCGCAGCGATGCCGCACCCGGAGACGCCGCCGCCGCCGCCGCCAGCACGCGCGCGCCGCAGCCGCCCAGCGGCCTGCAGTTCCTGCAGACCGGCGACGCGCAGGTCGAGGCGGTGGTGCAGAAGGTGCGCCGCGTCATCAACCGCGACATCCCGCTGCTCATCCTCGGCGAGACGGGCACCGGCAAGGAGTTGCTGGCGCGCGCCGTGCACCAGGAGTCGAACCGCGCCAAGCAGGCCTTCGTGGCGGTGAACTGCGCCTCCATTCCCGAATCGCTGATCGAGGCCGAACTGTTCGGCTACGAGGAAGGCGCCTTCACCGGCGCCAAGCGCAAGGGCGCGGTGGGCCGCATCGTGCAGGCCAACGGCGGCACGCTGTTCCTCGACGAGATCGGCGACATGCCGCTGGCGCTGCAGGCACGCCTGCTGCGCGTGCTGCAGGAGCGCGTGGTCACGCCGCTGGGCAGCCACCGGCACATCGGCGTCGACATCGCGGTGATCGGCGCGACGCACCGCAACCTGCGCGAGATGATCGAGCGCCAGCAGTTCCGCGAGGATCTTTATTACCGCCTCAACGGCCTGGTGCTGAAGATGCCCGCGCTGCGCGAGCGCAGCGACCTCACCGTGGTGGCGCGCCGCATCCTGCAGGGCGAGTGCCCGCAGGGCAAGCCGCCCGAGATCAGCGCGGCGGTGATGGACCTGCTGGCGCGCTACCAGTGGCCCGGCAACATCCGCCAGCTCGCCAACGTGCTGCGCACCGCCGCCGTGATGGCCTGCGGCGAAGGCCAGATCACCGAGGCCCACCTGTCGGACGACTTCCTCGAGGACGCGCGCAAGCTGCCGCCGCGCAGCGTGCTGCAGGCGGCCGCCGTGCCGGCGCCGGTGCCGATGCCCATGCACGTCGCGCCGCCCACGGTGATGGTGCCGGCGCCCGTGGCGCCGGTGGCACCCGAGCCCGCACCCAGCGCCGCGCCGCCGGCCAACCGCACGCTCGAAGAGGTCGAGATCGACATGATCCGCGCCGCGCTCGATGCGGCCGGCGGCAACATCTCCGAGGCCTCCAAGCGCCTGGGCATCAGCCGCAACACCATCTACCGCAAGCTGCGCTGGAACAAGGCGGCCTGAGCGGCGTTACAGCGGGCACGGGAGAACCCTGTGCCCGGCTGGAGCAACGGCGGTGCGGCATGTGTCTTGCAACGTCGCGCTGCATGAAGATCATCGAGATCGGCCCCGGCGGCGTCGCGCTCGGCGACGAGCACGACCACTGGCTGCTGCTCAGCGCGGCGCCCGAGATCGCGCAGCACGCGCTGCTCGACGACGCCGCGCGCGACGGCCGCCTGGCCGGCGTGGTGCTGCTCGATGCGCAGCTCGAGCACGCGGCGCGCCTGGCGGCGCTGAGCCGCGCGCGCCCGCTCGCGCTGTACGCGACGCCCGGCGTATTCGAGACGCTGACGATGCGGCTGCCGCGCCTGGGCGACCTGCGCTGGCACCCGCTGCCGGTGGCCGGAGACGTGCACAGCGCCGAGTTCGGCGTCGAGGGCATGGCGAGCCTGCGCTGCGTCGCCGTCGACGCCGATGCCAGCGAGGGCGACGTTGCGCATGCCACGGTGGGCGCGCGCCTCGCGCTGATCGTCGAGGACCGGCACAGCGGCCAGCGCCTCGCCTACTCGGCACGCCGCGGCGCCGGCACGCGCGGCGACGCAGGCCTGGAGATCGCCCGATGATCGCGCGCAGCACCTCGGCGCCGCCGCGCCCCGTGCCCGCGCTCGAGCCGATCTGGCTCGAGTGGGGTGCGCTCGCCGGCATGTTCGCCTTCGCCGCCTGGCTGCTCGGCGGGCGCGGCGTGTGGGCGCTGCTGCTCAGCTCCGACCCGACCGGGCTGACGCTGGTGATCATCATCGTCTTCGTCGCCGCGACGCTGTGGTGCGGCATGCGTGCGCGCGAACTGCAGCAGCAGCGCCGCCTGCTCGACGCGGCGCGCGGCGGCGCGGCGGAAGGCTGGGCGGCCGAATACTGGGCCGCGCTGGCTGCCGCGCCGCGCGACGCCGACGCGCCGCTGGACCTGCTGCTCGAACACACGCACGGCCCGCACGGCACGGCCTGGTGGGTCAACGGCATCCAGCTCAAGCTCGGCCTGCTCGGCAAGGTGATCGGCTTTTCCATCCTCGCCCTCGAGATCGGCGCTATCCAGAACTTCGACGCCTCGCAGTCGCAGGAGCTGCTGCGCAGCCTGACCACCGGCCTGGGCGTCGCGCTGCTGACGACCATGGTGGGCCTGGTCGGCAACATCCTGCTCGGGCTGCAGCTCACTCGCCTGGATCGTTATGCCGACGCGCTGGTCGCCGAGGCGCAGCGCCGCGGGCTGGAACCCTAGATGCGGCGCCACCGTTTGGCCCGCGAGGCCGAGGTCGATCCGTTCTACGACATGTTGTTCAACATGCTGATCGCCTTCGTCTTCTGCTTCATCATCGCGCTGCTGGCGATGAACCCGAAGGCGCTCAAGGCGGGCGACATTCCCTCCAAGGCGGAGTTCATCATCAACCTGTCCTGGCCGGACATGAACCCGGACGACATCGACACCTGGGTGCAGGATCCGGCCGGCAACCTGGTGTGGTTCCGCGCCCGCGAGGCCGGCCTGATGCACCTCGATCGCGACGACCGCGGCCTCACCAACGACGTCATCGTCGTCAACGGCAAGCAGGTGGTGAACCCGCTCAACCAGGAGGTGGTGACGATCCGCGGCATCGCGCCCGGCGAGTTCACCGTCAACGCGCACTACTACGAATCGAAGGACGGCCTGCCGGTGGAGGTGACCGTCTCGGTGATCAAGGTGAACCCGCGCGCCGAGGTGGTCTTCTACGGCAACGTGACGCTCGCCCGCAAGGGCGACGAGGCCACCGCTGTGCGCTTCACCGTGCTGCCCGACGGCACGGTGACCAACGTCAACACCCTGCCCAAGACCCTGGTGCAACGCCTATGACGACTGCCGTGGTGCTCAGTCTCGCCGCGCTCGTGCTGCTGTGCACGCTCGCCCTGCTGTGGTCGCGCTGGCCGGTCTGGCTGAAGGGCCTGCTGGTGCTCGCGGTCACGGCCTTCTACTTCTATGCGGACGATGCGCTGCACGGCATCGCCGGCCTGCCCGCGCGCGAGGCCCTGCCCGAGCGCTTCGTGCTGCTGGCCGCGGTGATCGAGGAGCCGGGCGCGAAGAGCAAGGGCGCGCTCTACGTGTGGGTCAACGAGCTGAAGGACGGCAAGCCCGCCGCGCAGCCGCGCGCCTACCGGCTGCCCTACCAGAAGGATCTGCACGCCCTGCTCGACGAGGGCATGAAGAAAGTGCGCCAGGGCATCAGCCAGATGGGCAGCACCGAGCCGAAGACGGGCCCAAAGGGCTTCTCGTGGCTGCGCCCGGGCAGCGACGAACAGAACGTGAAGATCCGCGACCTGCCGGTGCCGCAATTGCCCGAAAAGTGACGCCCGAGAAATGAAGCGCGCCGCTGCCCTGATGTTCGTGCTGCTGGCCGGCTGCGGCGCGCCGCAAGACGACTCGCTGTTCCCGCTCGACGCCGGCCACCGCTGGGCCTACGACATCACCACCGAGTGGGAGAACAACGTGGTCGAGCACGAGCCGCGCGTGATCGAGACGCTCGGCCGCGAACACCTCGAATCCGGCGAGGCCTGGCGGCGCCGCAGCGACAGCGGCGTCGACTACTGGCTGAAGAGCGATACGCTCGGCATCTACCGCGTGGCGACCAAGAACGATCTGCAGGAGGAGCCCGAGGCCGACAAGGAGCCGCGCTTCGTGCTGAAGGCGCCCGTCGCGGTCGGCACCAGCTGGCGCGCCAGCACCACCGCCTACCTGCTGCGGCGGCGCCAGGAATTCCCGCGCGAGATCCGCCACGGCCACCCGGCCGTGCCCATGAGCTACACGATCGAGGCGCTGGGCGAGAAGCTGCAGGTGCGCGCCGGCGCGTTCGAGAACTGCGTGCGCGTCAGGGGCGTGGCCGCGCTGCGCCTGTTCGCCGACCCGGTGGTCGGCTGGAAGGACATGCCGCTGATCACCACCGAGTGGTACTGCGCCGGCGTCGGCCTGGTGAAGCTGGTGCGCGAAGAGCCGGCCGAATCGAGCTTCCTGACCGGCGGCAAGCTGACGATGGAGCTGGTCGACTGGCGTTGATGCCAGCCGGGCCGCAGCCCGGACAATACGCAGCCCTGCGTCGATCATCGGCCGGCACGGCAAACGCCGCGCCCGCCTGCAATCCTTCCATGTCTCACGCCTTCCAGCCCGCCCGCCGCTCGCTGCTGTGCGCCCTCGCGCTCGGCGGCGTGGCCCTGCGCGCGGCCGCCGAGCCGACCGCCCCGCGCCGCCCCTGGCCGGCAGGCCGGCCGACGCCGGCGCTGGACCTGCCCGCCTGGGGCGGCGGGCGCACGCGCCTGGCCGAGCTGCGCGGCCAGGTGATCGTGCTGAACTTCTGGGCCAGCTGGTGCGAGCCCTGCCGCGCCGAGATGCCCTCGCTCGAGCTGCTCGCGCAGCGCCACGAAGGCGACCGCCTGCAGGTGCTGGCGGTGAACCACCGCGAGTCGGACGCCGCCATCCGCCGCTTCATCGACGAGACCGCCCTCACCCTGCCCGTGCTGCGCGACGCCGACGGCGCCGCCGCGCGCGCCTGGGGCGTGGGCGTGTTCCCCAGCACCATCGTGATCGGCCGCGACGGCCGCGCGCGCTTCAGCGTGCTCGGCGAACTCGACTGGACCGGCCTCGAGGCGCGCGCATGGATCGCCGCCGTGCTCTGAACTCCCTTTTCATCCTTTCGCGACCCTCGCCATGACGCAACCCCTTACCCGCCGCCAGCTGCTCGAACGCAGCGCCCTCCTCGCCGCTGCGCCGCTGCTGCCGCTGCAGGCCTTCGCGCAGGAGCGCCGCTTCGAGCCGCAGCCCGGCGCGTGGCGCACATTCGACCTCGTCACCACCGTGAACGTCACCGAGGTGCTGGGCACGACGCGGCTGTGGCTGCCCATCCCCGATGTGGCGAGCGACTGGCAGCAGCCGCTCGAGAACAGCTGGAGCGGCAACGCCAAGCGCGCGCGCATCGTGGCCGACCCGGCGCGCGGCGTGCGCATGCTCTACGCCGAGTTCGAGCCCGCCGCCGGCACGCCGACGCTGACGCTGACCAGCCGCCTGCGCACGCGCGACCGCGCGGTGGACTGGAGCGAGCACGGCCGCATCAGCGAAGACCCCGCGCTGCTGCGCGCCAACCTCGCGCCGACCACGCTGCTGCCCACCGACGGCATCGTGCGCAAGACCGCAGTCGAGGCCACCCGAGGCGCGAAGACCGATCTCGACAAGGTGCGTGCGATCTACCAGTGGGTGGTGGCCAATGCACATCGCGAACCCACGGTGCGCGGCTGCGGCAGCGGCGACATCAAGGCCATGCTCGAGACCGGCAACCTGGGCGGCAAGTGCGCCGACCTGAACGCGGTCTTCGTCGGCCTGTGCCGCTCGGCCGGCATCCCGGCGCGCGACGTCTACGGCCTACGCCTCGCGCCCTCGGCCTTCGGCTACAAGGAGCTGGGCGCCAACCCCGCCAACCTGAAGGGCGCGCAGCATTGCCGCGCCGAGGTCTTCCTGCGCGAGCACGGCTGGGTGGCGATGGACCCCGCCGACGTGCTCAAGGTGATGCGCCAGGAAACCGGCAACTGGATCAAGGACCCGGCCCACCCGGTGGCCGCGCCGGTGATGAAGGGCCTGTTCGGCCGCTGGGAAGGCAACTGGGTGGGCTGGAACACGGCGCACGACGTGACGCTGCCGGGCAGCGAGCGCAAGGGCAGCCTGCCCTTCCTGATGTACCCGAACGGCGAGAACGACGCCGGCAGCTTCGACGAGCTCGCGCCGGACGCATTCAAGTGCACGATCAGCGCCAAGGAAATCGTCTGACGCCTTGATCGCCGGCAGCGCTGGCGGGCGCTGCTCCGCGCGGTGACAGCAGCGTGCCAGCAGGCAACAGCGGCCAAGCCCGCCCGCCGCGGGCAAACCCTCGCTTTGGCCGCTTCGATTCGCCTTCGATCAGCCGAATGGCGCGCATCGCGGGTTGGCATGGCGTGTGCAGAAGATGGGGCGGCTTCCCTTCATCCCACACGGAGACACGATGATCTACGCCCATCCCAACACCGCCGGCGCGCCGGTCGAGTTCAAGCGCCAGTACGACAACTTCATCGGCGGCAAATTCGTCAAGCCGGCCGACGGCCAGTATTTCGACGTCATCACGCCGATCAGCGGCAAGGTCTACACCCAGGCCGCGCGCTCCAACGAGCGCGACGTCGAGCTGGCGCTCGATGCTGCCCACGCCGCCGCCGCCAAGTGGGCTGCTACCGCGCCGGCCGAGCGTGCCAACGTGCTGCTCAAGATCGCCGACCGCATCGAGCAGAACCTCGAGCGCCTGGCCTACGCCGAGACGGTGGACAACGGCAAGCCGATGCGCGAGACGCTGAACGCCGACATCCCGCTGGCCGTCGACCACTTCCGCTACTTCGCCGGCTGCCTGCGCGCGCAGGAAGGCGCGATCAGCGAGATCGACGCCAACACCATCGCCTACCACTTCCACGAGCCGCTCGGCGTGGTCGGCCAGATCATTCCCTGGAACTTCCCGATCCTGATGGCCGCGTGGAAACTGGCGCCGGCGCTGGGCGCGGGCAACTGCGTGGTGCTCAAGCCGGCCGAGTCGACGCCGATCAGCATCCTCGTGCTCACCGAGCTGATCGCCGACCTGCTGCCGCCGGGCGTGCTCAACATCGTCAACGGCTTCGGCCGCGAAGCCGGCATGCCGCTGGCGCAGAGCAAGCGCATCGCCAAGATCGCCTTCACCGGCTCCACCGCCACCGGCCGCGTGATCGCGCAGGCCGCCGCCGGCAACCTGATCCCGGCGACGCTGGAGCTGGGCGGCAAGAGCCCCAACATCTTCTTCGAGGACATCGCCTCGGCCGACGACGCGCTGTTCGACAAGGCCATCGAAGGCCTGGTGCTGTTCGCGTTCAACCAGGGCGAGGTCTGCACCTGCCCGAGCCGCGCGCTGATCCAGGAATCGATCTACGACAAGTTCATGGCGCGCGCGCTCGATCGCGTCAAGGCCATCAAGCAGGGCAGCCCGCTGGACACCGCCACCATGATGGGCGCGCAGGCCTCGGCGATGCAGATGGACAAGATCCTCGGCTACCTCGAGCTCGGCAAGCAGGAAGGCGCGCAAGTGCTCGCCGGCGGCAGCAAGGCGCAGCTCGGCGGAGAGCTCGCCGGCGGCTACTACATCCAGCCGACGCTGTTCAAGGGCCACAACAAGATGCGCATCTTCCGCGAGGAGATCTTCGGGCCGGTGCTGGCCGTGACCACCTTCAAGACGGAAGAAGAGGCGCTGCAGATCGCCAACGACACGCCCTACGGCCTCGGCGCCGGCGTGTGGAGCCGCGACGGCAGCCGTGCCTTCCGCATGGGCCGCGCCATCCAGGCCGGCCGGGTGTGGACCAACTGCTACCACGCCTACCCGGCGCACGCGGCCTTCGGCGGCTACAAGGAATCGGGCATCGGCCGCGAGACGCACAAGGCCATGCTCGACCACTACCAGCAGACCAAGAACCTGCTGGTGAGCTACTCGCCGAACGCGCTCGGGTTCTTCTGAGGAGGAGAACGGCGATGACGGACGCGCTGCCTCGCGTGCAAACCACCGAGGCAGCGCGCGCGCTCGTCGAGGCGCTGCGTGCGCGGCACGGTGCGATCCTTTTCTACCAGTCGCACGGTTGCTGCGCGGGCAGCGCGCCGATGTGCTTCACCGAGCGCGAACTCGCGCTCGGCCCCGGCGACCGCCTGCTCGGCCGCCTCGACGGCGCGCCCGACGGCGTGCCCGTCTACGCCAGCGAGGCGCAGTGCGACTACCTCGCCGGCCTGGCGATGACGCTGGACGTCGCCCCCGGCGACAGCGGCAGCTTCGGGCTGGAAGATGGCTCGGGGCAGCACTTCGTGGTGCACTTCCGGCTGTGGACCGACGAGGAGGTGGCGCGGCTCGCGCCGATCGAGTGGGCTTTGCCGGGGCGCGGGGCTCCGTAGGCGCGGCGCGCCACATCGGCGTTTCAGCCGGGCGAGTGGCAGCGACCCGAAGCGGAAGTGGCCGGACTGAAGCCCGAAGCTTGAAAGCAGTCGTTCACTGATCTCCTCTCAACGCATTGAAGCCTGGCCTTGTGGTCGGCGGGTTGCTGCGGAACAATTAGCTTGCCAACTAGGGTTCGGAGCTTGGTCGTAAGTCAATGCCGCGATGGAGGAGGTTGACGTCGGAGTACGAGTTCCTTCGCGCGGCAAGGCGCCCGCGCATTAGAGAGGATCCAGCGGCAAGCATTTGGTACACCCTCGAGCGAAGCGTTCACGTGCCCAGCAGTGTCGTTAAGTACCGCATCTTCATCGCTAGCCCAAGTGGGCTGGAAGGGATTCGGCAGGCGTTTCATCGGACGCTAGACAACTACAATCGGCGTGAGGCGGTTCCGCGCAACGTAATGTTCGAGGCGGTCTCCTGGGAAGCCATTCCATCTGGCTTGGGCCGGCCTCAAGAGTTGATCAATGCAGAGATTCGCAACTGTGACTTCGCGGTGTTCATCTTCCGCGACCGTTGGGGATCTAGCACCGGCCTGAAAAGCAATTACAGCAGCGGCTGTGAGGAGGAATGGGCGCTGTGCAACGAGTTGTTCTTGGAAGGCAAGATGCAAGGCGTCCAACTGTATTTCCTTCCGGTGGATCAGGCGCGCCTGAGAGACCCTGGAGCGCAACTCAAGAAGGTGTTGGTGTTTCGCAAGAAAGTCGAACGCGCTCGCCAGCACCTTTGCAAGGCCCTTTATGCAGATGACGAGTTTGCCGCCGAACTACAAACGTCACTTGCTGCTTGGATGCTGAAGCACGAACGTTCAGGGCCTCGGGTTGATCCAACCCGCCGCAGGCAGGAAATCTCAGCACCAACATCGCCGAGCGCTGCGTCGGACGGCCTGTCAGCTGGTCTATTGCGGCATGCGGAGGGCCTGATAGAGCAGAAGCCTGAATCAGCATTGCCGATTATTGAAGCCTCGTTGATGGCAGCGCCTCCGAACGACGTCGCCGCCAAAGCATTGTTTGCGAGAGCATACGTCTTGCGGGCATTGGGTCGCGCCGAAGAGGAGTTAACAGTCTACGGCGAACTGGCTGCCCGCTTCGACGATGCGACCGATTTGTCAATTCGGGAGACGATTGCCAAATCGCTTGTTAACAAAGGCGCGTGTCTAAACACGCTCGGACGCACAGAAGAGGGGGTCACCGTAATTGATGAAATGCTGGCCCGCTTCAGCGATGCTTCGGAGCTGGCACTCAGAGAATCAGTAGCTACAGGCCTTCTCAACAAGGGTAACCAACTCGGAAAGCTCGGACGCGATGAGGATGCAGTTGCCACCTATGAGGAACTGGAAGTTCGCTTCAACGGTTCGATCGAGTTGCCGCTTCAGAAATTGGTCGGATACGCGCTTTTCAACAAGGGCTTTGCCCTCGACCGCCTTGGGCGCAACGGCGATGCAGTGATCGCTTACGACACACTGCTCGCTCGACTCGGCGGCGCGAGCGAATTGGTGCTACGAGAGGTCTTCGCTGGCGGTCTTCTTGCCAAGGGCCAGAGCCTAGATATGCTCGGACGCTTCGAGGAGGAGATTGCCGTCTATAACAATCTAGTAGACCGCTTCGGCGACTCTACCGAATTGCCGCTTAGAGTGCACGTATCTGCGGCCCTCTTCAAGAAGGGCTTGACACTGGGCAAACTCGGCCGCACCGAAGACGAGATCACGTCGTACGATGGGCTGCTCGAAAGATTCTGGAATGCTATCGAATCGTCGTTTTCAGAGGTACTGGCCAAGGCACTGTATAACAAGTGCCTCAAGGTTGATGTGCTGGAGGGAATCGTCCTTTGCGATCAACTGCTCGAACGCTTCGGAACGGCTACTGACCTGGAGGTCAGAGAGCCGGTAGCTAAAGGACTTCGGACCAAAGCCGACAACCTTCATGTGCTGGGGCGAAGCAATGAAAGTATCGCTGTTTACGACGACCTCATTGCTCGATTTGGGAGCGCCACGGAAGTCCCTCTTCGCTTGGCTGTGGCGAATGGTCTACTGGGCAAAGGCGCGGTTCTGCGTGAACTGGGGCGCTATGAGGACGAAAGCGCCATTTACGATGAGCTGCGCGCGCGCATGGGGAGTGCGCGTGAATTGCTGCTCCGCGCCGCGGTCGCCAACGGGCTCGTCAACAAGGGTATAGCCCTCGGTAAACTCGGGCGCAAAGAAGGGGAAACTGCCGCCTATGACGAACTGCTCTCCCGCTTTGGCGAGGCATCCGAATTTGAGCTTCGAGAGCCGGTAGCCAAGGGGCTCTTTAACAAGAGCGTTAATCTCGGGACGCTCCGGCGCCACCGAGAACAAGCGGCTGCGCTGGAAGAATTGGTAATGCGCTGCGGCCACGACAGAGAACTAGGCATCCAGCAGATTGTTAGGATCGCGTTGGATGAGTTGGCGATTCTCCGGTCGAAGGGGGCAGAGCCCGAATCGTGAGGACAATGAAGCCACACCGGTCTGTCGCTGGTCGCAGCTTGTGGCCGAAGCTAGCCTGCGGCAACCGCCATCCGCAATCGAGTCACCACAGCGCCCTGCCGCCCAGTCCGATTCGATTCAGCGCTCAAGCCACCGTCGCGCGCAAGCTCGCTTCCAGCACGAGGCCCGGTCGCTGCTCGCCGGGCCTCGCTGCCTTGAGCACCAGGTCCCCACCGAACGCCCACACGCGCTCCTTGATGCCCGCCAGCCCATTGCCGCGTCGCAGCGCGGCCTGCGCATCGGCGAGGCCGACGCCGTCGTCGGCCACCGACCACTGCATCGCCTCGCTGCCCTCGGGCCAGCGCAGCGTGATGGTCACCACGCTCGCGCCGGCGTGGCGTGCCACGTTGGTCAGCGCCTCCTGGCTGATGCGGTACAGCGCCAGCGCGAGCTCGCGCGGCATGCTGCGATCGCGCGCGGCCTCGATGGCGAGTTCGACGCGCAGCGCGCCGCTGGCACTGCGGCGCCAGCCTTCGGCGAGGCCCTGCAGCAGTTCGGCCAGCGTGACCACGCTCACCGCGCCCTCGCCCGGCTCGACGCCGGCCAGCGGCTGCAGCCGCGCCAGCAGGCCGCGCACGTCGCCCTGCACGGCGGCGCATTGTTCGAGCATGCCCTGCACGACCGGTTGCACGTCGGGCAGATCCTTCAGCCGCTGTGCGAGCCAGGCCGCGTCGACGCGGATCGCGGTGAGGCGCTGGCCGAATTCGTCGTGCAGCTCGCGCGACAGGCGCATGCGCTCCTCCTCCTGCAGCGACTGCACCTTGTGGCCGAGCAGGCGGCGCTCGGCCTGGGCCGCGTCGAGCGCCGCGCCGAGCGAGCGCAGCGCGGCGGCGATCTGCTCGAGCTCGCCGATCGGCATGGTGGGCATGGCGCGCGCCGCCGCGGTCTCGCCGGCCTGGATGCGCCCGATCGCGCTGAGCATGCCCTCCAGCGGCCGGAATGCCGAGCGCACGTTCCAGCGCAGCACCACCAGCATCACGATCAGGCCCGCCACCAGCACGCCGAGCAGGCTGCCGAGGTAGACCACCGCCTCGCGGCGCTCGCTGTCGGGCTGCGCGGCCAGCGTGAGGATCCACGGCAGCTTGCCAGGGCGCGGCAGCATCCAGGTCACCGGCTCGATGGCCAGGCCAGGCCGCCAGCGCCGGTGCCAGTCGGTCAGCGTCTCCACCACGATGGAGTTCGTGGGCTCGGGCAGGCGGCCGACGATCAGGCGGCCGGTGCCGTCGCGCAGCGAGAGCGAGAGGTGGCGCAGCGGCGTCTCGTCGTCGCGCGCGGCGAGCACGGCCACCAGCTGCGCATCGCTCAGCTCGCCGGCGCGCGCCAGGCGCTCCATGGTCGCGGCCAGCGACATCGCGGCGCGCACCTCGCCGTCGATGTCGGCATCGGTGCGCGCGAGCCCGAGCGCGATGGCCGCGAGCAGCGTCAGCGCCGCCACCGCGAGCGCGCGCCGCATCACGCGGCGCGGCAGGTCGAGCGGAACGCGCGCTGAGCTCACCGCCGCTTCACAGGTCGTACCAGGCCAGCCCCAGCACGATGCCGCTGCCGCGCAACTCGTCGCTGCGCACGCGCTGCCAGGCGATGTCGAGCGCCAGACGCTCGCGCTTGATCCAGTGGCGCACGCCGGCGTGCAGCAGCCGGCCCTCGCGATCGCGCGCGGCTTCCGCGAACAGCGAGGTGCGCCGCCACACCTCGCGCTCGGCGGCGATCACCCCGGTGAAGACGCGGCGCTCTTCCTTCGGCTTGGCCACGCCGAGGTTGAGGTGCAGGAGGCTCTTGCTCGCCTCGTCGAGCTGCAGCGTCAGCGGCAAGCTCAGCGAGGTGGCGGCATGCGTCCAGGGGCCGCCCTCGGGCCGCTCCATGTCCAGCGCCAGCACCACGCCCCAGCCCCAGCCCTCGCGCGCGATACGGTTGAACAGGTGCTTGAACTCGATCTCGATCTCATGGCCGTTGCCGCGGTCGCGGTCGAGCACGCGGCGGAATTCGGCCTGCAGCGAGTTGTCGGGGCTGAACGCGTATTCGGGCGCGATGGTGAAGCTCTTCTGGTGCCCGGCCTGGCGGACCCAATTTTCCACCGCCCAGACCTGCTCCTCGTCCTCCTCGGCGGCGCCGCTGTTGGCGACGATGTAGGGGCGGTCGGCCGCGCGGCAGGCGATGGCGAAGACAGCGAGGCACAGGGCGAGGAGGAATCGGCTCATGCGTTCATCGTGCCATGAAAGAGAAACGCCACGCCCGCATGCGCGGAGCGTGGCGAAAGTTGTCGACGGATGCGAATCGCGGGACGGCTCCAGTGTGGCGCCGCCCGCGCCGTCTGTCCCGGGAATGCTTCCCGACACAGCGGCGCGTCGATCAGACGGTCACTTCATCAGCTTGAACACCCACACCGAGCCGCCCTGCTCGAGGTAGTTGACCTTCTTGGCCACGTCGCCGCCCCACAGCGGCACCGCACCGCCCCAGCCCGAGACCACAGCGACGAACTGCTCGCCCTTGTCTTCCCAGGTGATCGGGGGCGCGACCACGCCCGAGCCGGTCTGGAACTTCCAGACGATCTTGCCGGTCTTGGCGTCGGCGGCCTGCAGGAAGCCTTCCGGCGTGCCCCACCACACGAGGTTGCCGCCGGTGGTCAGCACGCCGCCCCACAGCGGCGCGTTGTTGGGCGCTTCCCAGACGATCTTGCCGCTCTTCGGGTCGATGGCGCGCAGCGCGCCGATCGGGCCGTCGGAGAGCGTCTTGATCGTGAAGCCGGCGCCCAGGTAGGCCGCGCCCTTCTTGTAGGTGATGGGCTCGTTCCAGATCTCCATGCCCCACTCGTTGGACGGCACGTAGAACAGCTTGGTCTCCGGCGAGTAGGCCATCGGCATCTGGTTCTTGCCGCCCAGGAAGCTCGGCGCGGCGAACACCGATTTGCCCTTGGCCGCATCCGCACCCGCGGTCGGGTCGCCCGGGCGGTTCTCCGGCACGTAGTTGGGCCGGCCGGTCTTCAGGTCGATGCCGGTGGCCCAGGTGATCTTCTTGACGAAGGGGAAGGCGTTCTCGAGCTTGCCGTTCTTCGCGTCGATCACGTAGAAGAAGCCGTTGCGGTCGGCCTTGCCGCCGAGGATCTTGCCGCCGTCCTCGTAGGTGACGAACTCGTTGACGCCGTCGAAGTCCCAGCCGTCGTTGGGCGTGTTCTGGTAGTGCCAGACGATCTGGCCGGTCTTCACGTCGATGGCGACGGTGGAGCAGCTGAACAGGTTGTCGCCCTTGCGCAGGTGGCTGTTCCAGGGCGCCGGGTTGCCGGTGCCGAAGTAGGCGAGGCCCGTCTTGGCGTTGTAGGTGCCGCCCAGCCAGGTGGCCGCGCCGCCGGTCTTCCACAGGTCGCCCGGCCAGCTCTTGCCGGCCGTGCCGGAGATGCCGTTCTCCTTCTTGTTGCCGTCCTTGTCGAAGGTGTAGCCCATGTGGCCTTCCACCGTCGGGCGCACCCAGACCAGCGCGCCGGTCTTGGGGTTGCGCGCCTCGACGCGGCCGACGATGCCGAACTCGCCGCCGGACACGCCGGTCAGCAGCAGGCCATTGGCGATCAGCGGCGCGGCCGAGGCGGAGTAGCCGGCGGCGTAGTCGTCGATCTTCTCCTTCCACACCACGTCGCCGCTCTTCTGGTCGAGCGCGACCAGCTGCGCGTCGAGCGTCGCGAAGATCACCAGGTTGTCGTACAGCGCGGCGCCGCGGTTGATCACGTCGCAGCAGGGCATGATGCCGTCGGGCAGGCGGTGCTCGTACTTCCAGAGCTTCTGGCCGGTCTTGGCGTCGAGCGCGTAGAGGCGCGAGTACGAGGCGGTCACGAACATCACGCCGTCGTGGATCAGCGGCTGCGATTCCTGGCCGCGCTGCTTCTCGCCGCCGAAGGAGAACGACCACACCGGCGTGAGGCGGCCGATGGTCGAGGCATTGATCTGCTTGAGCGGCGAGTAGCGCTGGCCCTGCTGGCCGATGCCCCAGGAGACGACGTCGCCCGGGGTCTTCGCGTCGTCTTCGATCATCTTGTCGGTCACCGCCGACTGGGCACTCATCGTGCCCAGCGCCAGCGCGACCCAAACGGTCAGTTGCTTGATTCGCATCCTTGTCTCCTCGAGGGTTTGAGAGATCCGGGAAGCGGACGCCTGCCGCTCCTCCGGCTATCGCTTGGGCAACATGCGTGCCAGTGGCCGGGGCGGGCGGAAACGCCGCTGCGGGGCCCGGATCCCGCCCCGGCTTCAGGGTTTCCCCCGCGCGTTGTGCCAGCGCGGAGCAGTCTTCCCGCGTCGCGCTGACACAGGCACACTCAGCCCGTTTTCCGAATGGGAGCACACCATGGCCACGCAGCGCGAGCGCCCCTACAACCGCTTCAACTTTCTCGTCGACCTGGGCGACGGCAACACCGAGGGCCCCGACGCCGGCTTCGCCGAGGTCAGCGGCCTCGGGATGCAGCTGGAGGTGATCGAATACCGCAACGGCAACTCGCGCGAGAACGAGCCCATGAAGATCACCGGCCTGGCGCGCGTGGGCGACGTGACGCTGCGCCGCGGGCTGATCGGCTCGCTCAAGCTCTACCACTGGATCAACCAGATCCGCAACGGCGACACCAACGCGCTGCGCACCGTCACCATCCAGCTGCAGAACGAAGACCACACGGCGACCGTGCAAACCTGGAAGCTGCTGCGCGCGCGCATCGTCAAGCACGTGAGCGGCCCCTTCAACGCCAAGGGCGGCGACGTGGCGATGGAAGAGATGGTGCTGGCCTTCGAGCGGCTGGAGCTCGAATGAGCGGCCAGGACGCGCGGCCCGTGATTGGCAACCATTTCCGCGTCGAGATCGTCGACGGCAACGGCCACGCCACGGAAGTCGGCTGCTCGGAAGTGGTATTTCCCGCGCTGGCCGTGCACGCCGATGCGCAATCGCCGCCGGCCGAGGAACGGCTGGTGCTGCGCCGCGCCGCCAACGGCGACCGCGTGCTGCACGACTGGTGGGCCAAGGCCTGCAACGGGCGTGCGCCGCGGCGCCGCAGCGTGCGCGTGACCCTGCTCGCGCCCGACCACGAGCGCGCCGTCAAGCGCTGGCGCTTTCGCAACGCGCGGCCGACGAGCCTGCACTACTCGCCGCTGGACGCGATGGGCAATGCGCTGGTGATGGAGTCGCTGGCGGTCGCCTTCGACAGCGTCGAGATCGAGTAGTCGGTTAGGGCGTGCCGCCCTTCAGCACCGCGCGCTCGTAGCGCGGATAGAGATGCGCCACGTTGCGCGTGTACTCGGTGCCGAAAGCGGCCCAGGCGCGAAACTCGGCCGGCACCTCGCTGCGCAGCACCTCGTTCATCTCGGCGCCCTGCTCCGCCAGCTGGCGGAAGCGGCCGTCGATCCACTGCAGGTAGCGCTGCGTCTGCCCCACCGCGCTCGCATCCGCGCGCACCGGGCCGTGGCTGGGCACCAGCGTCTTGACGGGCAGCGCGGCGAAGGCGCGCAGGCTCTGCAGCCAGGGGCCCACCTGCGCATGCGGCGTGGTCGGGATGCGCTGCGCGAATACCAGCCCGCCGGCGAACACCACACCGCTGGTCTTGTCCACCAGCACCAGATCACTGTCGGTGTGGCCGCGGTACTCGCGCAGCTCCATGTCGCGGCTGCCGATGTGCAGCGGCCCGAGCGCCACGGTGCCGGTGGGCAGCACCGCCTCGGTGCCGCGCATCCAGTCGCCGCACAGGCGATAGAGGTTGTCTTCGTAGGCCTTGGCCTCGCGCGCCATGCCGGCGCGCGTGGCATCGGTGGCCAGGCGCGGCACGTCGGCAAACGCCTGGTTGCCGAGGAAGTAGTCGGGGTGCAGGTTGAGGTGGATCACCTGCACCACCGGCTCGCTCGTGGTCTTGGCGATCAGCGCGCGCAGCTGCTCGCCGTAGCGCCTGGACGGCCCCGTGTTGATCACCAGCACGCCGCTGCCGGTGGCGATGAAGCCGGTGTTGATGATGTTGCAGCCGTTGGCCGGCGTGAAATCGGCGTTGGCGCCCTCCACCACCCACACGCCGGGCGCCAGCGCGCGCGCCGCCAGGCCGTAGTCGAGCCGTCCCAGGTCGACGCGCGGCGTGCCCTGCGCGAGCGGGTTGGCGAAGGCGGCCAGCAGCAGCGAGGCGAGCAGCGCCTTCATTCGATGCGCCCGTCGATGCGGTTGCCGTTGTTGTCGGTGCCAGTGAGGCGCAGGCCGCCGGCCACCCGGCCGGGGAAATCGAAGCTGAATACCGGGTTCTCGCTCACCGGCTCGAAGGTGGCCAGGCGCAGCAGCTCGCGGCCCTGCTCGTCGCGCACGGCGAGCCTGTTGACGTAGAAGGCCGGAATGCCGCCGACCAGGCCGGTGTCCATCGGGTGCATCACCATCACGCGCAGCCGCGAGGCGTTCTCGCCGCCCACCGGGCTGCTGGCGAACAGCTTGCCGCGCGCCTGGCCCAGCGTCTGCGTCCAGCTGCCGTCCTTGCGCGTGGCGCCGGACACGGTGCAGCCGCCGCCCGAAGAATCGACCTGCGTGCCGCCGACGTGCCAGACGCCGTCTTTCGTGCGCGCCGCGGCGCGCACCGGGCTGGCCTGCTCGAGCTTGAAGCGCAGGCCCAGGCTGGCGAGCGTGGCCAGCGGCTGGTACTCGAGCACCTTGCGGATCGGGTTGCGGTCGACGAAGACGACGATGGTCTCGACCTCGGGCAGGCCCAGCGCCGAGACGCTGATCGGCACGTTCATCGGGTCCTCGGCGAAGGCCGGGCCGCGCACCTGCACGCGCTCGTCGAACACCACCTTGGCCGTGCCGAAGAACTCGCGCTTCAGGTCGGGCCATTGCAGCGAGCCGAAGGGGTCGTCGAGCGCATCGGCGTGGGCGGCGCCGCACGCGAGGTTCGCGGCGAGCAGGGTCAGGACGGCACGGCGGCTCGGCATGCCCGGCATCGTGGCCGGGTGCGCGCGGCGCTTCCAGTCAGGGGGAACCCCCGGCACTGCGCCAGAACGGATCAGCGCGCTCAGCCCAGGGAGTCGTTCACCTGCTCGTTGAACTCGGCCAGGCTCACCGCCGCGCCGATCTCGCGCGGCATCGCGTCGCGCGCCGAGAAGACGCCGAGCAGGGTGTTGCCCTCGCCGACCACCGGCAGGTGGCGGAAGCCGCGCTCGAGCATGATCAGCACGGCGTCCTCGACCTTGGTATTGGGGCCGATGCAGCGCGGGTTGGGCGTCATCACGCCGGCCAGCGTGGTCTTGGACGGATCGACCGCCTTGGCGAGCACGCGCGTCATCAGGTCGCGCTCGGTGACGATGCCCAGCAGCTGCGTGCCCGCGCCCACCACCAGCACGCTGCCGCAGTTGGCGCGCGTCATCACGCAAGCGGCCTCGTGCACGCTGGCGCTCGGCGGCAGGCTCACGAGCAGCCGACGCGGCATCGACTGGTACACGGTGCGTTGGGTCATGGCAGCTCCTCCTCTGGCGCGCGGCTTCAGCGCAGCGCGGCGTTGATCTTGGCGAGTGTGGCGGAACCCGGGCACAGCGTGTCCGACGCCAGCGTGTTCAGCGGCGCGGCGGCGGTATTCAGCGCGGTGTGCAGGTCGGTGGCCAGCGGGTCGATGTAGAGCAGCCCGGTCAGCAGCTCGCCATGCGCGGCCTCGCGCTGCATGCGGTCCATCGCGCCGAGCCGGTCGGTCGGGTCGTAGTCGGAAGCGAGCTTGCGCAAGCGCAGGATCGAGCCGTCGTGGTTGGTCACCGCGATCACCGCGCCGGGCGCGTAGCTGGCCGTGATCTCCTGGCCCGGGGTGATGAAGTCGATGCGGCTCACCGCCTCGTTGTGCTGGCGCACGTAGTCGTAGCTCTTGGTGCTGCCGCCGTGGTTGTTGAAGGTGACGCAGGGGCTGATGACGTCGATGAAGGCCGCGCCGCCGTGCGCCATCGCGCCCTTGATCAGCGGCACCAGCTGCTCCTTGTCGCCGCTGAAGCTGCGCGCGACGTAGGTGGCGCCCAGCTGCAGCGCCATGCCGACCAGGTCGACCGGGCTGTCGTGGTTGACCACGCCCTTCTTGCTCTTGCTGCCCAGGTCGGCGGTGGCCGAGAACTGGCCCTTGGTGAGGCCGTAGACGCCGTTGTTCTCGACGATGTAGGCCATGCGCACGCCGCGCCGCATCGCATGGGCGAACTGGCCGAGGCCGATGGAGGCGGAGTCGCCGTCGCCCGAGACGCCGAGGTAGAGCAGGCTGCGGTTGGCGAGGTTGGCGCCGGTCAGCACCGAGGGCATGCGGCCGTGCACGGTGTTGAAGCCGTGCGAGGCGCCGAGGAAGTAGTCGGGCGTCTTGCTGCTGCAGCCGATGCCGCTGAGCTTGGCGACGCGGTGCGGCTCGATGTCGAGTTCCCAGCAGGCCTGCACGATGGCCGCCGAGATCGAATCGTGGCCGCAGCCGGCGCACAGCGTGGAGATGCGGCCTTCGTAGTCGCGGCGGGTGTAGCCGACCTTGTTCTTGGTGAGGGTCGGGTGGTGAAGCCTCGGCTTGGCGATGTAGGTCACGCGAATTCCTTCTTCCAGACCGTCGCCTTGCGGATCGCGCCGGCGATGAAGCGTGCGGTGATCGGCGTGCCGTCGAAGTGCAGCACGCGCACCAGCTTGGCGGGGTCGACGCCGAGTTCGTTGACGAGCAGCGTCTGCATCTGCCCGTCGCGGTTCTGCTCGACCACGAATACCTTCTCGTGCGCCGCGATGAACTCCGGCACCGAATCCGGGAAGGGGAAGGCGCGCAGCCGCATCGCGTCGAGCATCACGCCCTCGTGCGCGAGCACTTCCAGCGCCTCGTGCATGGCCGGGCTGGTCGAGCCGAAGTAGATGACGCCCAGGCGCGTCGGCTTGGCCGCCGGGTGCAGCACCGGCTGCGGCACCAGCGCGGCCGCGGTGCGGAACTTGCGCAGCAGCCGCTCCATGTTGTAGATGTAGTCGGGGCCGCGCTCGGAGTAGCGCGCATAGGCGTCGCGCGTGGTGCCGCGCGTGAAGTAGGCGCCCTTGCTCGGGTGCGTGCCGGGCAGCGTGCGCCAGGGGATGCCGTCGCCGTCCACGTCCTTGTAGCGGCCGAAGTCGCGGCCGGCCTCGAGCTCTTCGGCGCTCATGACCTTGCCGCGGTCGTAGGCGCGCGCCTCGTCCCAGGCGAAGGGCTCGCACAGGCGCTGGTTCATGCCGATGTCGAGGTCGGTCATCACGAATACCGGCGTCTGCAGGCGGTCGGCGAGGTCGAGCGCCGCGGCGGCATGCTCGAAGCATTCGTGCGGGTCTTCCGGCAGCAGCAGCACGTGCTTGGTGTCGCCGTGCGAGGCATAGGCGCTCGACAGCAGATCGGCCTGCTGCGTGCGCGTGGGCATGCCGGTGGAGGGGCCGCCGCGCTGCACGTCGATGATGGTCACCGGGATCTCGGCGAAGTAGGCGAGGCCGATGAACTCCGTCATCAGCGAGACGCCCGGGCCCGAGGTCGCGGTGAAGGCGCGCGCGCCGTTCCAGCCGGCGCCGACGACCATGCCGATCGAGGCGATCTCGTCCTCGGCCTGCACGATGGCGAAGCGGTGCTGGCCGGTGGCGGGGTCGACGCGGTATTTCTCGCAGTATTTCTGGAACGATTCGGCCACCGACGACGAGGGCGTGATCGGGTACCAGGCCGCCACGGTCGCGCCGCCGTACACGCAGCCGAGCGCCGCGGCGGAGTTGCCGTCGACGAAGATGCGCTCGCCCACCTTGTCGGCCCGGCGCACGCGCAGGCCGACCGTGAGGCCGCTGGCCGTCGCCCAGTCGCGCCCGAGGTTCAGGGCCTGCACGTTCGCGCCGAGCAGCCGCTCCTTGCCGCGGTACTGCTCGGCGAAGAGCTTCTCGAACACGCCCACGTCCATGTCGAGCAGCACCGACAGCACGCCGACGTAGATGATGTTCTTGAACAGCTGGCGCTGGCGCGGATCCGCATAGGCCTGGTTCGCGATTTCCGTCAGCGGCACGGCGATCACCTGCACGTCCTCGCGGAAGGCGGCCGGCGGCAGCGCGCGCGTGCTGTCGTAGAGCAGGTAGCCGCCGGGCTCGATCTCGGCCACGTCGGCGTCCCAGGTCTGCGGGTTCATCGCCACCATCATGTCCACGCCGCCGCGCCGGCCCGACCAGCCGCTCTCGCACACCCGCGCCTCGTACCAGGTCGGCAGGCCCTGGATGTTGCTCGGGAAGATGTTGCGCGGCGCCACCGGCACGCCCATGCGGATGACCGCCTTGGCGAACAGCTCGTTGGCCGAGGCCGACCCCGAGCCGTTGACGTTGGCGAACTTGATGACGAAATCGTTGACCGCCTCGATGCGCTTCATGCAGTGACTTTCGGCTGGTTCGGGGCATCGGCGGTGGCGTCGCGGCAGCGCGGCCCCGCCTGCGTGGTGTGCAGCAGCATCTTCTGCATGTCCCAGGCGCCGGTGGGGCAGCGCTCGGCGCACAGGCCGCAGTGCAGGCAGACGTCTTCATCCTTCACCATCACGCGGCCGCTCTTCAGCGAGGTCGAGACGTAGAGATCCTGCGCCAGGTTGGTGGCCGGCGCCTTCAGCCGCGTGCGCAGGTCGGCTTCCTCGCCCGGCGCGGTGAAGGTGATGCAGTCCATCGGGCAGATGTCGACGCAGCCGTCGCACTCGATGCAGGTGTCGCGGTTGAACACCGTCTGCACGTCGCAGTTCAGGCAGCGCTGCGCCTCGCGCCAGGCGGTGGCTTCGTCGAAGCCGAGCTCGACCTCGATCTTGATGCTCTGCAGCGCCCGCTCGGCCGCCGCCCAGGGCACCTTGTTGCGCGCGGCGATCGAGATGTCGTTGTCGTAGCTCCACTCGTGGATGCCCATCTTCTGCGACATCAGGTTGGCATGCGCCACCGGGCGCGTGGCCGGGTCTTCGCCGTTGAGCAGCCGGTCGATCGACACCGCGGCCTCGTGGCCGTGCGCGACGGCGGTGATGATGTTCTTCGGGCCGAAGGCCGCGTCGCCGCCGAAGAAGACGTTGGGCAGCGTCGATTGGTGCGTGCTCGCGTCGAGCACCGGCAGGCCGTGCTTGTCGAAGCTGATGCCGCAGTCGCGCTCGATC
>WBZV01000408.1_pt1 | contig 21894 bp, 14 predicted proteins | sample 5204221 | NCBI WGS metagenome assembly WBZV01 (sample SAMN12344360, study PRJNA552823) | activated sludge metagenome | biome: Activated sludge suspended growth; feature: Nitrification reactor; material: Wastewater; isolation source: activated sludge from nitrification reactor of wastewater...
CCTTCTGGGAACAGACCGGACGACGCATCGCCAACCGCAATCTGTGGCTGTCGATGCCCGCCCTGCTGCTAGCGTTCGCCGTCTGGGTGGTGTGGAGCGTGATCGTGGTCGAATTGCCCCACATCGGCTTCCAGTTCACGCCCAATCAATTGTTCTGGCTGGCGGCGTTGCCCGGACTGTCCGGCGCCGTGTTCCGGATGCTGTTCTCCTTCGTGGTGCCGATTTTCGGCGGACGCAACTGGACCGTGTTCAGCACCGCGCTGTTGCTGTTACCGACTCTGTGGATCGGCGTGGCGATGCAAGACACGAATACCAACTACGCGGTATTCGTAGCCATTGCGCTGCTGTGCGGTTTGGGCGGCGGCAATTTCTCCTCCAGCATGGCGAATATCAGCTTCTTCTATCCACGGCGTTTGCAAGGCACCGCGCTGGGATTGAACGCGGGTATCGGCAATCTGGGCGTGGGTTTAGCGCAGTTGATTGCACCGATCGCGGTGTACGGCGGGGCGTTGCTGGTGTTGGGCGGTAGCGCGCAAAGCCATACCGACGGCGGCGTAACGACCTCGATTTGGGTGCAAAACGCCGGTTTCATCTGGGTTCCGTTCATCGTGCTCGCTGCCATCGCGGCGTACTTTGGTATGGACAACATCGCCAGCGTCAAGGCCGGTTTCGCCGAACAGGCCGCGATCTTCAAGCATAAGCATCAATGGCTGATGAGCTGGCTCTACATCGGTACTTTCGGCTCCTTCATTGGTCTGGCCGCCGGCTTCCCGATGTTGGTCAACACCGTGTTTCCGGGAGTGGATGCCTTTCAGTTTGCCTTCATCGGTCCGCTGCTGGCGGCATTTGTCCGACCTATCGGCGGTTGGCTGGCGGACCGGCTGGGCGGCGCGATCATCACCTTCACCATCTTTCTGATCATGGCGGTCGCGCCGCTGGCCGCTACCGCTTTCCTGCCGGGGGCGCATGGCGGGGGCAACGTGATCGGTTTCGTCGCCATGTTCCTGGTGTTGTTCCTCGCCGCCGGCATCGGCAACGGTTCCACGTTCCGCATGATCCCAATCATCTTCCGCACCCTGCGCGAGCGCCAGGTGATCGACCACCACGACAAGGCGGCGTTGGAACAGGCACGGCGCGACGGCGCGACCGAAGCCGCCGCCGCCATGGGGCTCAGCGCGGCGGTCGCCGCTTTCGGCGGGTTCTTCATCCCCATCGCCTACGGCGCCTCTATCGAACTGACCGGCGGTCCGCAAGGCGCGTTGGTCTTCTTTAGCGTGTTTTACCTGAGTTGTGTGCTGGTGACCTGGCGGTGGTATTCCCGCAAGGAGGCCGAGATCCCGTGTTGATGTTTCTCCTCTCCCCCAAAGAGGAAAGGACACAAAAAAATTCCCTTTCCGCGACGGAGCATCTTCGATATGACCGAACATAATCCCCGTGCCTGGTTGAGTACCTGGACCCCAGAAGATCCGAGGTTCTGGGAGGCCACCGGCAAGAGTCTGGCTTGGAAGACGTTGACCATCACGACCCTGAATCTGATGATGGCCTTCATCGTCTGGTTCGTGGTCAGCGCGCTGGTGGTACGCTTGCCCAATATCGGCTTCAAGCTGACGCCGACCCAGTTATTCTGGCTCGCGGCGATGCCGGGACTGGCCTCTGGCATCCTGCGCGCCATTCATACCTTCCTGATCCCGCTGTACGGCACTCGCCATGTAGTGACCTTTTCGACCCTGTCGCTGCTGGTTCCGGCGCTGGGCTGGTTCTATGCGATTCAGGATCCCAACACGCCTTACTGGATACTGCTTCTGCTGGCTTTTCTGGCCGGGCTGGGCGGGGGCAACTTCTCCTCGTTCATGCCCTCGACCAGTCTGTTTTTCCCGAAGCGGCTCCAGGGCACCGCGCTGGCGATCCAGGCCGGCATCGGCAATTTCGGCGTCAGCGTGGTGCAGTTCATCACCCCGTGGATCATCGGTTTCGCTCTGTTCGGCACGCTGGCCGGCGCGTCCCAGACCTTCGTCCCCACCGCACCGGGAGCAGCCGCCAAACCGATCTGGCTGCAAAACGCGGCGTTGATCTACGTGCCTTTCATCGTGGTGTTCGCTATCGCGGCTTGGGCGATGCTGAAGTCGGTACCGGTGCGGGCCAACTTCCGCGAACAACTCGATATTTTCCACTTCAGCAACCTACACGGTTTCTGGATGACGTCGCTGTACATCATGACCTTTGGCTCGTTCTCCGGTTTCGCCGCCACCTTTCCATTGATGATCAAACAGATTTACACCGGCTTGCCGGGCGGTCCCGACCCCTTGGCCTACGCCTTTCTCGGTCCGCTGGTCGGCGCGGCCGCTCGGGTGATCGCCGGCCCGATCTCCGACAGATTGGGCGGTGCCATCGTCACCCACTGGTCCGGGATCGGCCTGCTGGCTTGCGCCATCGGCGTGACCTTCTATACCCATCCCACTTCGATGGAGCAGTTCCCGCTATTCGTCGGGTTGATGCTGGGCGTGTTCTTCTTCAGCGGAGTCGGCAACGCCAGCACTTTCAAGCAGATGCCGATGATCTTCGAACCACGCCAGGCAGGGGGAATCATCGGCTGGACGGCGGCGATGGCTTCGTTCGGCCCCTTCATCTTCGGAATGCTGATCGGCTGGTCGTTCGCCGCAACCGGATCGCCAAACGCCTTCTTCTACGGCGCGGCGGTGTTCTACGCCTTCAACATCGCCATCAACTGGTGGTTCTACGCCCGGAGTGGGGCGGAGAAACCGTGCTGATTTAACGCGAGGTCAATCATCATGAGTCATTTTCTCGACCGGCTGAATTTCCTAAAGAAAGTCACCGACACCTTCTCCGGGGATCATGGCATCGTCACCAACGAAGATCGAGGTTGGGAGGACGCCTACCGCGCCCGCTGGCAGCACGACAAGATTGTGCGTTCGACCCACGGCGTGAATTGCACCGGTTCCTGTAGCTGGAAGATTTACGTCAAGAACGGTTTGGTGACTTGGGAAACCCAGCAGACCGACTATCCACGCACTCGCGACGATCTGCCCAACCACGAACCGCGCGGCTGCGCGCGGGGCGCGTCCTACAGTTGGTATCTGTATAGCGCCAACCGGGTGAAATACCCGATGATTCGCGGCCGGCTGATCAAGCTCTGGCGCGCGGCGCTGGCGGTGCATAAAGACCCGGTGGCGGCGTGGGCGTCCATCGTCGAAGACCCGGCCAAGGCCACCGAGTACAAGAGCCAGCGTGGTCTGGGCGGTTTCGTTCGCTCCACCTGGGACGAGGTCAATCCGATCATCGCCGCCGCCAACGTCTACACCGCCAAGCAATACGGGCCAGATCGCATCTACGGCTTTTCGCCGATTCCAGCCATGTCGATGGTGTCCTACGCCGCCGGCTCCCGCTATCTGTCGCTGATCGGTGGTGCGTGCGGTAGTTTCTACGACTGGTACTGCGACCTGCCGCCCGCCAGTCCGATGGTCTGGGGCGAGCAAACCGACGTGCCGGAATCGGCGGACTGGTACAACTCCACCTTCCTGATGATGTGGGGTTCCAACGTGCCGCAGACCCGCACCCCGGACGCGCATTTCATGACCGAGGTGCGCTACAAGGGCGCCAAGACGGTGGTGGTCTGCCCGGATTATTCGGAAGCCTCCAAATTCGCCGACATCTGGCTGCACCCCAAGCAAGGCACCGACGCCGCCGTGGCGATGGCCATGGGCCACGTCATCCTGCGCGAGTTCTATCTCGATGGCAAATCGGACTATTTCACCGACTACGTGCGCACCAAGACCGATTTTCCCTATCTGGTGTTGCTTGATCCGCGCAAGGACGGAACCTACGTTAATGGTCGTTTCCTGCGTGCTTCCGATCTGGCCGATAACGCGGGTCAGACGAATAACCCGGAATGGAAGACGCTGGCGTTCGACGAGAACAGCGGCCATCTGCTGGTTCCCAACGGTTCCATCGGTTTCCGCTGGGGCGAGAAAGAGGGACTGGTCGGCAAGTGGAATCTGGAACCGAAGGAAGCATTGACCGGTGCCGAGACTCAGTTGCGGCTGTCGGTCAACGACATCAAGGATAGCGTCGTTCCGGTTAGCTTCCCTTATTTCGGTTCGACCCAACACCCGCATTTCGCCTGCACCCGTCACGACCCCATTCAGGTGCGCAACGTACCAGCGAAGAAGGTTAAGTTGGCCGATGGCTCCGAGGCGCTGGTCGCCACTGTTTACGATCTGACCCTGGCGCAATACGGGTTGGATCGTGGTCTGGGTGGCGGTAACGTCGCCAAAACCTATGACGACGACGTGCCCTACACTCCAGCTTGGCAGGAGAAAATCACCGGAACGCCGCGTGAGCAAATCATCGCCATCGCCCGCCAGTTCGCCGAGAACGCCGACAAGACCCACGGCAAGTCGATGATCATCATCGGCGCGGCGATGAACCACTGGTATCACATGGACATGAATTACCGGGGCGTCATCAACATGCTGATGATGTGCGGTTGCGTCGGCCAGAGCGGCGGCGGTTGGTCGCATTACGTCGGTCAGGAAAAATTGCGCCCGCAGACCGGCTGGACGGCGTTGGCCTTCGCGCTGGACTGGCACCGTCCGCCCCGGCACATGAATTCAACCTCGTTCTTCTACATCCATAGCAGTCAGTGGCGTCATGAAAAGCTGGCGATGACCGAAATTTTGTCGCCGCTGGCCGATCCACAACAATGGCAGGGGACGCAGATCGACTACAACGTGCGTTCGGCGCGCATGGGTTGGCTGCCGACCGCGCCGCATTTCGACGCCAATCCGCTGCAAATCGCCAAGGACGCCGCCGCCACCGGCAAAGCCCCGAACGCGTATCTGGCGGAGAATCTCAAGGCCGGCAAGGTCAACTTCGCCTTCGAGGACCCAGACAACCCGGCCAACTTCCCGCGCAACCTGTTCGTCTGGCGCTCTAACCTGCTCGGTTCCTCCGGCAAGGGCCATGAATACTTCCTCAAGTACCTGTTGGGCACCACCCACGGCGTGCAAGGCAAGGATTTGGGCGAGGAGGGCGGCGAGAAGCCGCTGGAGGTGAAATGGCGGAAGGGCGCGGAAGGCAAGCTCGACTTGCTGGTGACGCTGGATTTCCGCATGTCCACCACCTGCCTGTATTCGGACATCGTGTTGCCGACCGCCACCTGGTACGAGAAGAACGATCTCAACACCAGCGATATGCACCCCTTCATCCACCCGTTGAGCGCCGCCGTCGATCCTGCTTGGGAATCACGCACTGATTGGGACATCTTCAAGGGTATCGCCAAGGCGTTTTCGGAAACTTGCCCCGGTCATCTCGGTGTGGAGAAGGATATCGTCGCCCTGCCGACTTTACACGACACCCCGAGCGAGCTGGCGCAACCGCTGGACGTGAAGGACTGGAAGAAGGGCGAATGCGAGCTGATTCCCGGCAAGACCGCGCCGAGCCTGGTCGTGGTCGAGCGCGACTATCCGAACACCTACAAGAAGTTCACCTCGGTCGGGCCGCTACTGGATAAAGTCGGCAACGGCGGCAAAGGCATCACTTGGAACACCGAGCACGAGGTCGAGGCGCTGGCGACGCTCAATTACACCGTGCTGGAGGAGGGGGTGTCCAAGGGCCGACCGCGCATCGACAGTGACATCGACGCCGCCGAAATGATCATGATGCTGGCCCCGGAGACCAATGGCCACGTCGCGGTGAAAGCCTGGGCGGCGCTGAGCAAGATCACCGGCCGCGATCATACCCATCTGGCGATTTCCAAGGAGCATGAAAAGATCCGCTTCCGCGACATTCAGGCGCAGCCGCGCAAGATCATCTCCTCGCCGACCTGGTCGGGGTTGGAGGACGAGAAGGTCAGCTACAACGCCGGCTACACCAACGTCCACGAACTGATTCCGTGGCGAACCCTGACCGGTCGCCAGCAGTTCTATCAGGATCATCCCTGGATGCTGGGCTTCGGCGAGGCGATGTGCGCCTACCGGCCGCCGGTGGACATGAAGACCGTCGAGCCGATCATCGGCCGGAAACCGAACGGCAACCCGGAGATCGTGCTGAACTTCATTACCCCGCACCAGAAGTGGGGTATCCACAGCACCTACACCGACAACCTGCTGATGCTCACGCTGTCGCGCGGCGGTCCGATCATCTGGATGTCCGAGATCGACGCCAAGAAGGCCGGCATCGAGGACAACGACTGGATCGAAGCCTACAACCTCAACGGCGCCATTGCCGCTCGCGCCGTGGTCAGCCAGCGCGTTCCCGAAGGCATGTCGATGATGTACCACGCCCAGGAAAAGATCGTGAACACGCCCGGTTCCGAAATCACCGGCACCCGGGGTGGTATTCACAATTCGGTGACGCGCACCGTGCTGAAGCCCACGCACATGATCGGCGGCTACGCCCAGCAGAGTTATGGTTTCAACTACTACGGCACCGTCGGCGCCAACCGCGACGAGTTCATCATCGTCCGCAAGATGGCCAAGGTTGATTGGCTCGACGACGAAACCCAGGACAACGCCACCACCGTGGAGGCGCATTGATCATGAAAGTACGCGCACAAATCGCCATGGTCCTGAACCTGGACAAGTGCATTGGCTGCCATACCTGTTCGGTGACCTGCAAGAACGTCTGGACCAGCCGCGACGGCATGGAATACGCTTGGTTCAACAACGTCGAGACCAAACCCGGTATCGGCTACCCCAAGGAGTGGGAGAATCAGGATAAGTGGAACGGCGGCTGGAAGCGCCACCGGGATGGCAAAATCGAGCCGAAGCAGGGCGGCAAATGGCGGATTCTGGCCAACATCTTCGCCAATCCCGACCTGCCGGCCATCGACGATTACTACGAGCCGTGGGATTACGACTACGCGCATTTGCAGAATGCACCGGAGTCGAAAGCCATGCCCACCGCCCGACCACGCTCGGCGATCAGCGGCGAACGGATGCAGAAAATTCACTGGGGGCCGAACTGGGAGGAAATTCTCGGCACCGAATTCGCCAAGCGCTCCAAGGACACCAACTTCGAGAGCGTGCAGAAGGAGATTTACGGCGAGTTCGAAAACACCTTCATGATGTACCTGCCGCGCCTGTGCGAGCACTGCCTGAATCCGGCTTGCGTCGCCTCCTGCCCCAGCGGCGCGATCTACAAGCGCGAGGAAGACGGCATCGTCCTGATCGATCAGGATAAATGTCGGGGTTGGCGGATGTGCGTCTCCGGCTGTCCGTACAAGAAAATCTACTACAACTGGAACACCGGCAAATCCGAGAAATGCATTCTTTGCTACCCGCGCATCGAGGTCGGTCAGCCGACGGTGTGTTCGGAAACCTGCGTGGGCCGCATCCGCTATCTGGGTGTGCTGCTCTACGATGCCGACCAAATCGAAAAAGCGGCCAGCGTCCTCGACGAAAAGAGCTTGTATCAAGCGCAACTCGACATGTTCCTCGATCCCTTCAGCCCGGTCGTACAAGCCGAGGCGCGCAAGGCCGGTATTCCCGATGCGTGGCTGGAAGCTGCTCAGGAATCGCCGATCTACAAGATGGCGATCGAGTGGAAGATTGCCTTCCCGCTGCATCCCGAGTACCGCACCCTGCCGATGGTCTGGTACGTGCCGGCGCTGTCGCCGATTCAGGCTCGCGCCGAGTCCGGCCAGATCGGCATGAACGGCATCATCCCCGATGTCGGTTCATTGCGGATTCCGCTGAAATATCTGGCCAACCTGCTGACCGCTGGCGACGAAAAGCCGGTCAAGCTGGCACTGGAGCGGATGCTGGCGATGCGCGCCTACATGCGGGCGAAAGTGGTGGATGGAGAGGTGAAGGATGACGTATTGAAGGCGGTCAACCTGCGCATCGACCAAGTGGAGTCGATGTACCGCTATCTCGCCATCGCCAATTTCGAGGATCGTTTCGTCATCCCCACCTCGCACCGCGAATACGCCAGCGCCACCTACGACGCTTTCGGCGAACGCGGCGGTTGCGGCTTCAGCTTCGGCAACGGCTGCTCGCCGGGCACCGACAAAACCAACCTGTTCGGCGGCAAGAAAGTGACCACTCGTCGGGCAATTCCGATCAAGGTGGAACCGCCAACCAAAGCCTGAACCGCACGTAGGGTACACAATGCGTACCCTACTCACGCAACGAGGTGGAACGATGAAAACCCTGAAAGTCCTGTCGGCCCTGCTGTGTTATCCGCAAGCGGACATGCAGGTCGCGCTGGATGAAATGATCGAGGTTCTCGACCAGGAAAATGTGCTGCTGCAACGCGAACATCACGCGTTGCTGACGCTGATCGACCAGATACGGCGGACCGATCTGATCGAGTTACAGGAGCGGTATGTCCGGCTGTTCGACCGGGGCCGGGCGTTGTCGCTGCACCTGTTCGAACACATCCACGGCGAATCGCGGGATCGCGGTCAGGCGATGGTCAACCTGCTGGACGTGTATCGCCGACACGGTTTCGAACTCGACGCCCACGAATTGCCCGATTACATCCCGCTGTTTCTGGAGTATCTGGCGCAGCGCCCGGCTGAAGAGGCTCTGGATATGCTGGCCGATGCCATGCACGTCATGGCGTTGCTCGGTGCCCGGCTGGCTGAACAGGGCAGCGATTACCACGTTGTGTTCGACGCGCTGGCCACCCTGGTCGGTGAACCGACGGATATCGAGGCGATTCGCCAACAGGCCGCGACCGAGGGTCCCGATGAAACAATCGTCAATATGGACAAGATTTGGGAAGAAGAGGCCGTGACCTTCCTGGCGAATCAGGACGGTTGTGGAAAAAGCCAAGGTGGTCGCGCCACGGCCCAACCCGTGCGCTGGGTGTCTCCACCCGGTTCAACGCAACAGGCCGCTCGCTCCCTATAAAAAATGAGGGTGATTTTTACCCATTCGAGGCGATGATCATGAGTTACTTAAATACCCTGTTATTCGGCGTTTATCCGTATCTGGCTGGCGCGGTATTCCTGCTCGGCAGTCTGGCGCGCTTCGATCGCGACCCGTTTACCTGGAAAGCCCATTCCAGTCAGATGCTCAGCAACAAGAACATGCGCTGGGCCAGCAATCTGTTTCACGTCGGTATCCTGTTGCTGTTCCTTGGGCATTTCGTCGGTCTGCTGACTCCGCCGGAAGTCTTCCATGCCTTGGGCGTTTCCGCTGGCGCCAAGCAGATATTGGCCATCGTCGCCGGTAGTGTCGCCGGGTTGATGTGCTTCGCCGGGCTAACGATGCTGGTGCAGCGGCGTTTGAACGATCCTCGGGTGCGGGCCACCAGCACCCGGATGGATATTTTCATTCTGCTGCTTTTGTATGCGCAGCTCATTCTCGGCCTGTTGACCATCCCGCTGTCGCTGATGCATCTGGACGGCCACAACATGCTGAACCTGATGGGATGGGCACGGAATATCGTGACGTTCGATCCGGCGGAAGCGGTGGCGGCCATCACGCCCATCGGCTTGTTGTTCAAGCTGCACATTTTCCTCGGCTTGACCGTGTTCCTGGTCTTCCCGTTCAGCCGGCTGGTGCATATCTGGAGCGCGCCGGTCACCTATCCGGCTCGGCCGTATCAGGTGGTACGGCAACGGTGATTTGACTTGACTTCACTCCTCCTTGGAACGATGAGGTCAGGATTTCGCTCAAACCAAAATCAATCCACTTGAGGTCTGCCGCGTGTCCACTCCTCCACCCCATGCGTTTGCATCATCCCATACCCTGAACGCGCCGCAGGATAACGCCGGTCTTGTGGACCGCTTCGACCGCCACATCAATTACGTGCGGTTCTCGGTCACGGATCGCTGCGATTTCCGCTGTGTCTATTGCATGAGCGAGCAAATGACCTTTCTGCCGCGCGCCCGAATCCTGACCCTGGAGGAGCTGGCGATCTTGGGGCAGGCATTCGTGGCGCTGGGAGTGCGCAAAATCCGCCTCACGGGTGGCGAGCCACTGGTACGGCGCAATGTGATGTGGCTATTGCAAGAGCTGGGTCGGCTACGCGAACGCGGGTTGACGGAATTGGTACTGACCACCAACGGTTCGCAACTGGAGCGCCTGGCGGCAGCTGTGCGCGCCGCCGGCGTGGCGCGGCTCAACATCAGTCTGGACAGCCTTGACCCCGCCCGTTTCCGCCGCATGACCCGCGTGGGCGAATTGGAGACCGTGCTACACGGTATCCGCGCTGCCCAGGCTGCGGGTTTTCAGCGGTTGAAGCTGAACACCGTGATCCTGCGAGACCGCAATCACGATGAGGTCGTGCAACTGGCGCGTTTCGCTGTCGAGAATGGGCTGGATATCAGTTACATCGAGGAAATGCCATTAGGCGTCATCGGCGATCATGACCGCGCCGCGGCATATTATTCCAGCGACGCCATCCGCGCTGACCTGGCGCGGGTGTTTACCTTGATCCCCACGACGGAAACCACTGGCGGTCCCGCCCGTTATTACCGTATCCCGGATAGCGAAACCCGCATCGGTTTCATTTCGCCGCACAGCCATAATTTTTGCGGCGACTGCAACCGGGTGCGGGTATCCGCCGAAGGCCGATTGCTGCTTTGTCTGGGTCAGGAACATTCCGTGGATTTGCGCCATGTCTTGCGCGCCCACCCCGGCGATCATGAGCGTTTGCAACAAATGATTGTCGCCGCCATGCATCGCAAACCACGCGGTCACGATTTCCAGCTTGGCGGCCAACCGATCATTCTGCGTCACATGAACCATACCGGCGGTTAAACGCGCAGCGGCAGCCGACAATCGAACCCGTTCGATATCCGGTCTTTTCCCTTCCGTCCACTCATCCCCTGGTGGCATTCCGCTTTGTGCAACAATGTCTTGCTATTCGCTAAAACATGGCCTACCAATTCTAAAGTTCTGAAGCGGCTATCAGCGACATTTCACGGGCTTTGGGGAGATTGCGTTTCATGACCGAACTAAAGGTGGAAGTGGAAGCCGACGAAGTCGGATTGGATGCCAAGCGACTTGGCCGTATCGACACGCATTTTGCCCGATATGTGGACGACGGACGATTGCCGGGCTGGTTGATCCTGATCAGCCGGGCCGGCAAGATCGTCCATCTCAGTTTATACGGCCAGCGGGATACGGAAGCCGGGACACCCGTCGAGCGCGATACTCTGTTCCGCATTTACTCGATGACTAAACCCATCACTGCCGTGGCGGCGATGATGCTCTACGAGGAAGGCGCTTTCGAACTCAAGGATCCGGTAAGCCGCTTTATCCCAGCCTTTGCCGATGTGCGCGTCTATCGCAACGGTTCCGCGCTGAAGCCGGTCACCGAACCCCTCCGCGAGCCGGTCCGGATCTGGCATCTGCTCACCCACACCGCTGGCCTCACCTACGGTTTCCATCACGCCCATCCGGTAGACGCTCTCTATCGGGCCGCCGGTTTCGAATGGGGGCCACTGGAAGGCATGGATCTCGCGACCTGCTGCGATGCCTGGGCCGGTCTACCCTTGCTCTTTCAACCGGGTAGCGAATGGAACTATTCGGTGGCGACCGACGTACTCGGCCGGGTCATCGAAATCGTCTCCAGGTTGAGCCTCGACCGGTTTTTCGCCGAGCGGATTTTCGAACCCTTGGGGATGCACGACACCCGCTTTTGGGTGTCGGCGGAGAACGTCGAACGGCTGGCTGCGTTCTATTCACCGCAGCCCGGCACCTTGCGCGCGGTCCGCAACAATGCCATGGATCGGGTCGGGCGACAACGCCCCGCCGCCTGTCTGGGAGGCGATGGATTGGTCTCGACCGCCGCCGACTACCATCGCTTCACTCAAATGCTACGGCAGAGCGGCGAGCTGAACGGTGTTCGGTTGCTCGGCAATCGGACCTTGCGCTACATGACCCAGAACCACCTGCCCGGCGGGACTGACCTCGAATCTTTCGGTCGGCCATTATTCGCCGAAACCACCTTCGACGGGATCGGCTTCGGGTTGGGGTTCTCGGTGGTGGTCAATCCGGTCGCCAACAAGGTGCTGTCCTCTCCCGGCGAGTTCGGCTGGGGTGGTGCCGCCAGCACGGCGTTTTGGGTGGACCCCGTCGAGGACATCACGGCCCTGCTTTTTACCCAACTGTTCCCATCGAGCACTCATCCCCTTCGCCCCCAACTTCGACAATTGGTTTATCAAGCCTTGATCGATTAACCCCAAGCTATGTCGCGATCCGCCAGTCAGGAACTTTGGGCCGGGATGACGGGGCCGTCCCTTGATGACCGGATTCGGGCCATTTTCCCGAATCGCACCTTGAAAAAAACCCGATCCGCCCCATTTCGGATAAACCGCACGAGTGGAATCCTTGAGACACGCTCGACATCCACCCTGTCCCTCGGCGCCGGTTCCTCGGTACCTGCCGCCGCTATCCTCGACCGCCGATTCGAAAGGAAATCCTGCGATGCGACCACTCTCACCCACCGGCCAACAGGCAGTCAATGACCTAGCGCAACGGTACAGTTTCAGCCAAGACGCCGTATTGGCCATGCTCGAAGCCGTCATTGCCGGTCACGGCGGCATGGCCCAGTTCAATCACCCTGAATTCGGTGGCTCGGGCCAGTGGATGCGGGGCGGCATGATCATGCTGTCCGATATGTTCAACAACTACTTGAAAGGTCGGGTCGATGGGCTCTGCAACGATCTTGCCGTCCTGGTGACGAGCCAGCCGGACTGGATCAGCGGCGGCAGTTTCCAGTCCCAAAACCAGGGCAGTGGTTTTGGCCAACAACAGCAAGGTGGTTACGGCAGCCAGCAACAACAGAACGGCCTGGGACCGACTGGACCCGCCAGCTTGTTCGTGCCGCCCGCTCAAGGAACGGCTGGCAACTGGTGGGGCACGGATTTGAACTGGCCGACCAGCACCGGTTCCCAGAACAACGTGCGTTACGCCTACTTCGCGCAAGCCCGGCGATTGGCCATCGAGATCGGCGGCCAAGTCACGATTTACGACACGCTCGATCATCAGATCGGCGGTTTTTCGCAACAGCAATCGGTCGGCGGGTCGCTGACCTTCACCAGTCAATACGGGCTGGTCGAGGTCACTCGCCTTCCCATCATCTCCGTAGACGGTACGGCCCCGCCGCCAACCGCCAGCCCCGCGGGTTCAGCGTCCCCGATGCCGGCCACTCCTCCTAGCGGTGGCGAGGGGGATGTCTTTGCCTTGATCGAGCGACTCGCCGACCTGCACGCCAAGGGCATTCTCAGCGCCGAGGAATTCGCCACCAAAAAAACGGAGTTGCTGAGCCGGCTATAACGACGGACCGTCTGTGGCGGGGTAGCTCAATCATCCCCAGTTTTGCCAGGGAAGGCTCGGATTTGTGCCACGCTCTCGACGGATAGCGGATCCGCCGCGACTCGTTTCGCCCAAGCATCCGTCGCGGTCGACGTCACGCCCTGAACCCAGTTGGGGAATAAACCACCTACCAACACCAGCAACCCCATCACGGCGGCGACTAACAATTCGCGCGGCCGAAGATCCGCCGCAGAGGCCACCGCAGGATCGGTCACCGGCCCCAAAAACGCTCGCTGATAGAAACCCAAAAAATACGCCGCGCCCAGAATCACGCCCAGCACGGCAACCAACGCCAAGCCGGGCACTGCCTGCAACACACCGATCAGGATCAGCAATTCGGCCACGAAGCCGTTGGTGCCCGGCAAACCGATCGATGCCATGCCGAGCAGCAGGAAAAAAGCCGTCAGTCGTGGCAGTGGCCGGACCAATCCGCCCAGGCTCGCCAGATCGGTCGAACCCAAGCGATGATGTAAAAAGCCAGTCAGTAACAGCAAACCGCCGGCGACCACGCTGAAATTCACCAGCTGGAAAATCGCCCCCTGCACGCCCTGGACGTTCATCGCGGCGATCCCCACGATCACCAAGCCGACGTGGCTGACGCTGGAAAACGCCAGCATCAACCGTAGATTGGATTGCCGCAGTGCCACCAGCGCCCCGTACAGCATCCCAAATAGGCCCAATCCAGCCATCAGCCAGAAATACTCGCGCGCCGCCGTTGGAGCCAATGGCACGGCAAAGCGCAAGATGCCGAAAGCGCCGAGTTTGAGTCCCACCAGCAGTGCACTCAATCCCACCGGCCCTTCCCGCAGCACGGTCGGCAACCAAGTATGAAATGGAAACAGTGGCGCTTTCACGGCGAATCCGACGAACAACAGCAGAAACACGGTCGCCTGCAACGCGGATGGCAACGGTTTTTCGAGCAAGGTCGGATAGTCGAAGATCAGCGTGCCGGCGCCATCGGTGGGATAGAGTCCGAGCAGCAGAATCGCGAACAGCAACGGGATTCCACCCGCCAGCATGAACAGGGTGTATTTGACGGCGGCGAAACGCCGTTCCGGCCCGATACCCCACAGGCTGACCAGAAAATAGATGGGAACCAAGGTTAGTTCCCAGAACAGGAAGAACAGCACCAGATCCAGGGCACAGAACACGCCCATGATCGCGCTCTCCAGCGCTAGCAACAGAGCGAAATACAATCGGGGCATCGCTTGGATGCTCGTCCAGGATGACAGGATGACGCCGCAAAACAACAGTGCTGTCAGCGGCGGAAACAGCGCAGCAATGCCATCGATCCCGACCAGATAATGGACGTTCAAGCTGGGGATCCAGGATGCCCGTTCCACCAACTGCATCCCGGCAACTTCCGGGCGCAGCGCTGCCAGCATCACGAGAGATAGAACCAATTCCAGCCCGGCACCCGCCAGTGCTACGACACGCACAGTGCGATTCTCGCGCAGGAAGGGCAACACCAGCGCCCAGGCCAGCGGCAGCACAATCAACAGAGTCAGAATCGGAAAACCGAGTGGGTCGGCGGCGGACGATGGTTCGAGATCAGGTAGCACGCTTGCCAAGCTCCCTGGAAAAGTGGTGGGAACTGATTTGCAGTTTCCGGCCGAGATATAAACGGTGAGCGTCGTGCCGGGTCACGCCCGAATCGAGATGAAACTGATCGCAGGACAACTCTCGCGCTTTTTCCAAAAGCCAGTCGAGCAGTTTCCCGCCATAACCTTGCTTGCGGAATGCCTCACGACAGACGAGATCATCGACGTAGAAAGTCCGTCCCCACGCCAAAAATTCGGCGATGCGATAACCTGCCACTGCGACCACTTCGTTTTGCGAGACGACATAGACGAGAACATAGCCATGATTCTTCATTTGACGTTGAACCCGAGATACGAAATCAGCTTCCGTCAGATACGGTCGCAATTCGCGCATTGCAGGAAAACAGGCTGTTATCTCGGATTCGGTGAGGGCTGTACGAATATTCACGAATTTTCTTGTTAGATAAGGTTTATCAGATGATAGAGACGCATGGGATTTTGGTAAGTTAATCGCTGAAGTTAGCAATCAGATGAAACCAACTGGTTAGCTACATCCACAGTTTTTTATGATTATATTTTAGAATAGCCTGTGACTAGTACGGACTCTGACACTAAGATAACCATTGATATATACCTATGAAAGCCAATATTGGCAATATCACAAATGCGGCAAGAACACCTAAGCATCCACTTGCGTTCTCTCTGCTCTGAGCTACTTTCTTTTGAACCACTTGTTGAGGTTGACTGCTTAGCCATTGCTGATGACAAGCAGAGCAATAGATCTTATCTATACCTTTATTCCATGCTTCTATTGTTCTCTTATCAAAGTTAGCGATTATATTGCAACGCGCACAAGTAAAAACATTTTCTTTTGGTTTTTTCTGCCGAAATAGAAAGGTTACTGTCACTATTGAAAAAATAAAAAACGGCACAAGTCTATTTAAATCTTGGGTCCGGTAAAAAACAAAACTGCCGATACCAATTGAAAAAAGCAACGCAATTATCGAAAGATAATCAAAAATTGTCTTTCTTAGAGGTTCAACATTACTATAGTTTATTCGACTGGATAGTAAGCCTTCGATAGCGACATTTTTAGCTCTTAGCCTTTGTCGAGAATCCTGAGCAATCTCAAATCTAACCAAATCAGCTATTTTTGGCCTTCTTTCCTTTGTTTTCATATCAGATATATGAAAGAAAATCTTATCTGATCGACCATCAGGAATGATAAAACCAAAACCTTTGTCATCTTTCCAATCGCAAATTTTGCCTTTCATTTTTGTCGAGTCATTTCAATTTCAAATTCATCATGATAAAAGGCACAGCATCAATCATAAAAATGATACATCTAATGCCCGATTCCCATATTAAATACCCCTGCCACTTTCTCGACCGCTTCCCCGATCATTTTGATCCACGGATCGGCATAAAGCCCGACTCCGATCATCACCAAACACAGCAAACCCGCCATGATCAGTTCCCGATTGCGCAAATCGGTCAGCGGGCGCGACGAAACTTTGGGATTGCGGGTCAGGAAAATCCGCTGATAGGCCCATAATAGATAGCCGGCGGCCAGCACGTTGCCGGAAGCGGCCACCGTCGCGACGCCCCAGCCGTAGGATTCCAGCGTCCCTTCCAGCGCCAAATGCGCCGCCTCGAAACCCGGCGTCCCCGGCATCGCGATGCTGCCCAGGACTACCACCAGGAAGGTCAAGCCCAGCAGCGGCAGCGAATCGAACAGGCCGCCCAATCGATGAAATCGCGTCGTGTTCAAGCGGCGATTCAACAGCCCGGCGGCGATGAACAAACCCGCCGCCGCTAAACCCAGATTCAGGCTCAGCAGCAGACCGCCCTTCAACCCGGACTCGTTCAGCGAAAACAACCCGGCCATCAGCACGCCGGATTGACTGATCACCGCGAACGCCAACAGTCGGCGCAGATCGATCTGCAACACGGCGAGCAGCGCGCCGTACACCATCCCCACCAGACCCAGCGCCACCACCCAGCCGTCCCACTGCTGGGCGGCGGCGGGCAGCAGCGGCAGGACGAAACGCAACAGCGCGTAAACGCCGACCTTCGCCCCGACCAGCAGCACCATCCCCACCGCCACCGTACCGTGCTTCGCCACGATGGGCAGCCAGGCATGGAAGGGAAACAGCGCCAGCCGCACCGCCAACCCGCCGAACAACAGGACGAAAATCAGCGATTGCTGTCCGGCCGGAACCGGGGTCTCGGCCAGAGCGGCCAAGTCGAAAGACCAAATGCCAGCCGTGGCCGCGTGATGCCAACCCAACAACAGAATGCCGGCCAGCAGCGCCGCCAGACCGCCCAACATGGCACGAACGTACTGCACGGCAGCCCGATCTCGCACCGGACTGGTACCCCAACGCCGGATCAACAGCGCGGCGGGAATCACCTCGGCCAGCGCGAACAGCCAGAACTGCAACAGATTCAGCGCGGTGAACATCCCCATCAGCGCCAGCTCCAAGCCGAGGATGTTCGCCACGAACGCGCCCGGTCGCTCCCAGCGGTGCGGTTGCGCGTACAGCATGACGAACAGGGCCAACAGCGCCGTCAGCGGCAGAAACAGTACCCCGATGCCATCGATGCCGACGTGGTAACCGAGCCAAGGCAGAATCTCGACCCGCTCCACGAACTGCATCCCCGGCGCGTGCGGTTGGAATCGGGCGACCAGTTGCAACGCCAGTACCAGCTCCACGACCGCCGCCGTCAAGCCCAATGCGAACGCGGTCCGCGCTTGGCGCGCGCGAAAGTCGGCGATGATCCCGAGCAACGGGATCGCCAGCAATGCGCTCAGCCATGGGAAACCCTCGCTTCCGCCCCGGCTTAACATCTCGCCGACGGCGATGATCGTCGCCAGCACCGCCACCATCGCCGCCACCCAAGACCACGACCGCCGCAGCGAGCGCTCCACTTGGCTCAGACCGTGTCCCAGCCGGTGGCTGGTCGAGACGATTCCCTGCCCGACCGCCCGGAACACCATCTGCTCCTCGAACCGGTGAAACAGCCCCGCCGTCCATTCGGTCACGCGGCCGACGATGCCCTGCCCTTGATCCCGTGCATCGGGCGCGCGCTCCAACAGCCGCCCGGCGCCGAGTTGGCGTTCCTCCCACTGGGCCAGCGATGACAGAGCGTGCACGGTGGGCGCGGGCAAACCCGTCGCCCGATCCACCACGGCGGCGTCGAAGCGGCTCGACTGCCGCGCCAGCCATTGCACCGGCCGGACCGCGATCCAGTTCGCCGCATCCTCCAGCCAGAACCGTTGCAGGGCCGCCACGTAGGTCCGCCGTCGTCGCGCCAGCCAGTCCGGCACGGGTTGGGTCCGCTCGCCGTGCAGTTGCTGCAGGATCGAAGGCGCACTGAGGAACTGGTGGCCGCGAAAGATCGCATGGCAGCACAGATGCACCAACGCCAAGCGCCAGAACCCCAGTCCGCAGGCCAGGAACATCAAACCCACTTGCCCGGAAGTCGAGAAAATCAGAGCACTTTTGATGTCGGTCTGCGCCAGCCCGGCCATGAATCCGTACAGCGCGGTCGCCAACCCGACCACGGCCATGACCACCATCGCGGCCGGCGAGTGCTCGAACAGCGGTTCCAGCCGCAGCACCAGATAAACGCCAGCGTGGATCATCACCGCACCGTAAAACAGCGCGCTGGATGGGGTCGGTCCTTCCATGGCACGCGCCAGCCACGGCGCCAGCGGCACCTGGGCCGATTTGGCGATCGCCGCCAACAGGAAACAGCCAGCCAAAATTCCCGCCTGGATCGAGTTCAAGCCCGTCGCGCCGGCGGCTATCGCCGCCCAATCCGTGCTACCCAGCCAACGAAACGACAGCGCGATGCCCAGCAGGAAACCGGCATCGCCGACCCGGTTGGTCACGAAAACCCGCGTGGCATTGCCGGCCGCAACCGGTCGATCCTGGAAAAACGAGATCAGCAGGTAGGAGCACAACCCGGCGATCTCCCAACCGACGAAGGTCAGGACCGCGTTGCCGCCCATGACCAGCAACAGTATCGCCGCCGTGAACAGGCTCAACACCATGAACAAGCGGTGAAACCCCGCTTCCCGGTGCATGTAATTCACCGCAAAACGCGCTACGAACAAGCAGAGCAGCGCCGCCAGCGCCGCCAGCGCCAGGCTCAAGCCGTCGGTGGCGAAAACCAGATCGACCTGATAATCGCCGCTGGTCAGCCAGCGGCCGAGCGTCACTCGATCCGGTAACGGGCCAATGAGCCGGGCGATCACCAAGATCAGTGCGATCATCAACGAACCCGCGCAAGCCGTCAGCACGATCCAGCTGGTACGCCGCTCGTGCGGCTCGCCGCTGGCTTGTCCAAACAAGGTGGCTACGCCGATCCACAGCGCGGCGGCCAACGGCGGAATCGGAGTCAGACCGGCAAGCCATTCAAGCATGATCGAACTCCCTCATCGGTCGGTTTGCAAGCGTCGTGTGACCGATTCCTTCGCCGATCAGCGCCGGCGGTAGCGGCTCGGTCTGGCCCCGATACCAGTCACCGGAACGGGCGCGAACCGGCAGCGGCCGAACCGGACCGGCCCACGACACGAATCCGCGCGCCGGATCGAAAATCGAAAATTCTCCGGTATCCGGATCCTTGGCGATGACGTGTACCCACTCGTTGCCGATCAGCTCGCGCAGACTGGCCTGACGGCTGTAAATCGCGGCCAGCACCTCGGTGCGAGCCTCGACCACGATTTGCAGTCGCACCGGCTCGTGGATCTCGATCATCTGTCTTGGCAAGCCGGTGCGCAGATCGCTGCTGGCGCCTTCCATCACCGCAAACAGCCCGGTGACGTTGTGCGGCGTCTTGGTACCGCAGCCCAGCCGCTCGTTGTTGACAGTGGAAAAGTAGTATTCCAGGTTGATGCCGGCGCCCACCGGTCCTACCGCCAGCAGGATACCTTCCAGCACCGTGCCGGTCGGGTCCTGGGTCGGATCGTAGGAAATCAAAAACGCCCGCCGGTCTAAAAATACCCCTTGGCTCATCGAGCGGCGGCCGACCAGCGCGGCGGCGTTGGTGGCGTGGCCGAGTTCCGGTCGAGCCTGGCTGAAATCCCGCGACCGCCCGACGACGTGGCGCAGCGCCCGATCCGGCACGGGGTCGCGCGGCGCGGAGGCGAAGCGCCGGCAACGTTCCTGCGCCGACAGCGCGCACGCCCGATCCAAATCCCGTTGTAGCGCCCGCAGCGCTCGCTCCGCCGCTTCCGGCAAATCACTCCGGTCGTAAACAGTGATGCACTCGTCGCAGGTGTTGTGTTCGGCACCGACGAACCAAGTATCCGCTGGGACCGCGATGCCGCGCTCGGCCAGCAGCGCCCGCACCGCCGGGCGGTTGGCCATTGCGGCGAACGTCCGCGCGTTCGGCCCACCGTGCCGCCCACCGCAAGCTCCGCAGTCGTAAGCGCCCAAATGCGGGTTGTTCTGGCTCATCGAGCCGTGGCCCATCAACACCATCACCGGGGCGAATCGCGTGGTGAGACCGATATTACGAAGCAGCGCCGCCACCCGGTCGGCCTGCTCGGCGTCGGTGAAGCCCAGACGCGGCCGTTCCGGCGTGGCCGGCGTGTCGGGTGCCGCCGTCGTCGCCGTGACTTGGGTCGGCGCATCCGGCACCCAACGGGCCCCGACCGTTTTGGCGAGTTGCCCCTGCTGGCCGGGCGCGAACAGCTTGCCGGCTAGCACCGGCAGCACGGCCGGCGCCAGGGCGTCGATCAGCACCGCCGACGACAGCAGGTTGCGCCGGATACCGTGGTAGAACGCCTGCAACCGACCGCGCAGATCGCGACGCCGTTCGTGCTGCGCCAGCTCGGCCTCGGCGCCGGGCCGCCCGACTTCGTGGATCTCGTGCGCTGGCGTGACCACTACCGGGCAGAGCGGCGTCACGTCACGGTCGTCCAACCCTCGCCAGTTCATCGCCACGCCGAAGAAGCCCGCCGCGCCCAGCGTCTCGATTTGGGGGTTCAACTCCTCCAGATGGCGGCGGATGCCCTCCTCCCGGTCGTCGATGCAAAAGACGATCTGAGCTTGCGGCCGTTGTTCGTGGCCGGTCCAGCGTCCGTGATTGTTCACCAGTGCGTTGATCAACGCGTCCCGATAATGGTGCTCGTAGGCGCACTGCCACACCGCGCCTCGCGTGGTCGCGGACAAGGCGTCCAGCGGTGCCAACAGGCGCTCCAGATCGGCCACCGACAGGGCGCGCAGTTCGCTGCCAGCGATCCCGAGATGCTGAGCCAGCCGGAACAACCGCCAAGCGCTGCCGTGGACCGTATGCGTATCCGGTTGTGCCGCCACTGGGCTGTGCAACCAGGTCCACACCATGTCGGCCAAGGTATCCCAAGCGGCGAGCGGTGCCCGCTCCTCCGCTAATCCTCGCACCCGGCCGGCCAGATATTCTGGCAATCGTCCTTCGTACAAGGCGTGCCGTACCAACGCCTCCGCCGGTCGCTCGCCCAGATAAGCCCACAACGCCGGCAGCGTGCCTTCCATGCCCCAGATTTCCCGACACTGGCGCTCGATCCACAAACTGTCGAGGCACAGCCGCACCGCCAGGTAGTCCACCAGCGCAACCCGATTTTCGCGGCTGGCCGGATAGTCGGGGTGCTGTTGCCGCCAGTTCATCATCCCGGACCAGCCGGGCAGTTCCAAGGCCAGCTGGGTCAGATAGCCTTCCCAACGCGATTCGGCGAGACCCAGCCGCCGCAGCTCGGCGACCACCGCATCGACCGGATCGTCCGGCCAGCGAGTCAATATTTCCCGCCAGCCCGACAACCCCGCGAACGTCCAGGCCGGATCGCGTTCCGCCAGGCGACGCCAAGCCGCGTACAAACCCTCCGTCCGGTCGGGTAAAGACCAAGCCGCCAAGCCCTCGTCGAGATGGGCAGCGGACAAGCGAATCAGAACCGGACGCACTTGATCGAACAGATCCCGACCGGTTAAAGCCCGCAACAAACCGCGCAGCGTGCTGCCCTCGCCCACGTCGTCGAACAGCCGATCGAGCAGCGCCGAAGCTTCCGCCTGCAT
>WBZV01000536.1_pt1 | contig 21825 bp, 19 predicted proteins | sample 5204221 | NCBI WGS metagenome assembly WBZV01 (sample SAMN12344360, study PRJNA552823) | activated sludge metagenome | biome: Activated sludge suspended growth; feature: Nitrification reactor; material: Wastewater; isolation source: activated sludge from nitrification reactor of wastewater...
TTATGTTCAGCGGGGGCGCACCCACGACTTCAGCTTTTCCGGTAGCCGCGAAATATCCTGCCCGGCCACCACCTCAATATGCAGGGCTCTGGCAAGCTTGGTTTCGGAGTCCCGCAGTTTGCGGTAGCTGACCAGCATTCCTTTGGTCGCTATGCCTCCAATTCGGCGGCAGTTTTCCGCCAGTTTGAAGAGTGTGTCATTTGCCTTTGGGGCTTCCGGTTTGTCCATCCTTGCGGTCTTGCATTCGAGTACAAAAAGCCGGTTGCGCGCCATGAAGGCAACGTCCATCTCGTTCTTGACGCCCGCGCTGTCGGTGACTTCAAGGTTGGCTGCCTTGTCCCTGATGTGCAGCTCACCGCTGACCGACGCTACCTGCTGGAACACATGCTGTTCCAGCCAGCCGCCTTTGACGAAACGCAGGGCAGCTTGATTCGGAAAGCGGATGGTAGCTCCTGACACTACAAGCATTCCTGCATCGCTGAACTGCCGGAGAAGTGCTTCGAGACTCCGACTATCCTGCTGTGAGGGCGCCATCGTCACATCGAGTTTTCGTTGATCTTCGGCTTGTTGGGCAAGCCAGTTTAGCTGAGCCAGGGGCGATTCGAGGCTTCCAATCTGCAGGACCAGCGTAGACATCAGGCTCTGTTGCTGGTGATTCGGATTAAACGGTTCGGACTTGCCGGAAAGGTCAAAGCCGTATCCCCGAAGGTAGTGCCGAAGACGAAGTTGCTGGGAGAGGGCTTGGCTCGTTGATCTGGATTTGCGCCCGAGCAAGGTGATTTGATCGGTGTCGGCATCCACATAGAACTTCTGCCACTGGGCTTCGTCCGCCACCGATTGGGCCGCGAGGGCCATGAACTTTGTGCCCCCGGTAAGGTTCAGGAGGATCTCGTCATCTTCATGCTCGGTGGCGAAGCCCATCAGGGTCTCTTCCATATGCTCGAAGTCATGTTCGTTCTCGAGCTTGATGGCGCTGACCTGGAGCCCGTTCTCTCGGAATACTGCGGCCAGATTGTCGGCCTGGCTTTGCATCGACGCAGTGGTGATCAGCACCACTGCGTCAGGCCTATGGTGCTTGTCGAGGGCTGGAAGCAGGTTGGCTGCGGCTTGAGCGGAAACTAGGCACAAATGGATTTTCATGGGGTGCTGAGGTCCGGTCGATGTGGAGGGTGAAATAGGCTTGGTCAGGGATGAAGCTCCAGCCTGTACCCACCCAGGCCGAAGGTGGCTTCCTTGCCCACATGGAGCCATTGCCCCAGATACAGGAACGGAATGAAGGGGGCGATCTCACCGGTCAGGCGCCAGCTACCGATGACGCCTCCCAGGTCGATCTTCTGCTGCTGACGGCTGGAGTAGCGGCTCCAGTCGCGCCATTTGAGTTGCTTGTCGCTCCCGAGCGTTTCGGCCTGCGCCGCCAGGGCCTTGAAATCCAGCGGCAACGGGCCTGCGCCGTGGAATTCGTGGATCAGCGCGATGCGTCCGACCAACCTCATGAGCAGCTTGCGCGGGGTAAATTCTTCTGCCGTGGCGCGGCGGCCGTTGGTTTGCAGACGTAGCGGCGAGTCGAAATGCAGGGTGACTGCGTGGCCTGCAAAGTCGGGCGCCGGCGGCACGGTGGTTGCATGCCGGGCGATGTTGCCGCCGGGGCCGTCAAGGATCGGCGTGGCGTCTTTACCGATCACATGCCAGGCCTGCGTCAGCGTGGCCGTGCCGTCGCCCCGGCCAACGCCACGCTGAAAGCCCTTGTGAAACGCCCACAGGATCAGCGGTAACTGCTCGACCACGCGCCCCGCCAGCACCAGGTGAAAACTCAGTGTTTCGCCTGGCGCATAGGTTTTTTCGCCCCACTGGGGCGGCTCGATGACATAGGCACGGGGAATCTGATTGAAGTCTTGCAAGGGGTGCGCTGCGGATGGCGGCCGTGGCTCGAACACCACGGCATACGGGCAGGAGGCCAGCAAGGCGCAGCCGTCGCATATCTTGGCATGGGTCATGCAGATGTCGGCGCGCAGCGCCCTGCCGAAGGCGCCGCGCAGGGTGGAGCCGGCAAAGGCGGGCAGGGTGAGAGGCGTGGTGACGGTGAAGTCGAGGCGGTAGCGGGCGAGGGGAAGAGATATCACGACGGTGGCCGAATGCATTCGATACTTAGGCCGAGTGGTTCGGCCAGTTGCAGCCAGGGGCGGTCGGCGGTGATGACGGTGCCGCCATGCAGCCGTGCCAGCGCCAGGCAGGCCCGATCGCCGAGCGACAGGCCGAGGTGGCGGGTGAGCGGGCGCAGCAGGCCGGCTTCGGTCGCTTGCGCGGCGTCGAAGGGCAGGCATTCGGCGCCGATATGGGCGATCACCTGCCGCAAGGCCGTCTCCGGCCGATCCTTGTCGGCCAGCTTGGTGATGATCTCGGCGGCATTGACGGCGGACAGCAGGCAATTTCCGGTCGCCATCAGTTCGCGCACCCGTTCGCTGCCTGGTTCCCTGAGAATCCAGGCGAGGATCGCCGAGGCGTCGAGCACGCTATTCATGCTCATCCTCGCGCACGGACTCGGCGCGCCGCTCGGTGATGAGCTCATCGGCCAGCGAAGGGCCGGTGTAATCAGCCATGAGCCGGTCGAAAAAGCGTTCGGCGCGCTCCAACTGCTGCCGACGCGAGGTCAGGACGATCTGCCCATCCACCTCGGTCCAGATGACTTCGTCGCCTTCTTTGACGCCGAGTTTTTCGCGGTACTGTTTGGGTATAACCACGCGGCCGCCTTGTGACATTATTGCGGTGTTCATGGCGCAATCCTGAAAAATGACATGATTCATTCTAGTGTCGGGCTGTAGCGGGCACAAGGCGGCGGGCAAGGCAGATCATTGCCCCTTGATCCACGCCATTACCTTGAGTGTGTCCTGATAGTCGTTGTCCTTGTCCGGGTTCTTCTTCTCGGATTTTTCCCTCCATTTCTTCGCACTCAGCATCATGGCCTTGGCGCGCTCCGCCACGGCGATCTTGTTCACGCCGGACCATCGACCTTTCTTCAAGCCGCCGATCAGCGCGCTCAGATCCGGCTGGTTCTTGTCCTGACGAGCATCGAGGAACTCGCGGATCTCGCGGTCGAGGGGCGACATCTGCGCCAGCGCAGCCTCACGCTCGGCTTCCTTCTGGGCGCGCCGGGTTGCTTCGGCTTGCGCCTGCTGTCTGGCCGCTTCGCGCGCTCCGGCTTTCGGGTCTTCCTGCATCGCGCCATAGCCCACGGACGTCTTGGCCCCAAAGCCCAGCCACAGGAAGGCGTGGGCAAAGGCGGCTTCGAGCATGGCTTTCCAGCGCCCTTCGGTGGCCAGTTCCGGCGCGATACGGTTGAGATGCGCCAGATCGCATTGCACATGAAAGGTGAAGCCGGAGCCGGGCGGAAGGGTCAGAAAGCAGATGGGAATGGGCTGGCCGGAGTCGTGGGGTGTGGTGCTGCCGCCGGTCTTCTTGTCCGGTTTCTGCTGGTAGTAGTGGCCCTGGTGGGGCGTCATGATGTCCACCGTCAGACTGTCTCCCTTGATCTGGGGGATGACGTCCCAGAAGGTGAGGGCGCCACGCAGGTGCTGGGATGCGCCGTCGGCGGACTGCAGGCCGAACAGGGCATCAATGGCGGAGAACGGAAGATCCGTGTTTCCGACACGCAGCACCAAGTTGTCGTCGGTGCACCAGCCGTGCCGATCACCCCATTCACCGGCAGCCAGCTCCCTGGCCGCCTGCCGCAGGACACCCTTCACGCCGCTGCCGGGCAGATAGGGCAGGCCGTAGGGGTTGAGAAAGGCGAAGCCGTTTTCCAGCGGGTGCTCGTTGCCCAGGCCGGTGGTGAAGGGGGCGGTGGCGAGGGCTTCGAGGCGGAGCCCGTCGGCATTGTCCTGATCAAACAGGAATCCTTGGCGTTGTCGTAGTCCCTCCATCAGTGGACGCCATGGTTCAAGTCCTGAGTCATTGCTCGGTCGCCTTTTGCGGGGACGCTCCTCATCGAATGAGGGGGTCTTGCAGGCAGCAACAGTGCATGCCCATTGATCATTCGGCAAGTCCTCCCAGCCTCGCTGTTCAAACGAGCCGTCGCGAAGTCTCTTTCGTCTGGGAACACGATCTTTCATGCCCCAAGAAACTTCCCCAGTCTCCTGGTTCTCGCCCCACGCAGCGAAGTACAGCAGGAAGCGGTGACCAGGTGGGGCGGTGAGATAGAACTCTGGCGAGATCTCTTGAAGATAGGCCGGTACGGCGGCGATGGGCATGCTCAGTCTCCTTTCACACGGGCCGGGGCCATCTGGCGCAACCAGCGCAGCCAGGCGAAGGCTTCGGCGGTGATGGCCTGGTAGTCGGCGGGGGAGGCTTTCATCAGGTCTTGCATGAAGCCTTCAAAACCCGGGTCCCGGGTGCCTTCCCCGCTGAAGCGCTTGACCAGCCAGGTTCGGAGCTGACTGGCTACCAGGTCGTTGGCGCCTCCTTTCTCATGGCAGAAGGCCAGCACCTGCATCAACCCGCTGTTCATGATGAGGGCGGGCAGGCTCTTGGCGATGTTCACGTGGTCCTTGGTGTACCGGGCGGATTGGTCCCAGGCATCCTGGGCGCGTTGTTGTTCGAGGGTCAGTTTGCTCACGATCAGCCCTCCACCCTGGCGACCACCAGGCCGCGGCCGGTGGTCACGTCGCCGCCGATCTGCAGCAGCTTGCCGTCGATGACGGCCTTGATCCGGGCCATGACGATCTCAGCGGGCAATTGTTCGGCCTTGTTGCTGCGGGTCTGGCTGGCCAGCAGCGGGGCGATGAGCAGGGATTCGGGGGGCAGGTTTTCGGTGTAGAAGAGGCCGCCGTCACTTGCGGTGCCGGTCTTTTCGTCAATCCGCACATGGGGCTCCACCAGCATGGCGTGCTGGGCGAAGTAGGCGAAGTCGCTGTCGGAGAGCACGACCAGATCGGTCTTCAGCTTGGCTGCGAAGAAGGCGTAGGCATCGCCGGCCGGCAGGCTGCGCTGGGCGAGGTCGCTGGAGATTGCGGGCAAGTCGTCCGGGAAGTCCTTGGCTTCGTACTCGAAGGCTTCCAGGTGCAGCTTGCCGTGCAAGAGCAAATCCTTGTTGATGATGAGGCAGTGGCCTTCGGCGACGCTCGGCACCTTCCAGCCCGCCGGGCGCCCGACCAGGCCGAGCAGGCGCTGGGCGCGGGAGAGGGCTTGCGGGCAGGTGGCGTAAACGTAGCCGCCGCGCAGGCTGCGCACGGGCAGGGCCACTAGCTGCGCGTCGCCAAAGCTCACGGCGCCAGCGTGCAGATCGGCGCTGCCCGATTCGGGCCCGAACAGGCGGTCGATCAGCTTGTCGTCGCCGCCAATGGCGGTGAAGCCATGCCTGACGGCGCCCTTGATGCCCGAGCCGGCAAAGCACGGGTGGCCGGTGTGACGTTCGCGCTGGATGGGGTTGTCGATGACGCCGACGGCCTGCCCGGCACCCATGTGCACGGGGCTGACGGCGTAGAGGAACAGGGCTGCATTTTTTTCGAACATGGCTTTTCTCCCTTCGGGAATTCAGAAATTCGGTGCGCTGGCGGCCAGCAGATTGACGATCAGGCGGATCATCAGATCCTTGTTCTGCGGCTGGCTTTCGGCCACCAGCAGGGTCAGCGCGGTCAGCGCCGCCGGGTTGATGCTGCTCGGCATGCTTTCCTGCCGCAGGTAGAGCAGCAGCAAGAAGGCCGCGCTGCGCTTGTTGCCGTCGGCGAACGGGTGGTCCTTGATGACGAAATAGAAGAGGTGGGCTGCCTTCTCCTCACGGCTCGGGTAGAGCGGCTCGCCGAACATGGTTTGCTCGATGCTGCCCAGAATGCCGTGCAGGCTCTCACCGTGTTCGCGGGCAAACAGGTCGGTGGCCTCGCCGTAGGCGTGCAGGCTGGCTTTGAGGTCGTCGAGGGCGCGGCGGGCGGTGGCGTAATCGAGAATGCCCCGCGCCGGCTGGCAAGCGGCTGGCAGTTGCAGGCCGTCTTCGTCGTACTTGAGCAGCAGGTGCCAGGTTTTGGCATAGCCGGCAATGAGCCCGATGAGCTCGCGCCCGGTGTCGCTGATGAGGGCCGGATCGGCCAGGCTGCGGGCGAGCAGGTTGATCGCTTGACGGGCTTCGTCGAGGCCTTTTTCCAGCAAGCGGGCGCGGTTGAGAGAGTAGCCCTGCGTGAGATGTTCGCGCAGCACGCCGGTAGCCCATTGGCGGAAGCGCACGCCACGCTGTGACTTGACCCGGTAGCCGATGGAAATGATGACATCGAGGTTGTAGAACCGGGTGGGCTTGTCGGAGCCGGCAATGTGCAAATTTTGCACATTGCTTTTTTCGTCGAGTTCCCCATCAGCAAACACATTGCGCAAGTGTTTGCTGATCACTGAACGCTCGCGCTCGAAGAGGCCGGCCATTTGCTCCTGGCTCAGCCACACCGTTTCGCCCTCTAGCCGGACGGTAATCTGTTTGTTCTCGGTTTCGAAAATCAGCAGTTCATTCATGGATGCGACCTCACCATTGCGCCAGGGCAAAACGGTTGAACCCTTCGGCGCGTCGGTGGGCATCTTCGCAGGGCTCGCTCCACAGGCCTGTTGCCACAAGCTTGTGGAGGGCCTCGGGCGTGGCGTCGAGTTCGTCCAGCCAGTAGACGCTGCCGGCAGGGGCAACGCGTTGGGCTGTCTTGGGCTGATGTCGGGCCAGATCCCAGCCCGAGACCGTCTCGCAGCGCGGGACCGCGGCGCAGACGAGGCGCGCGCTGACGCCGTGCAGTGAGAACCGGCTGTCTGCGCCGATACCTGGTAGCCGCCAGCCGTCCGGGAAGATCCCGGGCGTGGTGAGCACCAGCCGGCATTTTCGGTTGTGCGTGATGTGTGCGTAGTCGGCCTCGGGTAGCTCGGCTGCGCAGGCGCGTATGGCGGCTCCCCGGCCGTCACCGCCCAAGCGCAGCATGCCGCCCTGGGGCAGGGTGGCACCGCTGGCTGCGGCAACAAAGCCGACGTCGAAGCCGCCACCGTGCTCGGTCTTGCCCATGGCCACCGCCTGCATGCTGAACAGCTTGCCGTCCTCGGCCCGGCGGGTTGCCGCATCAAGCCCCACGCCTACCCGATGATCGAGGCGCCAGAGCTGGCTGGATCTGACGAGGTCGTCGGCGCCCGGCGTCTGGCCGGCGAGGTATTTGGTCCATCCCGATTCGCTGAGCCAGTAGCCGCCCGAGGGTTTGCTGCGAGTGTTCTCCGCCAGTACGGGCAGCAGGTCGAGCGGCTGCGATGCTTGCAGACCCGCGGCGAGCGCCGTTGGTGCGAGTTTGCGGACGGCTGGAGTGCCATCCGTTTCGCTGATGATGAGGTCGGCAGGGGGCGCCATGAGAGTCTCTACCCGGCCATCGGCAAAGCGCCTGGCCAGATGAAAGGCGGTGAGGGTGAAGCTGCCCGGCTCCCGCGGGGTGCCCAGTTCGGGATGCGGTAGCTTGCCCTGGGCGAAGGCCTTGAGGTCCACCCCGTGGTCGGTGAGGATGCGCGAACGCAGCGCCCCTGCAGCCACGGATGGCCAGGGCGGGATCAGGGATTCGCCATGGCTGCCGGGGGCGCCAAACAGCTTGTTGCCGCGCAGGAAGAGGACATCCAGCGGCTCGATGAAGGTGGTCTGGGTGCTCATTCCGGGGCTCCACTGCGGGTTTCGCGGGCCAGGAACTCGGCCACGCTGAGGAAGTTGCCCAGCCATTTCAGGCGCGCTTCGGCCTTGGTCTGCTGAAGGGTGAGGTCGGTGAGACGACGGGCCAGGGCCGGGGTGTCGTGCTTGTCGCGGGCGGCTTTGTCGGTCTGCCGGTCGAGCTGGAAAGCCAGCAGGTCCGTCAGCATTTGACCTTCGCCACTCGGCTCGGGGAGGTCGGTGAGCCATTCCAGGGTGTTGTAAACGGCGCGGCGGGAGACCCCATCGGTACGCAGGAAGTCCCGCATATCCGCGAGCAGCGTCAGTGCATCGCCCCACTTGGCGGTCAGGTACAGGGCGCCCCCGGAGCGCTTGATGACCGTGATTGAGAAGGCGTCGCGTCCGCCTTCGTTCTTTGCCCGCTTTTCGGCGGCCTCCAGCTCCCGGCGTACCGCGCCGAGGGGCGCCTGGTGATGGGCGACGACCAGGCCGCAGGAGGCGGTGGCACCGGTGCCCATCATGCGCATTGGCCGCCCCCCGAGCATGGCAAAGCCTTGGCTCAGGGTGAGCCCGTCGGGGTCGCGACCGCCTTTGTGTTTCGGATCGTCCCCGGAGTAGGCAAGGCGCAGCCGGTGCATGGCCGAGAGGGCGTCAGCCACTGGCAGCATGGCGAGCACGTCGTCGCCCCCGGCATAGATCACCCGGCCCAGGTGCTCCTCTTCCACCACATGGCGGACGACGGTGAGGGAAAAGTCGTTGAGGGCGCCCGAGATGGCCAGATGCCGGTTGGGCGAGAGGGCGCGCTTCTGCTGACCGTAGGCCTTGATCGCCGGTTGGTTGGCGGCGTGCTTGTTGAAGCCGTCCTTCACCTGCGGGTGGAAGCTGTCGCAGTACGAAATGGCCCACTGTGGATCGCCGGAGAGCATCTGTCCCATGCGGTCGCCGTCCATGAGCAGCAGGGCGTAATAGGTTTCGAGCTGGTCAACGCCGAGGATCCGGCACACCTGCTTGCGCGCGTCGAGACGTGCGCCGTCATCTTCTCTCTCGTCGGCGGCGTCCAGCAGGCCAGGCAACTGTTTGGCGGTTTCCAGACCGGGGTGCCGGGCGTGTTGCCTGATCAGCTTGCGGGGCAGGGCGGTGGCCTCCGCCTTGCCCACATCCGGCCCGGCCGGGATGCCCTTGTTGTTGGCCAACCACGTGTCCATCTGGTGGGCCAGGGCCATGGTGTGGGTGGAGACGACGAAGCGGCCCACGTCTTTCCGGTTCAGGGCTGCTCCGACCTCCTCGGCGAACAGGGTGGGCCACAGGCGTTTGACGGCTGGTAGGGCGCCCAGATGCTCGCCCTTCTTGGCCCAGGCCGGCTTTCTGGCGGCAATCCGCGCCCACAGGGTGTCGGACTGCTGGCGATAGGATTTTTCGAGCTGGGCCCGGTCGGTGGTGAGCCATTCGGTTTCACCGGTCAGGGAGCAGCGCCAGCCTTCCTGGGCGTGCTGGGCGAAGGGGCGTACCGCCTTGGCGGCGGCCATGACCCGCTCTGCCAGATCGTAGATGGCCGGGTACAGGGCGCCGGGGTTGGGGGCGAAGAAGTGGCTGCTTTCGCTTTTTTCCCGAAGCACCTTCCAGGCTGGGGATGCCAGGAAGCCGCAGGGCTGACCGGCTTCCACGCCAAAGAAGGGGGCCATGGCGGTGGAGAGTTGAAGGGTGTCCAGGTCGGTCTGTCTGTCCGTGTTGCGCGGCACGATGAGCGAGAAGGGAACCGCGGCCCAGTGGACTTCCGGGAAGCCGGCCAGCTGTGCCTTCATCTGTGCATACGGCACCTCGGTGCTTTCCGGGTCAAGGCCGGCCTCGGCAAGGAGCCGGCGGACGACTTCCTGCCCCTGGTCCAGCAGCCAGGTGCGCACGGCGGTTTCCACCTTCTCTGCGATCTCACGGGCCTGGCTGGCCGGGACAACCGCTACGAAACGGTTGGGCAGTGCCGCCGAGAACAGCGGGTTGCTGTCGGTGTTGCCCTGCTGCCAGTCGCATTGGGCGAAAAGGGCATCCGGCAGATTCATCTGGTCACGCAGCCAGAGGTCCACCTGGGGCACACCCCGCAGCCGGGGAAAGAGGATGGCGTCCGGGCCGAGCTGTTCACAAACCGGGCGCATGGCCTCCCACGCCAGGCGGGACAGCAGGTGAGAGCCGGCCCACAGGTCGGAGGTGCTGCGTGCGGCGGCGATGAAGGGTTGGACCGGGCCGATGGACAGGGCCAGCAAGGCTGCTTCGCCGTCGGGGTCGGCGGCAAAGGCGCCGGCAAAGGCCGAGGTCAGGTCCAGGTGGTCCCAGATCGAGTGATCGGGGACACGGGTGTCGGCGGGCAGGAGCTTCCAGAGGGCGCCCAGCTTGCCGTTGTCGTTCTCCTCTGAGAGTTCGGGGCCGAAGCGCCAGAAGGCGAGCAGTGCCTGACGCAGATCGCCCTCGCCCTGATGGGCGCCCAGGGCTTTGAGTAGACCGGAGAAGTGTTCGAAGCTGCGCTGCTTGATGTCGCCGATATCGGTGTCGGCGAGGCCGCCATGTTTGGCGAGATCAAATTCGGCGCCGGTGAGGGGGTGGATGAGCACAGGTGCCTTTGTCCAATGGACCTGAGCCCATTTTGCAACCTTGAATGTTTTCTGATCCCCGTTGTTACAGGTGACAGTGATCTCCTCCATGGGCCACTGGGGGCGGTCCGCCGCAGCGGCCCACCAGTCGGCTCGCTGCACGTGCCGGTAGATGGCCTTCTTCAAACCACCGGGAAAGAGGACGCCGGCCAGCACTTGATCGTTGTCCGGATCAATGGTGTCGCCTTCAGTGGGCGTGCCGATGGCGAGCAGCCGGGTGAGCGCCCGGGAGGTTCCCCCCTCATGCCCGGCTGGATCGCGCAGCAGCACGAGGGCTTTCTCCGCCGGGTCGTGGATGCGCGCGGCGAGCTTGGTTTGCCAGATGATGTCGTTGTTCTCCATGGTCTCAGGCCCTGGTTCGTGTCAGTGAGGATTGCTTGTCGAGGAAGGCGTGCACTTGTTCCCATACGGCATTGATCGCTTCTCGTTGCGGCTTGAACGCTGGCGGGGGCAGGCAGGGCATGTGGAAGATCACGCCGACCAGCTTTCCGTCGGCCGTGGGGCGAACCTTGAAGCGCAGGCTGTTGGGCAGGCGGGCGTTGTTACCCCAGTCGGACACGGAATGATTGGTGACCGGGTAGCTCAACCAATGGCGGTTCTCCGCGCGCGGCGCGTTCTTTCCGGTGGTGAAAATGAACTGCGTCCGCAACCCGATCTTGATCAGCGCGAGCGCCTTCATGAGCGCCTTCCAGTCCGCAAAAGGTGTGCTTTGCCAGATCAGCGCGCCCTTGATGTCGTCGCTACCGATGGCATGCGGCCAGTCAAGATTCAATGCCGCTTGCCAGGGTCGCAGCGGCAGACTGGAAAGGTTGCCCATGCCAAGAAGACTGTACGAGCCCCAGCCATTGCGACTGCGCCCGCCCACCGAGCCGAACTGGCTCATCAACGCCAGCGCCTGTTCGATCAGTGGCGCATGTTCGGCGGGATAGGCGATGGAGAAGGTGTTCTCCTCACCGGCCTGGATCGCGGCGTTCACCTTTTCGCTGAACTTTGTGCCACCTCGCCCATCAAGCGGCCCGTAGCCCAAGTAGGCGTGGGGGCCGACCTTGTAGCCGCTTTTCTCGGCTTCTGGATGGTCGATCCTTCCCTGCTCCAGCCCATCCCAGGATTTCAGTTCGCCGGGACGCCATTCGCCGAGCCGTATCCGCACCTGGCTCTTGCGAGCAGCGACGTTGTCGCCTTGGTCGTTCCGGTCGTTCTCCAGCCAGGCATGGCCGAACAGCCTGCCTTCTTCCTCCCGCATCCGCGCCACATCGGGCGTGAAGCCCAGGCTGGCCGCATAGGCCACCCGCCACCACTGGCGCAACTGGGCCTTGAAGGGAGGCGTTCTCCACTGGCCGCTCTGCTCTGCATTGCCAAGGAAAGCCGGGGTGTGAAATAGGATTGTGTAGTGTGCGGTCTTCATATTTTTCCTTTCTCCTGGCCCGCATGATGGCTTGCCGTGGGGCATGGGGATGTCGCGACAAGCTTGCAGCATGTGCTGAGGACGGTAGGCGGGTGGGCTCAAGCTTGGGGGAGTGGGGCGGTGGCGTGAGGGGCAGGCGCAATCGGCTTGATCTGGGGGAGCTGGATGGCATTTTATGCCCATTCAGCTTCACTCATGCTTTCGGAAATCCAAATTGAATTTGCTGCAAAGCACCTAAACCATCGTCTAATATCGCCCCCCTTCGTTTCCTTATAACTTTCCCCTGCACGGTTGAAACGCCCACTGCCTTCAAGCGGCCGATCCGGCTGCCAACGAGTGGCCGGGCGAGAGGGGGAGCTGCAGGGCTCCTGCATCCCGTTATGAAGGAGACATCAATGGCTGTACTCAATCGGATGGACTGGTATGACCTGGCCCGATCCACCAACTGGACGCCCAAGTACGTTACCGAGGACGAATTGTTTCCGCCCAAGCTGTCGGGCGAATTCGGATTGCCCCTGAGTGCTTGGGAGCAATACGACGAACCCTACAAGCAGACCTATCCGGAATACGTGAAAGTCCAGCGCGAGAAGGACGCGGGGGCCTATTCGGTCAAGGCGGCCCTGGAACGCAGCCGGATTTTCGAGAATGCCGATCCGGGCTGGAAGTCGGTGATGAAGGCCCACTATGGCGCCATTGCCCGGGGCGAATATGCGGCGGCCAGTGCCGAGGCGCGGATGATGCGTTTCTCGAAGGCGCCGGGCATGCGCAACATGTCGACGCTGGGCTGCATGGACGAGATCCGTCACGGCCAGATGCAGTTGTATTTCCCCCACGAGCATGTGAGCAAGGACCGGCAGATGGACTGGGCCTTCAAGGCCTACGACACCAATGAGTGGGCGATGATCGCGGCCCGCCATTTCTTCGACGACATCATGATGACCCGGGACGCCATCAGCGTTTCCATCATGCTCACCTTCAGCTTCGAGACCGGTTTCACCAACATGCAGTTCCTGGGGCTGGCGGCCGATGCGGCGGAGGCGGGGGACCACACCTTCGCCAACCTCATCTCCAGCATCCAGACCGACGAGTCGCGCCACGCCCAGATCGGCGGCCCGGCCCTCAAGGTGCTGATCGAGAACGGCCACAAGGCCGAGGCCCAGAAGCGCGTGGATATCGCCGTGTGGGGGGCGTGGAAGCTGTTCTCCGTGCTCACCGGTCCGATCATGGACTATTACACCCCGCTGGCGCACCGCAAGCAGTCCTTCAAGGAGTTCATGGAAGAGTGGATCGTCGCCCAGTTCGAGCGGGCGCTCACCGACATGGGCCTTGAGCTGCCCTGGTACTGGGACATCTTCCTCAACGATCTCAACGACACCCACCACGGCATGCACCTGGGCTCCTACTTCTGGCGCCCGACCCTGTGGTGGAACCCGGCCGCCGGTGTCACCCCCGACGAGCGGGCCTGGCTGGAAGAGAAGTACCCCGGCTGGAACGACACCTGGGGCCAGTGCTGGGACGTCTTCATCGACAACGTGGTGGACGGCAACATGGCCAAGGCCTACCCGGAGACGCTGCCCTACGTCTGCAACATGTGCCAGCTGCCGATCCTGGGCGTGCCGGGCAAGAAGTGGAACGTGCGCGACTACCCCCTGGAGTACAAGGGCCGTCTGTATCACTTCGGCTCCGAGGTGGATCGCTGGGTCTTCGAGCAGGAGCCCGAGCGTTACGCCGGCCACCTGTCCATCGTGGATCGCTTCCTGGCCGGGATGATCCAGCCCATGAACCTGGAGGGCGCCCTCCAGTACATGAACCTGGCCCCCGGCGAGATCGGCGACGACGCCCACAACTACGCCTGGGCCGAGATCTACCGCGCACTCCGCGAGACCCGCAAGGCCAGCTAAGCGCACGCGAATAAACCTGCTGCGCGGCCCGATTTCGCCCCTGCGCTTCTCGGAGCGAACCCGGACCGCTCGCCACGGTTTCTTCACACGCTTGGTTACATCCACTTCCTGTCGTACCGCCCGGCCCGTGTGCCGGGCCGCGCATCACCCTACAAGGAGACTGCCGTCATGGCCCTGTTCCCACTGACCTCCAATTTCGAGGGGGACTTCGTTCTGCAACTGGTGCCCGTGGATACGGAAAACACCATGGATGAGGTGGCCGCTGCCGCCGCCGTCCATTCCGTCGGGCGGCGTGTCCGCCCCCGTCCCGGCCACATCATGCGGGTCCGCCTGCATGGCACCACCGAGCTGCTGCCGCGCACCATGAAGGTTGCCGAAGCGGGCTTCAGGCCCACCGAGACGGTGGATATCGTCTGGCAGGCGGCCGATGCCTGACCGCCGCCCGAGAGGAGACGCCCCATGAGTTTCACCAAGGTATGCACCCTGGACGATGTGTGGGAAGGCGAGATGGCGCCCTTCACCGTCAACGGCCATGAGCTTCTGCTGGTCTGTGGCGAAGGTGGCGAGATCAAGGCCTTCCAGGGTATCTGCCCGCACCAGGACATCGCCCTTTCCGAGGGCAAGTTCGATGGCAAGAAGGTGATCTGCCGGGCCCATCTGTGGCAGTTCGATGCGATCACCGGCAAGGGCATCAACCCGGATGACTGTGCATTGGCCGAGTATCCCGTGCGCGTTGACGGGGAGGACGTCCTTGTCAGCACCGAGGGCGTCGAGCCGCTGTTTGCCCACACCTGAGCGCGCGTGAATGAATCGACTGCGTGGCCTGGTTTCGTGCCTGCGATGTGCGCCGTACCCCGGTACGGCTGTGCTTCCCGGTGCCAACCCGAACCCCTCGCGATGATTCCTTCACACGCCCCGAGCCCGCATCCGCGCCCATCCCGGCGCGGGCATCCATATCGGCAGGCGCGTTCCCGCGCCTGCCCATCGACAAGGAGAAGGACATGAGCACTGCAGTTCCCGGGCAGGCCTATCACAACAACATGGTGGGGCCGGTGATGCGCGCCGGCGATCTGGCGATGGCGGTCATCGAGGCCGCCCGGACCGACAACCCCGGCAAGGAGATCTTCGTGGACGACAAGCGGGCCTATATCCGCATCCACGCCGAACAGGAAATGATCCTGCGCCAGGCCACCATCGAAGAAGAACTGGGGCGGCCCTTCCGCATGAACGACCTGGAGGTGGACCTGAGTTCCTTCGCCGGCCAGATCGAGAGCCGCGATGACTCGGTGCGCTTCTATTTCACCAAGAAGCTCTGAGAGGGTGTGGATAAATCTACTGCGCGGCCCGATTTCGCGCCTGCGATGCTCGCCGTACTCCTGTACGGCTGTGCTTCTCGGCGCGAACTCGAACCGCTCGCGACGATTTCTTCACACCCTCTGAGCCCTGCCCCCACACAAGAACGACACGAGGAGACACCCATGTCCGAAATTCAAGTCCTGAAGCCCCAGAAGACCTGGAGCCACCTGGCCGTCCGCCGCCGTAAGCCGAGCGAGTACGAGATCGTCAGTACCAACCTGCACTACAACGACCGGGACCCCAATTCGCCCTACGAGCTGGACCCGGGCATGTTCATGAACGAGTGGTACAAGAAGCACACCTTCGGCACCGCCCTCAAGCATGCCGACTGGAACGCCTTCCGCGATCCGGACGAGGTGGTCTATCGCACCTACAACCTGATGCAGGACGGCCAGGAGACCTACGTCTTCGGGCTCTTCGACCAGTTCAGCGAGCGCGAGCACGACAAGGCCCTCGACCCCCGTTGGGCCGGCACCCTGGCCCGCCTCTACACGCCGGCGCGCTACCTTTTCCACACCCTGCAGATGGCCTCGGCCTACGTGGGCCAGGTGTCGCCGGCCAGCACCCTGACCAACTGCAACTACTTCCAGATGGCCGACAGCCTGCGCTGGGTCAGCCACACCGCCTACCGCACCCGGGAACTCTCCCGCACCTTCGCCGACAAGGGCTTCGGTGAGGACGAGCGGCGCTACTGGGAAGAGGACGCCGCCTGGCAGGGTTTCCGCGAGCTGATGGAGCGGGCACTCACCGTGTGGGACTGGGGCGAGGCCATCGTCGTGCTCAGTCTGGTGGTCAAGCCGGCCGTCGAGGAGGCCGTGCTGCGTCGCCTGGGCGAAGCGGCCCGCCACAACGGCGACACCCTGCTGGGCCTGATCACCGACGCCCAGCTGATCGACGCCGCCCGCCACCGCCGGTGGACCGCTGCCTTCGTCGCCATGGCCATGGAAACCCCGGGGAACCTGGAGCGCATCAAGGGCTGGATCGCCAAGTGGGAGCCCCTGGCCGACCGGGCCATCGAAGCCTACTGCGGTGCCTTGCCGGATGTGCCCAACGCCGCGGCAGCCGCCAAGGCAGCCACCCGCGACCTGCGTCGCGGAGCGGGGCTCTGAGACCTTTGCCGAAGGCCCTTGCCGCGGTCATCAAGGCCGCGGAGTGGCGCCGGAGAGACACCATGAGCGACCCAGTAATCCACAACGAGCGGGACGGCAGCCGCTTTACCCAGCTACCCGGCGACACCCTGCTGCGGGCCGGGCTGCGGGCCGGCATCGGCCTGTCCTACGAATGCAACTCGGGGGGCTGCGGCGGCTGCAAGTTCGAGCTGCTCGCGGGCGAGGTCGAGACCCTGTGGCCCGACGCGCCCGGCCTGGGCGAGCGGGACCGGCGCCGGGGCCGGCACCTGGCCTGCCAGTGCCGCGCCCTCGGCGATGTCTCCATCAAGCTGGCGACCGGCCCGGAGTATGTGCCCCGGATCCTGCCCCGGCGGCGTCGGGCGGTGCTCACCGGCGTCAGCGATATCACCCACGACCTGCGGGAGTTCCGCTTCACGGCCGAAGGGCCGGCGGATTTCCTGCCCGGGCAGTTCGCCATGCTCGATCTGCCCGGGGTGGCGGCATCCCGGGCCTATTCCCTGTCGAACACCCCCAATGCGGCCGGAGAGTGGCATTTCCAGATCCGCCGGGTTGCGGGCGGGCAGGGCAGTGGCGTGCTCTTCGATGGTCTGCAGCCGGGTGCCGAGGTGGAGCTGGATGGCCCCTACGGCGTGGCCTGGTTGCGCACCGATTCGCCCCGCGATCTGGTGTGCGTGGCGGGGGGCTCCGGCCTGGCGCCCATGATCTCCATCGCCCGGGGGGCGGCGGAGGCCGGCATGCTGGCCAACCGGCGGCTGCATTTCTTTTATGGCGCGCGGGAACCCCGCGACGTATGCGGCGAGCCGATGCTGGCGGCGCTTGAGGGATTCGGTGAGCGCATCACCTACTGCCCGGTGGTCTCCTCCCCGGGCGCGGGGGGCTGGGCGGGTGCCACGGGCTTCGTGCATACCCGTTTGCCCGAAGCCCTGCCGGCAGCGCTGGCGGACTACGAGTTCTACTTTGCCGGCCCGCCGCCCATGACCCAGGCCCTCCAGGAAATGCTGATGGTGGACCACCGGGTGCCTTTCGAGCAGATCCATTTCGATCGATTCTTTTGAGGTTCCGCGAGGAACGGATGTGGAGACAAGAATGAAAACAAGACAAGGGAAGGGACAACATTCACCGCGCGGGCTGCGGATCGCGACGCTGGCAGTGGCCATCGCCGCGGCCGGTGGCACGGCCCACGCCACCGATGTCTTCCGGCTGGAAGGCTTCGGCGCCATCTCCCGGGGCATGGGGGGCGTGGCGACGGCCCATGATGTGGGGGCGGCCGGCATGATGACCAATCCGGCCACCCTGTCGCTGATGCCCGCCGACAACACCGCCCAGATCGGGCTCGATCTGGTCACCACCGATATCGACGTCACCAACCGGAGCACCGGTGAGCACGTCCATTCGGGCAATCACAGCCAGAACCGCGGCCCCTATTACGCGCCCCAGGCGGCCCTCACCCGGCGCGTGGGGCAATGGACCTTCGGCCTTGGCGCCTTTGCCCAGGGCGGCCTGGGCACCGAGTACGGGCGCAGCAGCTTCCTGTCCCGGGCCACCGGGGGCATTGACACCGGCCTCGAGAACTCCAGCCGGCTGCTGGTGCTGAACATCCCGTTGGCAGCCAGCTTCCGCGCGTCGGAGGCCCTGACCATCGGTGGCAGCGTCGATGCCGTGTGGCAGGGCCTCAACCTGAACCTGCTGCTGGGCGCCGACCAGGTGGGCAGCCTGATCGGGGCGTCGCGGGTGTCCGGCTCCCTGCTGCCGGTGCTGGGCGGGCTGCCGGATCTGCGCGGCGCCCACTTCAGCCTCACCCGCAATTCACCCCTGGCCAGCGGGGTCAATGCCTGGGGCTATACGGGGCGCATCGGCATGACCTACGCCCTGACGCCGGCAACACGCCTGGGGGCCGCCTATACGACCCGCAGCCGCATGTCTGACATGGAAGGCCGGGCCACCCTGACCGCCATCGACGGCGTGGCGGGGCAGATTCCCCTGGGAGGCAAGATCCGCATCCGCGACTTCCAGATGCCGGCCGTGGTCAACCTGGGGGTCAGCCATCGGGTCAACGATCAGCTCACCCTGGCGGCGGATGTGTCGCGGGTCTTCTGGTCCAGCGTGATGAAGGACATCAAGGTGGGCTTCGTGGCCGATGCTGGCGGCGACCTGAACATCCTGTTGCCCCAGAACTACAAGGACCAGACCATCCTCGCCATGGGCGCGGCCTGGCAGATGGACAGCCGCTGGACCCTGCGCGGCGGTCTGCGCCTGGCCCAGCAGGCCCTGTCCTCGTCGACCCTCTTCGCGGTGATCCCGGCCACGCCGCGCAAGCACGTGTCGGTGGGCGTGGGCTATGCGCTGTCGCCCAGCTCCACGGTGGACTTCGCCTGGTCCCATGCCTTCCAGGAGAACATGAACAACGTCTCGCTACCCAACACGTCGGCGCCCATCCGGGTGAGCCATGCGCAGGATAATGGGACGCTTGTTTACTCGTATCGATTCTGAGCGCGCATCCTTGTACCGGGCCAGCCCCATGCACAGACCGTGTGCGTGGGGCTGGCGCGCGTGTTCCGGCGTGATGAAGTGAAAGCCATGATTCCCGACGACGATATCTGCAGGGTCGCACGGCGCACCTCGGTGCGCGGGGTGGTGATTGAGGCGGGGGATGCGCGGGATGTGCGGCGGCAGAAGATGGCGCGGATCATCCTGGATTCCATGTACCAGTTCCTGGGCTTGCTGGACCTGGACGGGACGGTGCTGGAGATCAACCAGGCGGCCCTCAACGGGGCGGGTGTCGGTCTGGAGGATGTGATCGGCCGGCCCTTCTGGGAAGCCCGCTGGTGGGAAGTGTCGGAAGAGGTGCGCCAACGGGTGCGGGAGATGATCGCCACGGCCCGCACCGGCCAGTTCGTGCGCTGCGACTTCGAAGTCTTCGGCGACCTCCAGGGCAGCCGCACCATCGTCATCGACTTCTCCCTCACGCCCATCCTGGACGACGAGGGTGAGGTGGCCTTTCTGTTGCCCGAGGGGCGCAACATCACCGAAAAGATTGCCGGCAATGCCGAGCTGTCACGCAAGAACAGCGAGCTGCAGGGCGCCCTTGAACGCCTGAAGGAGCTGGACGGCTACAAGACCCGCTTCTTTGCCAATGTCAGTCACGAACTGCGTACACCCCTGGCCTTGATCCTCGGGCCGGTGGACCAGCTCATCAAGGACGGCACCGGACTGGGCGAGCGGGAGCGCTTCCGCCTCGCCGCCATCCAGCGCAATGCCCGCAGCCTGCTGCAGCAGGTGAACAACCTGCTCGATCTGGCCCGCATCGACGCCGACCGCATGCCCATGGCCTACGTCAATGCCGACCTGGTGGCCCTGGTGAGGGAGATCGCGGCGGGCTTCGAGGCCGCGGCGGAGGACCGCCACATCAGCCTGGGTCTGCGCGGAGAGGACGAACTGTATGCGGAGGTGGATCGGGCCAAGTTCGTGCGGGTGATGGCCAATCTGTTGTCCAACGCCTTCAAGTTCACCCCCGCCGGTGGGCGGATTGCCTGCCAGGTGGAGAGCGTGCCCGGAGGGCGGGTGCTGATCGGCGTGCAGGACACCGGCCCCGGCGTGCCCGATGCCATGAAGGCGCATATCTTCGACCGCTTCACCCAGGGCCGCGATGACCCGGGGGCCGGCGGCAGCGGCCTGGGGCTGAACATCGTCAAGGAGTTTGTGGACCTGCACCGGGGCACCGTGGTGGTGATGGATGCGCCCGGGGGCGGTGCGCTCTTCCAGGTGGAGCTGCCGGCCCGGGCGCCGGAGGGCGCCTTTGTGCGCAGTGGCGGCGGGAAGGACATGCCGGCCCTGGCGGAGGGGGCCTTCCCCCTGGCGCCGGATCTGCCCCGTCCGGCCGCCGAAGTCTTTCACCCGGGCAAGCCCAAGGTGCTGGTGGCCGAGGACAACCCGGATCTGCGCCTGTTTCTCTACGACGTGCTGTCGGACGAGTACAACGTGATCCTGCGGGAGGACGGGGAGGCGGCCTTCCAGGCGGCAATTGCCGACCCGCCCGACCTGATCATCACCGACCTGATGATGCCGCGCTGGGGCGGCGAGCGTTTTGTCCGTGCCCTCAGCGAGCGGCGCGACTTCCCCAATGTGCCGGTGCTGGTGCTGTCGGCCCGGGCGGATGATGCCCTGCGCGAGAACCTGCTGGAGCACCTGGTGCAGGACTACCTCACCAAGCCGTTCTCGGCCCAGGAGCTGCGGGCACGGGCGCGCAATCTGGTGACGGTGAAGCGCACCGTGGACATCCTGCAGCGCGAACTCAACTCCCAGGCCTCGGACATCCTGGAGCTCACCGCCGGGCTGGTGGCGAGCCGCAAGTCGCTGCAGCGCAGCTTTGCCGCCCTGCAGGTTTCCGATCGCCGCTGGCAGGGCCTCTACGAGAACACCGCGGTGGGGATCGCCCTGGCGGACCGGGACGGCAAGATTCTCTCCGCCAACCCCGCCTTGCAGCGCATGCTGGGCTATGCCCGTGATGAGATCGTCGGTGTGTCGCTGATCGAGCTCACGGCGCCGTGCGAGCGGGGCCTCACCGAGCGCAACGTGCATGGCCTGTTCGATGGTGACTTCCCCAGCTACACCGTGCAGAAGCGCTACGAGAAGAAGGAAGGCGGCTACCTGTGGGCCAATGTGAGCGCCTCGCGCATCCCGGCCATGGACGAGGATGGCCCCATGCGGGCGGTGATCGTCGAGGACATCACCGCCCGCATGGAGGCCGAGCGCTCCCTGGCGGCGACCCGCGCGGAGCTGACCCGGGTGGCCCGCTTTACGGCGATGGGCGAACTGGTGGCCTCCATTGCCCACGAGATCAATCAGCCCCTGGCGGCGGTCATCACCAACAGCCAGGCCGCGCTGCGCTGGTTGTCCCACGACGAGCCGAACCTGGTCGAGGTGGCGGCGGCGCTGCAGCGGGCCAATCGTGATGCGAGCCTGGCCGGTGCGGTGATCTCGCGCATCCGCGGATTTTTGCGGGCCGGCCAGATCCGGCGGGCGCCGGTGGACCTGGCCCGCATGCTCGACGAAGTGCTGCAGATGCTGCAGCTGATGCTGACGGAGGCGGGCGTCGATCCCTGCGTGCGGCTGCCCGATCCTCCGCCCCGCCTGATTGCCGATGCGGTGCAGTTGCAGCAGGTGCTCATCAACCTGATCGTCAATGCCGTGGATGCCATGCGCGAGCAGTCTGAGCGGGCGCGCCTGCTGCAGATCGATGTGGTGGCCGACCCGGCAGGGGGGCTGCGGTTCTCGGTGCGCGACAACGGCCCGGGCGTTGCAGCGGGCTCCGATGCGCGGATGTTCGAAGCCTTTTTTTCCACTAAGCCCGACGGGCTGGGCATGGGGCTGGCCATCAGCCGCAGCATTGTCGAGAACCATGGCGGGCGTCTGTGGCTGGCGCGGGATGGCGGCCCCGGGGCGTGTTTTGAATTCACCATCCCGGACAACTGAGCGGGTGTGAAGAGATCGTAGCGAACTCGGGTTGCGCAGCAGATTTACACAGAGGGTGTGAAGAAATCGTCGCGAGCGGTTCGAGTTCGCGCCGAGAAGCACCGCCGTACAGGAGTACGGCGAGCATCGCAGGCGCGAAATCGGGCCGCGCAGTAGATTTATCCTAGAAAACTCAGTTGCCCATTTGATCTGCATATCAGAGCAGCAGTCGCAGTCTTTCTGGAGGCTCGACGGCGGCCAGCGTGTGCTTCAAGTGGGCACAGCAACGCTGCCAGACCGATCGGGGATC
>WBZV01000538.1_pt1 | contig 21728 bp, 23 predicted proteins | sample 5204221 | NCBI WGS metagenome assembly WBZV01 (sample SAMN12344360, study PRJNA552823) | activated sludge metagenome | biome: Activated sludge suspended growth; feature: Nitrification reactor; material: Wastewater; isolation source: activated sludge from nitrification reactor of wastewater...
ATGGCCACCCCCACCGGGAAGGCCGCCGCCGCGCGGCAGCTCGCTACGGGCTACGCCCTCCGCGACCTGCCGCGCACTGAAGGACTTACACCACTTCCTGGGACATCAACTCGAACGGCTTGCGGTCTCCGAACACCAGGACTGCCGGGTCGCCGCAGTGTTGCTGCCACTCGGCCAAGACCTTAGCGAGCGTCGATCGTGCCTGCGCGCTGATGGATTCCCCAACAAGGACAACGGCTTTGTCGTGGTCGAAGAGCGTCGAACCGGCACCACCAAACGCCAGAACTGGGCCCAACTGGCTGCTCCGACGACTCTCGATTCTTTCGAGCGCTAGGCGGCGGCAATCGGGAGCCTGCTTGCGATACAGCACGAACCCGTCACCGGCCTCACGCTCGAACCCGCTGATGTCGCCTACGTCGATCACACTCAGGATGCACCGGTCAGGTACGCGACCATGGCGCTGAACCAAGGCCTTGATGGGCGCGCCACCAAGTCCTCCACCTTCAATGAACAGGTCGCCATGACCCAGGCCCTCTTCATAGAACCAGATCTCGGATCCCCAATCGTCGTTGCTGATCCGCTGATTGCAGAGTGCACTCAGGTGCAAGGCCACTCCAGGCACATGGCCCGTGGCAGTCGCACGGCGTCGCTGCTCGGACGCCATCGCGCGCAACACACGGTGGTCTCCATCGGCGCGGTAGGCGACCGAGACCAGCTCAGGGTCTCGGAGCAGGCTCTCAAGCTGCTTGTAGAACGCCTCCGAGTGGATCGGCAGGTTCGGCGCATGCTCCTGCCCCAGCCGGATGGCAGAAGCTCTCGGGAGATAGGCATAGGGGTGCTCGTTGGCACGCACACGTTCGAGCGCATACCGGGCGAGCGGATCACCCCAGGCCAGTTGGTCGCGTGCCACGCCTGCGGCGGCGAGCAGTTGCTGGGCGAAGGCGCGCACGGCGGGCCGGTCTTTGCCGCTCAGCCAGGCTTCGTCCTCGGGTTCGGTGTCGTCGCCAGCCCAGTAGAAGAGTTGATCGAACTCATTGAAGGGAACTTCGATGGTTTGAGTTGAATGCGTCTCGCCATGTGCCCTCTCCGTCTCGGGTCGGAGGCGGGAGACGCGAGTCAGCACCGCCGGAGGAGCCTCCTCGATCAGGACGGATACGTAGTCCCACACATCGCCTGGCCGCTCGATGAGCAGCAATTCGTAGATGCGATGGGCGGTCAATGCATCTCTGAACAGCTCCCATAGCGCAGTAGCCCTTAGGCGCACCGTGAATGGAAACTGGGCTTGGCGATAGCCGACGTTGCCAAAGTCGATGACAAGTTCAGATTCGAAGGAGGTCATTCGTCGTCCCGTCCACTGCGCGTCGCTGACATTGGCCTGCGGTACGTGCTATGCGCCCGTTGCCTTCGCAGCGCCGGCCTTTGCTTCTTCGGCTGCGGCCAGCAGCTTGGTAGCTACCGTGTCGTCGCCCGCCGTCAGCAACGTCCAAAGCGCGGCGCATCGGTCGCGGGCCTCGGCCGGAACTGCCTCCAGGTCTTTCAGGATCGCCAGCTCGTGCGCCGCACGCTGTTTGGCTTTGCGGCCACCGTACTCGGCGACCAGGTGATCGCCTGCCACGTCCATCGCCTTGATGAGCGCGTCCTCGTCCGTTCGCACGCCTTGCCAAAAGAACTTGTTCGTCATCGCTGCCCGAGGAAACTCCGCGATGCCCTTCAGCAGTTGGAACGCCTGCCCCCAGGGCGAAGACCACTTGGTGACCTGGCCGACGTTGAACGCCACCGGCGAGTAGGCGACCTTGGGAATGAGCGCCTCACCTCCGGCCTTGCCAAGGCGCGACTTGAGTTCGTCGACGATGTTGCCCACCGCCGATTCGGGGATCTTGCCGCCCGGGTGGTACGCCTCGTACATCCGCTGTGCGTCAGCGCGGATCCGGTCGCGCTGCGTCGACAGGAAGCTGTCCAGGTTGTCGCCCACCGTGGCGCTGAGCAACTTGCGCGCTTCGTCGTTTGCCTCCGTCAGCGCGGCCTCGAACAGCGGAATGGCCGCCTTGGGAATCCAGCGCATGCCGTCGGCCAGCGCGTACGAGTAGTGGGGCAGCAGATCGCCGGACGCACGCCGCAGCCGGTCGATCTTCTTCAGGGTGGATTCGTCGAAGGGGGCCACCTTGAACGAGGTCCTGGAGCTCACCATCCCGGTTTGCCGAAAGCTGTCGACGCCGAACCATTCGGGCTTCACCGGTGCCTCGAGTGGCGGCACGCGGCTGGCCTTGTCTACGGCCACCAGCATGCCCTGCTCGAACACACGCGCAATGCCTTCTCCCAGGCCGTCGAGCTTGGGCACGCCCAGCTCTTCGGTCGGTGATGCCACCGGCTCGCCTCTCTGGTCGGTCAGCGTGACTTCGCCAGTGACGGCATCGACCGAGACCTTCAGCTGCGGTGTGTCGGCGTGAGGCTGGGTGAGGCATCGGTTCCGGTACTCCTTCCATAGGCGGGCGGCTTCAGCTTCGCCTTCCGGGATGACCAGCTGCGGCATGGATGCCGCGATCTCCGGCTGCAGCGGCCCCGCTATGGCCCACAGATAGTCAAACCACTTTCGGCAGGCTTCGAGGGTGGATGGTGAGACCGACGTGACGATGTTGGCCTGCGATGCGGAGGTCGGCCCGAGGCCCATGTTCTCCGCGGGTCCCAAGGCAACGACCACGCTTGCATCGCGAGCCGAGAAGCAAAGCAGGTTCGATGACCGGTCGCGAAGCGATTGCTCCGGGTAAATGCGGAACGCCGCCCTGTCCGGATAGCGCTCAGTGAGCCGAACCAGTTCAAGCAAGTCGGCTTCGGTCGTGCGGCAAGTCGGCTGGATGCTGACCACCATCCGAAGGCGAGTTTCTCCAGCGCCGTCGGCGAGGTAGCCTTCCATCCACTCGACAGCCTGGCGGTTGATGGCGCTGGCCACGCCGAAGATGCTCACCGCGGAGCGCGCCACTTCTTCGAAGGGCAAGGACGCATAGGGCGCGACGCCCGCGCTGACCCGAGGCTCGGGCCAGATGAAGGGGACGCTGGGTTGAATCGACTCGCTCACGGAACTCCCTTGGTTCGTTCTTGCTGTTGCGATGCCCCTCGTGGCAGCGGTCACACGGTTTCGGGACTCAGCTGCCAGGCCACATCGCGATCGTGTCAGGTTCCCATCCGTCCCAATGCGCGGCGCAGTCGCTGGACGCGCGTGAGGGTCCATCCGTCATTCGGATAGCCACCGAGCTGTCGCTCCAACAGCTTGGTGGCCGACGATGCGAGTGCCGGATCGATTGCGTCGACCAGGGGCTGCAAGCGAGCCTTCAAGCTTGCATCGGCCAGCCCGTTTGCCCGACTGTTGACCCAGTGGGCCAGCAGCAGCCAGGCTTGGTCAAGGCTGAGTCCCAAGTCGACGGTGTCCTCGATGGCCTGCCTCGCATCGTCATGAAGTGCCAGACCGTCGCAGCTCTGCGCCAGGTTCTGAAGGGAGCCAGTTAGATCGATGTGATCCGCGACCGATCGTGCCATCGCGGTCAGCGTGGCGGGCTCCTGATCCAGTCCGGCCTTGCGCAGGAAGGCGGGCACGTCCAAAGCGTCGTCCGCCAGGCTGAAATGGATGTCAGCGGCAGCGGGTGATGGCATGCTGCGCGAGAACATGACGCGAGACTCCAGGCTGTAGCTCAGCGCTGCTTCCCTGACGGTACCCAGGCCGCCCCAGCCTGCGGCAAGCATCGAACTGACACGGTGCAGTTCCGCCTGCTCGGTGGCCTTGTCCGCCTCGGCGCGTCGATGAACGAGGATGCAGTTGGTCTGCTTGGACATGAGCTGGTACTGCACGGCCAACCCAAGGGAATCGATCTCGGTGTCATGAGCAATGCGGCGTGCTGCAGCGATCCTGGGAAGGCTGTTGCCGGGGCAGGGTGCATCCGCTTCGCCGCGGGCGAGTTCCACGGTCCTGCCTTGGGCATCGTCGGCCAGGAGGCGGACGCCGCTCGGCTGGATGGGACGCTTGAATCCCGCGAAGGCGGTGACCGTGTCGCCCCCGAACACGCTGAGTGCGGGGCCGCAAGACCAGACCGGTGCGCTGCCCCATTCGACGCGTACGTTCGCAAAGACGGGCTGGCGCATGCGACGCAGCATGCGATGCGCTGCCGCTTCGAGTGCCTCGCCGGGCGTGGCGAACTCGCAGGCACCGCCTGTTGATTCAGCCAGGGTTCGCAGGACACCTTCAGCCGGCGCGGAGCCGACGCCGATGGCAAAGACGCGATGACCGCTCTTGCGTGCCGCAGCGATCATCTCTTCAGCCTGCCAGATTTCGCCGTCGGTGATGAGCAGAACATCAGCGCAACCGTGCTCGGCGCCGCGCGGCAGGCCGAACACTGCGCTCAGCGCTCCCTCCATCTCCGTGCCACCGAGATCCGCCTGGATGCCGTCGATGAGAGGCTGCAGGTGGCGAAGTGCCTGAGGCTTGGCCGGCGACGGCGCGAACAGATGCTCGACGGTGGACCCGAACCTGCTCAGGCTCAGATGGTCGCGTTCGCTCAAGCCTGTCACCACACCGCGCAAGGCGGCACGGGCGGACGCGATGCTGTCGCCATTCATGGATCCCGAGCAATCGACGAGCAGCTTGAGCCCGATGCGCTCGCGTGGAGCACCCAACGGGGGCTGCAACGCCGCCATCGTCACGACCGGGGCCGTCGCGTCGAAGGCGTCGTCCGCGCGCACCAGCAAGGAGGGGCGCGATTCGCGGGGTGTCACGATCACCACGATGTCGCGGTCCAGCCGGGCCCCTGGGGACAGGTCCAGGCGCATCGACCCGTCTTGGCCAAGACTGGTGGCGAAACGGTGCGTCGGGCACTCCGCTTTCGCGCCCGCAAACGATCCTCCGAGCGTGAGCGTCAGGGCCAGCGGGTACTCCGCGTCCAAGCTGGCCAGCGGCACTTGTTGCGGCTGCAGCCCGGCTTGTTCGGCGTGGCCGTAGCGCGGGGCAATCGTGGTCGGGATCGACACGCGCAGTCGGCTTTGCTCGAAGCTGAGGAGCTGCGCAAAGCGGCACTCCAGCACGAGCTCGTCGCCGGGCTTGAGATTGCCGATGTTGGCTGTGTGCAGGCCGTCGTCATGGGCCTCCAGCATCACCGGGGCATCGCCTTCTTCCAGCGACTCCTCGTACTGCCGCTCGGCTTCGCGCTTGGCAACGATCACACCGTCCTGGCGTTCGCCGTTCAGTTCGGACGCGAAACCGAGCAGCACTGCCGTCGGTGGCAGCGGGAAGGTGTAAACGACTTCGAGCACCTGGCTGCTCGTGTTGCGGTACGTCTGGCGCAGTGTGAGTTCGAACAGCACAGCATCCAGGCGACCTTGGGCCTGCACGCCGACCAGAACCGGCGCTGGGGCGTTGCCGTCCTTGCAGGAGAGTGCGAATTGGCGGCCGTCTTCATTCATCGTTGTTCTCCCGGTTCGTGGATGGGGTGGCTGCTGGAGAGTCGGATGGCTCACCCGCGCTTGAGGTGCGCACCTGGCGGTAGAGCGCCGAGATGCCGCGTACGAGGCTGCGCATCTGATCGGGTGTCAGGTCGGCGCGGCCCGGTTCGACGTGAATCTCCAGGCCATCCGCGACCGTGACGCGGCTCCAGACCTCGATCGAGCCAGGCGCTGCGCGGCGTGGCGCGGGGTCCTCGGGCGCACCGGACAACAGCTCGCGGACACGCTCCAGGCTCAGTCCGGCGTCAGTCCAGCGGCGGATCAACAGCAACTGTTCAAGGTGGCGCCGCACGTAGTGGGCGCCGCGCTTTTCGCCGATCGGCCGGTCGATCAGGCCTCCGGCGATGTAGTACCGCACGGTGCGCGGCGTGACCCCGGCGAGCAAGGACAGCTCGTCAATGGAGAAGCGCTCGGGGGTGGCGGCTTCGTCGGGCGGGGTTCGTTGCGCAGGCATGACTCAGTATGAGACATTTGTTTGCGACAGTCAACTGACGCAAACAACGTTCGAGTACAGCCAGTTTTCAGCGGCCCAAGGCGGGGCGGTGCGGCCTGCAGTACGGTACCGGCGTGTCGGGTCAGATGATGGAAACCGACGTGCTTGTGGCTCGCGGCGAGTTCAGGCTGGTCTTTCCAGCGATTGATGTGCCTGGCCGTTCGCCGTTGTCTGCTCGCTTTGGCGATCTTCGTGAGCGAATGGCGGCCAGGCCGCGAACGGTGCGCGCATCAGACCCCTCCCAGAATCTGTGGGCGAGGTGACGCTCGCAGCAAGGGGCCTCAACCGCTAGGTGGCCGGCCCCGGCCGCACGCCAACTCGAGGCGCGACCCGTTCCCGTACTTGCTGATAGATCGGCAGATTCACGCCTTCAGCGACCTCCAGCGAAACGCAAAGCGCGAACCGCACCGGCTCCTTGATAGGCCCGGCATCTGCCATGCAATTGACGCGCACGGCTAAGGTCGTTCCGTCCTGAACGACCGCTGCGCGAGACTCCTCGAAGACCTCGTGATGAATCGTCCCTTGACGGAGCTGCCGCCACTCGCCTTCAGCACGATCGCCGCGCAAGGGTCCCTCGGGCAGGTCGACCCAGAGCCTCGCCACGCGGTACTTCGAATGTCGAGGATTGATCGGCGTCATCCAGGCCAGTGTCACAGTGATCTTGCGCTTTACGACGGTCGCATGGAGAGCCGGCGGATAAGGCACACGGAACTCCAAGGCCTTGTCGTTCTTCAGCGCACCGACACCCAGCAGGGTCGCGCGTTGTGCGGTGCAGGTCAGTGCCCTCTCGACGTCGGCAACTCCCAATCCGCCGTAGCGGCTAGCCAACCGCCGCTGTGCCTGCCATTCGTCGACATCGGGCCTTGCCGCCAGCACCTGGGACCGCACGTCGCCGAGGAGCGCGCCGTGAGCGAGCAGCGCCTTGATCAACACCGCGTCATAGCGCTCGTCCAAGGTCTGGTAGCTGGCACGGAGGGTTTCGAGCACCCCATGGGCTCGTGCAGCCCACCGCGTTCCCAGCGCAGCGGCATTGCTGGTGCCACGTGTGTGCAGTGCGGCGCCTTGCGCAGTTGGCGGCGCGGCCACCAGCTGCCCTGGAGGCTGCAGTGCTTCGATGGCCTGCACTCTGGTCTGACCTGGCGGTGACTGGACGGCCTCTCGATAAAGGACGCGGCCACCAGGAAGCAGGATGTCAGGCTTCACCGCTCGCCGGAACCCCGGTCCGATACCCGAGTAGGGCGCCAACCCTCCTTCCGCGAACAGCACGAAGCGTCCGGGCACCGGCGTCACCGTAGACCCATCCGAATGACAGGCTCCGACGGTCAGGGCATTGACCGATTCAGCCGGGGCCAGGATACGGCGATGCATGTCGTCGCGGCAGAGTGCCTGCGTCGCCAGCCTTGACCGTTGCTCCAGTGGCATCGCGGACACGCTGCCCGCTGCGGTTTCCAGCAGCAGCTCGCCATGCTCCCGATTGCCCGCGCTAACCACGAAGAGCACGTTGTACTTGTGCTGAAGCCAGTCGAGCAAACGAGCCCACGGTGAGAGCTCGCCACCGAACGCCCGATGGGGGTCGCCCACCGAGAGGTTGATGACGCGCACTGTGGGTGCCGATGCGGGCCGCTCAGGAGTCGCCTCGAACATCCGCCGCACGGCCACATGGACCAAGTCGATCAGCAGGCGGTCTTCTGGTGTGCGTTCGACGCGCTGACCGTTCGGCCCGGCGGGACGCATGATGGGCCGCGCATAGATCGGCCGGGCGAGTGGCGTTTCCGCCATCCCCAAGTCACCTAACGCGATCAGCGATGCCATCGCCGTGCCGTGGGTTCGCTCGGCAGCCGGATAGTTGTCGCCCCAGCCGTCTGGGTCGTCGATCTCAACGCGGCCTTGCAGCATCGGATGGTTCGCTAGTGGCAGGCCGTCGAGCAAGGCGACCACCGCAGTTCCGTTGGTGCGTTGTGCGGGCGGTGGCCTTGTCGGCGAGCGCGCCGCAACTGCCTCGACGGGGACAACGGCCTGCCCCTGGGCACGGAAGAACATCACGCGGTCGGAGTGCAGCAACGGTGGTGCATCTCCATCGAGAAGCTGCCCAACACCCAAGGCTGGCACATCGACAAGGAAACCGTGATACGCGATGTCGCCGATCAGGCTCTCGTGAAGTACAGCGCCGCCCAGTTGCCCCACAAGCTCGCGGATTTCTGCCGATGCTGCGGTGTTCCTGGCTGCTGCAGCAAAGTGCCAAGCTTCAATCTCGAACCGCATCGACGGGGCACCATGCTCGACTCGGAAACGCATGGCCTCCCGAAGCTCCGGGCCCAGGCGATCGGCTGGACTCCAGAAGCGCGCGTCCTTCAGGTGCGCGAAGACGCCTTTCCAGGCGCTCAGGCCCGGGCCGAGGTTCGCATTCGGATTGTCCCGGTACAGACCCCACAGGCGAACCACCTCATCGAGCGCGGCCCGGTTGCTGCCCACGAGAAAGAGCTTGCCGCCGAGCGGCTTTCCCCTCTCCCGCGTGTCGTAGAAGTCTTCGTCGGGCGCGATCTCGTCGTCAACCGCCGCCAACCACTCGAGCCCCGGCACGCGTTGCGCCGTCGATATGAAGTCATCAACGGATCCGACGGTCTCGAACACGAGCACCAAGTCCGGATCATCGTTCTGCGCACGGGCGCGCAGCTCCAGGCGTCGTGCGTCGAAGGCCGCTTGCAGGCGTCCAAATCGATCACCCAGTCGTCGGCCCTGACGCGCGTGATCGGGATAGTGAACAGACGGCGGGAAACCGTTCCCCCCTTCGCGCACCACTTGAGAAGGCGCGGGGAAGATCAGGAGAGGGAACTGCTCAGCTGGACCCGTCGCCACGCATCAAGGCCTGTCGGCAGGTATCGGGCTGACGCGCTCTTTCCACTGGGATAGGCGCTCGGTCAAGATTCGCTTGAGGTCTGCGCCGGGCAGGGCCAGCACATAGCGACGATGCACGTCCTCGCAGAACTGCTCCAGATCGGAAAAAGTCTGCACCGGCAGGCGGGTCGCCAGAGTCTTGGGAGACAGGCCCAGCGGTACGCCCAGCGTCTCTTCGAACCGCTCGAACCACGCGGCTCGCTGCGCTGGCGAAGGTGCTGGCAGGTTCAGGCGCAGCTGGAAGCGCCTCCACACGGCCCTGTCCAGCAACTCCGCATGATTGGTGGCAGTCACGACGACCACGTGGCTTGGCAGCGAATCGATCTGCAGAAGCAGTGAACTCACCACACGCTTGATCTCGCCGGTCTCGTGTGTATCGCCCCGTTCCTTGCCCAGCGTGTCGAACTCGTCGAAGAACAACACGCATTGGTGCGTACGCGCGAAGTCGAACAGCCGCTTCAAGCGCCCACTGGTTTCCCCGAGAAAGCTGCCGACCACGGCTTCATAGCGCACCACAAAAAGCGGCACCATCAACTCGAACGCGATGCCTTCCGCAAGCGTCGTCTTGCCATTGCCCGGCGGGCCCTCCAACAGCACACGGTGGCGAGGCTCGACTCCGTAGGAACGAAGCAGTTCGGCGCGCTGTTGCTCTTCGACCAACTCTCGCACCGGCGTGGCAACAGCGTCGGCGAGGAACATGCTGGTCAACCCACGGCGTGGCTCCACTTCGTAGAGCAGGCCGCCGTGACCACCATCGAAGCTACGGACTACTTCGGCGGCCTTGGCGCTGGGTGCCGGTTGACGCAGATTCTCTTCCAGGCGGTCGGCGAGCTGGGTGTGGCGCTTGGCACGCTCCTCGGCTGCGATGGCTTCGACCGTCGACCGAAAGGTGCGCTGATCCCCCTGCGTTCCAGCACGCACCAGATTCACGATGAGGTCAGCTCGGGGCATGGGGCGGAGGTGGTTGCAACGGGCAGTATACGGGTCGCTCGACACGTCGCCGCTCGGCAGGTGAGCCCGCCTTCGCGCGAAAGAACGACGGTTCGGGCCCAGTGGTTTGGCGCTGGGCGCCCACCGGGTCAGAACAACAGTTTCCTCGCGCGATGAGGTCTGTAGGCGGCCCTTTTCGCCCCTTGGGCATCCGCGCTGCCCGACTTGCCGGTGGGCTGTTTTCGGTGGGTCGGTGTGCCTTTTCGACCCACGCTACCACGCCGTTCTCGCCGTCAAGGTCTGCGCGCTCGCGGGGCGAGCGCTTGCGGCCTGCGGCCGTCTTCGAACCCTGACTGCTGCGCTGCGCCGTGGTGTTCCGGTCTCGGGCAATCCCGCCCGACACAGACCGGAGTTCGCCATGTCGCTGTCTTCAACTTCTTCCGCTTGTGCCGTCGATGCGCTGCTGGTGCGCGATGTCGATGGCCAGTACCGCCTTGCGCGTGCCGACGAGGTGCTGTCGCAGGCGCGGCGCGTGCTGTCGCAACGGGTGCGGCGCGGTGCGACGATGTCATCGCCTGAAGCGGTGAAGGACCATCTGCGGCTGGAGATCGGTTTGCTTGAGCACGAGGTCTTCTGCGTGCTGTTCCTGGATGCGCAGCACCGGATCATCGAGCTCAAGCAGATGTTCCGTGGCACCGTGACACAAACCTCCGTGTACCCGCGCGAAGTGGTCAAGGCCGCGCTCGGGGTGAACGCTGCGGCGGTGATCCTGGCTCACAACCATCCCTCCGGTGCGGCCGAACCGAGCCGTGCCGACGAGTTCTTGACGCAGACGCTGAAGACCGCGTTGGCGTTGGTCGATGTGCGGGTGCTCGATCACCTGGTGGTGGCGGGCGCGGACGTGGTCTCTTTCGCCGAACGGGGTCTGGTTTAGGCCGATGGGTCGCGCAAGCGGCCCTTCAGATGGGCCGCCGCCGGGCGGCTCATCTGCCCCGAGATCAACCTTGGTTCGGGCTGGTCTGCCAGGTGCCGCGAACCCGGAATTCAACGTCGACCCCGTGACGCAGTCCCGCAGCGCGCACTGCGGCAAAGAGGAGCTTTCGGATGCGGTCCGGTGTCAGAAGGGTGTCGATGAACCAGCCGTCGCAGAGCGGTTCACTGTGCTTGACGATCCAGTCCGCCGGCTTGTCGACAAAGAGTGCGTGGCGGTCCTGATCGATGTATCGGCACACCCGACCAAAGGCCCGCATGGCACTCGCCATTTCGTGCCGCTTTTCGGGCAGGTCGACCCAGAGTCGTCTGAGCATTCCGCGGTACACGTCGAGGGCGCACCACGACGCCGTCCACTTGTCATCAAACCTGAAGCCGGCAGCAAGGTATCGACGGCGCGGCGGTGCTACGGGGCGAACGGGCTCGTCCGGCTTCGTGATGATGTCCAGCTGCGCGTACAGGTCCGCGCTGCGCCGGTCGTACTGTTCCAGCAGGGCCGCGGTCGCAGCCATCATGCGCTCGATGCCGCTCAGTTCTTCCAGGAGGATGTCGGGCGTGGGGGACATTGCTTGCTCCTTGCCTTCAGGCGGTTGGGCCGGCTCCGCGGCCGAGTTGGTTCAGTCGCGTCAACAGCTTCGCAGGCACGTCCTTGCGCCGGTCGTTCAATCGCAGCGGTCGTTCGAAGTCGGGGTGAACATAGCGGACTTCACCTGTGCGGCGGACCTGTTCGATCTGGCCGCCGGCCTCCAGCCACAGGCGCTTCGCGAGGCGGATGTCCGACGTGTGGGGATGCGTGTTCATGCGTCCCCCGCTGCACGGTCGGTCGGCGTGGCTTCGAAGAGGTCCAGCGACTCCAGCAGTTCTCGCTCGCTCCGGATGCGTGCCTCGGTGTAGCAAAGGCGGTCGCTGTAGAAGCTCTCGCTGAGTGCGGTCAGGTTGCGCTCCTGATCCCACTTCTCGACTTCGTCAAGGATCCACTGTTGCTGGTCCCGGTTCGACGGCTCATAGCCGTCGATGTCCGGTTCGTGGAGCACGTCGTGCATACGACTCACGAGGTCGCGGGTGACGCGCGGCCGCTTGATCACGATGACCGCTTCGTACAGGCGCTGGGTGAGGTAGGTGAGTACGCAGTCGAAGAAGGCGTCTCGTGGCACGCCCTTGCTCGCGCAGGTGGTGTTCAGCTGTTCCAGCGCCTCGTCGGAGAGCATGACCGGGACCGGCTGCAGTTCCGCGTCTTCTCCCGCCCAGGCGGTGACCCAGTTCGCCTTTACCCAATGCGCGCCCGCGGCGTCACAAGCCGTCATCGCACCCAGCCGCTGCGTTTCCTCGGGGAGGATGCGGTCCAGCAGGTCGTCGCGCCTGAGCGACGCGGCCTTGCACTCGGCGGTGAACAACTCCCATCGCTTCTTTCGGACCCTGAAGGTGGTCTTGGGCATGTGTGGCTCTCTGGCTGCTGTGGGTGAATCATGAATCCGTTCGGATTGTTTGTCAACTCCATATGGAGTATTTTATGGTTGAGCGAGGTTGCTGGGTCCGACCCAACAGCCCGGATCGGCGGGTTTTGCACAAGGGTTCCGAGGACGACGTGGCTGCTTCGGATCACGGCAACGAGGGCTTCGCTGCTTGTTGACAGAGGGGGGCTGATGCAGTCGGGCGTCTCCCCGCTGCGCGGGGCCGGGCTGTCGCGCTGCGCGTCGAGACACCGGGGTACCGGCGTCTCGCCCCTGACGGGCTTCCATCCCTCACGCGAACACGGCCAGGCCGGCGGAGCCGGCTGAAACACGCTGCGGCCCTTTCCCGTGCCCGGGGAACGCGGGCCCTGTTTCCTTCACGCTGCGCGTGAACGAGGCCCGCCTGGCGAACTGACCGGCTTGCAGGTCGCTGCGCTGCGCTCCGCTCGGTGCGGCGCCGGCCAGATCGCCACCCCGGTCACCCGCCATGCCCGAAGCCGGGCCGCTGAAGACCGAATGCACTGAAGTGCTCGCAGCGGCTCGACCGCCGCGCCATTCGCTGCGCTCGGTGGCACGTCGGCCGCAGAGGCGCCGCTGCTCGTGATCGTGCGGTCGGCTGCGCTGCAACCGATGCGCCAGGCAGGCTGGCACATCGGCCGCGACGCTGCGCCGACCGTGGGGAGGGGCAGCCCGTGCGCCAGTCGTCCCACCGCGCTCCCCCCACGCGCCCCCGTCGAATTGCGAGGGGGACTTGTGGGGGGATCTTCAAGCGGTGGGCCGGGAAACCGGCTCACTGCTTCGGCTGCTGAAGAACACCACCCATCCCCAACCCCTTCCCGTGAGGGAAGGGGCCATGCCCACCCCCCGCCCGCCCGTGGGCGGGAGCAAGGGAGTCCGAGCGAGAGGATCAGTTTTCAGGGAACCCGGACCGGGGCCCGGCTGGTTGCTCTCGATTGGAGATCGTCATGGCAAACGTTTCTGTCATCCAGCGTCACGCGCACCTGGCCGGGGCCGTCAAGCTCGAATTCGTCAACGGCCGCGAAGGCAAGATCGCCAAGGCCGTGCTGACCGCCATCAGCAACAACCGGCGCGGCAGTGGCGACAACCGCGAGGAAGAGGCGACGGCGATCCAGTGGACGCTGTGGGGCAAGCAGGCCGAGAACGCCGCTGAGTACCTGGGCAAGGGCTCGCACGTCAACATCGTCGGCCGCCTGCGCAACAACAACTACGAGAAGGACGGCGAGACCGTCTACGGCATGGCGTTCACGGCCGAGGAGATCGACTACCTCGACAGCCGCGCCGAGTCCGAAGCCCGCCGCAACGGTGGCCCCGGTGCCGAGGGCGGAACCACCAGCACCGAGCGACCCAGCGCCCCGGCCGCGAGCCGCAAGCCCCGCGCCGCGCGCCAGCCGGCGCACGCCGACGCCTGAACCCTCATCGGGTGGGCGCCATGTTGGTCAATACGCCATCGAGCCGCGCCCGCCCTTCGAACCTCATCCAACGATCGAAGGAAACCATCATGTACTCGACCCCGACTCTTGCGACCCGCTTTGCCCGCAATACCCGCGTGATGCGCGGCGACCAGCCCTTGAGCGAAGACCAGATGCGCGCCGCCGCGCCGTCCATCTTCGCCGAGGGCAAGCACGCGAGCCGCTCCGAGCGCTACACCTACATCCCCACCATCGACGTGCTGCGCGGCCTGCGCAAGGAGGGTTTCGAGCCCTTCATGGTCGCCCAGGGCGCCAGCCGCGTCGAAGGCAAGGCGGAGTTCACCAAACACATGATCCGCATGCGCCACGCCGGGCAGGTGCAGACCCGGCCCGAGGCGAACGAGATCATCCTGATCAACAGCCACGACGGCGCCAGCTCGTACCAGATGCTGGCCGGCATGTTCCGCTTCGTCTGCTGCAACGGCCTGGTGGTGGGCGAGGTGGTGGAGGACATCCGCATCCCGCACAAGGGCAACATCCAGGGCGAGGTGATCGAAGGTGCGTTCCGCGTGCTCGACGAATTCGAGGCGGTGAACGAGCACACCGAGGCGATGAAGGCGCTGCAGCTCCAGCCGCCCGAGGAGATTGCCTTCGCGACGGCCGCCTTGGCGCTGCGCTTCGGCGAGCGTGGCGTGGAGGAAACCGGCGGGCATCGGCCGGCCCCTGTCACCGCCGAGCAGCTGATCGAAGCGCGCCGACCCGAGGACATCGGCCACAGCCTGTGGACGACGTTCCAGCGCGTGCAGGAGAACGTGATCCGCGGTGGCCAGCCCGGCCGCAGCGTGCAGGGCCGGCGACTGCAGACCCGGCCCGTGGGCAGCATCGACCGCGGTGTGAGCCTGAACCGCGCGCTGTGGATGCTGGCGGAGGAGATGCGCAAGCTGAAGGGCTGAACGCCCAGGCCGAGTGCGCTGGATTCGGCCCCGAATCCAGCGCTCCCGCCGCACCGAGCCGGTCCGACCATCGGTGCGGCACCCGACGCAGACGAACCGCACGGAGATGACGCGATGAACCCGCTGCCCGAAATGCTCGACGACCTCGACACCTTCGCGGCCCGGTCCGGCGAGGCCACGCGCAAAGGTGCACAGGCCTTCGCCCGCCTCCTGCTGCTGGCCGAGACGCGGGACTCCGGCCAGATCCCGCGCATCGCGCGCTTCGTGGCTGCCACCTACAACGGTCACGCCTTCCCGCTCGATCCGTTCGAGCTGCGCGCCGTCGATGTCGCGATCAGCGACGACATGTTGTGCTGCCTGGACGCGCTGCGCTGGGGCCTCGCCGACCTGCACGCCTTGATCCCCGATGGCGACGCCCGCGTTCGCGCCGTCATTGCCCGCTGGGGTCTGCGCTGGCCCGACGAATCCTGAGCGCGAGGCGCGGTGCACGCGCGGGGTGAAAACGCGCGCGGGCCGGCTGTCGCCGGCCCGCGCAAAGGCAGGCGCCGTGCTCGCCTTCGGCTGCGCGGCGCCGATCAGTCCGATGACAGCGCCTCTTCGTAGTCTTGGCCACCGTAGAAGATGCCCACGACCGACACGGTCCGCGTGCTTTCGTCGACGGCATAGGCGATCAGAGTCCGACCCTTGTGGTGGGTCACGCGCAGGCCGGGGCGGATGTCCTCGCGCGGCACCCCGCGCCGTGGAAAGAGTGCCAGCCCTTCGCAGGTGGTGACCACCGCACCGGTATAGCGCTCGGCGACCGCTGGTGACCTACGCCCGGCAACGTACCCGAAGAGCTCCTCGAGCTGGTCAACAGCCTCGGGAGCGAAGACGACGCGGTACGGGACTAAGCCTTGGTGGTCGTCTTCTTCGTCGCCTTCGCGTGCACGGCGGCCAGTCGCGCCTTCACGGCGCCGACGGCCACTGCACGCGACGGGTCCGCCTTCAACTTGTCGTAGGCCGTCGCCACGTCCTTGCGCAGCCAGTCTTCGACCACGCGGTCGCGCGCCAGCAGGACACGTAGGCCGTCGCGGATCACTTCGCTCTCCGTGGCGTACTCGCCAGCCGCGACCTTCGCCCGCACGGCATCGGCCATCTCGTTGGGCAGGGTGATGCTGAACTGTTGTGTCGAGCGCATGGCGGTGGAGTCTGCTGTCGTAGGATTTAATCCTACATGATGGCGGCCCGAGCGTCATGCCGGACTTCAGCGTATCCACAACCAGGCCGCCAGCGCCCAGGTCACGGCCGACGCTGCCGCAGCCGTGGCGGCATGCGTCAGCCAGTGCTGCCAGGGGTGAGCGCCCCGATGGGCCAATTCCGCCAGGTGCTGCAGCGGCATCGCGACGCGCTGCAGGGCTGGACCGACCTCGGTCCTGAACAGCATCCTCGCCGCTTCTTCCATCGCCCGCGTCTGGGCTTCCGCCGAGCCGCGGGCGATTTCGTCGGTCCGACGGGCGATGTGCTTGACCGCTTGCATCTTGGCGTTCTCGGTGATGCCGGCCATGCGGCTTTCGAAGGCGGTGACCTGGCCGGCCAGTTCGGTGCTGGATTGATCAACGCCAGGCGGCTGGCGTCCAGCGCGGGGGCCACGGCTTCGACCCGATCGAGCAATGCCGCCATCTCGCCGAGCGTCTCGGCGATGAGCGCTTCGCGGGCAGAGCTCGTGCCCTTCATGCCAGGGCCGACTCCAACGCGAGCGCTGCGAAGCACGCATCCAGTTCCGGCAGCACACCATGCGCCAGCCTGCGCGTGGCCAACTTGTGCGCCAGGGCGAGCTTCTCGGCGGAGTCTCCGGCTTTCGCGATCAGCGCCTTGTAGTCGGTCTTGTCGCGCACCAATTCGCCAACGTCCATGCCGGTACTCTTCAGCCGCGCGTAGATCTCGTTTTCGCCGAGCCGGCACGCCAGGTCGGACTTGGCAACCGGATGAGTCGCCACGAAGCTCAGCAGGGGATGGAAGCTGCGCTCCAGTTCTTCACGATCGTCGACCATGTTGAACAGCAGGCGGACCCGAGATGACGGTACGCCGATCCGCGAAAGCTCGACGAGCGTGGCGATGGTGTCCTGCTGCTGTTTGAAGGCCGGGACGGTCGGCACGACGAATGCGTCGAAGTCCTCGTGGCTTCCGCGGTACTGGCGCATCAGCTCCAGCAGTTGCTCGACGTTGCTGGCGCCGATGTCGACGACGGCGCTGGTGACGGTTTGCAGGTACTCCTGCAGGTCGGCGAACTGCCTTCCCCGGATCGTCTGTGTCTGACCTTCGGTCGCGTTCAGGCTCTCGACGCTGATCAGGTCCGCACCCTCGACGCGCGGCTGCAGCAGGTACCGAGCGATGGTGGACTTGCCCACGTTGCCCGAGAAGTTGATGACGGCGATCTTCATCTTTGCTCCTTTTGACGCATGAAGGGGTTGGTGACCTGGGTGGACATGAAGGCCTTGGCGACGTCCTCGCCGCGTGGGCCATTGGCGAAGCTGGTCTGACCTGGCTCATCGGTTGAGGGCGGAGGACCGGGGGGTGCGGCTGCCTCACGTTCCTTGGGATTCGGGGTGCCTACGTCCGCGGCCATCTGCGATGCGAGGGTCAGTTCGCGTCGAGCGGCGTCCGTCGATTTGGTGCCTGACGGCTGCTTCCTGGCTCTGGCCACCTCGCGATGAACGGTGCTTCGGCTCACGGTCACACCGGCCGCGGACAGCGCCTGGCGTATCGCCTCCAGCGTGTATCCCGTCGCATACAGGCGATGGATCTCGTCGGCAAACGGCAGCGCCTTACGCGTGCATCGGCCAGGCGGCATGTCGGGCAGAAGGCGCACGCCGCTCTGGCCGTCCCTTGCGATCGGGCCGGCACTGGACGGTCGCATTTCGGGGTCTGCCGGCATCGGGTCTGTCGAGCTGATGGCGTTCACGCTGCCCTCCCGTGCGTCACGAGGTCGACGGAGCGCCGAGAGGCCTGATCTCGTCTCGCCGCTTCCCGGTCCTGTCTCATCGGCGTTTCGCCTTGGATCGGTCTCGTCGCGGCTGCGTCACGCACGCGTCCCGGTTGCGTCGCATGCCGTCCCGCTGCGGGACCACGCGTGTCGCGGCTTCGTCCCGCCCCGTCTCGCTGCCGTCTCATGGTTCCCGAACTGGTCACGCTCGTGTCCCGCACGCGTCTCTCTTGAAGGAATCTTCGACGCAAAGGAGCCTGTGTCGCATGCGGCATTTGGGCCCGAATCCAGCGGCTCAAGAGCCTCGATTCGAGCCAATACTGGTCTTCAAGGTGAGTGCAGAGATAGGCGGCCTGCCGCCAGTTTCACAAGCGCTTCGCGCCCCTCCATTCGTCGGCTCATGAACACCACTCCCCATGACTTCGTCACGGTTGATATGCGCGGCTTGAAGGCCGCGCTGGTGGCGCGTGCGCAGGCAGAACGCGTTAGCGTGTCAGTGCTGGTGCGCGGCGCGGTGGCCCGCGATCTTGGGCTCGGCGTGGAGTGCGAGCCGCAACGTGCGGACACGCCCAGCCGCGGCACTTTGGGTCCCGCCAGCGTCAAGCTGTCGATCCGCATGACAGCGGCGGAAGCGCAGCATCTCGCTGCGGGCGCGCGTGCAGCGGGGCTGTCGAGAGGTGCTTACCTGGCCGGTCTGATCACCAACGTGCCCGTACTGTCGGCGGGTGGTGGCCGCGCTGAGCACATCGCTTCCTTGATGGCATCCAGCGCCGAACTGGCGACCTTGAGCCGAAACATCCACCGCCTCACGGCGCTGCTGCGCCAGGCCAACGTGGAGCCCGCCAGGCCGTACCGCGAGATGCTGGACACGCTGGCCGGCGACGTGCGCCGGCACCTCGAGCTGGCCGCCCGTGCGCTGGCAGACCTACAGCCGCGCGGCGGCAAGGTCGAGCCCTCCGCTCGCGCTCCGCACTGAGGTAAGGAGATCCGTATGGCCCAACAACCCAACATCGACGGCATCCTCATCGCCTGGGGCGACCGCCTGTTCTATCCGGGCAACCGCGTCGTCAAGGTGAAGCCGCAACCACGCTTCAGTGGCGACGCTGCCCGACGGCACGCGGCTGCAATCCGCAAACGCATCGAGGCGACGGTGGTCCGTCGTGCTCCGCAAGTGATGGTCAAGGTGACGGGCGGCGGACGCGGCATGAGGGCTATCGCCGCGCACTTCCGCTACATCAGCAAGAACGGGCGCCTGGAGATCGAGGACCAGCGCGGCGAGACGATGCGAGGCAAGGACGCGCTGTACGACCTGACCGAAGAATGGCGCTTCGGCGGCTCACTGATTCCCGATGAGACCGAGCCAGGCCATCGGCGCGAAGCGTTCAACATCATGCTGTCCATGCCGCGCGGAACAGACCCGATGTCCGTGCAGCGCGCGGCGCGGGAGTTCGCCCAGGCCGAGCTGGCAGACCACAAGTACGTGATGGTCCTTCATGATCACCAGGCCAACCCACACGTCCACATCAGCGTGCGTGCGGAGTCGAGGCATGGCAAGCGCCTGAATCCGCGCAAAGCTGACCTGCATCGGTGGCGCGAGACCTTTGCTGAGAAGCTGCGCGGGCATGGCATCGATGCCGAGGCAACGCGGCAGGCTACCCGCGGCAAGAGCCGGAACTACGATCCGTTGTGGCGCGTGAAGGCGCGCGAGGATGGCCGTCTTCGCACCACCAAAGTTCGAAGCAAGAGCAGCGGGCGAGCCATTGCGACGCGGGCGGAAGCGGCGGAGGCTTGGAGGCAGTTGGGCCAGGCGCTGGCGATGTCTGGGGACCCGGCAGACCGCAACCTCGCGAAGTCGATCGCCGCGTTCGTCAGGGACATGCCACTGACGCCGGCTGCAGAGCCGCGCAGGCAATCACCCGAGCCAGCGCAGCAGGTAAAGCCAAGCGGCATCGGGCCGCACCGCTGAGCCAGCAACTACGCCTTCTGCATCTCCATCGCCGCCTTGTACTCGGCTGCGAAGTCCACGCCCGTGTCCATGGTCGGATCGATCTGCCGGAACGCCGTGTACATGATGGCCAGCAGGTGGAGGCCCGAAAACTTGCCGGGCAGTGCCTTCAGGCCGTACTTCTCATCCGGATCGTTGATGTCCAGGCCGCCCCGTCCGAGGATAGCGATCTCCAGCGCGATGGCCTGGCGCTTCTGCGCGCCTTGCTTCTTGAAGGTGTCCAGCGCGCCCGCGATGTACATCATCACGTCGGGCCGGAAGCCGCCGACGGAGTTGGACTTCACCTGCCGGTGGGCGAATGCCGTGCGTGCCTTCTCGGCCTGCTCCACCATCGGCGAGTTCGGGTGCTCGTTGATGAAGCGGCGGTACAGCTGGTCGGCTTCCTCGTCGGCCTCCCGCGTCCCCAGTTGCTCAAGCGCCGTGGCCAGGCCAAAGATGGACTGTGGATCATCAGGCATCAGGTCGAGCGCGCGGCGCAGGTGCTGTACGGCCTCACCGATGCGCTTGAACCCGATGAGGATCCCACCCAGGTTGCGGCGCGTGTAGCCGTCGTTGGGATCCGCCTGCACCGCCTTCTCGAAGGCTTCGAGCGCCTGTTCGGGCTTGCGCATGCGGTGGTAGGCGTTGCCGATGCCGACCCAGGCGTGGGCGTGGCCGGGGTCCAGCTGGACTGCGCGCTTCAAACGGATCACGGCCTCGTCGTACTGGCCAAGCTCGCTGTAGGCGATGCCCAGGTTGTAGAGCACCGCGGCATCGGCCGGCGCCGACTTCGTCAGGCTTTCCAGGTAGGGCACGGCCTCGGCGATGCGGCCGGATCGGAGCATCGGCATCACGAAGTCGAGCGCCGAGGCGGTGGCCGGAAAGGCGATCACGGTGATCTCTTCGTCGTCCACCGTCACCATGGCGGTCTGGCCCTGCGCCGCGTACTCGGCCGCGAAGTGCATCACCACGGCCGCCTTGAACGCTTCGGTGCCGACCTGCCGCGCCTCGGGCGGCAGCAGGTTGGTGTCGAAGCGGCTGATGGGAATCTTGAACTCGGCCATGCGTGTCAGGGCTTGTAGGGGATCCAGGTGTACCACCCGGTCATGCCGATCGCACCTGCCCAGGCATCGACCAGTTCGCGATCGTGCGCCGCATCGGCCGGCAACTTGTCAATGATCGCGAGCAGCTCGACGCCCAGGTCCATCGCGCCGGCGGCTCTGTAGGGTATCGCGTAGGTTGTCTTGCCCAGCAGCCGGTCGGCAAAGAGCGCGTAGGCCGCGACGGGGCCCAGCAAAGGCACCGGGATGGCGAGCTTGCCGACGCGCTGGGAGAGCAGTTGCAGGTTCTCCTGCTGCAGGGCGTCCATGCCCTGGCGCTGAAGCAAGTGACGGTCGGGGTGCTTGTCAGCCAGCCACTGGTCGATGCGCATGCCGATGGCGAACGAACGCAGGTTCATCATCGCCCAGTGCGCTGCGGCCTCCGCAAACCGCGGTGCAGCCGACTGTTCGGCCTCGGTCAGGTTCAGGCCGGCGGTCAGCAGTTCCTCCACCCTGGCCGGCGCGGAGCCAGTTCCTGCGAAATCGAAACGCTCGGAGGGAGGGAGTTCCAACAGGCGCAACAGGTAGCCCGCCTGGTAGGCCACCCAGTAGTCGAGCGGCTCGTTCACCGGGCGGTAGCGCAGCACATGGGCCGGCGCGCCGTTGCGAGCGAGCTGCAGCGTCGCACGCAGCGTCAAGGTGGCATCGGGCTTGAACTCGACGGGCCGGCCGCTGAGTGTCTCAATGCGCTGGAGGAGGCCCAGGGTCTCCGGGCGCAGGTTCTTCATGGGCGGATTATCCGTGCCGCATCAACGCCGTCTTGCACCGCACAAGAGCCCGCGCAGAATGACGAGCATCTATCGTTCCGCCCTGGAGGTCGCCATGGAGCGCACCCACGCCCGCAAGCTGAAGTTCGAGCAGGCGCATCCCGACGACTGGGATGCGTTCAACGGCCGGGAGGCCTTGCCGACGACGGTCACGCGTGCGGAGGCTGCCCGCGGCCTGCGAAAGGCACGTTGTTGACGCTCACTGAAAACTGACCCGCCTACGGGGCCTGTGCTCGCCGAAAACTGACCCACGCAAACACACTGTCCTGCTCGAAGAACGAGCGGGGAG
>WBZV01000453.1_pt1 | contig 21710 bp, 23 predicted proteins | sample 5204221 | NCBI WGS metagenome assembly WBZV01 (sample SAMN12344360, study PRJNA552823) | activated sludge metagenome | biome: Activated sludge suspended growth; feature: Nitrification reactor; material: Wastewater; isolation source: activated sludge from nitrification reactor of wastewater...
GACGGTGGTGTGTTGCCATTCGCCGCCGCTGTGCATCAGTAGTGCAGACCGTTCAAGGAGGCCGGCGCCGGTTCGGAGCAGGTCTTGGCTTCCTGGGCCTGGTAGCGCTGCTTGTCCCACACCTCGAGACAGCTGCCCATGCCGAGCATGAACACGTCACGCGTCAGCCCCGCGTACTCGCGCAGCGCCGGGGCGATCAGCACGCGCCCGCTGCCGTCGAGTTCCACCTCCATGGCGTTGCCGAGAAACAGGCGGCGCCAGGCGATCGCGTCCATCGGCAGCGCCATCACGCGCGCCACGAACTCCTCCCACGCCGCCGGCGCGAAGACGAGCAGGCAGCCGTGCGGGCTCTTGGTGATGGTCAGCTTCGTGGCTTGCTGGCCCGCCAAGACGTCACGATGGCGCGCCGGCATGGCCACGCGCCCCTTGACGTCGAGGGTGAGGTCCGCAGGCCCCTGAAAGCCGAGATTCGCCACAAAAACCCACTAAAGTGCACCTCATGCCACTTTACTGGATGGCTGCACGCCGGGTCAACGAACTTGTAAAGAAAATTCAGTGGAATCAATCACTTAGCGCGCCATTCTGAGATCGTTTCGCGGGTCGTTTATTCGTTCAAAAACAAGCACCTGCAGATGGCACTGAAAGTGAACAATGAGGTTCCGGACAAAAAGGCAAGGGCCGCGCGAAGCGGCCCTTGTTCTTGGGGGGTGGTTTCAGAGCGGCGCCACGCCGATCAGCCAGCGGTGCCCCACCGTGATGAACAGCGCGTAGAGCGCGAGCCCCGCCAGCACGGCGATCAGGTCGTTGAAGCGGCCAGCCGGCGCGCCGGGCAGCGGCCGCTGCACACGCTGCTTCATCGAGATGCGGTCGGCCACGGCCCAGGCGAGAAAGCCGCCGAACAGCAGCAGGTCGGCGAGGTTTCCGTTGGCCAGCAGATGCGCCGTCGCCCACAGCTTGGTGGCGACGAGCATGGGATGCTTCACTGCGGCCTTGATGCGCCCGGGCAGGTAGGCGGCGAGCAGCAGCACGAACACCGGCAGCATCAGCAGTGCCGCCACGTGGCGCAGCGCGACGGGCGGCACGTACAGCACCAGCGGCGCCTGGCGCGCCTGGCCGTAGCCGATCACGATGAGCGCGAAGCCGGCCAGCGAGAGCAGCGTGTAGATCCCCTTCCAGGCGTTCTCGCCGAGACGCGCGGCCTGCGCGTCGCGCCAGCCCGGCGCGATGATGGAGATCGAGTGGACGCCGAGGAACAGCGCGAGACCGAGGATCAGCAGGGACATGACGCGCATCCGTAGATCGGGATGCGCGCGAGTCTAGACGTTAGTTCGATTCCTTGATGAGCCGCCCCGCGGCCGACTGGATCGGCCGCGCATTCATCGGATAGAGGCGCGCGAAGATGCCGATCTGCTCGGGCGAGATGGCCACCGGCTGCTTCATCACCATCCACAGCACACCCTCGCTGCACGGCGGTGTGGTGAGCGAGCCCATGTAGGTGAAGTAGCTGCGCTCGGACGGCAGCAGCGCCGCGAGGTCGAGCGTGTCGCGCGCCGGCACTTCCTCGCCCTTCTCGAGCGGCAGGTTGTTCCAGACCTTCTGCACCACCGGCTGGGCGCTGCCGCGCTCGAGCAGCACCGCCACCACGGCGAGGCGGCCTTCCGGATCCTTGTGCACCAGGTGCACGACCATGTCGAACTGGCGGCCGTCGATGCGCTCTTCCGAGGGGCGGTGGAAGTGGAACTGCGCGAGTTCGTAGCGCCGCCCCATCACCTCGATGCTGTTGCCCGGCGCGACGTTGACCTGCACGGTGTGGCCGTTGTCGATGACGCGGAAGGCACTCGGCTTGTAGTCGAAGGGCACCAGGTCGAGCTGGACCTTGATGCCTTCGCGGATGTCGATCGGGCTCTGCCGCGTGCCGCTGGCGCACTTGGCGAACTCGGGCTTCATGGCACCCCAGCTGGCCGGGCCGCCCTCGCCCTCGTAGCCCCAGTGGGCGGCATGGGCGTGTTCCGTCTTCGGCGCCGCCGCCGGCTTCTGCTTCGGCGCGGCGGTTTTGGCCGCCGCCACGGCCGGAGCGGATTCGGGCTCGGCGCGCGCCGCCACGCGCAGCACGTTGGGGCTGGTGGGCGCCGCCTTGGTGGCACCGAGCTTCTCGGCGAGGCGCTCGCGCAGGCGGTCCATCGGATCGGGCATCTCGGCGCGCGCGGGCGGCCTGGCCTCGGCCTTGGCCGGCTTGGCTTCGGGCTTGACCTCGGGCCTGGCCTCGCCCGCAGGCGCGTCGGCGGCAGCCGTCGCGTGCATGACCAGGGCCACGAGCGCAACGAGGAAGAAGCGGGTTCTCATCCCCGCGATATCGGCCGGCGCGGCGCCGGCTTGAGCGGCTCAGGTCACGCGCGGCTTGACCCACACCCAGGCAACGATGCCGATGCTCATCATCAGCAGCGAGGCGATCGCCAGCGCCACCGTGGAGTGCATCACCAGCGGTGCGACCACGCCGGCCACGATGCCGTTGGCCACGCTGCCCACGCAGGCCTGCAGCGAGCTGGCCATGCCGCGCCGATCGGGCGCGAGGTCGAGCACCATCAGCGTGATCACCGGCACCATCAGCGCCCAGCCGAAGGCGAAGATCGCGATCGGCAGCAGCGCCCACCAGGCCTGCGGCTGAAACAGCAGGTTGAGCGTCACGTTCGTCAGCGAGACCAGCAGCATGATCACGAAGCCATGGCGGATCTGGTGCTTGGGCTTGATGCGCCCGGCCAGCCGCCCGGAGAGGAAGGCGCCGCCCATGATGCCGGTGATGGTGAGCGTGAAGAACCAGAAGAACTGCCCCGGCCCGAGATGCAGCAGTTCGCCGAGGAAGACCGGCGCCGACAGCACGTAGAGGAACATGCCGTTGAACGGAATGCCGCTGGCCAGCGCGAGCATGAAGAAGCGCGGGTTGGAGCCCAAGCGCCAGTAGCCGCGCAGCAGGTGGCCCACCTCGAAGGGCTGCTTGTGCGTGGCATGCAGCGTCTCGGGCAGCAGCTTCCAGTTGGCCAGCCACAGCAGCACGCCCACGCCGGTGAGAAACCAGAAGATCGCGTGCCAGCTGACATGCACGAACAGGAAGCCGCCGACCATGGGCGCCACCGCGGGCGCGATGCCGAAATAGATCGTCACCTGCGACATCACGCGCTGCGCGTCGGCGGGCGGGAACATGTCGCGGATCACCGCGCGCGAGACCACGATGCCCGCGCCGGCCGACATGCCCTGCACCGCGCGCCAGAACACCAGCGTGCCGATGTGGTTGGCCAGCGCGCAGCCGGCCGAGGCGAGCGTGAACGCGGCGATGCCCCACAGCACCACCGGCCGGCGGCCGAAGCTGTCGGACAGCGCGCCGTGGAACAGGTTCATCACCGCGAAGCCGAACAGGTAGGCCGAGAGCGTCTGCTGCATCTCGGTGGACGTGGCGCCGATCGAGGCCGCGATGCCGCTGAAGGCCGGCAGGTAGGTGTCGATCGAGAACGGCCCGAGCATGCCCAGGCAGGCGAGCAGCAGCGCCAGCGCCCAGCGCGGCGCGCGCCAGAGGGTGTGGGCGTCGGGGTTCATGCGTGCGGTCGACGTTCGAGAAAAAAGTGTGAAGCGGGCCGATAGGCCGGATTCTGTGCGTCGCCGTCTTCTTGCGAAGCCGGCGCCGTGACCGCCATTCCTCTGGGCCGTGCATCGCTGCATCGGCTCGGTGCCACCCACCCGCCGGCTCCGCGGGACCACATCAATGCCGGCCTATTCGGTGTTGCTGCGCGTAGAGATTGCCCGTTTCACCCGGAGCGACCCTCTTGCGAAGGCCACCCCGACTCGTCTCTGGTGCTCTGATCCTCGGCTCACGCCGGACAGCCGTTGGCTGCTACGCCGCCCTGTGCAGTCCGGACCTTCCTCCCGTGCCTTCTTTCGAAGATCGCACCGGCGGCGGTCTGGCCCGCTTCACGGACGCGATTATCCCGCGTCGCCGATGAACTGCACTTTGTTGGGTTGTTTCTCGGGCGAGAGCGCAAAGTGCTGGGGGTGCTTCTTGAAGAGCTTGGTCGACGGCGCGCTCTTGGCGAGCAGCCCGGCCGCACGCAACCGCTCGGCGGCGATGCCGAGCTCGAGCCAGGCGCCATCGAGCAGCGCCGGCACGGCGTGCAGGATGCGCTGCACATCGTCGGGCAGCGGCGGCGGCGCGGGCGCGGCCTTCGGAGCCTTCGGCGCACGTTCGGCCTTCGCTGGCCTGGGTGCCTTCGCGGCCTTGGCCGCCGCCTTGGCCTTGCCGTGCGCCAGCACCGTGTAGGCGTCGTACACCGCCTGCGTCTCGTCGCCGGTCTTGCCCTGCTGGCCGATGCCTTCGACGCGACAGCCCTTCTCGCGCAGGCGGATCACCAGCGGCGCGAAGTCGGAGTCCGATGAGACGATCACCACCAGTTGCGGGCGCTCGGCCAGCACCAGGTCGAGCGCGTCGACGGCCAGCGCGATGTCGGTGGAGTTCTTGCCGGCCGAGAGGTTGACGATCGGGCGGATCGAGTGGCGCTTGAACAGCGCGAGGTTCTTCTGCGCCGATTCGGCGGTGCAGTAGGCGCGCCGCACGTGGATGGCGCCTTGCTCGGCGTGCACCTTCTCCACCGCCTGCGCGATCACGTCGGCCGAGACGTTGTCGGCGTCGATCAGCAGCATCACCTTGCCGTTCATGCCACCTGCCTCCACGAGAGCGTCTCGCCGCCGCGCAGCGGCTTGAGCGGCGCATCGCCGAAGGGCACCGTCTCGGGCAGCGTCCAGCGCTCGCGCTTCAAGGTCACCGTGCCGGTATTGCGCGGCAGGCCGTAGAAGGCCGGGCCGTGGAAGCTGGCGAAGCCTTCGAGCTGGTCGAGTGCGCCGGCGGCATCGAAGGCCTCGGCGTACAGCTCCAGCGCCGACAGCGCGGTGTAGCAGCCGGCACAGCCGGTGGCGTGCTCCTTCAGCGGCGCCGCGTGCGGCGCGCTGTCGGTGCCGAGGAAGAATTTCGCGCTGCCCGAGGTGGCGGCGTTGACCAGCGCGCGGCGATGCTCCTCGCGCTTGAGCACCGGCAGGCAGTAGTAGTGCGGCCGCACGCCGCCGAGGAAGATGGCGTTGCGGTTGTAGAGCAGGTGGTGGGCGGTGATGGTCGCGGCGGTCTTCGCCCCGGCCTCGCCGACGTACTGCACCGCCTCGCGCGTGGTGATGTGCTCGAAGACGATCTTCAGCTCGGGGAAGTCGGCGCGCAGCGGGATCAGCTTCTGGTCGATGAAGGCTTTCTCGCGGTCGAACAGGTCGATCTCGGGGTCGGTCACCTCGCCGTGCACCAGCAGCGGCAGGCCTTCGCGCTGCATCATGTCCAGCGTCTCGTGGCAGTGGCGCAGGTCGGTCACGCCGGCATCGCTGTTGGTGGTGGCGCCGGCCGGGTAGAGCTTGACGGCCGTGATGCCGGCTTCCTTGGCGCGGCGAATCTCGTCGGGCGGCAGCTTGTCGGTGAGGTAGAGCGTCATCAGCGGCTCGAAGCTCGTGCCCTGGGGCACGGCGGCGAGGATGCGCTCGCGGTAGGCCAGCGCCTGCGCGGTGGTGGTCACCGGCGGCTTGAGGTTGGGCATGATGATGGCGCGGCCGAACTGGCGCGCCGTGGCCGGCACGACGGCGGCCATCGCGGCGCCGTCGCGCACGTGCAGGTGCCAGTCGTCGGGGCGGGTGATCGTCAGGGTATCGCTCATGGGCGGCGATTCTCGCGCACCCGCCCGCGCGCCGCCGTCCCTCGGATGACAGGCGATCAGTGCTGCAGGATCTTCGAGAGGAAGTCCTTGGCGCGTGGCGAACGCAACTCGGGGTTGCCGAAGAACTCGTCCTTCTTGCAGTCCTCGACGATCTTGCCGGCGTCCATGAAGATGACGCGGTGGCTGACCTTCTTGGCGAAGCCCATCTCGTGCGTGACGACCATCATCGTCATGCCTTCCTTGGCCAGGCCGACCATCACGTCGAGCACCTCGCCGACCATCTCGGGGTCGAGCGCCGAGGTCGGCTCGTCGAACAGCATCACGATCGGGTCCATGCTCAGCGCGCGCGCGATCGCCACGCGCTGCTGCTGGCCGCCGGAGAGCTGGCCGGGGAATTTGTCCTTGTGCGCCATCAGGCCGACGCGGTCGAGCATCTTCAGGCCGCGCGTCTTGGCCTCCTCGGGGTTGCGGCCGAGCACCTTGATCTGCGCGATCGTCAGGTTCTCAGTGACGCTGAGGTGCGGGAACAGCTCGAAGTGCTGGAACACCATGCCGACGCGGCTGCGCAGCTTGGGCAGATTGGTCTTGGGGTCGCTGATGCTGACGCCGTCGACCACGATGTCGCCCTTCTGGAAGGGCTCGAGCGCGTTGACGGTCTTGATCAGCGTGCTCTTGCCGGAACCCGAAGGCCCGCACACCACCACCACCTCGCCCTTCTGGATGCTGGTGGTGCAGTCGGTCAGCACCTGGAAGCTGCCGTACCACTTGCTCACGTTCTGGATGTCGATCACGGCGAAAGCCTCCTAGCGGATGATCTGGATCTTCTGCTGCAGCCGGCGCACCAGCATCGACAGCGAGAAGCAGATGATGAAGTAGACGACCGCCGCGACGAGGTAGGTCTCGACCGGGCGGTTGAAGTTCTTGCCGGCCACCTCGAAGCCCTTGAGCAGGTCATAGGCGCCGATCGCGTAGACCAGGCTGGTGTCCTGGAACAGGATGATGGTCTGCGTCAGCAGCACCGGCAGCATGTTGCGGAAGGCCTGCGGCAGCACCACCAGCTTCATGCACTGCGCGTAGGTCATGCCGACCGCGTAGCCGGCGTAGACCTGCCCCTTGGGCACGCTCTGGATGCCGGCCCGCATGATCTCCGAGTAGTAGGCGGCCTCGAACACCGTGAAGGTGATGATGGCCGACAGCTCGGCGCCCATCGGCCGGCCGATCAAGAGCGGGATCAGCAGGAAGAACCACAGGATCACCATCACCAGCGGGATGGAGCGCAGCGTGTTGACGTAGGCCGCCGCCGGCAGCACCAGCCACTTCTTGCCCGACAGGCGCATCAGCGCCAGCACCGTGCCGATGACGATGCCGCCGACCATCGCGATCAGCGTGAGCTGGATCGAGAAGAAGAGGCCCTTGAGGATGAAGCCGGAGACGACGTTCCAGTTCAGGAAGTCGAAGTCGAGGGCAGTCATTTGCCGCCTCCGATCATGCCGGGCACCTGAACGCGCTGCTCGACGAACAGCGCAATGCGGTTGATCGCGAAGGCGGAGACGAAGTACAGCGCCGTCACCGCGAGGTAGATCTCGATGCCGCGCGAAGTCTCCTCCTGCGCCTGCATCGCGAACATGGTCAGCTCGGCGATCGACACCGCGAAGGCCACCGACGAGTTCTTGATGATGTTCATAGCCTCGCTGGTCAGCGGCGGGATGACGATGCGGAAGGCCATCGGCAGCAGCACGTAGCGGTAGGTCTGCGGCAGCGTCAGGCCCATCGCCAGGCCGGCGTAGCGCTGGCCGCGCGGCAGCGCCTGGATGCCGGCCTTGACCTGCTCGGCGATGCGCGCCGAGGTGAAGAAGCCCAGCGCCAGCACCACCAGCACGAAGCTGGGCACGCTCTTGAGCGGCGCAATGAGCGCCGGCACCACGTGGTACCAGAGGAAGATCTGCACCAGCAGCGGGATGTTGCGGAACAGCTCGGTCCAGGCGTTGCCGAGCAGCACCAGGCCCTTGCTGGGCGTGGTGCGCAGGATGCCCATCAGCGAGCCCACCAGCAGCGCCACCACCAGCGCGCACAGCGCCACCGAGAGCGTCCAGCCCCAGGCGGAGAGCATCCACTGCAGATAGGTCTGCCCTCCCCCGGTGTCCTGCAGGAAGACCTGCCAGTCCCAGTTCATCGCGCCGCCTCCTCGTTGTTGTCGCCGGCCGCCGGGCCCAAAGAAAAAGCGCGACGCGGATGCTCCACGCCGCGCTCCCCCAGCATAAGCAAGCCCCGGGCCTCTCGGCCTCCGGGCTTGCCAGGGGGCTCAGGTCTTCTTACTTCTTCGCGTATTCCTCGGCCGGCTTGTCGTTCGGGTGCGCCCAGGCGGCCTTGGTGTCGGCGCCCGGCTGCAGCCCGTGCTTGGCCAGCAGCTTCTCGAGCTCGCCGGACTTCATCATGCCGATGATGCTGTCGTCCACCGCCTTCTTGAAGGCCGGGTCGTCCTTGCGGATCATGATCGCGATCGGCTCGAGCGACAGCGGCTCGCCGGTGATCTTGAAGCCGGCCGGGTTCTTCGAGCGCGCGATCAGCCCGGCGAGGATGTAGTCGTCCATCACGAAGGCGTCGGCGCGGCCCGACTCGAGCAGCAGGAAGCTGTCGGCGTGGTCCTTGCCGAACACCTCCTTGAAGTCGATGCCGTTGGCGCGCTCGTGCTTGCGCAGCAGTTGCACCGAGGTCGTGCCGGTGGTGGTGGCCACGCTCTTGTCCTTGAGCTGGGCGATCGAGGTGATGCCCGAGTTCGCCTTCACCGCGATGCGCACCTCGGTGACGAAGGTGGTGACGGCGAAGGACACGTCCTTCTGGCGCGTGGCGTTGTTGGTGGTCGAGCCGCACTCGATGTCGACGGTGCCGTTCTGCACCAGCGGGATGCGGTTCTGCGAGGTGACCGGCTGGTACTTGATGTCGAGCTTGGCCAGGCCGAGCGACTTCTGGATGTCGCCCAGCACGCGGCTGCAGACGTCGAAGTGGAAGCCGGCGTACTTGCCGTCGCCGAGCGTGTAGCTCATGGCGCCGGAGGACTCGCGCACGCCCATGGTCACGCTGCCGCTGTCCTTGATCTTCTTGAGCGTGTCGGCATGGGCGCCGAACGCCAGCGAGGCCGCAGCCAGCACGAGGGCCTGAACGAGCATGGTCTTCTTCATGGAGACTCCTGCGAGTGAGAGTTGAAGGTGAGAGAAGAACGGCATTCTAGGGACGCGCGGCTTGCGGGTTTGCACGGGGTTCCCCGCGCGCCTCGCCGCGCAGGAACTCCCACAGCGCCAGCGCGCCGGCCTTGTTGTGGCGCGCCAGCTCGGGGCGCTCGCGGTAGATGCGCACCTCCATCGTGATCTCGTACTGCCCCGCCTCGGCGGCGCGCACCAGACGCTTGCTCTTGAGCTCCTTCTTCACCGAGCTGGCCGGCAGGAAGGCGAGGCCGTGGCCCTCGAGCGCCATCGCCTTCAGGCCCTCGGCCATGTCGGTCTCGTAGATGGCATCGAGCTGCGGCGGCACCGCGGCCTGCTTGACGATCACCTCGACCAGGCGGCCCAGGTAGGCGCCCTCGCCGTAGCCCAGGTAGGGCACCTTGTGCGCCGCCGTGCCGGGCAGGCGGAACAGCGGCTGGCCGGAATCGTCCCCGCGCGCATAGGGCACGAGCGTCTCGTGCCCGAGGCTGAGCATCTCGTAGCGCTCGGGGGCGAGCTGCAGCGGCTGGCTCGGGTGGTGGTAGGCGATCAGCAGGTCGCAACTGCCTTCGGTGAGCTGCAGCACGGCGTCGTGCACGTTCAGCGCCATCAGCCGGCTCTTGAGCGCGCCGAAGCGGCTGCGCAGATCCATCACCCAGTGCGGGAAGAAGGTGAAGGCCAGCGAGTGCGGCACGGCGAAGTCGATCATGTCCTGCGCGCCGCTCTGGTGCCCGCGCATCATGTTGCGCGTGGCCTGCAGCGCGCCGAGGATCTCGAGCGCCTGGGCGTGGAAGGTCTCGCCGGCCGGCGTGAGCCGCGTCGGGTAGGAGGAGCGGTCGACCAGGTCGATGCCGGCCCAGGCCTCGAGCGCCTGGATGCGCCGCGAGAAGGCCGGCTGCGTCACGTGACGCAACTGCGCCGAACGCGAGAAGCTGCGCGTCTCGGCCAGGCTGACGAAATCTTCGAGCCACTTGGTTTCCACGGCGGGCAAGTGTAATTGCGGGCACACTGCGCGGCCGATGCACCGCACCGAACCGAACTCTTCCCGTGCCGCGTGGCTGGTATTCGCCGCCGGCGTCTGCGCCGCCTTGCACGTGGGCAAGCTGCCGCCGGCCATCGCCACGCTGCGCGAGGCGCTGGGCATGTCGCTGGTCGAGGCCGGCTTCCTGCTCTCGCTGGTGCAGGCCGCCGGCATGGCCGCGGGCATCGCCTTCGGCGTGCTGGCCGATGCGCTCGGGCTGCGCCGCAGCATGCTGATCGGGCTGGCGCTGCTGGCCGCCGCGAGCATGCTCGGCGCCGCGGCGAGCGGCGTGCCCGCCCTGCTCGCGCTGCGCGCCGTCGAAGGCTTCGGCTTCCTGATGGTGGTGCTGCCCGCGCCGGGGCTGATCCGCCGCCTCGTCGCGCCGGAACGCCTGAACGTGATGCTGGGCCTGTGGGGCACCTACATGCCGCTGGGCGCGGCGCTGGCCCTGCTGATCGGGCCGCTGTGCATCGCCGCCTTCGGCTGGCAGGCGTGGTGGCTGGCGCTCGGCGCGCTCTCGGGCCTGATGGCGCTGGCGCTGTGGCGCGGCGTGGCCGAGCGCCCGGCCCCGGCCGCCGCGCAGGCGCAAGGCGTGCTGGCGCGCATGCAGCGCACGCTGGCCTCGCTCGGCCCCTGGCTGGTGGCGGCGAGCTTCGCGCTCTACTCGAGCCAGTGGCTGGCCGTGATCGGCTTCCTGCCGGTGATCTACGCCGCCGCGGGCGTGGGCGCTACCGCCACCGGCGTGCTGACGGCGCTGGCCGCAGCGGTCAACATGATCGGCAACCTCGGCGCCGGGCGGCTGCTGCAGCGCGGCGTGCGGCCACCGCGACTGCTGGCCACCGGCTTCGTCGTGATGGCCCTGGCCGCGGCCGCGGCGTTCTCCGGCGCGAGCGGCGAAGGGCTGCCGCCGCTGCTGCGCTACGCGGCGGTGCTGCTGTTTTCGATGCTGGGCGGCATGATCCCGGCGACGCTGTTCGCGCTGGCGATGCGCGTCGCGCCGGGCGAAGACACCGTCTCGACGACGGTGGGCTGGATGCAGCAGTGCTCGGCGCTGGGCCAGTTCGCCGGCCCGCCCATCGTGGCCTGGCTGGCGGCACGCGCGGGCGGCTGGCACTGGACCGGCGCGGCCACCGGCGCGGCCTCGCTGGCCGGCTTGCTGCTGGCCGGATGGCTGGCGCGCACGCTGCGCGCCAAGCCGGGCTGAGCTGCGCCGATCAGCGCGGCGTGGCCTGCGCGACGGCGCCGCGCAGCGTGAGCGAGAGCTGGTTGGCCAGCGCGACGATCGAGGTCTGCGGCGTGGCCGGCTCCTCGCCGACGACGACGAACTCGGTGCTGCGATAGCCGCCGGCCGCGTCGACCACGGCCACGCGCAACGTCAGCTCGCTGGGACGCGCGCCGCAGGCGAAGCTGCCGGCCACCGGCGTGACGATGACCTGCTGGCCCGGCTCGGCCGCCAGGCCGCTCACATCACCCGCCCGACGCAGATCGGATTCGGCGCTGCCGCGCAGCGCGGCCAGCACGGACTGCGCATCCTCGGCCGCCGGCACCTTGGCCAGCGCGGCGCAGGATTCGAAGCCGAAGCTCTCGTTGTCGACCCACAGCGGGGCGGCCGCGGCCGTGCCCGATGCGATGGCCATGGCGATGGCCGAAACCCAGCGTGCGGGATGGAAGGTGCTCTTCATGGCGTGGCGCTCCGCGTATTTGAACGGTGCGCCCACTCTAGGGGCCGCGGCGCCCGGCAGGGGCCATGGCGCGGATGCAGCCACGGCGCGCCGTTGCCTTGTTCACGCCACGATTTCACGCTCCTCGTCACCGCTTTGCTGGAGCCGCCACATCTGCGCATAACGCCCCTCCAGCGCCAGCAGTTCGGCATGCGTGCCGCGCTCGACGATGCGGCCCTGCTCCATCACCAGGATCTGGTGCGCGTCGGCGACGGTGGACAGGCGGTGCGCGATCACCAGCGCCGTCTTGTTCTGCGCCGCGCTGCGCAGTTCCTCCTGGATGGCGCGCTCGTTGGCCGAGTCCAGCGCCGAGGTGGCCTCGTCGAAGATCAGCAGCGGCGGGTTCTTCAGCAGCGTGCGGGCGATCGCCACGCGCTGCTTCTCGCCGCCGCTGAGCTTGAGGCCGCGCTCGCCGACCATGGTGTCGTAGCCGCGCGGCGTGGAGGTGATGAAGGCGTGGATGTGCGCCGCGCGGGCGGCCGCCTCCACCTCCGCACGCGTGGCACCGGGGCGGCCGTAGGCGATGTTGTATTCCACCGTGTCGTTGAAGAGCACGGTGTCCTGCGGCACGATGCCGATCGCCTGCCGCAGGCTCTTCTGCGTGACGGCGCGGATGTCCTGGCCGTCGATGCTGATGCGGCCCTCGCCCACGTCGTAGAAGCGGAACAGCAGCCGCGCCAGCGTGCTCTTGCCCGAGCCCGAGGGGCCGACCACGGCGACCGTGCGCCCGGCCGGGATCTCGAAGCTCACGCCGTGCAGGATCTCGCGATCGACGTCGTAGCCGAAGCGCACGTTCTCGAAGCGCACGCCGCCGCCGCGCTGCTGCAGCGGCTGCGCGTCCGGCGCGTCGGCCACCTCGCGGTGCTGGCCGAGCAGCGCGAACATCTTCTCCATGTCGATGGTCGACTGCTTGATCTCGCGGTAGAGCACGCCGAGGAAGTTCAGCGGCACGTAGAGCTGGATCATCAGCGCATTGACCAGCACCAGATCGCCCAGCGTCATCGAGCCCTGAACCACGCCGAGCGTGGCGCGCCACACCAGCAGCACCACCGCCGCCGCGATGATCAGGCTTTGGCCCAGGTTGAGCAGCGACAGCGAGGTCTGCGACTTCACCGAGGCCTGCTCCAGGCGCTGCAGGTTCTCGTCGTAGCGCGAACGCTCGAAGGCCTCGTTGCCGAACACCTTGACGGTCTCGTAGTTCAGCAGCGCGTCGACGGCGCGGGTGCTGGCCTTGCTGTCCTGCTCGTTCATCGCGCGGCGGAAATGCGTGCGCCACTCGGTGACGCTCACCGTGAAGGCGATGTAGAGCGCCAGCGCGCTGAGCGTGATGGCGGCGAACCAGCCGTCGAACTTCGCCGACAGCAGCGAGATCACCAGCGCCATCTCCACCAGCGTGGGCAGGATGTTGTAGATCGTGTAGTTCAGCAGCGAGTGGATCGCCTTGGAGCCGCGTTCGATGTCGCGCGAGACGCCGCCGGTCTGGCGCTCGAGGTGGAAGCGCAGGCTCAGGCTGAGCAGGTGCTCGAAGGCTTCCAGCGAGACGCGCCGCGCGATGCGCGCCGCCACCGGGTAGAAGAGGAACTCGCGCAGTTCGGTGAACAGCGTCACCGAGACGCGCAGCAGCCCGTAGGCCACCAGCAGCGCCACCGGCACCACCAGCGCGCTGCGCGCATCGCCGGGTTTCAGGTCGAGCGCGTCGACGATCTGCTTGAGCACCAGCGGCACGCCGACGTTGGCGAGCTTGGCCGCCACCAGGAAGCACAGCGCCACCAGCACGCGCCAGCGCCATTGCCACAGGTAGGGCACGAGCTTGCGCAAGGCGCCCCACTCCGACTTCGGCGCAGCGGCAGAGGCCCCGGGCATGGGAGCGGCGGGGGCGGTCAGGCTGTGGCGGCGCATGAAGAGGCGGCGGGCGTGGAAGAATGCGGCGAGAACCACCGCAGGTGCGCCGATCATGCCCGAGACTCCAAACCCCCTTCTGCCCGCGGCCGACTCGCAGCACCTCTCGCCCGCCAGCCTGCCGGAAGACCGCCAGCTGGTGCTGCGCGTGATGCCCATGCCGGCCGACGCGAACGGCAACGGCGACATCTTCGGCGGCTGGATCATGGCGCAGGTCGACCTGGCCGGCGCGGTGCTGCCGGCGCGCATCGCCAAGGGGCGCATCGCCACCGTGGCCGTCAACCAGTTCATCTTCAAGCAGGCGGTGTCGGTGGGCGACCTGCTGAGCTTCTACGCCAAGGTGGAGCGCATCGGCACCACCTCGATCACCGTGCACGTGGAGGTCTACGCCGAGCGCAACCCGGCCAACCTGCAGGTGGTGAAGGTGACCGAGGCCAACCTCACCTACGTGGCGATCGACATGCAGGGGCAGCCGCGCCCGATCCCGAAGGGCTGAACGGCTACTTCGTCTTGCGCGGCGGCAGCCCGGTGTGCTGCGTCAGCACGCGGCCCTTGGTGACGGGCGAGGTGCGTTTGCCGGCGCAGGTCGAGTTCTTGCGCCGCGCGCTCTGGTAGCTGCCGTCGGTGGCCGGCTGGAAGCTCGGCACGAGGTGATGCTTGCCGTTGCCGATCAGGTCGGCGCGGCCCATGGCCTTGAGCGCGTCGCGCAGCAGCGGCCAGTTGTTCGGGTCGTGGTAGCGCAGGAAGGCCTTGTGCAGCCGGCGCCGCTTCTCGCCGCGCACGATGTCGACCTTCTCGGCGCGCGCCGGGTCGCGGCTCAGGCCCTTCAACGGATTCATGCCCGAGTGGTACATCGCGGTCGCGCTGGCCATGGGGCTCGGGTAGAAGGTCTGCACCTGGTCGGCGCGGAAGCCGTTCTTCTTCAGCCAGACGGCGAGGTTCATCATGTCCTCGTCGCTGGTGCCCGGATGCGCGGCGATGAAGTACGGGATCAGGAACTGCTTCTTGCCCGCCTCGGCGCTGAACTTCTCGAACATCTGCTTGAAGCGCTCGTAGGTGCCTATGCCCGGCTTCATCATCTTGGTGAGCGGGCCGGCCTCGGTGTGCTCGGGCGCGATCTTCAGGTAGCCGCCGACGTGGTGGCTCACCAGCTCCTTCACATACTCGGGCGACTGCACCGCGAGGTCGTAGCGCAGCCCCGAGCCGATGAGGATCTTCTTGATGCCGCGCAGCGCGCGCGCACGGCGGTACATGTGGACCAGCGGCGCATGGTCGGTGCCGAGGTTCTGGCAGATGCCCGGATAGACGCAGCTCGGCTTGCGGCAGGCCGACTCGATCTCGCTCGAGCGGCAGCCGAGGCGGTACATGTTGGCCGTCGGCCCGCCGAGGTCGCTGATGACGCCGGTGAAGCCCTTGACCTTGTCGCGGATCTCCTCGATCTCGCGGATCACCGAGTCTTCGCTGCGGCTCTGGATGATGCGGCCCTCGTGCTCGGTGATCGAGCAGAAGGTGCAGCCACCGAAGCAGCCGCGCATGATGTTGATCGAGAAGCGGATCATCTCCCAGGCCGGGATCTTGGTCGGCCCGTCGTGGCCGCCGTTCTCGTCGGCGTAGCGCGGGTGCGGGCTGCGCGCATAGGGCAGGTCGAAGACGTGGTCCATCTCCGCGGTGCTCAGCGGGATGGGCGGCGGGTTGATCCAGACGTCGCGCGCGGTGCGATCGTCGCCGTGACGCTGCACCAGCGCGCGCGCGTTGCCGGGGTTGGTCTCGAGGTGCAGCACGCGGTTGGCGTGGGCGTACAGCACCGGATCGCTCTTCACCTGCTCGTAGCTGGGCAGGCGGATCACGGTTCGCTCGCGCGGCGGCATCGTGATGCGGCCGGCCTCCCGGGGCACGAACCGGATCGGCTGCGCGCCTTCGTCCTTGGCGCAGCTCGCACCCTGCGCGGCGGCGGCTTCGCTGGTGCTGTGGTACGGGTTGATGTGCGCGTCGATGCGGCCGGGGCGGTCGACTTCGGTCGAGTCGAGCTCGAACCAGCCCTCGGCGCTGGGGTCGTCGCTGCGGCGCACGAAGGAGGTGCCGCGCACGTCGGTGATGGTCTCGACCGGCTCCTTGCGCGCCAGCCGGTGCGCGATCTCGACGATGGCGCGTTCGGCGTTGCCGAACAGCAGCAGGTCGGCCTTGCTGTCGACCAGGAGCGAGCGGCGCACCTTGTCCTGCCAGTAGTCGTAGTGCGCGATGCGGCGCAGGCTGGCCTCGATGCCGCCGACCACGATGGGCACCTCGTTGAAGGCCTCGCGGCAGCGCTGCGCATAGACCAGCGCGCTGCGGTCGGGCCGCTTGGCGCCCTCGCCGCCGGGCGTGTAGGCGTCGTCGCTGCGGATCTTGCGGTCCGCGGTGTAGCGGTTGATCATCGAATCCATATTCCCGGCGGTCACGCCGAAGAACAGGTTCGGCTTGCCGAGCGCCTTGAAGGGCTCGGCCGATTGCCAGTCGGGCTGGGCGATGATGCCGACGCGAAAGCCCTGCGCCTCGAGCACGCGCCCGATCACGGCCATGCCGAAGCTCGGGTGGTCGACGTAGGCATCGCCAGTCACGACGATCACGTCGCAGGAATCCCAGCCGAGCGCGTCCATCTCGGCGCGGCTCATCGGCAGGAAGGGCGCCGGCCCGAAGCGCTTGGCCCAGTACGGCTTGTAGCTGGTCAGCGCGCGCGGGCGGGCGGGAGCGAGGGTGGCGGCAGTCACAGCCGCGATTGTCGCCGCGGCCGGCGACCCGCGTGCGCCCGGGGTCAGGCGGTGACCAGCCCCACCATGCGCACGACCTCGAAATCGCTGCCCTTCACCTGGGACAGTTCGGAGGTCAGCGCGTCGTTGTTCCAGCGATCGTCGGGCGCGCCGCTGACGAACCAGTTGCTGCCGTTGTCCGCCATGATCATCCCGTAGGTCTTCATCGCGGTCAGCAGCGCCTTGGTTTCGGTGCTGAAGTTCGCCGGGATCTGGTAGCTCGCCTTCAGGCGCACGCGCATGCCCATGGGCGGCAGGTCGGCGCTGGTGTTGCTGGAAGCGTAGTGCGTGGCGGGCGGGATGTAGGCGCGGCGCGAGCGCACCACCGTGAAGCGCAGCGCGTGGCGGATGCCGCCGGGGCCCTGCGACGCTTCTTCGTAGCGCGCCAGGCCGGGGAAGATCGGCAAGCCCGCGGCATCGGCGCTGGTCCAGCCCGGCTGGCCGCCGGGGCGCACGGTGTTGCTGTCGAGGTGGAAGACCGCGCCGCAGTCCGCGTTCCAGCTGCCGCCGCTCTGCGGGAAGGCGCGGCCGAGTTCGTACAGGCGGTTGTTGTCCCGATCGATGACGATGACGTGCCGGTCGCCGCTGCTGCCCGCTCCGCCTTCGATCGGCGCGCCGGCCGGCACCGGATACGGGCCGGGGTCGCTCTCGTCGCCGTAGGCCGTCCAGTTGATGGCCACCTTGGCCTGTGTGCCGCCCACGATGACGTAGGGGATGCCGATCGGGCCGCCGTTGTAGGTACCGGAGCCGAAATCCGGGTGCAGGCCGGTATTCAGGCCGATGCTGGCGATCAACGCAGCGGAATTGGGGTCGACCGCGTCGCCCGAGATGTCGCGATTCCAGGCGTTGTCGGCCGGGAAGGCGACGGCGCCATTGGTGTTCGCGCCGACACCCAGCGAGGCGGCGGCGAAGTTGCCGTAGCCGGTGCCCGGCGCGGGTGCGGGCGTGGGAGCTGGCGCGGGAGCAGGCGCCGGGGCCGGCACAGGTGCAGGGGCCGCTGCGGTGCTGTCGCTGCCGCCGCCACCGCCGCAAGCGGCCAGCGAAAGCGCGCCCAGCAGGGTCAGCGCGGTGCGTCGATCGATGTCGTTCATGCGCCTCATTGTCGAGGCCCGAAAAGACAACGGGCGCCTCGTCGGGCGCCCGTTTCGACTCGCTTACCGCTGTTTCAGCCGGTCAACTGCTCCTTGATGATCACCGAGCCGTTCTCCTGCGTATGCACCATGCCGCGCTCTTCCAGATCCTTCATGACGCGGCTGACCATCTCGCGCGAGGCGCCGACGATCTTGGCCAGATCCTGGCGCGAGACCTTGTTGCGGATGAGCTTCTGGCCGTTCTCCATCTCGGCCATGTCGAGCAGCGCGCGCGCCACGCGGCCGTAGACGTCGAGCAGGGCCAGCGATTCGATCTGCCGGTCGGCGCTGCGCAGGCGCTGCACCAAGCCGCGCATGATCGCGTACGAGAGGCTGGAGTTCTCCGGCAGGCAGCGCGCGAACTCGGCACGGCCCAGGATCAGCATGTCGGTCTGCACCTCGGCGCGCACGGTGGCCGAATGCGGCTCGTTGTCGATCAGGCTCATCTCGCCGACATAGTCGCCCGGCTGCAGCACGGCGAGGATGACCTCGCGGCCGCGCGAGTCGGAGGTGAGCACGCGGGCGCGCCCGGTCAGCAGGATGAACAGCGCGTTCGACTTCTTGCCGTGCTCGACGATGATCTCGCCGCGCCGGAAGCGCCGTTTGACCACGCTGTCGGCGATGCTCTGCGCCTGATCGTTCGTGAGCATCGAAAAGAGCGGCACACGCCGGATCAGGTCCAGGTTGGACAGCATTGCCATACGTTCGTCCCTTCGTCGTTTTCTGTCGGCGGCCCGCGGCGGGCCGGTCACATTCCGCTGGGTTGCGGTGCTCGCGCGTGAAAATGCCACAGTTCACCGCGAAGCACTATTGTCGTCATTACCAGAAATGACGCCAATGGCTTCCGTGCCCATGTCAGACTTGGCGCCCCGAGTTGTGGTGTCATTGCCGACACTTTTCCGCGTTTTCGAGGCGTTTTCCCCATGAGCACCCCCACCCTGCACGCCCAAGTCCTGATCCTCGGCTCCGGCCCGGCCGGCTACACCGCCGCCGTCTATGCCGCCCGCGCCAACCTGCAGCCGGTGCTGATCACCGGCATCGCCCAGGGCGGGCAGCTGATGACCACCACCGAGGTCGACAACTGGCCGGCCGACGTCGACGGCGTGATGGGCCCGGACCTGATGACGCGCTTCCAGAAGCACGCCGAGCGCTTCAACACCAAGATCGTGTTCGACCACATCAACCAGGTCGACTTCGGCAAGCGCCCGTTCACGCTGACCGGCGACTCGGGCGTCTACACCTGCGACGCGCTGGTCATCGCCACCGGCGCCAGTGCCAAGTACCTCGGCCTGCCCTCGGAGCAGTCGTTCATGGGCCGCGGCGTGAGCGGCTGCGCCACCTGCGACGGCTTCTTCTACCGTGGCCAGGAGGTCTGCGTGGTCGGCGGCGGCAACACCGCGGTCGAGGAGGCGCTGTACCTGTCGAACATCGCCAGCAAGGTGCACCTGATCCACCGCCGCGACAAGTTCCGCGCCGAGCCGATCATGGTCGACAAGCTGATGGACAAGGTGAAGGCCGGCGCCATGCAACTGCACCTGTGGCACACGCTGGACGAGGTGCTGGGCGATGCGTCGGGTGTGACCGGCGTGCGCATCAGGAATACGCAGAACGGCGCCAGCACCGATCTCGCGGTCAAGGGCTGCTTCGTCGCCATCGGCCACCAGCCCAACACCGAGATCTTCAAGGGCCAGCTGGAGATGAAGGACGGCTACATCATCACCCGCGGCGGCATGAACGGCATGGCCACGATGACCAGCGTGCCGGGTGTGTTCGCCGCCGGCGACGTGCAGGATCACGTCTACCGCCAAGCCATCACCAGCGCCGGCACCGGCTGCATGGCTGCCCTGGACGCACAGCGCTTCCTGGAGCAGTGAATCCGACGGGAAATGGGCTATACTCGCGGTCTTTGCCGAAATCCGTCGGCTCAAGATTCATTGTCGGTTTGTAGCGAGGAAGCGAGAGGGAGCGAGCTATGGCACGCGTCTGTCAAGTCACGGGCAAGCGCCCGATGGTGGGGAACAACGTCTCCCACGCCAACAACAAAACGAAGCGTCGCTTCCTGCCCAACCTGCAGTACCGCCGCTTCTGGCTGGAAACCGAGAACCGCTGGGTGCGCCTGCGCGTGAGCAACGCCGCGCTGCGCCTCATCGACAAGGTCGGCATCGATCAGGTCGTCGCCGACCTGCGTGCCAAGGGCGAACTCTGATCTAGCGGAACGAGGAGAGCGACATGGCCAAGGGTGGACGCGAAAAGATCAAGCTGGAGTCGACGGCCGGCACCGGTCACTTCTACACGACCGACAAGAACAAGAAGACCACGCCGGAGAAGATCGAAATCATGAAGTTCGATCCGAAGGCGCGCAAGCACGTGAAGTACAAGGAAACCAAGCTGAAGTAATCGCTTCAGCCGTTCCAGCACAAAGGGCCGCATCAGCGGCCCTTCTGCTTTGTGCTCGGCGCCCTTTCAGGCGCGCGCCGCGCGCAGCTTCATCGAGAAATCGCGCAGCGCCGCGATGCCGCTGTCCTCGGCCTGGCGGCACCAGGCCTGCAGGTCCGCCACCAGCTGCTCGGCCGACACGTTGGTGCGCGTCCAGAGCTGGCGCAGTTCCTCGCGCTTGGCCACCAGTGTGGTCAGCGCGGCCGAACTCGCCGCGGCCTGCGCCACGCTGTCGCGCAGCTCGGCGGGAATCTTGTCCTGGTCACGGTGCAGCCAGCGCTTGGCGATCAGCATCTGCTTGATGCGCGCGGTGTTCTCGCCGCCCTGCGCCTTCAGCCGGTCCAGTTCGGCGCCGCAGGCGGCGCGCAGCTCGGTGGCGTACGTGGCCATCACCTCGTAGCGGTTGGCGATGATCGCGTCGAGCGTCTTGTCGTCGGCCACCGGCTTGACCTCGCCGAGCTTGAGCATCGGCGGCGTCTTGCGCACCTTGGCCCAGCCCAGCATCTCCATCGCGCGGATGTAGCCCCAGCCGATGTCGAACTCGTAGGGCTTGACCGAGAGCTTGGCCGAGGTCGGGTAGGTGTGGTGGTTGTTGTGCAGCTCCTCGCCGCCGATCACGATGCCCCAGGGCGAGACGTTGGTCGAGGCGTCCACCGCCTCGAAGTTGCGGTAGCCCCAGTAGTGGCCGATGCCGTTGATGATGCCGGCCGCGGTGATCGGGATCCACAGCATCTGCACCGCCCACACCGTGGCGCCGATCGCGCCGAACAGCAGCAGATCGATGATCAGCATCAGGCCCACGCCCTGCCACGAGAAGCGCGAGTAGAGATTGCGCTCGATCCAGACGTCCGGCGTGCCGTGGCCGTACTTGGCGAGCGTCTCCTGGTTCTTCGCTTCGGCGCGGTAGAGCTCGCTGCCGCGCAGCAGCACCGTCTCGATGCCCTTGGTCACCGGGCTGTGCGGATCGTCGACCGTCTCGCACTTGGCGTGGTGCTTGCGGTGGATGGCGACCCACTCCTTGGTGACCATGCCGGTGGTCAGCCAGAGCCAGAAACGGAAGAAGTGCGACGGGATCGGCCCCAGATCGAGCGCGCGGTGCGCCTGCGATCGGTGCAGGAAGATCGTGACCGCCGCGATGGTGATGTGCGTGGCCACCAAGGTGAACGCCAGCACCTGCCAGCCGCTCGCCTCGATCAAACCATTGGACAGCCACGACACGGCGCCATCCCAAACCGACTGAAGAATATCCATGAACCCGCCTGACTCCCGTCAAGATTGACGGCCCCGTGATTGTAGGTTGGGGGCCTGACGAACCGGTTCGGAAACTACGTGGATCAGTCTGGCATGTTCGGCGCAGATGACGCCGCTTCAGCTCGAGATCAAGCCTTTTGCCACGCGGCAGCGAAGAATCCGTCGGTGCCGTGGCGTTGCGGCCAGAGCCGCAGGAAGCCCTCGCGCACCAGTTCGGCGCCACCAGCGACATGCGCAGCGGCCAGCAACTCGTCCACCGGCAGCGGGCGGAAAGCATCCTTGTGCGCCTCGCCGAAAGCCTGGGCGATGGCCTCGTTCTCCTCGCGCAGCAGGCTGCAGGTGGCGTAGACCAGCCGCCCGCCCGGCTTCACCAGGCGCGCCGCGCTGGCCAGGATGGCCGTCTGCTTGGCGCGCAGTTCCTCGATTGCTTGCGGCGTCTGACGCCACTTCAGATCGGGGTTGCGGCGCAGCGTGCCCAGGCCGGAGCATGGCGCATCGACCAGCACGCGATCGATCTTGCCGGCCAGGCGCTTG
>WBZV01000544.1_pt1 | contig 21660 bp, 23 predicted proteins | sample 5204221 | NCBI WGS metagenome assembly WBZV01 (sample SAMN12344360, study PRJNA552823) | activated sludge metagenome | biome: Activated sludge suspended growth; feature: Nitrification reactor; material: Wastewater; isolation source: activated sludge from nitrification reactor of wastewater...
CATCAGGGCCTGCGGCGATGGACGTGCCGCCTCAGAAGGCCGGACACATGGTCGCACCGACCAACACCGCAGATCCCGCACGAAAAGCCTTGCCAACGGAGAGCCGTCCACACATGGGATAAAGCGCCCCCCACCCTCTCAATACAAATGCTGGCCGCCGGTGACCCAGAGTTCGCTGCCGGTGACGTAGCCGGAGTCCGGGGAGCAGAGGTAGAAGATAGCGTTGGCGACGTCGGCCGGCGAGCCCATACGTTCCAGCGGGATGCGCGGGATCAGCACCTCGTATTCCGGTTGGATCATCGCGGTCTCGATCTCGCCCGGCGCCACGGCGTTGACCCGGATGTCGAGGGCCGCGCACTCGTGCGCCAGCTCGCGGGTCAGCGCGGACAGCGCCGCCTTGGAAATGGAATAGGCCGACCCGGCGAACGGATGGACGGCGTGCCCGGCGATCGAGGTGACGTTGACCACGGCGCCGCGGCCGCGATGCAGCGCCGCCGCGAGCCCGCGCACCAGCCGCAGCGGCGCGAAAAAATTGATCTCGAACACGTCGTGCCAGGCGTCGAGGTCGCCGTTCAGGCAGCCCAGCCGCTCCTTGTAGGGGGTTTTCGGCGACATCCCGGCGTTGTTGACCAGGGCGTGCAGCGGCTGGCCTTCGAGCACCCGGTTCACCTCGCCGACGAAGTGGGCGATGCTGGCGGCATCACCCAGATCGGTGGGGATGTGGCAAGTCCACAGCGGATCCCGAAGACATTCGGCGGGAACATCGTCGCGCGAGCAGGTCAGGATGCGCCAGCCCCGCTCCAGGAAGACCTTGGCGGTGGCATGGCCGATGCCGCGGCTGGCGCCCGTCACCACCACCGTTCGCCGCTCCTCGGCGGTGTTCATGGGATGGTCCTCGGCGACGGCCTGCGGAAGCTGATCGGGGCTCATCGGGTCCGCGGGCTCAGTGCGCCAGCAGCAGGGGCAACGTCGCCTTCTCCAGCATGTGCCGGGTCACGCCGCCCAGGATCATCTCGCGCAGGCGGCTGTGCGAGTAGCCGCCCATCACCAGCAGGTCGGCACCTTCGGCGGCGGCCAGCAGGGCCTCGGCAACGCTGGGCGTGGGCTTCACCACACGGGGGCGGGCCGCAATGCCATGCCACGCGAGGTAGTCCACGACGTCCCCCAGCTCATCGGTGTCGTCGTCGGAGTCGCGCGACATGACGACCGTAAGATCCTGGGCCCGGGCAAGAAGCGGCAGCGCCGCCCCCAGAACCCGCGAGGCCTGGGCGCTTCCGTCCCAAGCGACCACCACCCGGGACGTCCCGATGGTCTCACCCTGGTGTGCCGCCACCAGCACCGGCCGCCCTGTTTCGAACAGTGCGGTGGTAAAGGTGGTGGGAGAACCGACCGCGCTCGTCTCGTCCGGCCGGGCGACGACGATCAGATCGGCGAGCCGCCCGGCCTGCGTGACCGCGGCGTCGTCCCGCCCCGCCACGTCCAGCCACTCGGACGAGGCGCCGGTGGTGCCGGCATCCGGGGTGGGGGGTGCCGAGACCGTCGGCAGTCCGGCGTCCTGCAGCACCGCCTGATACGTCTTGCGGGCGGCAGCGGCACGGGCCGCACTCTCCCGTTCCGTCAGCTCGACCAGTTCCTGAACCAGCGCCGCCGACATTCCCTCGCCGACGAAGGGCAACGCATCCGCAGGCTGGATCCGCACGTGCATGGCTGCAACGTGGGCATCGAACATGCGGGCAAGACAGAATGCCGCGTTCAGCGTGGCGCGATCGCGCTCCGAGCCGTCCATCGGCACCAGAATTTTGCGAATGCTCATCGTCGATCTCCCCGACCTCGCTGGCCGATCATGCGCGTCGTCGACAGTCATGGAAAGACCCTATTCACTCTCCGGGATTTCCAGCCCGAGAATGACCGCCGCCGCGCCAAGGGTGTTCGACCCGGCTCCGGAGGAATCGAGCCGCGGCCAGTCGATCGGCCCGAGATCAAACGAAAGCTGGAGGCGCACCACTTCGGGGGTCGCATCGGACACATTGTGGACCCGGCGGCTGACCCTTTGTTCCAGAAGCGGCGCCGCCGCGTCGAGCCACAGTCCCTGGAAGGGGACACCGGCATCGGCGGCCAGGGAGGCGATCGCCTGCCGCTCTTCCGGACGGGCGAACACGGCATCGGCGATCACCGTCTGCGCGGCCGCAAGCGCCGCCCGCGTCTCGGCATAAATGGCCTCATAGGTGCGCCGGCTGGCCGCCTCGCTGTAATCGCGCGGAGCCAGCCGCGTTTCCGGATCGACGCCCGCCAGTCGCTTGCGGGTGGTATCGGTGCGCACCACCCGCGCGCCCGGCGGCGGCGGGAAGTATGGCGCCAGTTCTCTCGCCAGCCGCGACTTGCCGGAACCCGACAGCCCCCCCAAGGCGATGAGGCGCGGCGCCTGGGGTTGCAGGAAGCGCAGCGAAAGATCGAGATACCGGGATGCCGCCGCGGCCAGGGTCCTCCCCTGCTCCGGGTTCGAATGCGTCGTCGCGGCCGCCGCATCGATGTGGCTGCGGATCGCCGCCCGGATCGACAGGAACAGAGGAAGTGCCGCGAGCCCGCCCGAATCGCCCGTCACGTCGAGATAGCGATTGAGAAGAATGCTGCCGAGCCTGCCGAGGTCGCGAAACTGCAGGTCCATCACCACGAAGGCCAGATCATAAAGAACGTCGATCTCGGCCAGCGCCGGGTCGAACTCGATGGCATCGAACAGGACCGCGCGCCCGTCGCGGGCGATGATGTTACGCAGGTGGAGGTCGCCGTGGCAATGGCGGACGAAGCCTTCGTCCCGGCGCCGATCGAGCAGCGGCGCCAATGCCGCCAAGGCCTGCCGCGACGAGGCGCCCACCGCTTCCACCCGGTCGCGCGCCAGGACCGATGGATCGGACTCGGCGAAGGAGCGGTCGTTGCTGTCGAGAATATGGGCCATCGCGGCGGCCCCTCCTGCCGTCGGCCGCCGTTCCGCCTCGGCATGGAAGCGGGCGATGCTGTCCGCCAGGCTCTCGACGGCAAACCGGTCGAGGCGGCCGGCGTCGGCGAGGCGGTCGAACACGGCATCCTCGGCGAACCGCTGCATCTCGATCAGCCAGTCGACCGGCTCGCCTTCGCCATCAATGGCGAGACCGCCGTCCGGCCGCCGGATCACCGGCAGGACGCGGCCGTAGAGATCCGCCGCCGTGCGCTGGTTGATCGCCAGTTCGGCTTCACAGAACCGGCGACGAAGGTCGGCCGTGCCGTAATCCAGGTAGGGAAAGCGGACCGCGCGCTTCAGCTTGTAGGCCTTGTCTCCGGCCAGGAAGATGACCGAGGCATGGGTTTCGCGGCGTTCGACGGCACGGACGCCCGGTCCCCAGGTTTCGGCGCGGGACAGGAACGCGATGACGGGGCTTTGGTCCTGGACGATCATCCGCTTCTTCCTGGCATCAGCCCTTCCCCTGACAATCCGGTCACTCGAACGCCGGCCGGCGCTCGGCGATGCCGTACGGGTCCTCGTGGATTAGCACCTCCGCATCGGGAAACTCCTGCTCGATCTGTTTCATGACCGAATCCGCGATGAGGTGAGCATCGATCAGCGTCAGATTCCCATCCATCTCCAAGTGGAACTGAATGAAGGTCTGGGTGCCGGACGAGCGCGTGCGCAGGTCATGAATGCTGATCACGGACGGATGGGCCAGTGCAATAATCCGAATGCGCTCCCGATCGCTTTCGGCAAGCTCGCGGTCCATCAGCAGATTGAAGCTGCTGTGGAAAATGCCCCAGGCGCTCCACAGGATGTAGAGGGCAACGAGCCCGGCGAACAGGGGATCAGCCAGGTGCCATCCCAGCCTGCTCGAGACGATGATGGCCAGGATCACCCCGACGTTGACCATCAGATCGGACTTGTAGTGCAGGGCGTCGGCACCGATTGCTACGGACCCGGTCTCCCGAATCACCCACCGCTGGTAAAGCACCAAGCCCAGCGTAACGATGATCGACACGATCATTACCGCGATGCCGATTGCCTCGTTCGCGACGGGGACCGGGCGCATCAGCCGATCGACCGCCTGAACCAGCACGAAGATCGCGGAACCGGCGACGAACGCCGCCTGGCCGAGGCCGGCGAGTGGCTCGGCCTTGCCATGACCGAAGCGATGCTCCCGGTCGGCAGGCGTACCGGCATGGCGGATGGCGACGAGATTGACCAGCGAGGCGGCGAAATCCAGCAGCGAGTCGACCAGGGTTGACAGCAGGCTTACCGAGTTCGTCACGAAGTAGGCACCGGCCTTGGCGGCGATCAGACCGATCGCGACGCCGACCGAGGCGCGCGCCGCCCAAATCTTCAGCCGCCGCGTCCGCGCCACCAGCCCGGCCGAGTCGCCTGCCGCGGAGGCCGCCGCATCTTTCACGGGAAAAGCTCCCCGGTGGTCCAGCCGCTTTCGGCACGCTCGAAGACAAAGCGCATGTGCAGCCTGAACGGGCGATCCTCCCAGAACTCGATGCGGTTCGGCACCACCCGGTAGCCAGACCAGTGGGAAGGCCGCGGAACCGGGCCGAGATGGAAGCGGGCGGTGTATTTGGCGACGCGCGCTTCAAGTTCGAACCGGCCGACCAGCGGCTGTGACTGCTTCGAGGCCCAGGCGCCAAGCTGGCTGATCCGGGGCCTGCTGGCGAAGTAGGCGTCGGCTTCGGCGTCGGTGACCCGCTCCACCGGTCCTTCGATCCGCACTTGCCGGCGCAGCGATTTCCAGTGAAAGCACAACGCTGCCTGCGGCCGCGCATCGAGTTCGGCCGCCTTCCGGCTGCCGAGGTTGGTGTAGAAGGAGAAGCCGCGCTCATCCATGCCCTTGAGCAGAACCATCCGGGCGGACGGTGCCCCATCCGCGCCAACCGTGGCCAGGGTCATCGCGTTCGGATCGTTTGGCTCGCTCTGGCCGGCCTCAGCCAGCCAGGCTTCGAACAGGGCAAGCGGGTCGGTGTTGCGGTCGATATGCATCTTTTTCCCGCCATGCGAGGGACCAGCGCCTGCGCAGGTCGTCGAAATCTAGCAGCTTCCCAGAAGCTTGGCCTCGGCCATTTACGAAGGACGAGGTTGGCGCAACGCCACTTCGTGCACCGCCGCAGTATGGCTAGCGCCCACCCAGCCTCAGAACAGGCGGCCGCCGTTGGGGATGGGGTGGTCGGGGGCGATCAGAACGACCTCGCCTTCGGCGTCCGGGAAGCCCAGGACCAGCACCTGGGAGGTGACCTTGCCGATCTGGCGAGGCGGAAAATTGACGACGGCGGCCACCTGCCGCCCGAGCAGGTCGTCCGGCGCATAATGGCGGGTGATTTGCGCCGAACTCTTCTTCTCGCCAAGCTCGGCGCCGAAATCGATCCACAGCGTCAATGCCGGCCGGCGCGCCGAGGTATTCGGCTCGGCCCGCACAATGGTGCCGACCCGGATGTCGACGCGGTGGAAATCGGCAATGTCGATCGTCTCGCTGATGACAACCATCCCGGCAAAATAACCGCAAAAAAAGGCCGCCCAAAACGGACGGCCGTAACCTCAGTCGAGCGAAGCGGAGGCTTCAGACGGCCGGCTGCTTCATCTTCAACGCCACGTCCTTCAGTTCGTCGAGGCTGGCGGAGATGCGGGAATTGATGGTGCTGGTCGCATCCTGGTTGGACTTGGTCACCATCTCGGCGAGCTCGCGCATGTTGCCCAGCGCACGCTCGAAGGCATCCTTGGTCAGCTCAGCCTGCTTCGCCGCGACGTCCGCGGGGGAACCTGCCTTCGACAGGGCATCGACGGCCTTGGAGGCCTCGTTCATCGTCTGCTGCAGGATCTCCGCCTGCCGCTTCACGACTGCCTGCAGGCCTTCGATGGCCGTGCGGTTCGCACTCGTCAGCGCTTCCAGATTCTTCTTCTGGCTGGCGACGACGGCGTCGACGTCAACGCCGGGGAGCTTGTACTGCTTCAGCATGTTGGAGAGCTCGCCGACCATCTTGGTCGGATCGAAGTCCTTCATCAGCTTGCTGACATCGAAGAAAGATTCGGGTCCAGTTGCCATTTTGAAACTCCTTGCCTCGCCGCCGGGTGGCGACGCGCATGCATCCATTGACGGCAGGGAGTATTCCCCACCCGGACGCGCCCGTCAATCATTTTTGTGCACTGCACAAAACCCTTATATTTAATGTGGGTATATTCGTCTAACCGACTGCCCAGGCTGCATTTTTCAATCTATGATCGAGATCGCGACGGTTGTGCGCCCGGGAAACCCCGCAAAGATTGCAAATTCCGGAAGAGGAACGCGAGGCTCCTCACCGGCGATCACGAATCGCTCAGGCGGCCGGCGGCGGCGCCAGCGCGGATGATGAGCCGCGTCGCGCACCGCCGGGAAAAGTGGACAGCAGCCGGTCGGCGCGGCGGAGCGCCTTGTCCAACGCCGCCATCGTCTGCGCCATGTCCGCAGTTTCATCGTTGACCCAGGCACGCAGCGCGTAAAGGTAGATCGCGCCGAGGACCTTGACACGAAGCAGGCCGGGAAGGCCGGTCATCGGCAGGCCGGCCGCCTCGGCCATCCAGACGAGCGAACGCGCCAGCCGCGGCAGCAGGCCCGCGGCTGTCAGAGGATCAAATGGCAGCTCGCGAAGGATGGCCACCGTTGCCGCGCGCCGCCGCTGCAGGGCATCGAAGCGGCGCATGAACACCTCGAACAGCCGGTCCCTGGGTGTTTCCTCGGGGTCGGCCGGGCCGTCGCGAAGAACGGCCTGATCTGTTGTCGCCAGCAGCCGGTACAGCAGCGTCGCCTTATCCGGAAACGCCCGGTAGCACTCCGCCAGCGACACCTCGGCGCGCCGCGCAACGTCGACCAGCGACAGCGCCTGCCAGCCTCGTTCCCCGCTGATCGCCAGCGCCGCTTCGATCAGCCGACCGGGAACGGCATCCTCGCCCGCCATGCTCTCATCCCTTCCTGCGTTGCGGAACAGCCGACGCGAACTGTATCAGCCGGCCACCGTCTCCTGTATCGTAAATGGGCGGCAACGATGGTGCTCGCGAGGATCGCGACCGCAGTGAGGTTGATATTGAATCGGTGGCCCACTGAAGCCCAGAGTCCATTGATCCATGAGGCAGCCCGGCAGCCGCTCCTCGCGCCGGCCGAGGAGGTTGAACTCGCGCGCCGCGCCGAGGCGGGAGACCAGGAGGCGGTACACCGGCTGGTGGGAAGCCACCTGCGGATGGTCATCTCCGTCGCCAAGGGGTACCGGGGCTGGGGCCTGCCACTGAACGAACTGGTCCAGCAGGGCGCCTATGGTCTCGTCCAGGCGGTGCGACGGTTCGATCCGGAGCGCGGCGTCCGCCTGTCGACCTACGCCATGTGGTGGGTCCGTTCCGCCATTCAGGATCACGTCCTGTATTCCTGGTCGGTCGTCCGGCTGGGTACCAGCAATGCGCAGAAGATGCTGGCGCTCAGGCTGCAACGCATCGCCGGCGACATGATCGGCGCCGAGACGGATCCGGCGGACGACCGGATTGCTCGGCTGGCTGAAAAATTCAATGCCACCGCCGCCGACGTGGTCCGCCTAGCCCGGCGGATGACCGGCCGGGACGGCTCTTTGGACGACCCGGCGCCGGGCGGGTTGGCGCCGATCGATCGGCTGGCCAGCGAGCAGGCCACGCCTGAGCAGGCGCTGGCTCGCGACACCGAGCGCCGCCTGATCACCGATGCCCTGAGCGTCGCGCTGGCCAAGCTGACGCCCCGCGAGCGCTTTGTCATTCACAAGCGCTACCTGGACGACGCGAAGCAGACCTTCGATGCGATCGGACGGGAGCTGGGCGTCTCCAAGGATCGGGCCCGGCAACTGGAAACGCGCGCGTTGGCGAAGCTTAAGGAAATGTTGCGCCCGGTCGTGGCCAGCCTCTCGCGCTGAGTTCTCCGCGTGCGGCTCAGCCGGCGAGCTCGCCCGCGCGCTTCGTCGCTGCGGCAACTGCCCGGGTCAGGATCGGCTGCAGTCCGTCGTCCGCCGTCAGGATCGAGAGCGCCGCGGCGGTGGTGCCGCCGGGGCTGGTGACGTTGGCGCGAAGAACCTCGACGGGGAGTGGGGAGCGCGCAAGAAGCGCGCCGGCGCCAGCAACCGTTTCACGTGCCAGTTGCACCGCCGTCTCGCCGGGCAGGCCGGCCTCCTCGCCAGCGCGCGCCAGGCATTCGGCAAGCAGGAAAACATAGGCCGGGCCACTGCCGGAAACGGCGGTGACCGCATCCATCAGGTTTTCGTCCTCGACCCATAGGACGCTGCCGACGCACGCCAGAAGTTCATGGCAGCGCTTGCGCTGCGCGGCAGAGACGGGGGGGGTCGCGTAGGCGACGCTGATTCCCCGGCGGATCGCTGCCGGGGTGTTGGGCATCGCACGGACGACCGCGGCATGGCCGCCAAGGCCGCGGCTCAGGGCAGAGGTGGTCTTGCCGGCGGCGATGGACAGAACGGCAGCGCCCCGTTCTGCCAGGGAAGCGTACAAAGGAAGGATCGCGTCGATGACCTGTGGCTTGACGGCAAGGACAACGACGTCCGCAGCCATCGATCGGCCGAACGGCGAAAGGTCGGCAACCGTAAGTACGCCGCGCGTCCGGACCTGCGCCGCGTTTGCCTCGGCGGGTTCGACCACGGCAACCGAGGAAGCAGGCGTTCCCTTATCCAGCCAGCCATCCAGGAGCGCCAGACCCATGTTGCCTCCTCCGACCAGTAGGATCGAAGGAGTCGCCGGCTGCGACATGCGTGGATCAGGCCTCGCCGACCGTCTCGATCATCGCCGCGGCCAGCGCCTCGGAGGCGGACTTGCCGCCCCACACCACATACTGGAAGGCCGGGTAGAAGCGCTCGCAATCGATCAGGGCATTCTGGAGAAGGTCCTCCACCTGTTCGAAGCTGGGACCTCCGCTTCCGCGTAGCGGCAGCGCGTGGCGATACGCCAGCAGACCTTCCTCCTGCCAGATGGCGAAATGACCCATCCACATCTTATCGTTGATCAGCGCCAGCAATTCGTGGATCGGGGCGCGCCGCCCGGTCGGGACCCGCGTATCGAACGCCACGGTAAAGTGAACCGCCCCGACGGTCTCGTTCCACGCGCAGAACACATTGTAATCGCACCACTTGCCAGGAACCTGAATGGCCATTTCCTGGTCGTTGGGACGGTCGAACACCCAGTCGTTGGCGGCGACGATCTGTTCAATCACATCAAGCGGGCTGGCCTCTTCAATGTCCGACATGCGGATGACATTCATGACTGGCCTCTCCTCGCACGCTGGTAAGAGGTGACTACCGGAAAGAAGTCCACAGCGTATCCTCAGCATGCATGTGGTCGCGATATATTGGGTCCTGTCTGCGCGAAGCCACAAACAGTAGGGTGCCAGAACCCCGCGACCAACGCAAGCAACGTGTCAATAAGGTTAGCGCGGTGGTTAAGGCGACGCATTCCCGATCAGTGATCAAGCCTTGATCCGGAAAGCGCTAGGCTCCTGCGGTTGGCTCGGTGACATTCTGCAGCGCCTGAAGCTTTTCTTCCAGCGCGGTAACGCGCCGCTCCAGGCGTTCCTGCTCCTCGCACGCGTTCGCTGCGACCGCCTTCGCCGCCTCGAATTCATCCCGGCGCACCAAGTCAAACTCGCCAACAAATCGCTCAACCTGCTGCCGGGCGAGCGCCTCGATCTCCTGCTTTACGCCCACAAGCGTCGATGCGGCCCCGCTTGCGACCTTGGCGATGTCGTCGAAGAACCGGTTGCTGGTTTGCATCCACCTCATCCAGTTTTCTGGCGCGACCACGCGCGCGATATTTACGTTCATATATAAGTCGGCGAATCGCGACGATGCAATGATGCGCACAGATACCACGAGTTTAGCCGTCGCCAGCGAGGTTTTTGCCATTCTTCCACAGCCTCGGCATGGCCGAGCCTGAAATCGGCCAGCCTGCTGTCGTCAAGCATCATGAATTGCTGGCGACTGCGGACGTGCATTTGCCACAGGCAAGGATGTCCGTCAGTGACGACATGGCCGATGGATGGGGTCGGCGGTCAATGTCAGCGAAGAGAAGCCGGGTTCATCATATCCTTGATGGCGTTCCTTCGCGGGCACCGTTGATGCCGGCGCCGGGAAATGACCGGCACCGTTCTCCGGCGCGTCGTCTTGCGATGTCTCCGCCTTGCGAAGGCGAGTTCTTCGTCAGCTCTTGGTGCGTTCGCGCTTCAACAGGGCCCGCTTGCGATCGACGCCCCAGCGATACCCCCGCATCTGTCCGTCCGTGGCGACCGCGCGATGGCAGGGAACGACGAGCGAGACGGGATTGACGGCGCAGGCCCGGCCGACGGCGCGGGCTGCCTTCGGCTGGCCAAGGTCGGCGGCGATGGCCGCGTAGCTGCGCGTCTCGCCGCGCGGGATGGCTCGCAGCCGCGTCCAGACCTGCCATTGAAAGGCGGTGGCGCGGATGTCCAGCGGCAGTTCGCCGTGCGGATGGTTCCCTTCGATCAGCTCAAGCACGCTTTTCACCCAGCCACCCAGGGCGGCATCATCGCGTTCGATCGCCGCCAGGGGGTACTCGCGGCGCAGCTCCACTTCCAGGCCCGCGTCGCTTTCGCCGAGGGCGACCATGCAGATTCCGCGCAGGGTGACGGCGATCAGCAGGCGTCCAAGCGCATCCGCCGGGGCGTCGGTCACGGTAAACGTGATCTGCGCCCCCTTGCCGCCCTTGGCATAGGAGGCCGGCGTCATGCCCAGATGGTCCGGCGCCTTCTCATAAAGCCGGCTGGATGAACCGTAACCGGCGCCATAGAGTGCTTCAGCCACCGGCTCACCCTCGCGCAGGGATCGCTTCAGCCGCCCAAGCCGGACGGCCTCGGCATACTGCATCGGGGAAACCCCTGTCGTGGCCTTGAACACCCGCTGCAAATGATGCGGGCTGACGGCCATCGCAGCGCCCAGCTCGGCCAGCGTCGGACGGCCTTCGTCCCGGTCCTCGATGGCGCGGCAGACCCGGCCGACGGTGCCGAGCCGCGGATCGGCTTCGCCGGGCGCCAGTTGCGGTCGGCACCGCTTGCAGGGGTGGAAGCCTGCGGCCGTAGCTTCGGCGGCCGTGGCGAAAAAGCGGACCTGTGCCCGCCGGGCGCGCCGGCTGGGGCAGGAAGGCCGGCAAAACACGCCGGTCGAGCGAACGGCATAAACGAACGTGCCATCGCGAGCGGCGTCCCGGTCGAGCACCGCCTGCCAAAGCATGTCGTCAGGAGAAGGGGACGAATCGAATGTGTTCATGCCGACGATTCTATCCGACCGCCCGCAGCGTTCTATCCGAAGCTTGCGATTGATGTTCCTGCCATTAAAGCGCCCTACGTATCATCCACCATGACGGATCCCATATTCTTACCCAGGCAGCGAGGGCATGCTAAGGCCTAAAAGCGGAGAGCGGTGCCGCCGATGGGGCGGCTTTAGGCGAGAAACTTGCCGCGATGTTAGGTGTTGATCAGACGCCTTAAGTAAGGTGGGACATAGAAAGCAGGTGTTTGGTTGAAAGCGACTACCTGGAACGGTCGCTGGATTTTTAAGTCGAAAGGCGCAAGAATCTAGCCTCTTCGAGCGGTGTCTGCTATCGACGACTTGGGATTAGGAGGATCGAGATGGCCGAGCGAAAAGCAACCCTTAAGCGCGCCCCTGACCGACCAGAACTTCAGCAGCTGCTACAACGCGCTAAAACAGTTACGATAACCGACGAACAGCTGCTGGAACAGCGGGCAAGTTTTGTATATGGGAATGCACCTAAAGGATCACGGATAACAAAGGAGTCTGCGCTAAAGGCGGCGAATAGGATTCGTGTCACCAAGGTTCCTGCATAGTTTGGCTCAGGTAGACGTTACGCGATGTTTATTTTGGAGGAGGAGGACCGCGATCTCTATGATCGAGTTCAAGAGCAAAACCTGAACAGGCAATATGAATTGCTAACAAACTGCATCGAAATAGGCCTAATGAAAGGGCCAGGAGCGTTCGATAAGTACCTGCTTTGGGCACTCAACCACGTTGCAGTCGCAAATATCTCTCAATTTGGAGGAAGGTATCGCAGAGAACCTATATATGTTGGGAATCATCGGCCTCCCCATTTTAATGAAGTTGATGATTGGATGGATAGATTTACGTCTACAGTTCAGGAGAACTGGTATATTTGGACTCCAACTGAATTGGCTGCCTATGGACTCTGGCGGCTGAACTGGATACATCCTTTCATAGAGGGGAATGGGAGGACGGCACGTGCCGCTTGTTATTACCTACTTTGCGTTCGCTCTGGCGCCCTTCTATATGGCAGAAAGATTGTTCCAGAGCGCATTCGCGAGAATAGAGGCGGATACGAGGCTGCGCTGACATCTGCAGACCGTGCTTGGGACGCCGGCCATCTTGATTTCAGCGAAATGGAAGAATATCTGGCTGCCTTGTTACAAGCTCAGCTCGAGGATGACGGTCTGCCGTACCAAGGAGCCTCTTCCATTTAAGGTTCAAATTAGAAGCTCTTGCCTCGGTCAGCCATAACGAAACAGATCCCGGCCGTGCTGTCTGAGCCAGGCCCGCTTCGTTCCCACATCGTCGCAAAGCCGGTCCACCGCATCCCAGAAGGCCGGCTTATGGCCGCGGTGCGACAGGTGTGCCAGTTCGTGCGCGACGACGTAGTCCAGCACAGCCGGCGGCGCCAGGATCAGCCGCCATGAGAACGACAGGCGACCGGCCGAGGAACAAGACCCCCAACGCGACCGCGTATCGCGCACGCTCACCGCGGTTGGCGGACGCGGCAGCCGGCCGGCCCTTTCTGCGATCCGCGCAAGGATGATCCTCCGTGCTTCCGCCCGCAGGAAGGCGCGGACCCGATGATCGACGCTGGCGGCGGGTCCGCCGACGCGAAGCTGCGCGCCGTCGATGGAGACGCTTCGAACCCCGCGGGGGACCGAAGTGATGATCAGGGGCCGGCCGTTCACCGGGATCTCGGCGCCGTCCGCGAACGGGATGCGCGGCAGCCGGTTGTCCAGGCGGGCGCGGATCCAGGGGGCGTGGGCTTGCGCCACCGCAAGCCCGTCTTCCAGGCGCACGTGCCGCGGCAGAACCAGGATCACGTCGCCGCCGTGGGGGGACACGCGCAGCGAAATCCGCCGGGCGCGCGGATGGCGCCTGACCTGCAGCTCCGTCTGAACGCCACCAAGGTCGACGACAACGCGTCGCGCTCCCGCGCCGGTGGATCGTCCGCGCAGAAGGCTCGCGATCACGGCACCGCGGCCGGCGAGAACCCGATCTGTTCCAGCTCTGCCTTCAGGGCGCGGGCTTGCTGGTTGCTGAGCGGCCGCAACGGTGGGCGCAGGTGCCGCCAGCGGGGCTGCCCGGTGTGGCCGGCCAGAATCTCCTTGAGTGCGGCCGAAAGAGGATAGGCGACGAACGCCTGGCGTACGGCATTGAGGCGGGCCTGTGCCGCCTGCGCTTCGGGCAGTTCGGATCGCCGCCAGGCCGACCAGACGTTACCCGCGATCGTGGCGGCCAGGTTGCTGACCCCGGTGATGCAGCCGGCGCCGCCGACGCTCAGCAACGGCAGCAGAAACTCGTCTGAACCCGTGAACACTCCGAAATCCGGGAAGCGGGCGACGTTCGCGGTCATGTTGGCAAGATCACCGGAGCTGTCCTTCATGCCGGCGATGATGTCCGGATAGCGGGAGCGGAGCCGCTCGACCAGGTCCGGTCCGAAGGGAACAGCGGTCATCTGCGGGAAGTGATAAAGGTAGACGCGCATCCGGGCATCGCCAACCCGCTCGATCACTTCGCTGACCGCCGCGAACACGCCGTCCTCGCTGACCGCCTTGTAGTAGAACGGCGGCAGCAGCAGGACGCCGGCGGTTCCGAGCTGGACCGCCCGGGCGCTCAGCCGCGCCGCGTCGGGAAGCGCGCAACTGCCCGTTCCGGGCAGGAGCACCTGCGCCGGGATGCCGTCTTCGACCAGCTTCTCCATCAGATGGAGCCGCTCCTCGACGGACAGAGAGTTGGCCTCCCCGGTGGTTCCCAGGATCGACAGGCCGTCGCAGCCGTTGGCCAGCAGCCAGCGGCAGTGCAGCGCCAGCGCCGCCGAGTCGGGTGCGCCATCCTCGTCGAAGGGTGTGAGCACCGCGGCATAGACTCCGGTGGGACGATCGAACGATTGTGTCTGCATGGGTGGCTTCGTATCCGCTGTCGGTTGCACCGTTGAGTCGCCCGTTCAGGCGGGCCAGGTCACGATATGGTGCTCCAGCGGCCCGGCGCGCGACTCGGGAACGGCGCGGCCCCGCGCGGACGCGCCGACGCGATGCACCAGATCGCGATCTCCGGAAACAAGGTAATGCCACCAGGGCAGATCCTGCCCGTTCGCCAGGAGACGGTAGGCACAGCTCGACGGCAGCCAGTTGAAGCGGTGGATGTTCGTCGGATCAAGCTGTTCGCAGTTCGGCACGAAACGGCGCCGCTCGGCATACCGGGTGCAGCGGCAGCGGCGGATGTCGAGAAGCCGGCAGGCGACCTCGGTGTAACTGATCTCGCCGGTGTCCGCATCCTCCAGCTTTTCCAGGCAACACTTGCCGCAGCCGTCACACAGCTGCTCCCATTCGTCATGCGACAGCTCATCGAGCCGCTTCGCCTTCCAGAAAGGGCGCTCGCCTTCGTCGCTCACCAAGCTCTGTCCTCTGTCGCGCTTCCCCATAATCATTGGCAAACCGGGACGGGTTTGCAACGGTCCCGGCAATGGATCCGCCGTCGGCGCGTGTGGTGGTTGCCTCCGATCTGCCGCCGCCTCCTCCGCCCGCGGGCTCGGCGCTCCGGGTCAGGCAGTTGCAACCCCTTGCGCGACATCCTAGAAGCGCACCCGGAATGACGGACCCGCGCGGTGCGGGGTCGCATGGCGGAGCGGCCATCCATGCTAGCCTTCCCTTTTCCACGCCGGTGGGCGCGCGTGCTCATCTGCTGCCTGATCGCCGTCTCTGCCGGCGCTTCGACACTGCGGGCCGACGATGCGCTGACGCCGGCAACGACTTCGGCTTCGGATGCCGAACTCGACAAGCGGCTGCAGTTCCTGGAGGAACGGCTCGATGCCAGCCGCCTGCACGGGCAGATCTGGTACTGGAGCTGGATGGCGATCGATGCGGGCTCGGCGGTCTGGCTCGGCGTGCAGGCTGGCCTGGACGACCATGAGGACGACGCCGTCAACAACGCCGTCAACGCCGGCCTGGGGGTGATCGGTGTGGCAGACCTATTGCTGCGCCCGTTGGAGGCGCGGCACGGCGCCGGGCCCATTCGGGGACTCCCGGATCAGACCCGCGAGGAAAAAATCACCAAGGTTCGCGCTGCGGAACAGCTGTTGCACGACAACGCGCAGCGGGCGGACGATCGGACGTCGCTCGCCATGCATGCCGGCAACGTCGCGCTGAACGGCGCTGCCGGTCTGATCGTCGGGCTGGCTGGCCGGCCTTCGGACGGCCTCATCACCTTCGGGGCGGGCACCGCCGGCGGGGTGATCAACCTGCTGACTGCCCCCTGGCGCCCGGCACGCGACTGGACAGAGTACCAGGCGTTTGTCCACGGTGAAGGCGGCGCGGCGAAAACGCGCTTCGACGTGGCTCTCGCGCCGCTTGCGGGCGGAGCGCACCTGGCGCTGCGCCTGACTTGGTAGCTTGCCCGCGCCGGGCCTCCGGGGACTGCTGCGTCGGCGATGGGCCGCGTCGGCGAGCCTCGCCAGGCCCGCCGCTTTCGTCAGGCGGCCATCCGGCCGAACTTGCCGCTGTTGAAGTCGTCGATCGCCTGGCGGATTTCCGCCTCGCTGTTCATCACGAACGGGCCGTAGCCGACGATCGGCTCGTCGATCGGCTCGCCCGTCAGCACCAGCAGCTTCGCATCGCCATCGGCATGGACCGTCGCACCGCTGCCGTCGCGGCCGAGCAGGATCACCTCCGCTTCACCTGCGTCCTGCGCGCCGTTCACCGTGACGTGCCCGGTCAGCACCACCAGCATGGCGGTGTGGCCTTCCGGCAGGTCGAGCGCGACATCGGCGTCGCGGTTGAGCGCCACATCCCAGACGTTGATCGGCGTGAACGTCCGTGCCGGTCCCTTCACGCCGCCGAAGCCGCCGGCGATGATGCGGGCCTTGCCGGCACCGTCCGGCAGCTCCACCACCGGAATGTCGGCGTTGAGGATCGGTTGGTACCCGCCCGGTCGCATCTTGTCCTTCGCCGGCAGGTTCACCCAAAGCTGGACCATGCGGAACGGGCCGCCGGTCTTCGCGAACGCCCGCGAGTGGAACTCCTCGTGCAGGATGCCGCCCGCCGCCGTCATCCACTGGACGTCGCCCGGGCCGATGATGCCACCGTTGCCGGCCGAATCCCGGTGCTCGACCTCGCCGTCATAGACGATGGTGACGGTCTCGAAGCCGCGATGCGGATGCTCGCCGACGCCGCGCCGATGCTCGGTCGGCGCAAAGTTGTGCGGTCCGGCATAGTCGAGGAGCAGGAACGGGCTAATGTGCTGACCCAGGTTGTTATAGGAAAAGAGCGAGCGAACGGGGAAGCCGTCGCCCACCCAATGGCCGCGATTGTTGCCGTAACGGCCGAGGATCGTCTTGGTCATGGTTTGTCTCCGACGCGAGGGACGATCTCTTCGTCGCTCGCTGTTGCCGGGGAGGTGGTGCCGCGACGCTACCGCCGAAAGGTTGCGAGACCTGCCGCTGCGTCCTATCAATAGGACGATGCAGGATCTCAACGACCTCTCTTATTTCGTCGCCGTGGTCGATCACGGCGGCTTTGCCGCTGCCGGCCGCGCACTCGGCATCCAGAAGTCGAAGCTCAGCCGGCGCATCCTGCTGCTGGAGGAGAGGCTGGGGGTGCGCCTGCTCAACCGCTCCTCGCGGCATTTTTCCGTCACCGAGATCGGCCGCGCGTTCTACGAGCGCTGCACCGCCATGCTGGTCGAGGCGGAAGCGGCCGAGCAGGTCATTGCCCAGGTGCGCGCCGAGCCGCGTGGCGTGGTGCGGGTGAGCTGCCCGGTGGCGTTGCTCAACTTCCAGTTCGGGGCGCTGATCGCCCGCTTCCTGGTCGCGTATCCGGCCGTCGAGGTGCATCTGGAGAGCACCAACCGTCGCGTCGATGTGATCGCCGAAGGCTTCGATGTGGCGATCCGCGTCCGCTTCCCGCCGCTGGAGCCGACCGATCTCGTCATGCGCCGCCTCGATGAAAGCAGCCAGTGTCTGGTGGCGAGTCCGGGCCTGATCGCCGCTCCGCTGGCGTCACCCGGCGATCTGAACGGCCTGCCCAGCCTCGATCTCGGCCCGCCGCACCGGGACCACCACTGGACCCTCGATCACGAAGGCGGACAGACCGCCCGGATCCTGCACCGCCCGCGCCTGGTCACGGACGACATGGCGGTGCTGCGCGAGGCGGCGCTCGCCGGCGTCGGCGTCGCCCAGTTCCCCACGATGATGATCTGGAAAGACATCGGCGCCGGGCGGCTCGTTCGCGTCCTGCCTGAGTGGCGACCGCGCAGCGGCCTTATCCATGCGGTCTTCCCCTCGCGGCGGGGCCTGCTGCCTTCCGTTCGGGCGCTGCTTGATTTCCTCGTTCGCGAATGCGCGGCCCAGCGGCAGGCGGTGAGTACCGGACCCCTCTGAGCGATCGCTGCGCGGACGGTGGATAGTGCCCGCCCCGCGTCAGTCCTCGACCCAGACCGAGACGGAGCCGCCGTTGCAGCGGAACTCGCCCCAGCCCTGGTCATTGGTGACCACCTTGTCGCGCACGTGGCCGGTGAGGTCGGTAAACGAGGTGTTGCGCCGCCCGACCTCCATCATCTTGGGACCTTCCTGGCCGTCACTCATCAGCACCGCCATCGCTTTCGGATGCTCGGCATTGCCCAGCCGCGTCCAGCCGACCCGGTTCCAGTGGTCGAAGTAGTCGTACTGCGGCCCGTGCGCGTAGTGCTTGCGGGCGTGCAGGAAAATGTCGATCAGCGTCCGGTACGACGGCATGACGATCTTGTGGTGGTTGCCGTCGCGGCCGACGTCCTCGTACTCGGCGCCGTAGTAGTCGGCGTGGAAGATGCAGGGATACCCCTCCCGCCGGAGCAGGATGGCGGCATAAGCCAGCGGTTTGAACCAGGGCTCGACCACCGACTCCAGCGCCTGCAGGGGCTGCGAGTCGTGATTTTCGACGAACGTCACCGCCTGCATCGGCCTTTGCTGCATCAGCGTGCCGTCGATCAAGCGCCGCATGTCGTAGCGGCCGCCGGACCGGCTGGCCTCGTGGAAGTGGTAGTGCTGCGCCACCGCGAACACGGACATCGTGTTCTCGACCATGTTCAGGTAGCCGTGCAGGCTGTCGATATCGGGGGACCAGTACTCGCCGACGACGAATAGTTTCTTGCCGGTGTGCGCTTCCATCTCGCGGATCCACTCCGGGAAGAACCAGGCGGAGATGTGCTTGAGGGCATCGAGCCGGAAACCGTCCACCTTGGTGGTGTCCAGGTACCACTTGCCCCAGTCGACCATCTCCTGGCGGACCTCCGGATTCTGGAAGTCCAGGTCGCAGCCCATCAGATAGGCAAAGTTGCCGTTCTCCAGCGCCACCTCGTTGTCGAATCTGTGGCCGTCGAACAGGTAGACGAAGCCCTGCTCCTTGGTGAACTCGTCGTAATCGGTGGCGTCGAAGTGCCACCAGTGCCATTCGAAGGGCGAGTACTTGCCCTTGCGGCCGGGGAAATTGAAGTTGGTGCAGGTGCCGATCTCCCGCTGTGGGCCCGCCGGGTTGATCCGGTCGTCCTGCCGATAGGGTGTCGCCTTCACCCGTTCCGAACGGTCGCCGCCGATGCGGTGGTTCATGACCACGTCGGCGTAGGCCTCGACGCCCGCCGCATGCAGGGCGCCGATCGCAGCAAGGTATTGCTCCCGGGTTCCGTACTTGGTACGCACGGTGCCCTGCTGGTCGAACTCCCCCAGGTCGTACATGTCGTAGACGGCGTAGCCGACGTTCTTGGTCCCGCCCATCCCCTTATAGGCGGGCGGCAGCCAGAGCGCGGTGATCCCCGCCGCGGCGAGATCCTTCGCGTTCGCCGCCACCTCGTTCCACAGCGAGCCATCGTCTGGCGAATACCAGTGGAAATACTGCATCATCGCGCCGTTTTCGGTTGCCATCAGTCCCTCTCCCGGACTCGAGCTGGCTCAAAACTTTGAGTTTGCGCGCCATATACCGCGCCCGCCGGCCCGAGCCATCGTTATTTTTAACATCCTCTGCCGAGTGCCTGGAGGATGCTGGAACGATCGGGAGATTGCGGAGCGGCTTGGCGTGTCCGCCAGCAAGAGAACGGCCGCAATAGTACTCCAGCTCCAACCGATTGGCACTGGTGGTCTGGCTGTCGCGGGACAGGGTGTAATCGAGGCTGCCTTCGTGCTCCCATGGGCCGGTCGTGTAGGCCACGGTGGTCTCGAGGGATGGGTCCGGTTTCCGCGCGGAGCGCGAGCCCCCGCAACAAACGGCCCCCTTCTATACCGGGGCCGACGGCTGAGAAGGCGCGGATCGCGCCAGCGCAACTCCTCCTCATTGCCGCAGACCTGTAGGGTGGAACGCGCGAAGCGCTTTCCACCACCTTATCCCGCCGATCGCCGGCGCTAGCCGTGTCGCCCGACGGGGTTGCCCAAGTCTGCGTTGAAGCGCAGGTCTTTATGCCGCTACGATAAGGGGCATGCCGTTCGAAAAGTGCCAGATCAGGTTCCCCTTGCCAGCCGGAATTTCAATTTTCCTCAGCTATCCGAAGCCCTGCTTCGGCGCCCAGAAGGATTTCATCGCCCGCGTTCGCGAGTATCTTGAACAGCGCGGCTTCCAGCCACGCACTCTGGGCGTCACCGACTACGACATGGACGCGCCGCTCAAGGCGATCCGCCGCTTGATGCTGGAGTCGAACGGACTGATCACCGTCGCCTTCCGCCGCACTTATGTGGAGAAGGGAACGGCGCAGTTTCGCTCCGATGTGGAGAACCTCAAGGAGACGCCCGTCGACGGCAAGTGGCTGACGACGCCCTGGGCGCACATCGAACCGGCGATGGCCTACCAGCTCGGCCTGCCGATCCTGATTTTCAGGGAGCGGGGGGTTCTCGACGACGGCATTCTCGAGCGCGGTGTCGTAGGCCTCTACATGCCGGAGTTCGATCTGGACGCGACCGGCGACTACCTCGGGTCGGCCGAATGGGGCGGCGTCCTCGGCAAGTGGGAGGGCTACGTCCGGGCCGTCGTCGAACACAAGGGCATGCCCCCGTCACTGTATTGAGCGCGCTCGCTCGCAGCGTCCGGCAGATTTGGTGGAATTCGCTTGCGGGCGTTCCACCCTACGCCGTCGGTGGTGAGAGCGCTGTAGGGTGGGTTAGGTCAAAGCCCATAACCCCACCGAATATGGGAGGCCATGTGTGATATCTTCGACTGCCGAAAAATGATACCGCAGAGGTGGGTTAAGTCACGAGGGACCGCAGGGGGCTTTGACGAGGGGGCAATGACGACAAATGACGACGCCTGACGACTGCTTCGCCTAACCCTCAAAAATATACATCTAAATCAATAAGATAAAGACTAGTTCCGCTACCCCGCCGCCCCTTCCCCCCGCTTGTGGCGCAAATCGACGAAGTGGGGGACAGGAGAGGCGGGGGTCGTCATTGCGGAGGGTCGGCTCGCGCCGCCGCCGATCGTCGTCAGCCAAGCGAGGCTGGCTTGCGGCTCGGCCGGGCAATCGGAACGATGCCGAGGTCTTCTGTAGGGTGCCAATGAGCGCAGCGAATTGCACCATCGTCCCCGCGAACGTCTCGACGGTTGGTGCGTGTCGGAGGTGCGTTTCGCGGCCGCTCAACGCACCCTACGGCTACGGCCGCGGTTGCAGAGGCGGGTGATCGGATCCTTCGCTGCGTCCCGCCGGAGACGGTTTGAGGCGCCGCCCGACGCTTGCTGGGACCGGACCGCCGTTTGTGCTATAGTAATGCGGATCAACGCCGCGTCGACGCGAGGAGGAAACCATGCTCGTGCGCGACATCATGAAGACGCGGGTCAGCAGCATTCCGGCCGGGGACACCGCGTTGTCCGCGGCACGGCGCATGCGCGACGAGTGCGTCGGCTGCTTGCCGGTCATCGAAGGCGGAAACCTGGTCGGCATCGTCACCGATCGCGACCTCGTCGTGCGCTGCATGGCCGAGGACAGCGAGCCGGAGAGGACCGCGGTCTCGGCCATCATGTCGGTCGAGACCGTCTGCTGTGACGAGTCGCAGACGGACGATCAGGTGCTGGCGCTGATGCGGCAGCACGGGTTGATGCGGCTGCCGGTGCTCGATCGCAAGGGCCGGCTGGTCGGCCTCGTCTCGGAGCGTGACCTGCTGACCGACCTGTCCACCAAACAGCCGCACAAGGTGAGCTTCTACAAGGAGCTGGTCTCCAGCGATGGCCATCACCGGCCGGTGCCTGTCCGTGTCGTCTACGTGACTGGCGCGCCCGACAAACAGCATGCGGAAGCAGCCGCGCAGGCCAAGCTGGAAAAAGACATGCACGTGCCGCGATGGTCCGATGTCGCCGACGGCTTCACCGTGGAAGAACCGGTAAGACCTTGATCGGGACTGACCCCGCCTGACGCGTC
>WBZV01000545.1_pt1 | contig 21575 bp, 16 predicted proteins | sample 5204221 | NCBI WGS metagenome assembly WBZV01 (sample SAMN12344360, study PRJNA552823) | activated sludge metagenome | biome: Activated sludge suspended growth; feature: Nitrification reactor; material: Wastewater; isolation source: activated sludge from nitrification reactor of wastewater...
TCCCGAGGCGCTCAGGCCTACCGCGAGCTCGCCGCAACGCTGATGGAGGCTTCGTGAGCGACCGGCCCGCGGCATTGCGCCGTGTCCCCACCCCGGCTGACAAGCCGCGCCGACGCACCGACCCACAGGGCAAGCGCGCGCTCTTCAGTGACGAGATCATGCCCCCTTCCTTGGGCAGCGTCGCCCTGCACTGCGAACGGTGTGATTCCCGATCGGTGGTGTCGATGGTGCAGGCCGCTCGACTGGCCATGCCGTCGATGTACCTCCCCACGCCCGGGAGGGTCGACCGGGTCTGGATGAAGTGCCCGGCGTGCTCCTCGCGCAGCTGGGTGCGGGTGCGCATCAAGGCCTAGCCTGCGCGAAGTGGGTGGCCTTGGGGCACCGGTTCACAGCGGTGAGTCCGCCGCTCATCGGTGAGAGGTTGTGCACTCCGGTGAGAGGTTGGCGGCCGTTTTCGACTAACGGTTGGACCGGGGACTCACCGATGGCCGATCTTGCCGCCTGCGACCCAGGTCAGGACTCGGGCGACGACGGACTCTTGCGGGTCCGGCGGCGGCGCCGCTGCGACTTCGCCTGGCCGCTGCCGGAGGTGTCGTCGGAGCGATGGTTCTTCTCGGTCTTCTCGGTCTTCGCGGGCTTGCCGGACGGGCGCCGGTTGCGCCCGCCGTCCGAGCGCTCCCGGCGTTCCGGCCGATCCTCGCGCGGTGCGGCGGGCTTGAGGCGCGACGGGGCCTCCTTGGCGATGCCCAGCCCGGTGAAGACGTGCTCCGAGGTGGAGTAGGTCTCGATCGGATCGGCGAAGGGGAGTCCCAGCGCCTTGTCGATCAGCTTCCACCGGTGCAAGTCGTCCCAGTCGACCAGCGTCACAGCCACGCCGTCCGAGCCGGCCCGGCCAGTGCGGCCGATGCGGTGCAGGTACATCTTCTCGTCGTCCGGGCACGTGTAGTTGATGACGTGGGTGACGTTCTCCACGTCGATCCCGCGCGCCGCGACATCGGTGGCCACGAGCACATCGATCGAGCCGTCGCGGAACTGCTGCAGCGCCTTCTCGCGCGCGCCCTGGCCCAGGTCGCCGTGGACCGCGCCAGCTTTGAAGCCACGGTCGATCAGCTCGTCAGTGAGCTTCTGCGCGGCACGCTTGGTCTTGCAGAAGATCATCGTCCGGCCCCGGCCGTCGGCCTGCAGGATCTTGCTGATCAGGTCGGGCTTGTCCATCGAGTGGGCACGCCAGACGTGCTGCTCGATGGCCTCGACGGTGGCGGTGTCGTCACCGGGATCCGTCGCGCGGATGTGGGTCGGCTGCGTCATGTAGCGGCGGGCCAGGTTCAGGATCTGCCCGGGCATGGTCGCTGAGAACAGCATGGTCTGCCGGGTGGCGGGAACCTTGGACACGAGCTTCTCGACGTCGGGTAGGAAGCCCATGTCGAGCATCTCGTCGGCCTCGTCGAGCACCAGGGACTTGACCTGCGACAGGTTAAGGATCTTCTGGTTGTTGAGGTCGATCAGCCGGCCCGGGGTGCCGACCACGACGTCGACGCCCTTCTTCAGTTGCTCGATCTGCGGCTCGTAGGCCTTGCCTCCGTAGATGGCCAGGACCCGCGCGCCGGCGTTCTTGCCGGCTTCGGCGATGTCCTCGGCGACCTGCATGCACAGTTCCCGGGTCGGGACGATGACCAGTGCCTGCGGCGCGGTCGCCTCCGGCTCGAGTCGTTCCAGCAGGGGGATGCCGAAGGCCAGGGTCTTGCCGGTCCCGGTCTTGGCCTGGCCGATCACGTCGTGGCCGTCGAGGGCAAGCGGCAGGCTCAGTTGTTGGATGCGGAAGGGGTGTGTGATGCCCTTCTCGGCGAGGGAGGCCACAGTCTCCGGGCGCACTCCCAGTTCTTCAAAGCTTGGATCGTTCAGAATCTACTCCAGGTGTGTTCCCCACAAGTGTCCCATGAGCCCTCGTCCTGATGGCGACCGGACACGGGGCAGTAGCCTTGGCGCGTGGAGACTGCTCGGGAAGAAGCGACGATCGACCTGCTGGGGGTGCTCGCCTACGGTGAGTTGCAAGCCTTCGAGCGGCTGTCCATGGACGCGGTGCTGTCCCCGGATCTGGCCGGCCGGGAGGCTGTCACCGAGATGGCCATCGGGGAGTACGGCCACTACAAGATCCTCGTCGAGGGCCTGCGCGCCCGTGGTGCCGACCCGATGTCGGCGATGCGGCCGTTCGTCGCTCCGATCGAGAACTTCCACAAGTCCACGGCGCCGGCTGACTACCCCGAGGCACTGGTGAAGATCTACGTGGGTGACGGCATCGCCGCGGACTTCTACCGCGAGGTGGCGCAGTTCCTGGACGACGACTCCCGCGCGCTCGTCGACGAGGTGTGCGCGGACCTCGGCCACTCGGCCTTCGTGGTTCCGACAGTGCGCCACATGATCTCGCAGGACCGGACGCTGGCCAGCAGGTTGTCGTTGTGGGGCAGGCGTCTGGTCGGCGAGGCGTTGTCGCAGTCGCAGCGGGTGGCAGCCGAACGCGAAGCGATGGGGGAGTTGCTCGTCGGTAGTACCGACCTCGCCGAACTCGGCCGGATGTTCGCCCGGCTCACCGACGCCCACGCCGCGCGGATGCGCGAACTCGGGCTGAACGCCTGATCACTCGGCGCCGAAGCCGACCCTGCGTGCTTCGGGCGGCCCGATCTCGATGTAGCTGAAGGTCGAGACGGGGACGAGGATCTGCCGGCCACGGACGTCGGTGATGTTGATGACGCCGTTGTCCGACACGGCCTGCTCGACCATCGCGCGGATCTCGTCGGCGGTCATCTCGACCTCGAGGCTGATCTCCCGCGGGGAGTACTGCACGCCGATCTTGACTTCGATGGGGTTCTTCGCTGCTGCCTTCGCCACGGATGACAGCCTACGTCAGGTCCGCCGGGGCGTCCCGGGCGTGGCGGCGGTGTTCGCGCTGGGCAGACGGTCAGTGGGTCTTGGGGAACCCGGACACCCCGCGCCACGCGAGCACGGACATGATCTGGGAGGCCTGGTCGCGCGGGATCCGGCCCTGCTCGCGCAGCCAGAAGCGGGCTGCGGTCTGGGCCATACCGGTCAACCCGGTGGCCACAAGCATGGCCTGGTCCTCGGGCAGTCCGGTGTCCGCGCTGATCACATCGCTGATGGCCAGTGCGCAGCGCTGGTCGGTGCCTTCCACGATCGAGCCGACGGCCGGTTCGTTCGTGAGGTCGCTTTCGAAGATGAGGCGGAAGGCGGCGGACTTGTCGTCGACGAAGGCGAAGTAGGCCTCGATCGCGGCCCGCACGCGGTGATGGTTGTCGTCGGTGCTTTCGAGTGCCTGCTGCACCCGATCGACGAGATCCTGGCTCGACTGCTCGAGCAGCGCCAGGTAGAGGTCGAGCTTGCTGGGGAAGTGCTGGTAGAGCACCGGCTTGCTCACCCCGGCACGATCCGCGATCTCGTCCATGGCCGCGGCGTGATAGCCACGGGTGACGAACACCTCCTGCGCGGAGGCCAGCAACTGCTCGCGACGTGCTTTGCGAGGCAGCCGCACACCGCGGCGGGCAGGTTCGACAGAGGACATGAACACCTATGTTACTCGCCAGTAGCATTCGTTTCTCGCACGCCCTTGTCGCGCGCGCCCCTCACTGTACCGCCGGGGTACGGTGATCCGGTGTTAGTCAGAGAGCGCGTCCCCGGTGGGGCCGAAGAAATCGCCGGGAACGAACTGTTCATCCGCGAAGTGGGAACGGGTGCCCCTGCGCTGTTCGTCCACGGCCTCGGTGGCAACTCCACCAACTGGACCGATCTGATGTGGATGCTGTCCGACCGCCTGCACTGCGTGGCGCCGGACCTCCCGGGCTTCGGCCGCAGCGGACCGGCCGCCAGCGGTGACTACAGCCCCAAGGCGCAGGCCGACGTGCTCGCCGAACTGATCGAGGCCCGCTTCGCCGAACCCGTGCACCTGTTCGGCAATTCCATGGGGGGTGCCATCAGCGTGCAGCTCGCGGCGCGCCACCCGGATCTGATCCGCTCGGTGACGCTGGTGTCCCCAGCGCTGCCCGACCTGATCCCGATGCGGACCAGCATCCAGTTGCCGATCATCGCGCTGCCCGGTGTGGGGGAGAAGATCGCCACCAGGATCGCGAAGCTGCCCGTCGAGCAGCGGGTCCAGGCCACCCTCAACCTCGTCTACGCGGATCCGACCTGTGTCCCGCCGCAGCGTGTCGCCGAAGCGCAGGAGGACGCCCGGGCGCTGGCGCAGAAGCCCTGGGTCGGGGAGGCGTTCCAATCGGCGTTGCGGGGCATCCTCGCGACGTATTTCGACCGTGGTCCGGAGGCGCCCTGGCGTCTCGCCGAGCGCATCAAGGTCCCGGTCCTACTCATCTACGGCCAGCAGGACAAGTTGGTCAACCAGCGCGCGGCCAAACGCGCATCGCGGCATTTCCTGCACTGCCGGGTGATGGTCCTGCCCCATTCCGGGCACGTGTCGCAGATGGAACACCCGGAGATGGTGGAGCGGGCGTGGCGGCACCTCATCGAGCCGTACGCCTGATCCGTGCGTTCTGCCGTCCACCCCGAGCCGCGGTCCTTGCCGGTGGGCCCACCCGGGAAGGAAATGGACATCCGGGAAGGAAAGGCCACGGCATTTTCCTTCCCGGATGTCCATTTCCTTCCCGACTTGGTCAGACGGGGTGACGCCTGTCCTCAGCCCAGGAATTGGTAACTGGTGGCCAGCATCCCGAGGTACATGAACGGGATGGCGATGATCCCGCCCACCGTGGCCGGCAACGGCCGGCGACGGGCACCTCGCACCAGTTCGTAGGTGGCCAGGCACAGGCCGAGCTCGGGGAGCAGCACGTAGACCGCGACCCCGAGCACCATGCTCACCCCGACCGGCTCCCACAACGGGATGGTGGGTGCCAGCCATTCCGCCGCGATGAACAGTGCCAGTCCGCTGACTCCGACGGCGATGAACGCCGCCGCGACACCGCGCGCCGCTTCGACCAGCCGGCCGATCATCATCAGGGGCAGCAATGCGATGGTCCACATCCCGGCCATGAACAGCGGCATGGTTCCGATGTAGGGCGATCCCGTGTTCGGGAAGTTCAAGGTCCCCAGCACGGCGGAGAGGAACCAGTCCGGAAGGACCATCAGGACGCTCATGGGCGCCAGGACGGCCCACGTGATCCACAGCGCGTCGTCGTGGGTGCGGCGAGCCACCACCGGCACCGCGATGTTGTACACCACCACGAGCCCGAGCACCTCGATGCCGGTCTGCGCCAGGGGCAGCAGCAGCACTGCGACTGCCAGCAGTGCGAATGCGCCGTGCAACGGCAGCCATCGCGACCGTTGGGACTGCTCGACCGGTGTGTCGATGACCTGCGCCATGCGGGCAGTCTGGCACGCGATCGGCGCCCGCGCATCCACGTGACGTCCCACCCTCCTGGCGGGAACAAACCCCCCGCATGGCACGGTTATCGGAAGAAACCGCCACAAGGAGTCGCAGTGAAGCTTCCGCCGCTGGTCGAACCCGCCGCCGACCTGACCGTCGACGAGGTCCGCCGTTACAGCCGCCACATCATCATCCCGGAGATCGGGATGATCGGACAGAAGCGACTGAAGAACGCCCGGGTCCTCTGTGTGGGCGCCGGTGGGCTCGGCTCGCCGGCATTGATGTACCTCGCCGCCGCCGGGGTGGGCACGCTCGGGATCGTCGAGTTCGACGTGGTCGACGAGTCGAACCTGCAGCGCCAGATCATCCACGGGCAGAGCGACATCGGCCGGCCGAAGGCCGAGTCGGCCCGGGACGCGGTGCGTGAGATCAACCCCCACGTGAACGTCGTCGTGCACAACGAGCGCCTCGACAACGACAACGTGCTGCAGATCTTCGCGCAGTACGACCTCATCGTCGACGGCACGGACAACTTCGCCACCCGCTACATGGTCAACGACGCGTGTGTGCTGCTCGACAAGCCCTACGTGTGGGGTTCGATCTTCCGCTTCGAGGGTCAGGCCTCGGTCTTCTGGGAGTCGCACGGCCCGCAGTACCGCGACCTGTACCCCGAGCCGCCGCCGCCGGGAATGGTGCCCTCGTGCGCCGAGGGTGGCGTGCTCGGTGTGCTGTGCGCATCCATCGGTTCGATCATGGGCACCGAGGCCGTCAAGCTGATCACAGGTGTCGGGGACCCGTTGCTCGGCCGACTGATGGTTTACGACGCTCTGGACATGAGCTACCGGACCGTCAAGATCCGTAAGCACCCCGAGACCATCGAGGTCACCGGGCTGATCGACTACGACTACTTCTGCGGGACCGTCTCGGACGAGGCGGCAGAGGCCGCGAAGGACTCCACGATCAGCGTGAAGGACCTGCAGCTGATGCTCGAGCAGCGTGATCGCGGGGAGCGCGACTTCGTGCTGATCGACGTGCGCGAGCCCAATGAGTGGGACATCGTGAACATCCCTGGGGCCACCTTGATCCCCAAGGGTGAGTTCCTGTCCGGCGAGGCTCTCGCAGACCTGCCGCAGGACAAGCAGGTCGTCCTGCACTGCAAGGTGGGTGGGCGTTCGGCCGAGGTGCTGGCGCTGGTCAAGGCCGCTGGTTTCTCCGACGCGGTACATGTCGGCGGTGGCGTGGTGGCGTGGGTCAACCAGGTCGAGCCGGACAAGCCGAACTACTGAAGTCGCCGGTCGCCCTGCTAGAGCAGTTCGTTCTTCTGCAGGGAGTTGAAGGCGAACCACCCCGGGATGGTGGGCAACCAGAAGGTCATCAGCCGGAAGAGCAGCACCGACGACACGGCGATGCCACCGGGGATCCCGGCGGCGGTCAGACCCGCCGACAGGGCGGCTTCCACCGCACCCAGACCACCGGGGGTGGGTGCGGCCTGACCGATCGTGGCACCGGCCAGGTAGACGACTGCGATCGCGGCCAGCGGAGCGGAGCCGCCGAACGCCCACACGCTGGCGATCAGACAGGCGATGTAGCCGAGGTTGAGCAGCAGGATGCCGGCGATGCCCAGGCCCAGTTTGCGTGGCTGCTGCAGCAGTGTCAGAAGACGCGGTCCCACCTGCTGGAAGATCGGGCGGATGCGACGGGTGATCCACTTGCGCGTCCAGGGCAGCAGGAGCAGGAACACCGCGGCTGCCAGGCCACCCAGCAACACGAAGATCGCCCAGGAGGGCGGGCTGAATTCGCTCTCCTGCCGGGTTCCGGCGATGACACCGAATCCGAGCAGCATGAGTATGTGCACGACGAAAGCCATCACCTGCGACACACCCACGCTCGCCGCGCCGAGTGCTGGGTGGACCCCCGCGCGCTGCAGGTAACGCAGGTTGACCGCCACGGCGCCCAGCGTCGGTGGTGAGATCAGGGTCGCGAACGACGCGGCCAACTGCGCCTGGAACGTTCGGAAGAAGTGCAGACGTTCGGGGACGAAGCCTTCAAGCGCCATGGCCGCTGCGATGTAGGTCAGGCCCGACAGTACGAGTGCGACCAGTGCCCAACCCCAGTTCGCGTCGGTCAGCAAGGTGGCCAGGTTCACCTGAGCCAACTGCGTCAGCAGGATGTAGCCGGCGACGGTGCCCGCGACCACGGTCAGCAGCATCCGGGGGCGAAGGCGCTCGAGCTCGACCTGTTCCGGGTTGGGGTTGGGGGACATCTCGAGCAGTAGATCCCGCAGTTGGACCAGGAGGTCCTTGCGCTTGCGGATGGCCCGCCGGGTCTCGCTCGACAAGGCGATGGGCTGCAGCACGCCGAGGGCCTTGGCCAGTCGCAATGGTCCGAGCACCCGCTGACCCGACGCCACGGCCCGGTCCGGATCGGTGAGCATGGACAAGGTGCACAGCAATTCCGCGAGGTCAACACGTTGGGCGACGTCGCTGGCCGCGACCGCGCCCTCTTCCGGGTGCAGCAGCCAGACCTTGCCGTTGTCGTCGCGCAGCAAGTGGCTGGCCGTCAACGAACGGTGCGTGATGCCGCGGTCGTGCAGGGACCGCACAGCCCGCCACGCATTGTCGAGATCGGTGTCGGACAGGTCCGATCCGATCTGCTCGAAGCTGCGTCCGTCGATGCGGGGGAAGGCCAGCAGCGCCGCGTCCTCATCGACTTGTACGGCAGCGAGCAGTTCCGGGGTCGGGGCGCCGGCCGCTTGACTCGCGTACGCCTGTAACGCCGTGCGTTCGAGGCGTCGGCGCATGCTCAACCGCGAGGGCGCGCTGTCATCGCGTACGCGCAGGGTGCGCCAGATGTTGGCGGCCACCCCGGCACCTTCGAGATCCCGGTCGATGACCAGGACGTTGAGGGTCTCTCCGGCCCGGGTGGTGGCGACGTAGCGGCGGCCGGCGCTGAACTCGCGGTGGGCCCTCAGGACGGTCACCGGATAGCCCACCTCCTCCAACGCGGTGGCCACCGCCAGTCCGCTCGGCCGCGTGGTCGGTGTGCCGAGGATGTACCGCATCGACAGCCCGACCACCCACCCCAGCAAGATCGACAGGGCCAGCGCCGTCGCGGTGATCCCACCGGTGACGATGTTGGCCAGCACGATCGCGGCCACGACCACGATCGAGATCGGTCCGAAGCGCGGTCGTTCGACCAGGCGGGCGATCGTCACGAACGCCACCAGGCCGGCAAGGATCGCGTTGAGCGGAGGCAACTGCCCTGGGGTCTCCTGCCCGGTGAGGGTGAGCAGCAGTCTCGGGTTGGGGTACCTGGTGATGATCCACGCGATCGCCGAGGTCAGGATGACCGCCACCACGAGGCCCGCGAGGGCTTCGGCGAGCATCCGGCCGCGGCGCCGGATCATCAGGTCGAAAGCCGCTGCGATCGGCAGCGCCAGCACGCCCAGCAGGCCGATCAGGTTGGCGGCCACGACGATGATCGACGGGATCCGGTCGGACGCCTTCGTGAGGTCACTTTCGAGCCCGGCCGCGGCTGCGGAGGCGAAGTAGGAGATCGCGAGGATCACCGCTGCCAGCGCGAAGGCCGAGAGCAGGCGCAGCAGGTCGATCGGCCGGCGCAGACGGCGCGGGATGACGTCGGCCTCGATGACCACGGTCTCGAGGTCGGCGTCACGCACCGGCGGGGGAAGTGGTGCCGCCGGTGGGGGCAGTCGGGGGCCGTCGTTGCTGGTCTCGGTCGGCGGGACCGTGACTGCGTCATCACCGGGGATGGTCGCCGAGTCCTCCTCTATGGCCGGCGCGGGTTCCGGTGCGGGGGGCGGGGCGAAAGCGGTGGTCGAATCCATCGGGGTCTGCGGCAGCGGCGACCCGCCGAGTCGCACCGTGGGCTGCTCAGCCTCACGTGGCGCCTCGGGACCCGGGTCCGACACATCGGACGCCGGCGCGCGGGACTCGCCGTTGGTCACCCTTGCATGGTGTCAGATGAATGGCGATGTGCCCGGCGGCCGTGCGGGGTTTGCGGGCTGTCTGTCCCACCCGTGTGGTGTGCTGGTGGCATGGCCCAGGGGATCGGACTCAACTGGCCGCAACCGCAGACCTCGGCGTTCGAGCCCGACGCCGCGCAGCGCGCGGTCATCGAGCATGAGCACGGTCACCTGCGCGTGCTGGCGGGCCCGGGGACGGGCAAGACCAGCGTCATCGTCGCGGCCGTCCAGCACCGCATCCAGCGCGGACAGCCTGTCGGATCGATGCTCGTGCTCACCTACGGGCGGATGGCCGCCCGTGAACTGCGCGACCGATTGACGTCCGGGGACGGTCCCGTGCCGGTCGCCACCACCTTCCATGCCCTCGCCCATCGCCTCCTGCAGCAGGAGGACCCCGCGATCCGGCTGATGGGGGCACCGGAACAGGAGACGGTACTGCGCGAGATCCTGCGCACGTCCTCACACGTACCGGTCGCGCTTGAACAGGCCCGGAACAGTCGCGGGCTGACCGAGGAGATGCGGTCGTTCATCAGCGCCGCGCAGTCCCAGGGGGTTGCGCCCGGGGCCGTGGCCGGCAGCCATCCCTTGCTGGCGGGGGCCGCGGGCGTCTATGGCGAGTACCTCGACATCCTCGGGTTGTCCGGCACCGTCGACTACGCGGAGATGATCAACCGGGCCGCCGATCTGCTGCGTCGGAACCCGCCGGCCTCGGTCCGTGCACTGCGCACGATCTTCGTCGACGAGTACCAGGACACCGATCCGGCGCAAGTGGCCCTGCTGCAGCAACTGGCCGCCCACGGTGCACAGGTGATCGCGGTGGGTGATCCGGACCAGTCCATCTACGGGTTCCGCGGCGCCGACGCCCAAGGGATCCTCGACTTCGAGCAGGTCTTCGCGCTGCCCGCCTGCACCACCATCGCGCTGCAGACCACGCGGCGCTTCGGGCCGGCCATCGCTGAGGTCGCGCGTCGGGTCGTCCCGCGCAACGCGCTGGCCGGGATCGATGCCCAGTCGGTGGAGGCGCACCGATCCCCGGTGCCGCTCGGTGATGCCCGCGGTGCGGTGGCGGTGCGTGTGTATGAATCCGACGCCGCGCAGGCCGACCACCTCGCGGATCTCCTGCGCCGCGTCCATGCGGGCTCATCCGAGGTGTTTCCCGGCCTGCAACTGCAGTGGTCGCAGATGGCGGTACTCGTGCGTTCCGGGCGCCGCGATCTGCCGGTGCTGCAGCGTGCCCTGCTGGCCGCAGGGATCCCGGTGGAGGTCGCACGCGACGACATCCCGCTGGCCATGACGCCGGCGGTGCGTCCGCTGCTCGAGGTTCTGCGGGTGGCAGGTGACGTCGACGGGGGTCTGACCGCGCCGCGCGCTGTGGCGCTGCTCGGCTCGCCACTCATCGGGATGGACGCGCGGCGGATCGCGCGTCTGGGTCGCCATCTGCGCCGGCAGGCGGCAGGGCAGGAGGCGCCCGGATCCTCGCACGAGCTGATCGCCGAGAGTCTGCGGGATCCCGAGTTGGTCGCCGGGGCCGATCCCGAGATCGCCCAACCCGTGCTCACGCTCGCACAGATCCTGGACCGCGCCCGTGAGGCGGTGGCCGACCGTAGATCCACCGTGTGGATCCTCGATCAGGTGTGGCGTGCCACCGACTGGCCGCGGCGGTTGCGCCGCGACGCACTCGGAGGCGGCCGGCATGCACGCGAGGCCAACCAGGCGCTCGATGCGGTGATGGAACTGTTCGACCAGGCCGAGCAGATGGACCGCGCGTTCGAGTCCGTGCGTTCCGTGGCGCAGTTCCTCGAGCAACTCGACCAGCAGGTCATCCCGGCGGCCCCCGACCTGCAGAAGGGGTGGAACCGGCAGGCGGTCCGCTTGGTCACCGCCCACCGTGCCAAGGGCAGCCAGTGGCCGCTCGTGGTGGTGGCCGGGGTGCAGGAGGGGCTCTGGCCGGATCTTAGGGCCCGTGGCCGGCTGCTGACCGGGCAGCCGGACCCAGGATGGCGCGAGCAACAAGCGCTGGAGGAGCGACGGCTGTTCTTCGTGGCGTGCACCCGGGCCAGCCGTGCGTTGTTGGTCACTGCAGTGAACGGCAGCGCCGATGAAGGCCCGACCGCCTCGCCGTACGTCAGCCTGGCCGCCGGTGACAGCGAGGTCGTGACAGTACCCGGGAGGCCCCGGCGCCCCCTTACGCCCACCGGCGTGGTCGCCGGGCTGCGGCAGATCCTCGACGATCCCAACACCTCTGCGGCGATGCGCCAGGCGGTGTGGCAACGCCTGCTCGATCTGGCGACGGTGCGAGACAGCCGGGATCTTCCGATCTTCGGCTGGGCCGACCCCCAGACCTGGTGGGGGCACCGCAGCTGGACCGACAACCGCACCCCGTGGTTCCAGCCCGACCAGCCCCTACCCGTGTCGGCCTCTGGCATCGAGAGCTACGTGCAGTGTCCGCGCAGATGGTTCCTGGAGAAGCGCGTGCGGGCATCGGGAGCCGCCTCGACCAGCCTCGCGTTCGGCAACCTGCTGCATCTGTGTGCACAAGCGATCGCCGGTGGGGACCTCGTGCCGGACGAGGCGGCCGTGGGTGACGTGCTGGACACGGTATGGCATGCCATGGGCTACGAGCAGGGATGGCAGGCCTCGTACGAGCGCGACCAGGCCCAGCAGGCCACGCGCCGCCTGCTGGACTGGATGGCGAGCCTGTCCGGGGACTTCGTCGGGGCGGAAGTCGCGTTCGACGCCGAGGTGACGTTGCCATCGGGTGAGGCCCTCCAGGTGCGCGGGAAGGCCGACCGCGTTGACAAACACGGTGAGCAGATCGTCATCACCGATTTCAAGACCGGCAAGAACGCGCCGACGAAGGCGGAGGTGGCCGAGCACATCCAGCTGGGGCTGTACAGGTGGATCGGCGACCTGGGGGAGTTGGGCGTCGATGGCACGGCCGTGGCCCAATTGCTGTACCTGCGCCAGGACCCGCCGCGCACCCAGAGTGAGCCTGGCGCTCGCCTGATGCGCCAGGATGACGCCGACCTCTCGTGGCTCACCCCGGTGCTGGAGGCGGCGGTCGCCGGGTTGCGGGCGGAACTGGCGGTGGCGCGGCCCGGTCCCGGCTGCCGCATGTGTGCGGTGGCGGACTCCTGTCCGGCTGATCCGCGCGGGGCCGAGGTGCGGCCATGACCCGCGAGCAGCTGGCCCGGATCCTCGGGTTCGCGCCCAGTGACGAGCAGTGGTCGGCGATCTCGGCGCCGATGAAGGCCCCCCTGCTGGTCCTCGCCGGGGCCGGATCGGGCAAGACCACAGTGATGGCTGCCCGGGTCGTCTGGCTGGTGGGTTCGGGTCAGGTGGCCGCCGACGAGGTGCTGGGGCTGACATTCACGAACAAGGCCGCCGGTGAGCTCGGAACGCGTGTCCGGGCGCTACTCGGCGCGTTGGCTGAGCCCGGGGGAGCCGATCCGACGATCCAGACCTACCACGCATTCGCGATCGACCTGTTGTCCCAGTGGGGTTTGCTGATCGGAGCCGAGCCCTCGTCGGCGTTGCTCACACCGACGGACCTCGCTGCGCGCACCTATCGCACCGTGGCCGCCAGTGACGTCGGCTGTGAGGCCTTGGGGACTGCTGTGGTCAAGACCGTCAGTGACCGGGTGGCCGCCCTGGACGACGAGTTGTCCGAGCACCTGGTGAGCCCGGAGCAACTGCGGGACCACGACCGTCGGCTCATCGAGGCGTTGTCGTCGCAGACCACCGCAGCCGCTCGGGAGGCGCGGACGGCCGCCGAGCGGCGGCTGATCGCGTCGCGGGTGGTAGAGGAGGTCCGGGCGGATCGCGCGGCGGACGCGGTGGTGAGTTTCGCCGATCTCATGCGGTACGCGGTGGCGGCCAGTACGGTGCCGCACGTCCGGGAGAGCCTGCGCGAGCGGTATCGGGTGGTTCTCGTGGACGAGTACCAGGACACATCTGTGGCGCAGCGGCTCATGCTGCAGAACCTGTTCGGGCAGGGTCATCCGCTGACGGCTGTCGGCGATCCCCTGCAGGCGATCTACGGATGGCGTGGGGCGTCGGTCGCCAACATCGACGGGTTCGTCGAGCACTTCGCGACCTCCTCGGGCCCGGCCGCCGTCAGGACACTGCGGACCAACCGTCGTTCGGGTTCGCTCATCCTCGACGTGGCGAACGCGGTGGCCGCACCAGTTCGCGGGCAGCACCCTGACGTGGAGGTGTTGCAGCCCGGCGGGGACGGTCCCGGCCGGGTGCAGGCCGCCCTGCACGACACCTGGGGTGACGAAATGGCGTGGCTCATCGAGCGGGTCCGTGAGCAACTCGCCGATGGCACCCCCGCAGATGAGATCGCCGTGCTGTGCCGCACGAACGATTACGTGCAGAAGGTGGCACAGGATATGCGGGAGGCGGGTATCCCGGTGGCTGCGGCCTCGCTGGGATCAGTGCTGCACATCCCGGAGGTCGTCGAGGTGCTGAGCATGCTGCGCGTGCTGGAGACGGCCGACAACCCCAGCCTCGTGCGGCTGCTCACCGGACCCCGCTGGCGGATCGGCCCGGGCGATCTCGCGGTGCTCGGACGACGCGCGCAGCACTTGGTGACGGGTCCGCACTCCGACCCGAGCGACTTCCCCGCGCAATTGAAGGCCGCAGTGGCTGACGTCGACCCGGTGGACGTCGTGAGCCTGCTGGACGCCGTCTACGACCCCGGTCCGGACGTCAGCGATGAGGCCCGGGTCCGCCTGCGCGAGCTCACCGCCTCCCTGGACGCGATGCGCCCGGCGCTCGTCACAGGGGTGGAGGAGGCGGCGCACCGGATCGTCGAGATGTCAGGTCTCGGTGTCGAGGTGCGGCTCGGGCCGTCGGCGGACACCAGGATCGATGGACTGGCGGCGTTGTTCGACGTCATCGGGACCTACCGGCGTGCCCACGACGACCCCTCGGTGGCGGCCTTCCTGCGCTGGTTGGACTTCGCGGTCAGCCTCGACGAGACCCCGGACAGCGACTTCCCCGTGCGTGGCGAGGCCGTGCGGGTCATGACCGTCCATCGCGCGAAGGGTCTCGAATGGGACTGCGTGTTCGTGCCGGCCCTCAGTGAGCGGATCTTCCCCTCGGCGCAGGGGCGGTCGGTGTGGACGCGCCACTACGGGGTGCTGCCGAACACCTTGCGTGGGGACCGGGAGCGGCTTCCTGCGCTGCCCGGGTGGACTGCCGCCGGTGGCACGTTCGCCGACGGCTTCAAGAAGGCCGAGGACTCGCTCAAGGAGCAGTACCGGCAGGCGGACGCCTGGGAGGAGAACCGCCTGGCCTACGTGGCTCTGACCCGTGCCCGTCACTGCCTTTTCGTGTCGGGTCATCACTGGGACGACGAGGGTAAGTCCCGTGGACCGAGCGTCTATTTGACGACGATCAGCGAGGTCGCCGGGGTGACCTGTGAACCTTGGGCGCCGCAGGCCTCCGACAGTCCGTCGGTCCGCCGGGCAGGTGATGTCGCATGGCCGATCACAGATGAGGTGTACGCACACATCGTGCCGCCGGCTGCGACGTCACAGCCCCTGACGCTCGAGGAGTCGGAGATGCTGGACCGCCTCGACCGCGATATCGCGGCCGTGGCACAACGGGAGTACGAGCAATCCTTGCCGGTCACAGCGGTTGATCTTCCGGCGGTGCTCAGTACGTCGGTCTTGATGCGCGCGGCCTCGGACCCGGAAGGTCTCGCGCGCGAACTCGCCCGGCCGATGCCGCGGATCACCGGCGAGGCGGCCGCGCGCGGTACGGCGTTCCACGAGTGGGTGGCAGCCTCTTATGAGCAACTCGCGCTCATTCCGGAGTGGGATCAGGCGCCTGACGCCGAGCGCGTCGACGACGACCAACTCGGCGAGCTCATCGCCGGCTACCGCAGCACCCCGTACGCGACCATGACTCCGGTGGCGGTGGAGACCGAGATCGCCGTGCGGGTCGGTGCGATGGTGGTGCGCGGTGTGATCGACGCGGTGTTCCAGTACCCGGACGGCACGTTCGATGTCGTCGACTGGAAGACCAACCGTGCTCAGACCGCCGATCCTCTGCAGTTGTCCGTCTACCGGCTCGGCTGGGCGCAGCAGACCGGGGCCTCCCTCGACCGGGTGGACGCCGCGTTCGTCTACGTGCGCGATGGCGAGGTGGTCCGTCCGCCGGTGCTGTCCGCCGACGAACTGGCGCAGATGCTGGCTCAGAGGGCGAACGAAGCCGTGACGGCGCAGTGATCCGAGACGGGTAGGGGGCGCACCGCGGCCGACTGCGGCCGGATGCCGTCGGACAGGATGTGGTCGAACTGGATGCGCGGTTTGAACACGGGGTACGTCGCACCGAGTTCCGCCTCGTGCCACCCGGTGACGCGCCCCGGGATCCTGCCCGGGATGTTGAAGTCCCCCATCAGGATCAGTGGCCGCGGCAGGCCCGCGAGCCAGTCCCGCACCTGCCGCAGTTGCCGGATGTTGAACACCGGGACGAACGACAAGTGGACGGTCGCCACGGTGATCGGCGTCGGCAGGTCGAGAACCGCGGCCACCGCGGCCCGGGGTTCGTCGGGTACCCGCAGCATCCGCGGCCTCGGGTTGCCAGGGACCAGCAGCGGCATCGTCATGCGCGCGGCGGGCATCATCAGGTGGTGCCATCCCCGCACGGGATGCCTGGTGACCAGCCCGACGCCGTACAGCGGCTGCGCGTAGTCGCCCCGGGCGGCGGCCGCCACGTCCTCGGCCGTGCTCGGGCGGAAGTCCGCCTGCGGTCCGGGGGTGCCGGTCACTGTCGGGACGAATCGCCACGAAGCCGCCCCGAGCGCGTCGGCGGCCACGGCCGTCTGGTCGGCGGAGTCACTGCGGGGCTGGGCAGCGTCCACCTCCTGCAGGCCGAGGACATCGACGTCGAGGCTGTGCACGCTGTCCCAAAGGGCCCGGGTGTCGCCTTCTTTCGCTCCGCCGAGCACGCGCATGCCGTGCAGGATGTTGTAGCTGCCGACGCGCAGGATCGCCATTGGCTCAGCGGGCCTGTTCGCCGGCTTCCTCGGTGGGCACCTTGCGGGCCCCGGCCTTGCTGCGCATCCACTCCCGTGCCGGTTCTTCGACGAACCGCCACATCAAGTACGCCAGGCCGACGGTGGAGACGATGAGGAAGATCGTGCTCAGCAGGTAGATGGGCCCGCCGTCGATCCCGATGAACTGCATCCCCGCGCGCCACAGCCCGTACCAGACGATGTGGATCAGGTACAGCGAGTAGGAGATGAACCCGCCGAGGACCAGGGTGTGGGTGCTCAGGAACCTCGACGGGGCGCCATTGCTCAGAGCCAGAGCGCCGAGCCACAGCACCAGCAGCGGGATGATCACCACGTACCCGCGAGGCGCCTCGTCCGGCAGGCCTTCCCACTGCAGGCCTGGGATGTTCCCCATGACCACCGCGATGGCCAGGATCAGGAAGGGGATGACCCAGGCCAGGACGTGGGCGGACTTCTTGGCCCCAGCGCTATCCTGCCAGCGGCGCACCGCGAGGTAGGTGAAACTACCCGCGGTGAACTCAGTGGCGATCCGGATGGTGCTGGCCCAGCCCTGCACCAGGAACGGGTCGTTGTCCCGGGTGAACCCGATGTACAACAGCGGCGTCAGGCACAGGAAGGCGATGATGGCCAGCGCTGCCGGGGGCAACCGGTCCTTGGCCCGCCACAGCACGAGCACCAGCAGCGGGAAGAACAGATACGCCAACCACTCCATCGACAGTGACCACGCCGGGAAGTTCCAGCCGCGGGAGGGATCCGGGCCCCACTCCTGGATCATCAGCACCTGCTTGAGGTACGACGGGAGGGTCATCCAATCCCGACGGCCCTCGCCCGTGACGATCCCCTGGGCCAGAGCAGCCAGCCCGGCGACGTTGAGCATCACGAAGTACACCGGGTAGATGCGGGCCAACCGCAGCCACCAGAAGTTCAGGCTCCCCGACCACGTGACCTTCGGACCCAAGCGGGTGAGGTAGGTGTGGGTGAGGATGAAACCGGACAGGGCGAAGAAGAGGTCCACGCCGACCGAGCCGAGCCGAAGGAACTCGTGGAGGATCGGCACCAGGACGCCGCTTGCGGCGAGGGCGGGCTGGAAGTGGTACAGCATGACCCACGCGGCGGCGACGAAGCGCACGCCCGTGAGTTGTTTGATGAAATCGCCCATGCCCGCCAATCCTGACACAGGCGTTACGGTTGCCTGGTGTGGCCCACCGCTGAACCCGATGTTTTCATTCGCGATGAGGCGCTGCGGACCGATCCGCAGCGGGTGCGGGACCTCTGGCGGAGCCCGGATCGGCGGGTCGTGGCCGTCTACAAGGGGCATGTCGACGTCAACTCCGACGTCGACCTCGATCCCGACGATCTGATCCTGTTGGGGACCGTCGACGGTGTCCCATGGTTCGCCGCGCGCACCCGCACATCCGACACGGTGGATCTGCGGGCGGTGGCCGATTCCCTCGACCCCGTGGAGCGATCAGCGGCCCTGACCGCCGTGGCCCTGGACAACTGGCATGCCACCCACGTGTGTTGTCCGCGCTGCGGTGGAGGAACCCGGATGGTGCGGGCCGGCTGGGTCCGGGAATGCGTCGAGGACGGATCGGAGCACTTCCCGCGCACCGACCCCGCCGTCATCACGCTCGTGGTCGACGACGACGACCGCGCGCTGTTGGGCCGGCGCAGCGTATGGCCCCCCGGGTGGTACTCGACCCTCGCCGGTTTCGTCGAGCCCGGTGAGACCTTCGAGCAAGCAGTGGTGCGGGAGGTGTGCGAGGAGGCCGGGGTGCGTGTGCCGGTGGACCAGGTCCAGTACCGGGCCACCCAGCCGTGGCCCTTCCCGAGTTCGATCATGATCGCCTTCACCGCTCGGACCTGGGCGCAGCCCTCGCAGCCCGACGGCGACGAGATCGCCGAGACGGCGTGGTTCAGTCGTGCGGAGTTCCGGGCCGCCGCCGAACGCGGTGAATTGCGGATCCCTCCCCGGATCTCAGTGGCCCACCACCTGATCTGCGACTGGTACGGCGAACCGATCCCGCACACCTGGAGCCGTTGAGCGGGTGGTGCCGGGCATCGGGCTGTCCTACCGGGATGTGAGGATCGTCAGGTGCAGCCCGACGACATCCTCGCCCCGCTCGATCCTGATCAGCGTGCTGTCGCACAGGCAGTCACGGGGCCGGTCGTTGTGCTCGCCGGCGCCGGTACCGGGAAGACGCGTGCTCTGACCCACCGCGTGGCCTACGGCGTGGCCACCGGTGCGATGGATCCGCGCCGGGTGCTGGTGGTGACGTTCACGACCCGGGCGGCCGGTGAGTTCGGGCGCCGCTTGCGTGCGATGGGTGTCGAGGATGTGCGCGTGCGCACCGTGCACTCCGAGGCGCTGCGGCAGTTGCAGTGGATGTGGCCGCGGGCGGTGGGCGGTCAGATGCCGCGGATCCAGTCGTCGAAGATCGGGTTGGTCTCGACCGCGTTGTCCAACTGCGGGATCCGTCTCGACGACGCCGGCCGGCGCGACGTGACCGGGGAGATCGAGCGGGCGAAGGCCGTGGGCCTCGCGCCGGAACAGGTCGGCACCGACGGGGTCCTCGGTGAGCAACTGGCGCAGGTCTACCAGGAGTACGAAGACGTGAAGGGGGCCGCCGGGGTCGTGGACTTCGAGGACATCCTGCTCCTCAACGCCGGGCTCGTCCGGGAGAACCTGACCATCGCCGAGCAGGTTCGGCAATGGTGCCGCTGGATCACCGTCGACGAGTACCAGGACGTGTCCCCGCTGCAGCAGCAGGTCATCGAAGGATGGCTCGGTGACCGCGACGAGTTGTGCGTCGTGGGGGACCCGTCGCAGACGATCTACAGTTTCGCCGGTGCCCGCAGCGACTTCCTGCTCGGCTTCACCAGCCGCTGGCCGGAGGCGACCTCACTGCGGCTGACGCACTCGTACCGGTGCGCGCGCAATGTGATCGATCTGGCCAACGCGGTGCTGGCCCGCGGCGATGAGCGCGGGCGACTGCATCTCACATCGCAGCGAGAGGTCGCCGGCGAGGTCCGCACCACGGTGTACGACACCGAGTACGACGAGGCAGTCGGTGTGGCTGAGCGCATCAAGGGTCTGCTCGCGACAGTGCCCGCCTCCCAGATCGCCATTCTTGTGCGCATCAACGCGATGACCGCTCGTTTCGAGCGGGAACTGCAGGCTGCGGGGATCCCGTACTCCGTGCGCGGCAGCGCCCGCTTCATGCAGCGCCCGGAGGTCAAGCGTGCGGTCTCGTTGCTGCGGGTTGCCTCCAAGCAGCCGTCGGACGCTGACGTGGCCGAGCAAGTGGCGGCGGCGCTCGAGCCGGTCGGATACTCCCCGACGCCGCCGCTCGGTCAGGCGCAGCGCGAGGAATGGGAGTCTTTGGCCGCCCTGGTCTCCCTGGCGGCAACGCACACGTCCATGGTCGACCTCGTGGCTGATCTCGATGAACGATCCGCCAACGACGATGCGCCGGTGGCAGACGCGGTCACGTTGGCCTCGTTGCACTCCGCGAAAGGTCTGGAGTGGCAGGCAGTGTTCATGCCCGGCGCCTACGAAGGGGGCTTACCCCTGCGCTACCAAGGGGAGTTCGTCGACCTCGACGAGGAGCGCCGGTTGTTCTACGTGGGCGTCACCCGCGCCAAGGATCTGGTCGAACTGTCCTATGCGCGGACCGGTTCGCGGCGTGAGACCCGTGAGCCGTCGCGCTTCCTGCCCGAGGGTCGCCAGCGCAAGGCCGCTGCCCCGGCGTCGAAGCCCGCGAAGACGCGGGGGTGTCAGGTGTGTGGCAAACGCCTGAGCACGCCGACCGAGCGTGCTCTCGGGACCTGTCGGGCGTGCCCCACCGATGTGTCCATGGATCTGGTGGACGCTCTGCGCGGATGGCGTACGGCGGTGGTCGAACAGCGCCGGCGGGAGAGCGGGAAGCCGTTGCCTGCGTTCCTCGTGGCTACAGACGCGGTGTTGATCGCCATCGCGCGTGAGCAACCCCGTGACATTGCCGGCCTCGGCCGGATCAAGGGCATCCAACGCACGCTGGTCGCCGAACGTGGTCAGGAGCTGCTCGACATCGTGGCAGGAAAGCCCGTTGCCAGACCGGGCGGCACCGCGTAGCCTTGGGCGAGTACCCGCCTGTCGAGGAAGGAGCCGGAAGATGATCACGAACACGTTCACCGTGGCGGCCCTTCCGGCTGCCGATTGTGCGGTGCGTCCCGGGTAGTCCAGGTCGATCGACCTCAGGCCGCGGCGCGAAACCGCGGCCTTTTTCGTGTTTCCCAAATGGAGGTGAGAAATGACTGGCGAGATCCCCTGTGTGGCCGGCACGGCTGACATGTGGTTCTCCGATGTACCCGCGGACGTGGACCGCGCGCGGGACTTGTGCATGGGATGTCCTTTGCGCCGGGAGTGTCTCGTGGGAGCGCTCGAGCGTCAGGAGACCTGCGGTGTGTGGGGCGGCGAGTTGTTCCTCGGGGGGCTTCCGGTGCCCGCACCCAAGCGCAACGGCCGCCCACGCAAGGACGCGGCCCTTCTCGAGGCGAGGCTCCATCAGCAGATGACCAGGCGCATCGACGAGGTGCTGCAGTCGGCGTGAGCGTTTGAGGCAGATTGCGTCGCGGGCCAGCAAGGGCTGTGGGCGCAATCTGCCTCAGGCCGGGCTCGGCGCGAAGCCGGGCACCCACTGCTCAATCTCGGCGCGGGTGGCGACCTCGGCGTCGAGCTGGCACAGCACCCCGATGCAGCCGAGCCAGACCCGGTGGATGAGCAGGTAGTTGGGCGGCAGGTTGAGTTTGAAGCCGACCGTGAACTCCTCGCTGCGCGGGTCACGCAGGCGCATGAACTCACCGCGCAGCCACTCACGGGTGTAGTGGAACTTCTCGTGCCGGGCCGGTTCCACCAGCGGTGAGAGGTAGTCGAGCAGTGCTTGGGCGTCCAGCGAGATGTTCGGTTTGACGAAACCCTCCTCGCGAAGGCCTTCGAGGACGCCGTCGGCATCGTCGAGCATGGCGATCCGAAGCAGGTGTCCCATGGCCGACGGCAGCCCGTCGGGCAGGTGGGCCACCGCGCCGAAGTCCAGCACGGCGAGTTTGCCGTCATCGGTGAAGCGGTAGTTGCCCGGGTGCGGGTCGGCGTGCAACAAGCCGGCGCGGGCCGGTCCGGACAGCACGAGACGCTGGTA
>WBZV01000546.1_pt1 | contig 21572 bp, 35 predicted proteins | sample 5204221 | NCBI WGS metagenome assembly WBZV01 (sample SAMN12344360, study PRJNA552823) | activated sludge metagenome | biome: Activated sludge suspended growth; feature: Nitrification reactor; material: Wastewater; isolation source: activated sludge from nitrification reactor of wastewater...
GCTGATCCAGCCGATCGCCATGGACGAAGGCCTGCGCTTCGCCATCCGCGAAGGCGGCCGAACCGTCGGCGCCGGCGTCGTCGCCAAAATCATCGAATAACTCAAAAACAAACCGTCGGCGCGGGAAGACACAGAGAGTGACAATGGACAACCAGAACATACGCATCGGGCTGCGCGCCTTCGATCATCGCGTGCTGGACCAGTCAGCACGCGAGATCGTGAACACCGCCCGGCGCACCGGCGCCCGGGTCCGCGGCCCGATCCCGTTGCCGACCCGCATCGAGAAGTTCACCGTGCTGCGTTCCCCGCACATCGACAAGAAGTCGCGGGAGCAGTTCGAGATCCGGACGCACAAGCGGGTGCTCGACATCGTCGATCCGACGCCGCAGACCGTGGACGCGCTGATGAAGCTCGACCTCGCGGCCGGTGTCGATGTCGAGATCAAGCTCTGAGGACGGAATCATGCGGACCGGGCTGATTGCGCAGAAACTGGGGATGTCGCGACTGTTTCGCGCCGACGGCACGCATGTGCCGGTCTCGGTGCTGCTGGTCGACGGCTGCCAGGTGGTGGCGCAGCGCACAGAAGAGAAGGACGGCTACGCTGCGCTGCAGCTCGGCCTCGGCAAGGCGAAGGTCAAGAACGTGAGCAAGCCGGAGCGCGGCCACTTCGCCAAGGCGGGCGTCGAGCCAAAGCGCAAGCTGGCAGAGTTCCGAGTGGATCCGGACATGATGGTCGAGGTCGGCGCCGCGCTGTCCGCTGAGCACTTCGTTGAAGGCCAACGCGTGGACGTCACCGGCGTCTCCATCGGCAAAGGCTTTGCCGGGTCGATGAAGCGGCACAACTTCGGCGGTCTGCGGGCGACACATGGCGTCTCGATCAGCCACCGCAGTCACGGTTCGACTGGTAACCGGCAGGACCCCGGCCGGACGTTTCCCGGCAAGAAGATGGCCGGGCATCTGGGTGATCATCGGGTGACGGTGCTGAACCTGGAGGTGGTCAAGACCGATGCGGCGCGCGGGCTGATCATGCTGCGTGGCGCGGTGCCCGGCAGTAAAGGCGCTTGGTTGCTGGTCCGCGACGCTGTGAAGCGGCGGCTACCGGAGAACTTGCCGACGCCGGCATCCGTTCTCGCGGCTCCGCAGTCAGCGTCGTCCCCCTCCGCAGCATCAGTGCCAGCCGGTGGCGATGCCGACGTCACCGACGCACCGGTGCAGGAGTGACGGCGATGCAGTGGGACGTAGTTAATTTGGCGAGCGAGACAGTGGGCACCGTCGATTTGGCGGACGCCGTCTTCGGTGTCGAGGTGCGCCCGGACATTCTGGCGCGGTGCGTCAACTGGCAGCTTGCCAAGCGTCGCGCCGGCACACACAGCACCAAGACCCGCGGTGAAGTCGCCCGGACCGGCAAGAAGCCATACAAGCAGAAGGGTACGGGTCGCGCCCGACAGGGCTCCACGAAGGGACCGCACATGCGCGGCGGCGGCATCGTCTTCGGCCCCCGGCCGCGCGACCACGCGATTGACCTCCCGGTGAAGGTCCGCCGCCTTGCGCTGAAATCGGCACTGTCGGCGAAGCGTGCTTCCGGCAGCCTGGTGGTGCTCGACCGCGCCGAGCTCGAGGAAGGAAAAACCAAGGTTCTTGCCGCGCATCTGGGCAAGCTCGGCTGGCGCAAGCCGCTGATCATCGATGCCGAGAAGCCGCAGGAGAACTTCACGCGGGCCGCCCGCAATCTCGCGGAAGTGGATGTGCTGCCGTCCATCGGCGCCAACGTCTACGACATCCTCCGGCACGAGACCCTGGTTCTCACCCGCGCGGCCGTAGACCGCCTGACGGAGCGTCTGGCATGAGCAAGCCCTATCCCAAGCGGGCGGTAACGCTCGGCCTGGAGCGCGCCTACGAGGTGATCCGCCGGCCGCTGATTACCGAAAAGGCGACGCGTGTCTCCGAGCACAACCAGGTGGCCTTTATCGTGGCGCTGGATGCGAGCAAGCCGGAGATCAAGGCGGCCATCGAGATGTTGTTCAAGGTCAAGGTAGAGGCCGTGAACACGCTGCGCCAGAAGGGCAAGATCAAACGGTTTCGGGGCCGGCCCGGGCAGCGGCCGGACATCAAGAAGGCGTTCGTTACCCTCGCCGAGGGTCACTCCATCGACGTCACCACCGGGCTCTAGACGATCATGGCACTTAAACAATTCAAGCCCACCACCCCCGGTCAGCGCGGTCTGGTGCTGATCCAGCGGACGGGCCTCTGGAAAGGCAAGCCGGAGAAAGGGCTGACCGAGGGGCTGCGCGGCCACGGCGGTCGCAACAACGCGGGGCGAATCACGGCTCGTCGGCGCGGCGGAGGCCACAAGCGCCGCTACCGGATCGTGGACTTCAAGCGCGCTAAGATAGATGTCCCTGCGGTTGTCGAGCGGCTGGAATACGATCCCAACCGCAGTGGTTTTATCGCGCTGATCCGCTATGAGGATGGCGAGAAGTCGTACATCCTGGCGCCGCAACGTCTCGCCGTGGGCGATACGGTGATGTCGGGCCGGACAGCCGACGTTAAGCCGGGGAACGCGCTGCCGCTGCAGAACATTCCGGTGGGCACGATCATCCACAACGTGGAAATGAAGAAGGGGAAAGGCGGCCAGATTGCCCGCGCGGCAGGCACCTACGCGCAGCTGATCGGCAAGGACCAGGGCAATGCCCAGCTCCGTCTTTTTTCCGGCGAACTGAGAATGGTCCGTGCCGAGTGCATGGCGACGATCGGCGCCGTTTCCAATCCCGACCAGCAGAACGTCAAGCTCGGTAAGGCGGGAAGGTCGCGCTGGCTCGGTGTCCGCCCGAGCGTGCGCGGCGTCGCGATGAACCCGATCGACCATCCGCACGGCGGCGGTGAAGGCAAGACCTCGGGCGGACGCCATCCCGTCACGCCATGGGGCAAGCCGACCAAGGGCAAGCGGACCCGGAACAACAAGCGGACCGACGCGCAGATCATGCGGCGTCGTCACCGGCGGAAGTAGGCGAGGAGATCTGACGTGCCCCGCTCAGTTTGGAAGGGTCCGTTCGTTGACGGTTATCTGCTGAAGAAGGCGGAGACCGTGCGGGGGGCCAAGCGTAACGAAGTGATCCGGACGTGGTCGCGCCGGTCGACGATCATTCCGCAGTTCGTCGGGCTGACGTTCGGCGTTTACAACGGGAAGAAATTTATCCCGGTTCTGGTCACCGAAAACATGGTGGGCCACAAGTTCGGCGAGTTCTCTCCGACCCGGACGTTCCATGGCCATGCCGGCGACAAGAAGGCAAAGAGGTCGTAGATGGGCAAGCCGGCATTGGAGCGGCCACTGCGCGACGATGAAGCGCTGGCGGTGGCAAGGAACCTGCGGACCAGCCCGCGGAAACTGAATCTCGTCGCCCAACTCATCCGTGGCAAGCGTTGCGAGCGCGCGCTTGCCGAGCTGCAGTTCTCGCGCAAGCGTATCGCGCACGACGTGCGCAAAGCGCTGCAGTCGGCAATCGCCAATGCGGAAAACAACCACCAGCTCGACGTCGATCGGCTTTACGTCGCTGAGGCGACCGTCGGCAAGGCGTTGGTGATGAAGCGGTTTACGCCCCGAGCCCGGGGTCGATCGGCGCGTATCGAGAAGCCGTTCTCGCATCTGCGTCTGGTGTTGCGCGAGGGAGCGGAGCAGAGCTGATGGGACAGAAGGTCAATCCGGTCGGGCTCCGGCTGGGTGTTAATCGCACCTGGGACAGCCGCTGGTTCGCCGACGAAAGCTACGCAGAAATGCTGCAGGAGGATCTGAAGATCCGCGAATTCCTGCAGAAGAGGCTGGCGCAGGCCGGTGTTTCCCGGATCGTCATCGAGCGGCCGGCGAAGAAGGCCCGGATAACCATCCATACTGCGCGGCCGGGGGTGGTGATCGGCAAGAAGGGCGCCGACATCGAGAAGATCCGCCTCGACCTGGCAAAGCTGACGCGAGGTGAGGTGCATCTCAACATCATCGAGATCCGCAAGCCGGAGATCGACGCGAAGCTGGTCGCCGACGGCATCGCCCAGCAGCTGGAGCGTCGCGTCTCCACCCGGCGGGCGATGAAGCGGGCGGTGCAGTCGGCGATGCGGCTCGGTGCTCAGGGTATCCGCATCAACTGCGGCGGCCGGCTCGGCGGCGCCGAAATCGCCCGCTCGGTGTGGTACCGCGAGGGGCGGGTGCCGCTCCATACGTTGCGCGCGCACGTCGATTACGGACAGTCCGCCGCCCGGACCACCTATGGCGTGTGCGGGGTCAAAGTGTGGATCTACAAGGGCGACATTCTGGCGCACGACCCGATGGCGGTCGAGAAGCGCTCGATGGACCAGCAGACGGCGCGCTGATCGCGCGGCCGCAAGCCAGTACGGAAACAAGATGCTTTCACCGAAACGAACCAAGTACCGCAAGCAGCACAAGGGCCGGATCCGCGGTGCCGCAAAAGGGGCGACGGAGCTGAACTTTGGCGCGTTCGGGCTGAAGGCGCTGGAGCCGGACCGGCTGACGGCGCGGCAGATCGAGGCGGCGCGTCGTGCGATGACGCGGCATATGCGCCGCGCCGGGCGGGTCTGGATCCGGTTGTTCCCGGACGTGCCGGTCTCCACCAAGCCGGCCGAGGTGCGCATGGGCGGTGGCAAGGGTGCGCCGGAGTATTGGGTCTGCCGGGTCAATCCGGGGCGTATCATGTTCGAGATTGATGGCGTCTCGCGGGAAGTCGCGCGGCAGGCGCTGACGCTGGCGGCAGCGAAACTGCCGATCAGGACGCGCTTCGTCGCCCGCCTCGGCGAGGAGGAGTGAGTTCGATGAAGGTGGCGGATCTGCGCCGGAAAACCGACGACGAACTGACCGATCTCCTGGTCAAGCTGTGCAAGGAGGGCTTCAACCTCCGTTTCCAGCAGGCCAGCGGTCAGCTGGAGAACACGGCCAGGCGCCGTCAGGTGCGCCGGGAGATCGCCCGGGTGAAGTGTTTGCAGGGCCAGCGCGTGGCGGCGTCGGCCAAGGCGCTAAAGGCGTAGCGGAGGGATCATGCCGAGACGGGTCCTGCAGGGTGTGGTGGTGAGCGACAAGGGCGACAAGACCGTCGTCGTTCGTGTCGAGCGCCGGGTGATGCACCCGATCTACAAGAAGTTCATCAAGCGCTCGAAGCGTTATATGGCGCACGACGAGAGCAACGCGCTGAAGGCGGGGCAGACGGTGCGCATCCGCGAGTGCCGGCCAATCTCCAAGCGCAAGTGCTGGGAGGTCCTGGCGGAAGGGACCGACGCGGGCGCTGCCACCCCCCTGACGCAGGAATAGGCGGCGATGATCCAGGTCGAAACCAATCTCGACGTGGCCGACAATTCCGGCGCCCGACGGGTGCAGTGCATCCGGGTGCTGGGTGGCTCGCGTCGCAAATATGCTTCGGTCGGCGACATCATCGTCGTTTCGATCAAGGACGCGATCCCGCGCGGCCGGGTGAAGAAGGGCGAGGTGATGCGGGCGGTCGTGGTGCGCACGGCGAAGGACGTGCGGCGCACCGATGGCTCGAGCATCCGCTTCGATCGAAATGCCGCGGTGCTGATCAACAAGCAGGGCGAGCCGATCGGCACGCGCATCTTCGGGCCCGTGACCCGCGAACTCCGCGCCAAGGGCTATATGAAGATCATCTCGCTGGCGCCGGAGGTTCTGTAGATGGCGGCGAAGATTCGCAAGGGCGACCGCGTGGTGGTCCTCTCCGGCCGCAGCAAAGGAAAGCGCGGCGACGTGCTGAAGGTGCTGCCCAAAGAGGATCGCGCCGTGGTTCAGGGCGTCAACTTGGTGAAGAGGCACACCAAGCCGACGCAGCGGGCGGCGGGCGGCATCGTCGAGCAGGAGGCACCGATCCACCTGTCCAATCTTGCTCATATTGACCCGCGGACAAACCAGCCGACGCGTGTGGGCTTCCGGGTGCTGGACGACGGCCGAAAGGTCCGGGTGGCCCGGCGCTCCGGCGAAATCATCGACAAGTAGGGCGAGGCGAGCTGAGATGTCGCGTTTGCGCGATCACTACAATATGACGGTGCGGAAAACCCTGCAGGAGGAGTTCAAGTATGCGAACCCGATGCAGATCCCGCGCCTGACCAAGGTCGTCCTCAACATGGGCGTCGGCGAAGGCACCCAGGATCGCAAGAAGGTCGAGGCGGCCGTGGGCGATATGACGCTGATCGCCGGGCAAAAGCCGGTAGTCACCCGCGCGAAGAAATCCATCGCCGGATTCAAGCTGCGCGAGGGGATGGCGATCGGCTGCAAGGTGACGCTGCGCCGAGAGCGGATGTATGAATTTCTCGATCGCCTGATCAACATCACGCTGCCGCGCGTCCGCGACTTCCGCGGATTGTCGAAGAAAAGCTTCGATGGGCGCGGCAACTTCGCCATGGGGATCAAGGAGCAGATCATCTTTCCGGAGATCAGCTACGACAAGGTCGATCAGATCCGCGGCCTCGATATCGTCATCTGCACGACTGCACCGAGCAACGCCGAGGCCCAGGCGTTGTTGAAAGCTTTCGACATGCCGTTCGCCAACTAGCGACGCCGAGGAGAGAATCAATGGCGAAGAAGAGCCTCGTGGAGCGGAACAAGAAAAGGATGCGGATGGCCAAGCAGTTCTCCCTGCGCCGGGAATCGCTGAAGGAGGTCGCCAAAGACCCGCAGCGTACCGCTGAGGAACGGTTCGCTGCCAGGATGAAGCTCGCGCAACTGCCGCGCAACAGTTCTGCAACCCGCATCCGGCTGCGCTGCGCCTTGACCGGCCGTCCCAGGGGCAATTATCGGAAGTTCGGTCTATCGCGGATTGCCGTGCGTGAGTTGGCCTCGTCCGGGCAAATCCCGGGCATGGTCAAGTCGAGTTGGTAGAGAAAGAGAGACGTCGCGATGTCGATGACTGATCCGCTCGGCGACATGCTGACCCGTATCCGCAACGGGCAGCGCGCAAGGAAGCGAGCCGTAGCGGCTCCCGCCTCGAAGCTGCACGCGCGCGTGCTTGATGTGCTGCAACGGGAGGGGTTCATCCGTGGTTATTCGGAAGCGGAGGTGCGCACCGGCGTACGCGAGCTGATGATCGAGCTGAAGTACCACGAGGGCGAGCCGGCAATCCGCGAAATCAGCCGCGTGTCCACGCCGGGGCGGCGCGTTTATTCGAAGCTGGCCGACATCCCCAGGGTTTACAACGGCCTGGGCGTCGCCATCCTGTCCACTCCGCGAGGTGTCATCTCCGACAACGAAGCGCGCGAGGCGCACGTCGGGGGTGAGGTCCTCTGCAAGGTTCTGTAGGAAGAAGCGGGCAATGTCGCGCATCGGCAAGCATCCGGTCCCCATTCCGGCCGGCGTTACCGTGAGTATCGAAGGTCAGCACGTTCGTGCCGAAGGCAAGCTCGGCAAGCTTGAACGAACCTTGATGCGCGAGGTTACGCTCAACCGGGAAGACGCTGGCATCCGTGTTTCTCCCCGCGACGACAGCCTGCGCGCCCGCATGATGTGGGGGACGGCCCGCACCTTGGTGGCCAACCTGGTCGAGGGGGTCAGCAACGGGTTTGTCCGGAAGTTGGAAATTACCGGCGTCGGCTACCGGGCACAGGTCCAGGGCGACAACCTGGTGATGCAGTTGGGGTATAGCCACGACATCACCTATCCGGTCCCTGCCGGCCTCAAGATCGTCTGCCCGGACCAGACCCATATCGTCGTCAGCGGTGCCAGCAAGGAGCTGGTCGGACAGGTTTCGGCTGAAATTCGCGCGTTTCGCCCGATCGAGCCCTACAAAGGCAAGGGCATCAAATACGAGGGCGAGTTCGTTATGCGCAAGGAAGGCAAGAAGAAGTAGCCATGTCCAGAACGGCAGATCTGTACGAGCAGCGGAAGCGGCGGAATCGCTATCGCCTCCGGACCGTAAGCGGAGGGCGGCCGCGTCTTTCCGTGTTCCGCTCGAACAAGCACATCTATGCGCAGGTCATCGATGATCGCGCAGGGCGAACCTTGGCGGCAGCGTGCAGTCTGGAGAGCGATATCCGCTCGTCGGACGAGAAAGCGCGCGGAGCAGCCCTGGCACAACAGATCGGCAAGCTGATCGCCGAACGGGCGATCGCGGCCGGCGTCAGCGCGGTGGTCTTTGACCGAGGCGGCTACCGCTATCATGGGCAGGTCAAGGCATTGGCGGACGCGGCCCGTGAAGCCGGCTTGGCATTTTGAGGAAGCATGACGAGGAGACCGAATAATGGCGCGTAGACCTTCGGCGAGGCGGGGCGAGCGCGGCGAGCGGGCGCAGCAATCGGCCGAAGAAAGCGAGCTGAAAGATAAGCTCGTCGCGATCAATCGCGTCGCCAAAGTGGTGAAAGGCGGCCGACGCTTTTCCTTTGCGGCGCTGGTCGTGGTCGGCGATGGTCGTGGCCGGGTCGGTTACGGCACCGGGAAGGCCCGCGAGGTGCCGGAAGCGATTCGCAAGGCGACCGACCATGCCAAGCACCACATGATCCGCGTTCCGCTGCGCGACGGTCGCACCCTGCATCACGATATACAGGGTCACTTCGGCGCTGGGCGCGTCGTGCTGCGCTCCGCGCCGGCCGGGACCGGCGTTATCGCGGGCGGGCCGATGCGCGCCGTGTTCGAGACCATGGGCGTGCAGGACGTCGTCGCCAAGTCGATCGGCACCTCGAACGCCCACAACATGGTGAAGGCGACGTTCGCGGCGCTGAACCGCTGCTTCTCGCCGCGTGCGGTCGCGGCGCGCCGCGGCAAGAAGGTGAGTGAGATCATCTCCCGGCGCAGCGAGTCGCCCGGCGCGGAGCGCGCGCGCTCTGATGCAGGCCCGGCCGCCCGGAGCGAGGAGGCCACACGATGAGCGCTTCGGTGGGAACGCCGGCGGGCCGCATCAAGGTCACGCAAGTCAAGAGTCCGATCGCCCGTCGCCATGATCAGCGTGAAACGCTGATCGGCCTCGGCCTGAACAAGATGAACCGCACGCGCGAGCTGGAAGATACGCCTGCTGTGCGCGGGATGATCAACAAAGTCCGCCATCTGCTTCAGGTGGAGACGATCGGCTGAGCGGCAAGACTGGCCGCGGCCCGAGGGATGAGCCGAGATGAAGCTGAACGAGATCAGAGACAACGCGGGCGCAACCCATTCACGCAAGCGCCTTGGACGCGGCATCGGCTCCGGCCTCGGCAAGACGTCCGGCAAGGGCCATAAGGGCCAGAAGGCGCGCAGCGGCGGCCAGCGCTTCGTCGGATTCGAAGGCGGGCAGATGCCGCTTTACCGCCGTCTGCCCAAGCGCGGGTTCAAGAATCCATTCCGGCAGGAGTTTGTCGTCATCAACGTCGGCGCCCTGCAGCAGGCTGTCGATCGAGGGCGCCTCGATCCTGCGCAGCCCGTCGATGAGGCGGCGATGCTGGCGGCAGGGCTCTTTCGCCGGCGCCGTGACGGCGTCCGCCTGCTGGCGAAGGGAGAACTGACCGCGGCCTTGCACGTCAATGTGACTGGAGCGTCGAAGTCAGCCGTTGCCGCGGTCGAGAAGGCGGGCGGCAGCGTAAGCACTCAGCCGGTTGTCGGGGCGGAAACGGCAGCGTCGCCCGCTGGCAGCGCTCCGGACGCGTAGGCCGGGAGGGCGGAGATGGCGTCTGCCGCGGAGCAACTGGCATCGCGCATGAACTTCGGGGCCTTCGGCAAGGCCACCGAGCTGAAGAAGCGCATCTGGTTTACCCTCGGCGCGCTGATCGTTTATCGGCTCGGAACCTACATCCCGTTGCCGGGTATCGATCCGGTCGCGATCGCCGACATCTTTGCCCGTCAGTCCGGCGGCATCCTCGGGATGTTCAACATGTTCTCCGGCGGCGCGCTCGGCCGGATGACCATCTTCGCGCTGAACATCATGCCCTACATCTCCGCCTCAATCATCATGCAGTTGATGACGGCGGTTGTGCCGAGCCTGGAGGCCCTGAAAAAGGAGGGAGAGAGCGGACGGAAGAAGATCAATCAGTATACCCGCTATCTCACGGTGTTGATCACGGCCGGTCAGGCCTATGGCCTTGCCGTCGGGCTGGAAGGCATGCAGTCCTCGGCCGGCGTCGCCGTCCTCGATCCGGGCTGGTTCTTCCGAATGAGTACGGTCATTACCCTCGTCGGCGGCACCATGTTCCTGATGTGGTTGGGCGAACAGATCACCGCGCGGGGGATCGGCAACGGCATCTCGCTGATCATTTTTGCCGGCATCGTCGCCCAGTTTCCGCATTCACTGGTGGCCACGCTGGAGCTGGGCCGGACGGGTGCCCTTTCGCCGGTATTCATCATCGCCTTGATCGTGCTGGCGGTCGCCGTGGTGTACTTCGTGGTCTTTGTCGAAAGGGCACAGCGGCGGATCGTGGTGCAGTACCCGAAGCGCCAAATCGGCGCCCGGGTGACGTCGGGCGAGAGCAGCCATTTGCCCCTGAAGATCAACACCTCGGGCGTTATTCCGCCGATCTTTGCGTCATCGATACTGCTGATGCCGATCACCATCATCAGCTTCATGGCCGGCACCGGTCCGGAGTGGCTGACGACGGTGTCCGTGTACCTGGGGCATGGGCAGCCGCTTTATCTGCTGATCTACGTGGCCTTGATCGTCTTCTTCGCCTTTTTCTATACCGCGGTTGTCTTCAATCCCTCCGAGACGGCCGACAACCTGAAGAAATATGGCGGTTTCATTCCCGGAATCCGGCCAGGCCGCAATACCGCGGAGTATCTGGATCGCGTGCTGACGCGCCTTACGGTGATTGGCGCCGCGTATCTGGCTGTGGTTTGCATGTTGCCGGAAATCCTGATTTCCCGTTTCTCCGTTCCATTCTACTTTGGCGGCACGAGCCTGCTGATCGTCGTTACGGTCACAATGGATACTGTTGCCCAGGTGCAATCCCACCTGCTGGCGCACCAATACGAAGGCCTGATCAAGAAGGCCAAGCTGCGAGGGAGGAAGGGATGAACTTGGTGCTGCTGGGCGCGCCAGGCGCCGGCAAGGGAACGCAAGCCAAGCGGATCGAGCAGGAGTTCGATATCGTTCAGTTGTCCACCGGGGATATGCTGCGCGCCGAAGCGCGAAGCGGCTCGCCTCTCGGCCAAGAGGCCGACGCCATCATGAAGGCGGGCCAGCTTGTTCCCGACGGGATGATCATCAGCCTGATCGACAAGAGGCTGGATCGTGACGATTGCCGCGACGGCTTCATCCTGGATGGCTTTCCGCGCACCCTGCCGCAGGCGTCCGCGCTGGATGAGATGCTGCAGAAAAAAGGCCTGCATCTCGACACCGTGCTCTCCATCGAGGTCGATGATGAGGCGATGGTCCAAAGGATCTCCGGCAGGTTCACGTGCGCCAACTGTGGCGAGGGGTATCACGACTCCTTCAAGCAGCCGAAGGTGGACGGCGTGTGCGATACCTGCGGCGCGAGCCAGTTCGTGCGCAGGGGGGATGACAATGCGGAGACGGTGCGCGCACGGCTGAAGGCCTATCACGCGCAGACGAAGCCGATCATCGCTTACTATCAGAAGAGGGGCTTGGTGCGGCGCATCGACGGCATGTGCAGCATCGATGAAGTCACCGCGCTGGTAAAGGATGCACTAAAAGATTACGTTTGAGCGGCTTAAAGCACGTTGACCCGGAAGGGGCCGAGACTATAATCTCCGCCCCGTCCCGAGGGCTTTTTCCGTTCGCATCGATCACTACAAGATAAAGGGGGTCCCCTTTGGCACGGGTCGCCGGAGTTAACATACCCAGTCAGAAGCGCGTGCAGATCGCGCTGACTTATATTCACGGTATCGGGCGGAAGACGGCAATGGAAATTTGCGGTCGCGCCAGCGTGCCATTGGAACGCCGTGTGGCGGATCTGACGGACGCGGAGGTCCTGCGCCTTCGCGAACTCATTGACCGCGAATACCGGGTGGAGGGAGACCTCCGCCGCGAGGTGGCGATGAACATCAAGCGGTTGATGGACCTCGGCTGCTATCGCGGGCTGCGTCATCGTCGCGGGTTGCCCGTGCACGGTCAGCGGACCCACACCAACGCGCGCACGAGGAAGGGCCCGGCCAAGCCGATTGCGGGCAAGAAAAAGGTCACTAAATAGTCGAGACAGGATCAGCGGATGGCCAAGGCTACAACGCAACGCCTGAAAAAGCGTGAGCGGCGGAATATTGTTTCGGGGGTCGCACACATCAACGCGACGTTCAACAACACGGTGGTTACGATCACCGATGTGCAGGGCAATTCCATCGCGTGGTCTTCAGCGGGGGGGCAGGGCTTCAAGGGCTCGCGCAAGTCGACGCCTTATGCGGCGCAGGTGGCCGCCGAGGATGCCGGGCGCAAGGCAATGGACCACGGCATGAAGACGCTGGAAGTGGAGGTGAAGGGGCCGGGTGCGGGGCGCGAATCGGCGCTGCGTGCGCTGCAGGCCGTCGGCTTCACCATCACGGCTATTCGGGACGTCACTCCCATCCCGCACAACGGCTGTCGCCCCCGCAAACGGCGGCGGGTGTAAACGGGGCCGGTGAGCGGGTTCTCGTGCGAAATGTCGGCCGACGCCTTTCGTCGGTGCTGACCCAAGAAGGAGGGCATCCGCTCGGTCGATGCTGATGTTTGGTGCGATGAAAGGTCATTTCGTGATTCAGAAGAATTGGCAGGCTCTGATCAAGCCGACGAAGCTCGACATTGTTCCGGGCTTCGACCCTAGCCGCGTGGCGACGATCGTCGCCGAGCCGCTGGAGCGCGGTTTCGGTCTGACGCTCGGCAACGCATTGCGGCGGGTTCTGCTGTCGTCCTTGCAAGGAGCGGCGGTGACTGCCGTTCGTATCGATGGTGTGCTGCACGAATTCTCGACCATTCCCGGCGTCCGTGAGGACGTGACTGATATCGTGCTGAACATCAAGTCCCTGGCGCTGCGGATGGGGGGCGAGGGGCCCAAGCGCGTGACGGTGACAGCGGACGGCCCTGGCGAAGTCACCGCGGGAATGATTTCGACCGGGCACGACATCGAGGTTATGAACCCGGAACTTGTGATTTGCACGCTCGACGATGGTGCCCGGCTGGCGATGGAAATGGTTGTGGAGAACGGCAAAGGCTATGTGCCTGCCGGCGCCGGCCGGACCGAAGACATGCCGATCGGGCTGATCCCCGTTGATTCTGTTTACTCGCCCGTGCGCAAGGTGGCGTACAAGGTCGAGAATACGCGCGTCGGGCAGGTGACCGACCACGACAAGCTGTCGCTGGAACTCGTGACCAACGGGGCCGTCAGCCCGGAGGACGCGGTGGCGCTGGCGGCGCGGATTCTTCAGGATCAGCTCCAGCTGTTCATCAACTTCGAAGAGCCACAGACGGCCGTCGAAGAGGATCGCAAGGACGAGCTGCCGTTCAACAAGAACCTGCTTCGGAAAGTGGATGAACTGGAGCTGTCGGTTCGTTCGGCGAACTGCCTGAAGAACGACAACATCATCTACATCGGCGATCTTGTTCAGAAGACCGAGGCGGATATGCTGCGCACCCCGAACTTCGGGCGCAAGTCGCTGAACGAGATCAAGGAAGTGTTGGCGCAGATGGGTCTCCAGCTTGGCATGGAGATCGTGAACTGGCCGCCAGAAAACATCGAAGAGTTGGCAAAGCGGCTGGAAGAGCCGTTTTGAGGCAATACTTCCGGCGATAGGAGAAACCTGATGCGTCATCGCGTGAGCGGGCGCAAGCTCTCTCGGACGAGTGCCCACCGGTCCGCCATGTTCGCGAACATGGCGGTTTCGCTGCTCCGGCACGAGCAGATCATCACCACCCTGCCCAAGGCGAAGGAGCTGCGGGGGGTTGCCGAAAGGATGATCACGCTGGGCAAGCGCGGCGGTCTGCACGCCCGCCGCCAGGCGATTTCGTTCCTTCAGGACGAGCCGATCGTCGGCAAGGTGTTTGGTCCGCTCGCCCAGCGCTATCGCGAGCGTCCGGGTGGATACACGCGCGTGCTGAAGGCTGGTTTTCGGTATGGCGACAATGCACCGCTGGCGGTGATCGAACTGGTCGACCGTGATCCCGAGGCCAAGGGCGCCGAGGATAAAGCCAGGCACGCCGCGCAGATGGAGGCGGCGGAAGCCGCCGAAGCCCGCTAGCACGTCGGTCGAAGCGTGGCGCGGCCGGCAGCGAGCGGACGCCGGTGCGCCGGCATCCGTCGATGCGTGGTGCGCCTGGGAAGAACCGGCGTTCACAGAGCCGTCGTCGTCGCTTTCGTGGTGCTGGCCGCGTGTACGTCGCCGGTCGCGGCCGAGAGGGCAGCACCGCAAAGCGTCGGCCAGATCCAGCTTTCCTTCGCCCCCGTGGTGCGCGTTGCGGCGCCCGCTGTCGTCAACATCTACTCGCGGCGTGTCGTTCGCGCAGGTGTGTCGCCGCTGCTCGACGACCCGTTCTTCCGCCGGTTCTTCGGCGATCGGTTCTCGCTCGGGATCCCTCGGCAAAGGGTCGAGAATTCGCTCGGGTCCGGGGTGATCGTCGCCCCCGAGGGGATCATCGTGACCAACCACCATGTGGTCGCGGGCGCCGACGAAATTACTGTGGCACTTGCCGACAAACGAGAATTCGCCGCCCGCGTGCTGGGGTCCGACGAACGCACCGACCTCGCCGTCCTCAGGGTTGACGCAGGCGGGGAGGATCTGCCCTTTATCGCCTTCCGCGATTCGGACACGATCCAGGTGGGCGATCTGGTGCTGGCCATCGGCAATCCGTTCGGGGTCGGACAGACGGTCACCAGCGGCATCGTCTCCGCCGAGGCGCAAACGCGGGTTGGCATCAGTGACCTCAACTTCTTCATCCAGACCGATGCGGCGATCAACCCCGGTAACTCCGGCGGTGCGCTGGTCGACATGGACGGCCGCCTGATCGGCATCAACACCGCGATCTACTCGAAAAGCGGCGGATCGATCGGCATCGGTTTCGCGGTCCCGTCGAACATGGTTCACTCCGTGGTGGCGGGCTTCTCGGGGAGTGGCCGGTTGCAGCGGCCGTGGATCGGTGCCTGGGGCCAGGCGGTCACCAATGACGTCGCCCAGGCTCTCGGCCTGCGCCGTCCGGCCGGGGTGCTGGTCGAAGAGGTGGCGGACGGCAGTCCCGCCGACCGGGCAGGGATCCGCACCGGCGACGTGATCCTGGAAGTGGGCGGCCATCCGGTGGACGATCCGGATGCGCTCAGTTACCGCGTCGCAACCCTTCCTTTGAACAGCACCGTGGACGTGCTCCTATGGCGCCGCGGCGCACAGCAGACGGTCAGCATGGCGGTGCGGCCCGCGGCCGAGAATCCGCCGCGAAACGAAGTCGATCTCGACGGTTCCCAGCCCCTTGCCGGGGCTACGGTCGGAACCCTGTCGCCCGCCCTGGCCGAGGAAATGGGGACGGACCGCTATTACAAAGGCGTCGTCGTCCTGACGGTGCGTCCCGGCAGTCCTGCGCAGCGGATCGGCCTGCAACCCGGCGACCGCGTCCTCACGGTCAACGGCGAGGATGTGTCTTCGAGCAGCGGCTTGCGCAAGCAGATGGGCCGGCGCGTCGAACGTTGGCAGATCGTGATCGGCCGCGGCGACCAGCGTTTCAACCTTCTGCTCGGCGGCTGACTTGGCACGGAAGGCGGCCGGTGGGGAGGGATCGCTGTTCAGCGCCCTGGCGCCACAACCTCTGGCCGATCGTCTCCGGCCGAAACGCCTCGAAGAGGTTGTCGGGCAGAATCACCTGCTGGCGCCGGATGGGCCGATCGGGCGGATGATTGCCGCCGGGAAGCTTGCCTCGATGATTCTGTGGGGGCCACCCGGCTGCGGCAAGACGACGGTGGCGCTCCTGCTGGCCCAGCGCACCGATCTCGATTTCGTTCCCCTGTCGGCGGTGTTCTCCGGCGTCGCCGATCTTCGACGGGTGTTCGATGAAGCGCGGTCGAAACGCAAGGCCGGGCAAGGGACGCTGCTGTTCATCGACGAAATCCACCGTTTCAACCGGGCGCAACAGGACGGTTTTCTGCCCTACGTGGAGGATGGCACTGTCACATTGGTCGGGGCCACCACCGAAAACCCCTCCTTCGAGCTCAACCCGCCGCTGCTGTCGCGTGCCCGCGTGCTGGTTCTCAATCGTCTCGATGACGCCGCGCTGGAAATGCTGATGCAGCGGGCCGAAGCGGTTCTTGACCGCAAACTGCCGTTGGAAGCCGAAGCGCGGGCTGCGCTCCGGGCGATCTCCGACGGCGATGGCCGCTACCTGCTGAACCTGGTCGAAGCGCTGGCCGAACTGCCCGACGCGCCGCTGCTGGATACGGCGGCGCTTTCGGCGATCGTCCAGCGCCGGATGCCGCTCTACGACAAGGCGCAGGAGGGCCACTACAACCTGATCAGCGCGCTGCACAAGGCGCTCCGCGGCTCCGATACGGATGCCGCCCTTTACTGGCTGGCGCGGATGATCGAGGGCGGCGAGGATCCACGCTACATCGCCCGCCGCCTGGTGCGCTTTTCGGTGGAAGACGTGGGTCTGGCGGACCCGCAGGCGCTCTTGCAGACGCTGGCGGCTTGGGAAGCGTACGAACGTCTGGGGTCCCCGGAGGGAGAACTCGCGCTCGTGCAGTGCGTGATCTTCCTGGCGACGGCGCCCAAGTCGAACGCCGCTTACAAGGCGCAGGGTGCCGCACGGCGGCTGGCCCGCGAGACGGGTTCGCTCATGCCGCCGAAGCATATCCTGAACGCGCCGACACGCCTGATGAAGGACCTCGGCTATGGCGCGGGATACGAGTACGATCACAATGCGCCGGACGCCTTTTCGGGACAGAACTACTTTCCGGACGGGATCGATCGGCAGCAGCTTTATCACCCGAGCGAACGCGGCTTCGAACGGGACATCGCGGCGCGGTTGAACTACTGGAGCAAGCTGCGCGAACGCAGGGGCCAGGAATGACCACCGACCCGCATTTGCCCGACCTGTGTGCCCAGGCCCAACCAGACTTGGACGCGACCGCCGGCGGCGAGGGGACCCGGGCGGCGTCGGTCGTGGTCGCAGTGGACGAGGAAGGGCTGAGGCTGGACCGCTGGTTCAAGCGGCGGTGGCCGGGGGTGGCGCACGGCATGCTGGAGCGGCTGCTGCGCACGGGTCAGGTGCGTGTCGATGGGCATCGGGTTAAGGCCGGCGCACGCCTCGCGGCGGGGCAGGTGGTCCGAGTGCCGCCGATCGTCCAGAGTGCGCCCGACGTCGGTGCCGAGCCTGCCGGACATCCCCTGACGGTCGACGAAATCGAAGACCTGCGCGCGCGGGTGCTCTACCGGGATGCGCAGGTTATCGTCTTCGACAAGCCGGCCGGCCTCGCGGTGCAGGGTGGATCGAAAACCGCGGTCCACCTCGACGGCATGCTGGATGCCCTGCGGTTCGACGGCGAGCGACCACGGCTGGTGCACCGGCTTGACAAGGACACGTCGGGGGTGCTGCTGCTCGCCCGCTCCGCAAATGCGGCAGCGTTTCTGACGCGCGCTTTCCGGGACGGACGCGTACGCAAGCTGTACTGGGCTGTCGTCGTCGGGTCGCCCGTGGCGCAGCAGGGCCGCGTCGATCGGCCTTTGTCCAAGCGCTTTGGTGTCGGCGGCGAAAGGGTAGGGGCGGACAACGACGGGCAGGCAGCGGTCACCGATTACCGCGTCGTCGAGCGCGCCGGTCGTCGCGCCGCCTGGCTGGAACTGCGGCCGTGGACGGGACGGACACACCAGCTGCGCGCCCATTGCGTCGAACTGGGGACGCCGATCCTGGGGGACGGCAAGTACGGTGGCGCGATCGCGCTCGCACAGGAGGAAGGCGAAGCCCGGCGGCTTCACCTTCATGCCCGCACGGTGCGCTTTCCCAACCCGAGCGGCGGAGAGACACAGGTGACGGCGCCGCTGCCGGCTCACCTCCGCGACACGTTCCGCTTCTTCGGGTTCTCGGAGAAGCTTGCCGGCGCTGACTTGCCGGATGAGGTGCGGCCGGCAAGACGATCGGCCCATGCAATAAAGCCATCTCAATCGAGACGGCAATCCCAAGCGCATATTTCGAGGCAGCGTTCTCCCAGGGGTTGAGCGCCCGAGCCGGCACCCATACATCTCCCGCGGCGTCCGACAGGCGATTAGAGCCGGTCGGCGCCGATAAGGGTGCCAATGCAGTACTCGAACTTGAGGAGGAAAAGATGGTCAGATATGCCCCGGGGGCGGACCTGTGGGGGGAACCTCTGGCGACGCTCCGCCGCATTCAGGACGAGATCAATCGGGCGTTCGGAGACCAGCGCTGGACGCCGGCAGCCGAGTTTCCGCCGATGAACATCTGGCGTGGGCCGGACGGAGTGATTATCACTGCCGAAATTCCGGGCGTTAAGCTCGATGCCGTGGACCTCACCGTGCATCAGAACACACTCACGCTGAAGGGCACCCGCTCGCCCGAGGCACCGGGCGGCGAGACAAGCTGGCACCGGCGCGAGCGCAACTACGGGCCGTTCTCGCGCGTCATTGAGCTGCCCTATGCGGTCGATGCGGAAAAAGTCAGGGCGTCGGTGCACAATGGCGTACTGACGGTCGAGCTTCCGCGTCCGGAGAGCGACAAGCCACGGAAAATCAACATCACCGCCAAAGCCTGACCCAGGAGGACTCCATGGCCGATATGTCTGGCGAGCCGCACGCCGCCCACCAGCGCGGAGCGGAAAGCACACGCAACGCACCGGTATTCGTGCCTGTTGCGGACATCTTCGAGAACAAGGACGCATTGTTCCTGTCCCTTGAGCTGCCCGGCGTCGATGGTGAGTCTCTCGGGGTGACGCTGGAAAAGCGGGTCCTGACGGTCTCCGGGAGATCCCGGTTGCAGCCGCCGCATGGGTATTCGCTCACGCATGCCGAATACCGCGATGGTGACTACGAGCGCTCGTTTACGCTGTCCGAGGCGATTGACGCCGACAGGATCGAGGCGGAACTGACCGATGGCGTGCTGCGGCTGAAGCTGCCGAAAGCACAGCCGGCGCCGGCGAAAAGCATCAACGTCCGGGCAGTCGGTTGAGGCCATTCCGTTCAACCGGCCGGTCACGGGCAGCGCGTTGATGCAGCGCGAGGCGAGACGGTTCTACCGTCACGTTACCGTGGCGCCCGAGGATGGCGGATTCTCCATCCTCCTGGGCAGCCGGCCGGTACGGACGCCGGCCGGCGCGCTCCTGACCGTCCCGACCGCAGCGCTGGCGGCAGCCGTGGCAAACGAATGGCTGGCGCAAGGCGAGACGCTGCGTCCGGAGACGATGCCGCTGACCAGGCTCGCGGCCACGGCACTCGATCGGATCAGGCCGCAGCGGGCGGCGGTCACCCGTGCTTTGATGGAATACGTCGCAAGCGACATGATCTGCTATCGGGCAGCGGAACCCATTGATCTGGTCGCACTCCAGATCAAGCTCTGGCAGCCGCTGGTCGAGTGGCTGGCGGCGGTCCATGGCGCCCGATTGACCGTCTGTGCCGGAATTCTGCCTGTCGCTCAGCCGACGGCGGTCGTGGAGGTTCTGCGGGCGCTGGTCGAGGCGACCTCTGACCGGGAGCTGACGGCGTTGGCGACAACCGTGCCGGCGACCGGGTCGCTGGTGATTGGCCTTGCCCTGCTGCAGGGCCGTCTTGATGTGGAGGCCGCGATCACGGCGGCGCTGCTCGACGAACAGTGGCAGGCGAGCCGCTGGGGAGTCGACGCGGAGGCGGAAGCCCGACGTTCGGAAATCACCGACGACATTCGCTCGGCAGCACTGTTCCTGCGTCTGGGTGGCGAGGCCGGAGCAGACGCGGCGGCGTCCAAGCCGGCCGCTATTGCTTCAGACATTGCCGTTGCAACGGAGCGGCGAGGGGTGAGGTGATGAGTGGAGCCGAAGGGCGCGCCGTCCTGGTGCGAATCGAGGGCCGCGTTCAAGGTGTCTGGTATCGGGGATGGACGGTGCAGGAAGCCATCCGGCGTGGATTGTCCGGCTGGGTGCGCAATCGCTCCGACGGCTCGGTCGAAGCCCTCTTCGCCGGCCCCGAGGCGGTGGTGGACGCCATGGTGCTGGCCTGTCGGGAGGGGCCCCCTGCGGCCCACGTGACGAATGTCACGATCCGTCCGGCCGACGCCCCCGAGCATGGAGGGTTCCGTCCGCTTGCGACGTTATAAGCCACGATGCCGCTCGCGCCTTTGGCTTGGGTGCCGGCGCGAAGGGCTCGGCCACGCCCGCCGGCAACTTCGAATAATTCGCCCGGCCAGAGGGTCGTGTCTCAGTTTCAAACTGCTCCTGAACACCCTGCGGTGATCCAAACGCATTTCGCCGGGAGTGTCGATTCGGGGGCCAGTAAGCGGGGAGCAGCTGCGGTCGCTATACAACCACTGCCTTGATCGCCGCGGATAGCCGCAGTGCATGAAAATCAAGACTTCTGCGGCCGGTTACCAGTGCACGACTCTTTCGAGCAAAGATTCGATGACGTAACATCATTGAAAAGAAGCGTGACCGGCGATGCTCACCCGGGTGGCAGTCCTAGGTGCCGCTTAACGACCTCAGCGGCGATTTGGACACCAATTTCTTTCGCGCCATCAAGGACCCATCGACCCGCGCTTCCTATACCAGAAAGCGCTTTCCTGACATTAGACGCGTTTCCCTCTTTGGCGGCCAATTCCGCCGAGGCTAAGGCCCCAATAGCCACACAGTGTTCCGGTTCCTGTGCCTTTGGAGCAAGGGCCTGTCGCAGACGTTGTAGTTCGCACGAAAGCGCGCTAAAATTTTCATTCGTGATATATACATCATTCACAGAGTTGTCGGTTGATCCGATGTTAACACGCGCATTACTGCCAGACAGATTTATTGTGTAGTTTCCGCCAGTATGCCTGTCAAAAACCCCGCGCGGCGTAATTGAAACCTGATAGTGGGACACGAAGGGCCCGTCATTGTAGAATTTAGGATCTCCTACTACAAATGTCTCCTCTCGCCCATTAGGCAGCAGCCTTCGGATTTCGTCTCCGGGACGAACGTCAACGGTCATGTCATCGATGATAAAGAGTTCACCATTGTAGTATCCCTTTACATGCGAACGCACTTGGCCGTCCGGTGCGACGACATCGATATCGTCCGGTTTAATTATGTTCCAGGGCTTCAAGGTACTGGTCTCCGAGATTGAGTGGCATCATGATTCAAATCGTATCAAATGCGAGAACACGTCACAATTTACCGCGCCGGATTGGTCGATGATCGGAGCACAGCGGACGCGGGCGAGAGCGACTCCAAACGGTCGAAAATGGGAAAAGCTCGTAGGTCGGAATAGCCTTTAGGCGTATTCCGACGGATGTCTTCATCGGTTGGCGGGTTCGCCTGCGCTGAAATCGTTGTTGCCGGTGCCGATCCAGTCTTGCGGATACAGGCCGCGTGCGACGCACGACTTGAATGTCGAATAGGGCCATTCTGCCAGCGAGGTCACGAGGCCGTGTTTGACCGGATTGAAGTGGACGTAATCCATGTGCGCCGCGTAGTCCTCGTCGTCGCGAATGGCGTGCTCCCAGAAGCGGCGTTGCCAGATCCCGCGTTCGCCGTCGGCGCGG
>WBZV01000547.1_pt1 | contig 21559 bp, 20 predicted proteins | sample 5204221 | NCBI WGS metagenome assembly WBZV01 (sample SAMN12344360, study PRJNA552823) | activated sludge metagenome | biome: Activated sludge suspended growth; feature: Nitrification reactor; material: Wastewater; isolation source: activated sludge from nitrification reactor of wastewater...
GAGCACACCCTGCACGGCCTGGCCTGGCTGGTCATGGCGGCGGGGCTGGCCGGGCTGGTGGCGGTGATCGTCGCCAGCCTGGGCGAGCGGCGGCGCGAGCTCGCCATCCTGCGCTCGGTGGGCGCGGGCCGGCGCCATATCATCGGGCTGCTGGTGCTGGAGGGTGCGCTGGTGACCGTCGCGGGAATTGCACTGGGCATGGTGGTGGTGGAAGCCGCCGGCCACCTGCTGGCTCCCTGGCTCAGGACACGCCTCGGGATGGATCTCGCTGGCGCAACCTTGTCCATCGAAGCCCTCCAGCGCGTCGGTGCCGTGCTGGCCACCGGCATCGCGGCGAGCCTGATCCCGGCCTGGCGTGCCAGCCGGATGGCCCTGGCCGATGGCCTGCTGCCCCGACTGTAATGATGCCCATCATGCGCCACATCCGCCTTGCTGCCTGCCTGCTGGCCGTTTCGCTAGCCGGCGCCCAGGCCCAGACGCCCCGGGGAGACGGTGAGTTCCGGATCGGAGACCGTCTGGCCGGCGGCGGCGCCCAGCACGAGGCCAGCTACCGGGACATCACCTGGGACGATCTCCTGCCCAGGGACTGGAACCCCATGGCCGCCTTCAAGGGCATCGATTTTTCCCGCCTCAAGGACAATGACCCGCGGGCCACCGAGGCGCTGGAGAAGATCAAGCGGGCCTGGGACGAGGCCCCCGTCAGCACGGCCTTGCAGGGGCAGCGGGTCCGGCTGCCGGGCTTCGTGGTCCCCCTGGAACGTCAGGGCAAGCTGACCCGGGAGTTCCTGCTGGTTCCCTACTTCGGTGCCTGCATCCACGTTCCGCCGCCGCCCGCCAACCAGATGATCCACGTGATCGCCCGCAGGCCGGTAGCCGGCTTGAACACCATGGATCCGGTATGGGTCAGTGGCACCCTGAGCATCCACCGCGCCGAAACGGGCATGGGCACTGCCGGCTACCGGCTTGCCGGCGACACGACCCTGCCCTATACGGGCGCCGGCAAGCCCTGATCCTGCCGGACGCGCTGCGGCTTAGACGCCGCTGGCCACCATCTTGCGGCGCAGAAAGGCAATCTGCGTCTGCAGGGGGAGCCCCTTGGGGCACACATCATGGCAGGCCAGCAGGCTCATGCAGCCGAACACGCCGGTGTCGTCGCCGATGAGCTGGTAGAAATCGTCGTCACTGCGCTCGTCGCGGGGGTCGAGGCGGAAGCGGGCGATCTTGTTGAGGCCGATGGCGCCGACGAACTCCTCCCGCATGCGCAGGGTGCCGCAGCCGGCCACGCAGCAGCCACACTCGATGCAGCGGTCGAGTTCGTAGATGGCCTCGGCCAGCTCGGGCTCCATGGGCGTCTCGACGGCCGTCAGGTCGGCCTCCCGGGTGCTGTGGATCCAGGTCTCAAGGCGCTCGGCGGTGCCACGCATCCACTTGCCGGTGTTCACCGACAAGTCACCGATCAGCTCGAAGACCGGCAGCGGCGCCAGGGTGATGACTGGCCCCAGGTCCCGGGTCAGGCTGCGGCAGGCGAGGCCGGGCTTGCCGTCGATGAGCATGCCGCAACTGCCGCAGATGCCGGCGCGGCATACGAAGTCGAACTGCAGGGCCGGGTCCAGGGTTTCACGGATCTCGTTGAGGGCGATGAACAGGGTCATGCCCTCGGCCTCTTCAACGTGGAAATCCTGCCAGTGGGGAGTGACGCCCTCGGACGGGCTGCTGCGCAGGATGCGCAGAGTGAGGGCGCGAGGGCCCTTTGTCGTGTTCTTCTTCATCATCCGTGCACCTTGCGGGTGTCGTCGCGCAGGGCGTCCCAGCCCCGTGCATGTTCGCCCGGCGCGATGTCGATGACCGGACCGATACTGCGGGTGAACACGGAACAGGGCACCCCGGGCTGTCCGTTCATCACGAATCCGCAGGTGTTGCAGGCACCCGAATGGCACAGGGAGGCGTTCCGGAATGGCAGGGGCAGTGCGCCCCACAACTGCTTGAGAATGGTCAGCACGCTCATGTCCTGGGTTTCAAGCAGCTCGTGCTCGCACACGCCGCCGGCACCATCGGGCAGGCGTACTTTCAGAACGCGGAGGGTGGGATCGGTCGGTGCATTCATGACGTCTCTCCAAGTCGTGCATTGCGCCCGCGAAAGCGGGAGGGAATCAAATGATCGAAGGGCATCAGGGCCTGCTGTACGGTGAAGCGGTCGGCATGGCCAAAGGCGGCACGGATGGCATCGATCTCGGCGGCACGCCCGGCGGTGGCCGGGTGTTCAATGGCGTTCCGGGCACCGTAGCCGCGCCAGCCGGGCGGTAGCTCCATGCTGGCCACATCAAGGGCCTCGTAGTCGAGGGTCGGCAGCGTCTGGAAGTCGTCGTGCCAGGTGGCCAGGGTGCGTTTGAGCCAATTGGCATCGTCGCGGCGCGGATAGTCCTCGCGGAAATGCGCACCGCGGCTCTCGGTGCGCTGGAGGGCACCGTAGGCCACACAGAGGGCCAGCTTGAGCATCTTCTGCACCCGGTAGGCGGTGACCAGCTCGGGGTTGGCCCCCGGCCGGCGGGTGCGCAGGCCGATGCGGCGGCTGCGAACCAACAGGCCCTGCAACTCTTCCACGGCGGCCTGGAGCAGTTCGCCGGTGCGGAAGATGCCCACCTTGTCGGTCATGATGTCCTGCATGCGGCGCATCAGCTCGGCGCCGCTCTCCGTTCCGTTGCCATGCAGCAAAGTGTCGAGCTTCGCCTGCTCGCTTTCGAGGCATTCCCGCACGAGGGCGGTACTTACCTGCAGCTCCCCTGCGGCGGATTCCACGAAGTCGGCCATGTTCTCGCCGACGATCATGCCGGCCACCACCGTCTCGGCCACCGAATTGCCGCCCAGGCGGTTGAAACCGTGGAGATCCCAGCAGGCGGCTTCACCACAGGCGAAGAGCCCCTTCAGGCCCCGGGCATGGCCGCGCGCGTCGGTGCGGATGCCGCCCATGGAATAGTGCTGGGCCGGACGCACGGGAATCAGGTCGCGGGCGGGATCGATGCCCAGGAAGTGCTGGCAGATCTCCTTCACTTCCCGCAGTTTGCCGTCAATGTGGGCCGCGCCAAGCAGGGTGATGTCCAGCCACAGGTGTTCGCCGAAGCGGCTCTTTACCCCATGGCCGGCGCGGATGTGCTCCTCCATGCGGCGTGAGACCACATCGCGGGAGGCCAGCTCCTTCTTCTCCGGCTCGTAGTCGGGCATGAAACGATGGCCGGCGGCGTCCTTCAGCAGCCCGCCGTCGCCTCGACAGCCTTCGGTAACGAGGATGCCGGCCGGGAAGATGGTGGTGGGGTGAAACTGCACCGCCTCCATGTTGCCCAGGCAGGCCACCCCGGTCTCCAGGGCAATGGCTGCGCCGATGCCCTCGTTGATCACCGCATTGGAGGTAACCCGGTAGATGCGTCCGAAACCGCCGGTGGCGATGCAGGTGGCCTTGGCCACATAGGCCGTCAGCTCGCCGGTCACCAGGTTGCGCACCACGGCGCCGTGGCAGCGCCCGCCCTCGTGGATCAGGGCCAGGGCCTCCATGCGCTCGTGCACCGGGATGCGCTCCGCCACCGCCTGGTCGCTGACCGCATACAGCATGGCGTGGCCGGTGCCGTCGGAGACGTAGCAGGTGCGCCACTTCTTGGTGCCGCCAAAGTCCCGGGCGGCAATCAGGCCGTGGGCCGCCTGCCCCTCGGTGAGGGTCACGCGCTTGCCGTCCATGATCACTTCCCGGTCGCCGGCCTTGATCCGGTTCCAGGGCACGCCCCAGGCCGCCAGCTCGCGCACAGCCTGGGGGGCCGTATGCACAAACAGACGCGCCACGTCCTGATCGCAGCCCCAGTCGGAGCCGCGCACGGTATCTTCGAAATGCACGTCCTCGTTGTCGCCCTCACCCTTGACGGTGTTGCCCAGGCTGGCCTGCATGCCCCCCTGGGCGGCGGCCGAGTGGGAGCGCTTGGGCGGCACCAGGCTGAGGATGATCACGTCGTGGCCACGGCGACGCGCGCCCACGGCGGCACGCAGGCCGGCCAGACCGCCGCCGACCACGAGAACATCGGTGTAGATGATGCGCATGCTCAGCCCCCCGGACGCCGGGACAGGGCGAACTCCAGCTCACCAAGCTTCACCACGGCCGCCCGGGGCGGCACGTAGCGCTCGCCGGCCTTGTCCGCATGGGCAATGCCCAGTTGCACGTAGGCCAGCAGGCTGACCAGGCCCAGCCCCAGAAAGAACACGCTGAACAAGGTCTTGGCAATGCGCAGGCGACGCCGCGACGCACTCGGGTCGCGCCCCTCCAGCCAACCCCACTTGAGGGCCAGACGGTACAGACCAATACCGCCATGGGTCTCCACCGCGAACAGCAGGAGGAGGTAGAGCGGCCACATGCTGCCGGTCCAGATGCGATCGGCGGACTCATAGGGGCCGATCAGTTCCGGCTGGGTCAGCATGCCGTACAGGTGCACCGTACCCAGGAAGAACAGGGCAAAGCCGGTCCATAGCTGTATCCACCACAGGCCCGTGTCGCCATGGCGCAACATGGCCTTGTGCTCGGAAAACGCCTTGTACTGCCGAAAATTGGCCGGAAACTTGCGCAGGGCCAGCCAGGCATGGGCGATGAAGACCGTCAGCACCACGCCCACCACCACCGACACCAGCCAGGGGCGGGGCTCCGCCAGGAAATAAGCGCCCTCGAAGAAGCGCGCCACGGTGTAAAAGGCCTCGTGGCTGATCAGGATGGACGACACGAAGAACATGTGGCCGATGAGAAACACGGCCAGGAACAGCCCCGACGCGCTCTGCAGCAGATCCAGCCGGGCTGGCCAGCGGCTCTTGCGGGTGGGCGCGCGCCCCTGCGTGTCACGGGCGACGGCGGGACGGCCGGCCTCGGCCAAGGGGCGCACCGGGGCAAGGGGACGGGCGATGCCGGAGGAGTCGAAGGAACTGTCCATGATGAGGAGACCTCTTTAACCACCTCCCAACCGGGAGGCGGTGAATCTGGCCGGCAGCCGCCCCCGACGGACGCCACGGATGGCACCCGGCCAGGGCCGGACACACCGGAACCCTTGTCTCCTCGCCTTGTTCTTTTAATTTACTACGCTCTGTTGTGGCTTCAATGTAGCACAGCTTGCTGCACTGCAACATAGTCGCTTTTTGCGGAATTGGCTGTGAAGTGGGGCACGCAGACCCTCAGCAATGAGCGCCTACAGCGCTAAACTGCGGATCCTTCAGCCTTTTTCCGCCACATGCACATCTGGATCGATGCGGACGCCTGCCCCGGCGTCGTCAAGGAAATCCTCTTCCGGGCGGCGGAGCGCCTGCAGATCAACACCGTCCTGGTGGCCAACCGGTTGTTGCGCACCCCGCCCTCCCGCTTCATCCGCGCCATCCAGGTGCCGGCAGGTTTCGACGTGGCCGATGCCCACATCGTCGAACAGGTGGCCAGCGGCGACCTGGTGGTGACCGCAGATATCCCCCTCGCCGCCGCCGTCCTTGAACGGGGCGCCCACGCCCTCAATCCGCGGGGTGAGATGTACACGGCGGCCAACATCGCCGAACGCCTCTCGATGCGGAACTTCCTGGAGGAGCTGCGCAGCAGCGGCGTCCAGACGGGTGGCCCGGCTGCCTTCAGCCACGCGGACCGGCAGGCCTTCGGGGCCACACTGGACCGCTTCCTGGCCCGTCACACACGGGCCTGAGACCCAGGCTCAGGAGGGCACGCGGGGCGCCGGGCAACCGTCGTCGATACCGTCGATCTCGATCTGGATGGTGGGATGATGAATGCGGAAGCGCCGCACCAGGATCTCACCCATCTCGAGAAAGAAAGCGTCACCCGGGTGGCCCCCGGGCATGATGAGGTGCGCGGTGAGTGCCACCTCGGATGTGCCGAGGGCCCATACGTGAAGGTCGTGGACACCCGTCACACCCGGCTGACTGCGCAAGAAGGCGTGCACCTCCAGCAGATCAATACCCTCGGGCACCCCATCGAAGGCCAGATGCAGGGACTGACGCAGCAGGCTCCAGGTGCCCAGCACGATCACCACGGCAATGACCAGACTGATGACCGGGTCGAGCCAACCCCAGCCGAACTGCAGGTAGAGCACCCCGGCCGCCACCACGCCGAGGGACACCAGGGCATCACCGGCCATGTGCAAAAAGGCGCCGCGGATGTTGAGGTCGTCCTTGCTCCCGGCCATGAAAAGGGCCGCGGTAAGGCCGTTGATCAGCACGCCAACGGCGGCCACCACGATGACCGTCCAGCCTGACACCGGCTGGGGCGCCTGCAGACGCTGAAAGGCCTCGACCGCCAGTGCCCCCATGGCCACCAGCAGGAGCACGGCATTGGCCAGGGCGGCGAGGATCGAAGCCCGCCGCCAGCCATAGGTGCGCCGCGGGGTGGGTGCCAAGCGCCCGGCCAGGGCCGCACCCCAGGCCAGGATCAGGCCCGCGACGTCGGAGAGGTTGTGACCGGCATCGGCCAGCAAGGCCAGCGATCCGGCCTGCCAGCCGAACACGGCCTCCACCACGACGAACCCGAGGTTGAGCAGAACCCCGATGGCGAAGGCGCGATTCCAGTCGTCCGGCCCCGGCGTGGAGTGGACATGCCCGTGATGGGAGTGGGCATGGCCATGCTCGTGACCATGGGAACAGGCGTGGCCGTGGTCGTGGCTCACCGGGCGCTCAACGCTTGGCTGCCTTCATTGCGCGCAACTGGCGCCGGGCCACGAACAGTCCGATCTGCTGCACCGGATTGCGGTTGCCCCAGGGCCGCCAGGTTTTCACATAACGGTTGCGATAGGCGTCGAACTGGAAACCCCACGGGGCGCACAACACCTTGCCCCGGCCGAGGAGGATCTTGATGGCCTCGGCGGTGGTCACACCGGCACAGAGCTGGCAGGCTGCAATGGTGCTGGGGCCGCGCCGGGCCGCAAAGTCCACCCGCGACGGATCGGCCAGATAACCCCTCTGCAGCATGGCGGGCGACAAACCCAGCAGGAAACGCACGGCCATCTCGTCCTCGTCGCAGCCGTCCAGCCGGAAATATTCTTCAAAGGACATCTTTCCCGGCAGAAAACTGAGCACCGCCGTCCCCATGCCCAGGGGGGCGGCCGTCACCGCCGGCACACCCTTGGCATGGCAGGCGTTGAAGGTGTCGCGGCGGGCCTGGAAGGCAAAGAAATCAAGGCCATCCACGTAGAGATCCACTCCGTCGAGGAAGGCATCCAGGTTGCCGGCATTGACCCCTTCGCCAAAGACCTGGATATCGAGTTCGGGATTGATGTCCCGGGCCATTTCAATCATCACCTCGACCTTCGGACGTCCCAGCGTGGACATCATGGCCCCGGCCTGGCGGTTGAAATTGACCAGATCGAAGGTATCCATCTCGGCCACATGGAAGGCGCCGACACCCAGCCGGGCCAGGCTGAGGAGGTGCACACCGCCGACCCCCCCGACCCCGGCAATGGCCACCCGCTTGCCCCGCAGGGATGCCTGCTCGGCTTCGGTGACCCAGCCGATATTTCGGGCAAAAGCCTCGTCGTAGCGAAAGAGACCTTCAGACATGGGATGAACTTCCGTCAGCCAGAGAACATCTATGATACGACAGTTCGACAGGCCCGCCGGCGCGCGGCCGCGTCTCCACGGGCCGGGCCGGCGGACGAAGGCCTCATCCCATCTTCATGGGAGTGGTAACCTTGGAGGGCTGGCGCCGACCACCAGGCCACACCCGGGTTCATCGACTTGCACCACCCCACCTTCAAGGTTTCGCCCTTTCGGGTCGTTGATGTGCAATGCCGAAACGTTTGATCAGAGGGGACTAGCCCACCATGTCATTGCTTGACCGCTTCAGTCTGGGCGAAGGCTTCAAGAAATACTTCGAGATTTCGGCGGCCTTCGACGAAGGCAGCCGCAACGCCGTCTTCGGCATCCGCCACGAAGTCTATTGCGAAGAACTCGGCTTCGAGCCGGTCCGCCCTGATCGCCGGGAAACCGACGAATACGACCGCCACAGCCTGCACTGCCTGATGCGCACCGCGAGTGAGCCGCAGGTTCTGGTGGGCTGCAACCGCCTGGTGCTGGCCCGCCCCGAAGACCCGGACTACCCCCTGCCCTTCGAGCGCACCTGCGCCGCCACCCTCAACCGCTCGATCATCGACCCGGCCCGCCAGCCACGGGGTGCCATCGCCGAGGTGTCGCGCCTTGCGGTACGCGCCCAGTATCGGCGCCGGAAGGGCGAAACCAAGGCCGCGGTGGCCCTCAGCGACGAAGACTTCGGCACCCAGAACCAGCCGCGCTTCCCCTACATTCCCATCGGCCTCTATCTGGCCATCGTCGCCATGGCCAAACGCGAGGGCATCGAGACCCTGTTCGTACTCACCGAACCGCGCCTCGCCGAGCACTTCTCCAAACTGGGGGTCAAGATCACCCAGATCGGCGGCCCGGTGGAACATCGGGGCATCCGCATTCCTTCCATGATGGATGTGGACGGCATCATCAAGGGGCTGCGCTTTTTCGTGAAACCGATCTGGCGTGTCATCGAAGCCCAGGTGGACGCGGGCTACGCCGCGCCCGGCCGGCCGAGCTTCCGCGACACCTCGCAGGGCGCGTGAAGAAGTCGGGCCGGGCGGATCAGGCTCGCGCAATGCGGCCCAGGAGTGCATTGGGCCGCCCGGCCCGGCACACCTGATCGCACGCCTTCAGTCTGTTGGATCGTCCTTTTCCACCAGGGGATAGGCATCGGCCACATAGGCGTGGCCCTTCATCACCACGACAATGGCGCAGCCGATCGCCAGCGTGAACACGACCGTCCAGTGCAGGATGACCGTTGCAATCGCGAGGATGTCCGCCGACTGCACGGCTTTCAGCACCTCCGCCTCCGGCAGCCCCCCGTCGAACACGCGCACGCCCAGGGCATAGATCGCCGGCAAAAGGCTTCCCACCAAGGCCAGCGCAGGCAGGCGCCGCAACAGTCGCCACTCCAGACCCGGGGCCTCCCGCCGACTGCCGGGCAATCTCTTGAACCAGTTGCTCATCACCGTCCCCTCAAAACCTGTCCGCCTTCCCTAGGGCAACGCCATGCGACAAGGGTTCCCCGCACGCATCACGGGCTCCCTAGGTGTCAGGATAGATGTCCTCTGATCCCGATCTAAAATCGGGTCTTGAATCTGGGGTGAAGAAGAGGACGCAGTGGGGTATCCCAAAGAACTGAAGGCGATGGTGCTGCAACGCATGATGGCGCCCGGAAATGAAACCATCGGTATGCTGGCCAAAGAGTTCAACGTGACCGAGGCGACGCTGTACGCGTGGCGGCGTGAGGCCTTGAAGGCAGGCGCAGTGGTGGGCGGGACGGGTGCCGTTCCTGAGCAGTGGTCGGGGGCGGTGAAATTTGCGGTCGTGCTGGAGACGGCCTCGTTGCCGCAAGCCGAATTGGCGGAGTACTGCCGGCGCAAGGGCCTGTATATCGAGCAGGTACAGGCGTGGCGCTCGCAGTGCGAAGGGGCGTTTGAGCCGGCTGCAGCCGGCTCAAACGCGGCGGCGGTGAAGGTGGAGCGCAAGCGGATACGGGAGCTTGAGAAGGAGCTCCACCGCAAGGAGAAGGCACTGGCGGAAGCCGCGGCGTTGCTGATACTCCGAAAAAAAGCGGCAGCGATCTGGGGGGAGAAAGAGGAAGAATGATCAGCACCCAAGATCGCCAGGACGCCATTGAACTGATCGATGAGGCGGTAAAGGCCGGAGCCCGACGTGCGCGGGCATGCCAGGAACTGGGTGTCTGCGAACGGACCTACCGTCGGTGGCAGCAAGGCGGCGCCCTTCAGTCGGATCGGCGCCCTGACGCTGCGCGTCCGACGCCTGCCAATGCGTTGAGCGAGGCCGAGCGCAAACGCGTGCTCGACCTTGTCTGCCGACCTGAATTTGCCAGCCTGCCGCCCTCGCAGATCGTCCCGGCGCTCGCGGATCAGGGAACATATCTGGCCAGTGAGTCGAGCTTCTACCGCATTCTGCGCGCCCATGGCCTGCAGCATCGCCGTGGGCGGGCCGCCGCCCCGAGCAAACGCGAGCCACGCCGTCACCAGGCGCATGGGCCCAATCAGATTTGGGTATGGGATATCACCTGGTTGCCCGGACCGGTGGCAGGCACCTACTACTACCTCTACCTGATGCTGGATCTGTTCTCGCGCAAGGTGGTCGGCTGGGAAATCTTCGCCAAGGAGAACTCGGCCTGCGCGGCCCAAGTGTTACGCAAGGCGAGCCTGGCCGAGAGGCGGGGTCTCGAGCCGCTGGTCCTGCATTCGGATAACGGTAGCCCGATGAAGGGGGCCACGATGTTGGCGACGCTCCAGAAACTGGGCATTGCCTCGTCGTTCAGCCGCCCGGGTGTCAGCGACGACAATGCCCAGGCCGAGGCCTTCTTCCGCACCCTGAAGTACCGTCCGGGCTACCCGACCAAGGGCTTCCTGACGCTGGATGCGGCTCGCCAATGGGTGTGCAAATTCGTGTCCTGGTACAACTTCGAGCATCGTCATTCAGCGATCAAGTTCGTGACGCCCGCCCAACGACACGGGGGAGAGGACGTTGCCGTCCTGCTCGCCCGGGACGGTCTCTATCAGCAGGCCAAGGCGGCTCGACCTGAGCGCTGGCGAGGCCCGACGAGGGACTGGTCCAGACCCGGAGTCGTCTGGCTCAATCCCGCGCCTGACAGGCCGAAAGAGACCGAGACCGCTGTTTGAAGACCGTGACATCTTCCTTGACAAATAACGCTTGCCTGCTTGTTTTTATTGGCATTTCCCGATTCGGCCCGTAGCTGAATCGACTATTTGAATGACGGGAATCGTTGTCTGGGCTTTTTATTGCTTTTTCCAGTGCGCTGAAATTTGAACATTGTCCGCGCCAAAAAGCACCCTTGCAGTGCAGCAATTCTTCAAAATGGTGCATCGCTGTGTCCTCTGTCGGAGCATTTTCTGGGGAAAGCCCGCTGAATCAGGCTGTGAGGTCTTAGTGCCTGATTCTTATAGGCAAACAACGTGCCGGAAACGCCCTTCAGCGTGCCCGCCAGTGAAAGAAATAGGTGCACTCAGCGGATAGTCGGTGCACTTTTCGTATAGCGCATCAATTCGAAATCAAATAGGCGAAATGAGCTTTTCAGCCGGAATTGAATTATGGGGCACTGGCCAATAGGGATCGATATTCCAGGGCCGTCCGGAAATTGCACTTCCGGCGCCGTGGGACGTCAGACCCGGAAGGCGCCCACGGAGGCCTTGAGACGCTCTGCCAGCTGATTCAGTCCGCGGGCCGCATCGAGGCTGACCGCGAGCCGGGCGGAGGTCGCTTCGAGGCCGGTCGCGATGTCTTCCATGTTGCGTGCAATGCCGTTGCTCGTCGATGCCTGTTCCCTGACGGACAGGCTGATCTCATCCACGCCCTGGCAGGCGGCTTCCACGCGTGTGATGGCGGTCTTCAGGGCTGTGCGCGTTTGTGCCATGTTCTCCTGGCTCAGGTGCAGGGTGTTCACCCCGCGGGCCACGGAGCGCGACACGGAGAGGGCGTTTTCGTCCAGGAGCTTGGTCAGGTTTTCGATGTCCACGCCGGCGCGTCCGGACTGCTCCGCCAGCTTGCGCACCTCGTCGGCCACCACGGCAAATCCCCGCCCTGACTCGCCTGCCCGCGCCGCCTCGATGGCCGCGTTGAGGGCCAGCAGGTTGGTCTGCTCGGCAATGGCCTTGACCTGCTGGGTCAAGGCCGAGATGGAGCCGGTGTTGCTCATGAAGGCTTCGGTGGTCTGGCGGATGGCCTCGATGGCCCGCTGGACCTCTTCGATGTTGGTACTCAATTGCTCCATGCTCTGCCAGCCTTCGCGGCTGCCCGACAGGCTCTGGTCCGACAGCTCGCGGATCTCCGCCGCCCGGTCGGACACCGTCGCGACGCTGGTGGCAAGTTCCTCGATGGAACAGGAGATGGCCGCCACGGCATCGCTCTGCTCACGCATCTTGTCGGCGCCATCCTCCGATTGCTGACGCACCGTGCCGGCGCTCTGGGAGATCATCCCGGCGTCCCGGCGCGCGTCACTGACCAGGCGCGACAGGTTCTCGTTCATGTTGTGCAGGGCCCGCATCAGCAAGGCCGACTCGTCGTCGCCCTCCACCTGCAGCTTGCCCGTCAGGTCGCCGGACGCCACCCGCTCGGCCGCCTGGATCGCCAGGGCGAGGGGCTGCAGGGTGCGTCGCCGGAGTGTCAGCGTGGTGAGCACCAGCACCAGCGAACACAGCAGCGCAATCGAGGATACCGACACCGTGATGAAGTGCGCCGCATCGGCGGTCAGGGGCGCAAAGGCACGGGAGTTGGCCATCATGCCATCCATGCCGGGACGCAGGCGGGCTGCCAGCGCCACCGGCATGGGGCCGGCCTGCTGGCCCGACGAGGCGATGATCGCCAGCATCCGGTTCACGTCGTCAATGTCCTTGCGGGGAAGGTCGATCAGCGGCCCGAAACCCAGCACACGCAACATCTGCTGTTCGACCCCGAAGACTTCATTGTCGGCCTGCAGGGCGAGCTGCCGGGCCGCCGTCAGCTGGCTGACAAACTTCTCTATCGTCGTGGCGTCGGCGTTCCGGGCCCCGTTCTCCACGTTGCTCAGGCCGGTGTCGAGCTGCAGGGCGAGCTCCAGGTGATTGCGTTCGAGAAAGTGGAAAGTGGCGGCCTTGCCCATCAGGCGGTTGCCGTACAGGGTGACGAGGGCAACGCCGACCACGGTGCCCAGGGCCATCGCAAACTGCCGCTTCAGGGTCGCACGCCCCGCGCTGGAGACCCGAAGGCCATTCATATTCATCATCAATCTCTCCCCAATCCTGCCTGCAAAGGACACCACCGACTGTCGTGCTGGAAGCTGCAAGCCGGCGCTTTTCAAACCGAGGCGGGATCTTGGGGGCCTTGAATCGTGTTCGTCTATTGGGCTTTGGTTTAGATGGCGGGGAGGAAAGGCGCCCGTGGGAAGGCCCCTCCGGGCGTGAAGTCGGTCCGGGCGCGGTATCGCAACCTGTCTTCCCGGTCGCCCCGAAAGTGAGGGCCTTTGGGCCGGAGGCGCGGAGGCAGGGCCCGGATTCCGGGGCGTGAAACGCGGCTTGGGGGCTTTCGGGTGGGGCGTTCCCGGGCCGGGCCGGGTCCCATGTCCTGGCTCCGCCCGAAAACTGCACTCGCGGGATAAACCCTTACCCAATTGGGAGCGACGCCATGCGGTCTGATTCTTAGGATGCGTTCCACGCGCTGCGTTTCGGGCGCTCCCCAAGTGTGAATGCAAGCCATGGAATCAAGCCTCATGAACGATCAAACGCACCAAGTCACGCTGCGCTTCGCCGACGGCGCCACGCACACTGTCCTTACCGAAGACGGCCGCTCCGTGCTTGATGCGGCTCTCCAGGCGGGTGCCCCTTTGATACACCAGTGCCACTCGGGCAGTTGTTCGAGCTGCATCGCGACCCTGTGTGAGGGGAGTGCCGTCACCCAGGCTGGCGCCACCACCAGCCTGCTGAGCAGTGAGTACGCGGCAGGCCAGCGTCTCCTGTGTGTCACGCGAGCCCAGTCCGATTGCGTGTTCGAACTGCCCTACACCAGCACGGCCGGCCAGATCGCGCCCGTCACTGCCCACGCTTTCGTGGATGGCATCGAGCGCATTGCTTCCAATGTGATGAAGCTGACCCTGGAGCTGGCGGAGGGCGATTGGCTCGACTTCCGTCCAGGCCAGTATCTGCAGGTGGAGATTCCGGGCTCGGAGACGGTGCGCAGCTACTCGCCTTCGAGTATCGCCGCCGATCTGCCGCGGCTCGAACTGCTTGTCCGCCTGCTGCCGGGCGGGGCCATGTCTTCCTGGCTGGAGGGCGGGGCCAAGCCCGACGACGTGGTCAAGATCAAGGGGCCCTATGGCGCCTTCTTCCTGCGGGAGGACCACCGCCGCGCCAAGCACATCTTCGTGGCGGGCGGCACGGGCCTGGCGCCGGTGCTGTCGATGGTGGACGGCATCCGCCAGTGGGGCGGGCGCAAGCCCCCGATGCTCCTCAGTTTCGGTTGTGCCGTGCCTGAAGCCCTTTTCTGCCTGGACGAGCTGGAGCTGCGGCGCCAGTGGCTGCCCACCCTCGAGACACGCATCTCGGTGGACCGGGGCGCGCAGGGGGATGTGCTGTCCGGCAGCCCCGTGGCAGCGCTGCGGGAGGGCGATGTGCCCAACGCCGACACCGTTGCCTACCTGTGTGGCCCCCAGCCCATGATCGACGCGGCAACCCGGCGCCTGATCGAACTGGGTGTCCCCGCCAACCGCATCTACAGCGAGCAGTTCGTCGCCAGCAACTGAACGGAGAACCCCCGATGACCACCCCCAGCACACCGGCCTTCAGCCCCGAACAGCAAGCCTGGTATGAGAAGGCCTGCCAGAGGATCGATCCGCAACGCCTGCAGAAGCTGCTGTTCTCCATCGTCGACATCCACAGCCCCACCGGCGCCGCCCGGGCTGCCAGCGAGTTCATGGCCCGGCATCTGGCGGAGGTGGGCCTGAAGGCGCGCTATCAGCCCATGACCGACACCAGCGGCAACGTGCTGGCCGAGCTGCGGGGCAGCGGCGGCGGTGCCAGCCTGATGCTCTATGCCCCCATCGACACCCACCTCGACCTCACCGAGGCCGAGAGCGAATGGACCGGTGCCCGGGGCGAGGCCGACATGCAGCCCCGGGCCCAGTCCCTCGGCGACTGGGTGTTCGGGCTGGGCGCTTCCAACCCCAAGGCCATGGTGGCCACCCTCACGGAGATCGCCACCGCGCTGATCGAGGCCGAGGTTCCCCTCGTCGGCGACCTGCTGGTGGGCATGGCCGATGGCGGCATGCCGGTGGACATCTCCGCCCGCAACCACGGGGGCATGTCCAACGGCGTGCTGCATCTCCTCAACCGGGGTGCTGCCGCCGACTATGCGGTGATCATGAAGCCCTGGAACTGGGTCTATCACGAAGAGCCCGGCATGGGCTGGTTCAAGCTGCGGGTGCACGGCACCCTGGGCTACGCCGGCGTTCCCCATGACCTGCCGGCCTTCCGCAGTTCGGTGGTGCCCGCCGCCACGGTGATCCAGGAGCTGCAGGCCTGGCTGCTGGACTACGCCGAGCGCAACACCTCCGGCGTGGTCAAGCCCCACGGCTGGATTGCCGGCGTGCGCTCGGGCGACCCGGAACGTCCGGCCTTTCCGTCGGCCATCACCGAGATCTTCTTCGACGTGCGCATCAATCCGCGCACCTCGCCGGCGGAGGTGAAATCCCAGTTCGCCGAGTTCGTGGCCGGCCTGAGCCGGCGTCATCCGGAGATGGTGCTTGACTGGGAGATGTACGGCTCGGTGCCCGGTGGCACCACCGAGGCCGACAACTGGATCGTGCGTTCGGCCAAGCGCGGCTGGGAGCACATCGAGCAACGCCCCCACGGCACGCCCGACCTGCTCGGCGGGCAGACCGACGGCACCGCCCTGCGCCGCTACGGCGTGCCCACGGTGCGCATCGGCTGGCCCTGGCCGGCGCCCAACCCGCCGCTGCCCGTCGCCGAAGGCCTCGGCGGCATGGGTGCCACCTACGTGCCCGACCTCATCCCCTGTGCCCACAAGATCATGTACGTGGTCATCGACACCCTCACGCGCACGCGTCGGGAACTTGGCCTGTAACGCAGCGAACGGCCGGCCCCTGGCCGGCCCCCCGGAGATTCCGACATGTCCACCTCGATCCACGGCACGCTGCCCATCCCTGAGAGCACCAGCCACTTCGTCACCGTGGACGGGGTGCGCCTGCACTACCGGGTGGTCGACGGGCCGGACGACGCCCTTCCCGCAATCTTCACCCACGGCGGAGGGCCGGGCAGTGCCGGCTGGAACAATTTCCGCCTGAGCGCGGCGGCCGTCTCGGCCACCCGGCGCTGCTACTTCCTCGACTTTCCCCAGTTCGGTGACTCGGACATGGTGCCCATCGCGGGCCCGGTCTTTTCCTGGCAGGCGGACAAGCTGCGCGGCTTCATGGATGCGCTGGGGATCGCGCGGGCCCACCTCGTCAACCAGTCCTTCGGCGGCTGCGTGGCCATTCGCCTCGCCGCCGACCACCCCGACCGGGTCGCCAGCCTGACGCTGATCGGCTCCCAACCGGTGGAGCGGGGCGTGCTGTCGCCGCTGCCCCTGTTCAGCAAGCACGCCCGCAGCATCATGCATGACTACTTCGTGGCGGGCGGTGGCCCCAGCCTCGACAAGATGCGCGCCCTCATCGCCCGCCTGGAGTTCCTCGACGACGACAAGGTGAGCGAGGAGGGCGTGCGCCTGCGCTACGAGGCCAGCATCAATCCGGGCTTCCAGACCCTGCTGAAGACGCCCGGCGCCTTCGGCGAATGGGAGAACCTCGCCCCGGTATTCGCCAGGGTCCGGGCGCCCACCCTGATCTTCTGGGGCCTCCACGACTGGTTCGGCGGCATCGACGTGCCCATGCTGATGCTCAACCAGTTTGCCGACGCCCGCCTGCACGTCATCGGTCGGGCCGCCCATCACCTGCAGAGCGAATGCCCCGATGAATTCAATGCCCATCTGCTGGCCTTCCTGGAGGGCCGGTGATGGCACGCCGCAAACTGCATTACCAGGAGATCTCCCGCCTTGCTCCCCTGCTGCGGGCCGGCAAGCTGTCGCCGGTGGAGCTGACCGAGGCCCTCCTCGAACGGGTCGAAAAGCTCGACCCCCGCCTGCATGCCTATGCCCGGGTCACCGCGGACGAGGCCCGCGCCGCGGCCCGTGCCGCCGAGGCCAGCATCCGGCGGGGGGACTATCTCGGCCCCCTGCATGGCATCCCCCTGGCGGTGAAGGATCTGTTCTGGACCAAGGGCGTGGTGACGGCGGCCGGCACCACCGTGCATGGGGGCTTCGTGCCGGCCGAGGATTCCACGGTGGTGCGCCGCCTGCGGGACGCCGGCGCCATCATCCTCGGCAAGCTGCAGATGACCGAGGGCGCCTTTGCCACCCATCACCCCTCCATCGCCCCGCCGGTCAACCCGTGGGGCGCCGATCACTGGACCGGGGCCTCCTCCAGCGGCTCCGGCGTGGCCACGGCGGCGGGCCTGTGCTGCGCCTCCCTGGGCACCGATACGGGGGGCTCGATCCGCTTCCCGTGTGCCGCCAACGGGCTGACCGGGCTCAAACCCACCTGGGGCCGGGTCAGCCGTCACGGCACCTTCGAGCTGGCGGCCTTCCTCGATCACGTGGGGCCCATTGCCCGCAGTGCCGCCGACGCCCGCATCCTGTTCAACGCCATCGAGGGGCACGACCCCCTCGACCCCACCTCTGACAGCCCGCAGCCCCGGGGCCGTGCCCGCGCCGTGGCCCTCCGGGGGCTGACCGTCGGCATCGACCCGTACTGGAACTCCAACGGCACCGATGATGCCACCCAGCGGGTGCTGGAGAACGTGCTGGCAACCCTGCGCAATCTGGGGGCCGAGGTCCGGGAGCTGCACTTTCCCGACGCCTGGCACATCGCCGGCCAGTGGGAGGCCCAGTGCGGCGTCCAGACCGCCGTCGCCCATGAGGGCACCTATCCGGCCCGCGCGGCCGAGTACGGTCCGGCCCTGAGCCGGCTGATCGACGTGGGGCGCAGCCTGGATGGCACGGCCTACCAGCGTCTGCTGCTGTCGGCCGCGGCCTTCACCGGCCGGGTCAATACGCTGCTGCAGAGCATCGACCTGCTCCTGGTCCCGGTTCAGCCCATCGCCGCGCCCACCCACGACCAGCTCGGCGCCCTCGCCGCCGATCCCGAGGCCAACCAGCGCCTCATCCAGTTCACCGCGCCCTTCAACATCTCCGGTCATCCCGCCCTGAGCCTGCCCGGCGGCCATACCGCCGAGGGGCTGCCCATCGGCTTCCAGCTCGTTGCCCGCAAGGGGGGCGAGCAGACCCTGCTGGGGGCCGGCGTGGCCCTGCAGCGGGTGACCGACTGGCACCGCGCCCACCCGGCGTGCTGACCCCCGACCTCTCCGCGAACCCAATACCCATAAAAGGATGAATCCCATGCCTACCCCCACCCATGTTGACATCGACCACCTGACCATCGCCGATGCCCTGCGCCACCTGGCTGACGGCAGCCTGAGCAGCGAAGCCCTGGTATCGGCCTATCTCGAACGGGCCCGCGCCCATGCGGCCCTCAACATCTTCATCACCCTGGACGGGGAGGGCGCCCTGGCGGCGGCCCGCGCCGTGGACGCCGCCCGGCGTGCCGGCCAGCCCCTGGGGCCGCTGGCTGGCATCCCGGTGGTGGTGAAGGACAACATCCACGTGGCCGGCCTGCCGGCCACCTCCGGCACGCGGGCTTTGGCCAACTTCGTGCCGGCCGAGGATGCCCCGGTGGTGCGCGCCCTGCGCGAGGCGGGGGCCATCGTCCTCGGCAAGACCAACATGCACGAGCTGGCCTTCGGCGGCACCGGCTACAACGCCGCCTTTCACGTGCCCGACGTGGTGGGGGTGCGCAACCCCTACGACCCGGCGCGCATCGCCGGTGGTTCGTCATCGGGCAGCGCCGCGGCCCTGGGCGCGCGGATGGCGCCGGCGGCTCTGGGCACCGACACCGGCGGCTCCATGCGCATCCCGCCGGCCCTCAATGGCTGCAGCTCCCTGCGCCCCAGCGCCCGGCGCTATCCGTCGGCGGGCCTCGCCCCCATCGCCAGTAGCCGCGACACGGCCGGCCCCATGGCCCTGTGCATGGCCGACGTGGCCCTGCTGGACGGCCTGATCACCGGCGAACAGGCCCTGCCGCCGGTGCAGCTAAATACCCTGCGCCTGGGTGTGGTGCCGGATTTCTGGGCCAACATGGATGGCGAGGTGGCCGCCATCATGGCCATCGTCCGGCTCGCGCTGGAAGGCGTCGGCGTCACTTTTGTCGACGTGGACGACACGGAGATCATGGCCCTCAACAATGCGGTGGGCTTTCCGGTGGTGTTCCACGAGGCCTATCCCGACATGGTGGATTACCTGGCCACCCAGGGCCCCGGCATCTCCATCGAGGAGGTCCGCGCCGGCATCGCCAGCCCGGACGTGGCCGGCATCTACGACACCTTCGTGCTGCCCCGCAAGGCGCTGGATGCCGCGGGCAATATCGTCGATTCGGCGCCCCTCTACGACTACGCCCAGAACGTCGGGCGGCCGGCCCTGCGCGAGCACTACAAGGCCCTCTTCGCCCGTCACCGGCTGGACGCCTTTGTCTTCCCCACCACCCCCATCGTGGCGCCCCTGGCCCGGCCCGATGTGAGCGAGCCGGAGCACTTCTCCCTGCTCATCCAGAACACCGAGCCCTCCGCCAGCGCCGGCCTGCCCGGCATCCAGCTGCCCGTGGGCATCGGGGCTACCACCGGCCTGCCGGTGGGCCTGGAGCTGGATGGCCACGCCGGTGATGACCGCCGCCTGCTGGCCATCGGCATTGCCCTGGAAAACCTGCTCGGGCGGATTGCCCCCGCCCGTCTGTAACCCCCGACAGGAGTCCGACCCTTGAGTACCTATCCCGATCTGCACAACAAGGTTTACATCGTCACCGGTGGCGGCAGCGGCATGGGTCGCGCCACCTGCAAGGCCCTGGCTGCGGAAGGTGCCCGCGTCGTGCTGGGCAACCGCAACCCGGTGGAGGGCGAAGCCACCGCCGCCGAGATCCGCGCCGCCGGTGGTCAGGCCGTCTTCAGGCAGACCGATGTCTCCCGGGCCGCCGACTGCGCCGCCCTGGTGGCCTGCGCCCTCGAGCACTTCGGCCGCCTCGACGGCGCCTTCAACAACGCCGGCCTGCAGCGCGAGTTCTGCGACATCCACGAAACGCCCGATGCGGACATCTCGGACGTCATCGACATCAACCTCAAGGGCATGCTGTACATGATGAAGTACGAGGCCGAGGCCATGCTCGCCAGCGGCGGGGGCAGCATCGTCAACAACAGCTCCATCTTCGGGCTCAAGGCCATGCCACGCCTGGCCTACTACGTGGCCGCCAAGCACGGCATCATCGGCGCCACCCGGGCCGCCGCCCTGGACTACGCCCGCAAGGGCATCCGGGTGAACGCGGTGTGCCCCGGCCCCATCAAGACCGCCAGCTACGACCGGGTCACCGGCGGTGACGACCACATGTACGACGACGGCGTACCCATGCACCGCATCGGCCAGCCCCGGGAGGTGAGCAACGCCGTCCTGTGGCTGCTCTCCGAGCAATCCTCCTATGTCACCGGCGGCTTCATCCCGGTGGATGGCGGCATGTCGGCCGCTTGATCCCTATCCCTCTCCACACACCAAACTGAAGGAGCCATACCATGGGCAAGCGGGTCAAGATGATCTTCCCTGTTCCAATGAGCGAGGCCACCCGGCCGATGGTCGAATCCCAGCTCCCGCCGGAATTCCGGCGCCCCGACATCGACGTGAGCTTTGTCGGCGCCGGCAACACCATCACCCTGGCCGACAGCTACTACGACATGGCCATCATGGAACTGGCCGTGATCCAGGCCGGCATCCGGGCGGAAGAGGAGGGCTTCGACGCGGTGTGCATCAACACCGTCAGCGATTCGGGCCTCGCCGCGCTGCGAGCCCGGCTCAGCATCCCGGTGCTGTCACCGGGCCAGAGCGCCTTCCACGTGGCGGCCATGCTGGGCCACAAGTTCAGTATCCTCACCATGTGGGAGCGCTGGTTCCCCCTGTACCGCAAGACCCTCAAGGAGTACGGCCTGGAGTCCCGCGTCGCCTCCATCCGCGCCATCGATGTGCGTCCCGACACCCAGGAGCTCCTCACCGGCAAGGAAGACATCGTCTTCGCCAAACTCGAAGAGGCCGCCCTCAAGGCCATCCATGAGGACGGTGCCGACGTCATCGTGCTCGGCTCCACCACCATGCACCAATCCCACGCCTACCTGGCCTCCCGCCTGCCCGTCCCCGTCCTCAACCCGGGGGTGGTGGCCTACAAGATGTGCGAGCTCTTCCTCGATCTCGGCATCACCCACAGCAAGAAGGCCTTCCCGTCGCCGGAAGCGACAAAAGACCAGGCGTTTCTGGGCTGAACCCTGAAACAAGCGGCCCTCTGACGAGGGTTTTTTGTGGGGTCGAAATTTATTCGACCTCGGACTGGTGAGCGCTTGCGGGACGGATTTCCGTTCTCGTGCCTCACATTGGCCGGGTCTCGCCCCGGCGGGCGACCTCCTTCTTTGCGTCGCCAAAGAAGGAGGCAAGAAAGGCGACCCGGCCACCCCGGTCATTCGCTGCGCGAATGACTCCCCTGCGCTGCTCCCAGCAGGCGGCCGGCGCGGAACTCGCCCTTCGGGCTCAAACAGCCGCGCCGGACTTCCCCGCCTGCTGCTGCGCTGCTCGGCGGGTCGGAACGGGCTTTCCGGATGCACCGAGCCCCTGCGGAACTTGAGTCGGGCACTGGCCGTTGATCACCTGCATTTCCTTTCCCCACTGGTGCGCCGACTGGAGGGTTCGGCAGGCGGAAAAAGGGCTGCGCATGTTTGAGCCCGCAGGGCGAGTTTGCGCAGACCCCGCCTGACGGGCCCGGAAAGAGGGA
>WBZV01000550.1_pt1 | contig 21521 bp, 19 predicted proteins | sample 5204221 | NCBI WGS metagenome assembly WBZV01 (sample SAMN12344360, study PRJNA552823) | activated sludge metagenome | biome: Activated sludge suspended growth; feature: Nitrification reactor; material: Wastewater; isolation source: activated sludge from nitrification reactor of wastewater...
GCAGGCGTCGGGGGCTCCTTCGGGGCGCTCGAACTCCGTCACGTTGCCCGCCCCGGTCTCGCTGACCGCCGTCTGGACCATCGGGGGGGCGCTGGACGCGATGACGCCAGGGCCGCCGGCCGGCGGGGGCTGGGTGCCTACGGGCTCCACCACCACGATGTCGCCGGCCTTGGTCGGGTCGATGCCGGCCGTCAGCATGGCCTGAACCACTGCTGCGGTGCCCGTCGCTGCGACGTCCGGACCCGTGCCCGGCGCCGCGATGCTCCCGGTCGCCGTCTGCCCCGCGCCGCCGCGACGCATCGCCATCCACACCCCCATGCCCACCAGGGCCAGGAGCACGAAGGCACCCAGAGCCGCGACCAGACGCTGGTCGACGGAAACCACCATCTCCTGCTGCTCGCCGCTGGAGCGGCGTTCATCGATCGATTGACGGGCCATGTTCAACTCCTCGGTTCAGGTCGGTAGAGGTCGGACAGAGCCGCAAGGTCGCTGCGCCGAGCGCCACCGGCCTCGAAATCCGTGCTGCGCTGCAGGCAGCCACAGCCTGCGGGCAGATCACTCGGCGGCAACGTCCGCGGTGACGGTGAACTCGGCCAGGGGCACGAGAGGGTCGTTGGACTTGATCCGCACCTGCTTCTGGACAAAGCGGCCGGTCTCGCCGTTGACCCGCGGGTCGTAGCTGACGCGGAGGGTGGTGCTGGCTCCGGGAGCCAGTTCCTTTTCGCCCACGGTGGAGGTGGTGCAGCCACAGGACGCGCTGACATCCTCGATCACCAGGGTGCCCTTGCCCACGTTGGTCAGGCTGAACTCGTGCTCGGTCTTGCTGTCGCTGGGGATGTCGCCCATGTGGAAGACCCAGTTGCTGTCCGCGGCCTCAGGGATCCAGAGGCGCGCCTCGCCGTCACCGACGGGCTGATCGTCGACGCCGATCGGCGGCTGGCCCTTGCCCACCGGCGCGCCGGTGGCCACGGGATTGACGCTGTCCAAGGCCGTCGTCGCCTGGGCGACCGCACCCCCGGCGGCTCCCTGGGCCGGGGCGGGCGGTGCAGCTACCTGCTGCTGGTCGTCGCCACCCATGACGGCGTTCCCGATGAAGTATCCCAGACCGATGGCCATGGCCACGGCCGCCAAGGCGATGAGACCCAGGGTCATCCCTGAGAGACCGCCGCTCTGGCTGCTGCTCGGCTTGCTGCGAACTCGGCTCATGATGCGCTGTTCTCCTTGTCGGTAGTCGGTGGTGGGGCGTTCAGGGTACCCAGGCGAACCAACGCACCGGGCCGTCCACCTGCTGCGGCTTGCCGCCGCCGGCGGGGCTGATCCAGAGTTGCTGGGTGCGCGACTGGTACCAGAGGCCGATGAAGGCGGTGGCCTTGCCGTCAGGGCTCTCGCCCAGCTCGGCCAGGTAGAAGACCTGGGTCAGGTCGGTGAGCTGCTTGGGGTTCTTGGCCGGTGCTTCGACCGCGACGGCGTAGTAGTTCTCGATGTCCGGCCCGGCCGACTGCAGGCGCCCGATCCCGGCCCGGTCCGCAGCACCGTAGTCCGAACCCACCCGGGAAAAGGCCAAGGTCTTGCCGCCGTCGAGCCAGACCCGCTTGGCGCGCGGTCCCGGCACCGGTGGCTCCGCCTGCACCAGCGGCCAGCGGGGGCTGAGGGCCTTGTCGTTGCCGCCGTCGCCGTCCATCAGGTGAAGGATCCAGCCCTTGCTGTCCGTCTGGTGGCCCTCCACGTAGGTCAGGCGCTTCCCATCGGGGGCCCACTCGGGATAGAAGGCCTGGCCCTTGACCAGGCTGCGGCGCTTGCCGTCCAGGTCCAGCCGGAAGATCTCGCCCGTGTCCTTGTCGGGTGTGTAGACGAAGGCCTTGGCTTCGGGCGACCAATCGACTGCATGCACCGGCTCTCTCGTGAGGGCCTGAATGCCGCCGGACCGCGTGTCGTAGAGCCAGATCCCGATCGACCCGGCGTTGGTGCGGGGGATCAGGGCCAGACGCTGCGCGTCGACCCAGACCAGGTCCTGGGGGAAGAAGAGCTTGTCGGTGGGGGTCAGGCCGGCCGCCTGGCGAATCGCGGCGAAGTCCACCGCCTTGGCGCCGGTGCCGTCGGCATTCGCCCACTGGACGCCGTACAGGATGACCGAGACCTCGCTGTTGTACCAGGCGAGCTTGGTCCCATCCGGCGCCCAGACCGCGTTCAACTGGTGCGCCGGGTCGCTGGTGAGCCGCCTGGCCGGTCCCTTGAGGTCACTGACGTACAGGTCCAGCTGACCGTCGTTGGCTCCGAGATAGGCGACCCGATCGCTGTCAGGCGCCCAGGAGACCGCGTACTCGCGAGTCTTGTTGCCGTAGATCGCCAACTCGATGTCCGAACGTTGGTCGGTGTTGAGGATGGAGTCCACCCTGGCATAGGGACCGGCCTGTCCTGCCGCCAGGTCGCCTGACAACTTGACCTTGCCGTCCAGCGACACCGTCAGCGGACGGCTGCCGGCATTGAACACCCGCACCAGAGACCCATTGCCGGGCGACTCGCCGGCTTCGTAGACCACCGGGATGACCTTGAGCGGCGAGCCGTCCACGATGAAGAAGGTCTTGAGGTCCTTGCTCTGCAACTCGATCTCGCCCAGGTCCACCAAGGTCTTGCCCGAGGCATCCGTCACCGCGGCCTTCACCTTGCCGGCGGGCAGGCGCAGCTCCCCGCTCGAACGACCGAAGCGCATCGGTCCGCCAAAGACATTGCCTCCCACCTGGGCCTCGAGCTGCTGGTCCTTCAGGCTGCCTGCGGCGTGGACGAAACGGATGCGGGCATTGCCTCGCCGCTCGTCATCCAGGATGTCCGCGAGAACGACGAAGGGCCGCTCGCCGCCGGCGCCGCCGACCAAGGTGTAGTTGGTGCCTGGCTTGAAGCGCATATCCTGCTCAGGCCCACCACCTGCCGACACCTTGTGCTGGTCGACCGGGAGCGCCGGAGGGCCGATGACCCGCGTCCCCTTGCCATCGATGCCGGTCACGAAGGGCTCCGCGTCTGAGCCGGCGAAGCTCATGAGGAGCCGGCCGTTCGGCGAGGTCCAGGCGCGCCCAGGGTCCTGGGGGGGGGCCCACAGGGTGCCGACTTCCTTGTCCAGCTTGAGCTTCTCGGGTTTGCCGCCCGCCGCGAAGCGCCAGAACGCTCCTCCACGCACGTAGACCAGGGCGGCGTCCAACCTGGCCGGAGCTGCGGGGGTGAACGTGGCCAGCTTCGGCATCGACATCACCAGGTCGTCCACCTCGGCGATGCCCAGGGTGGCCTCGGCCGTCGCCCGCTGGGCGATGGCCGTCCCTTCCGGGTCCTGCGGCATCTCGCCCTCGTTTGCGAACTGGTCCTCGAGGGGCTTGGGCAGGTCCTCCAGGCCCGGGGGAAGCGTGGGCTGGCCCGCGGGGACGGGGGTGGAGAACTGGCCGGCCCCTGCCGTGGGAACGTCCGAAGAGGCACTGTCCAGGCTGGGGACGGCGGAAGCCGCGTCCTGCACGGCGAGCGCCGCGGCTGTCGGCGTGGCCTCCGATCCGGCATCGGCCGCCGCAGTCAGGCTGCGGCGGACTTCGTCGGCAGCTGAGGGGGACGACCCTTCAGCTCCGCAGGCCTGGACCAGGAGCGCGCTGCACAGGGTCAAAAGGGCGAGGCCGGGGTACCGCGGATGCGGGCTGGGCTTCATGGATCGTTCAACCTGTTGTCGTGAGGGGCGGCCAGCTGCGGCCGGCACCAAGGGACTGCTGAGGGGCGATTCCGGCGCCTGCCGGGCTCTGGCGATCAAACCCGGCATGATAGCACAGGCATGGGGGTGTTTGCCGCGCTGTAGAACGGATGGCCGCGGGCGGCGATACGTGCCGGGGATGAGGGTTGAATGAGTCCGGCCCTGCGACCGTCCGCCAGGCGCAGGGGTCGCGGCTGACCGGCGGTGGGTTGGCAGCAGGGCCGCAAGGCGTTAGAATCCTGTTATGAACTCGCCGGTGAGACCGAATCGCCCGCCGCTCCGCGGCCGATCTAAGGGGCATCATCGATGAGCCCGGCGCGCGACGGGCGTCGCAGGACCCTGACGGCGATCACGGTGCTCGGCCTGACCATCGTGGCGATCGGGTCGGGGCGTCTGGCCCTGCAGCGGGCGCCCCAGAGCCCGGCGCCGGCGTCCGCGGATCGGCAGGCGCCGCCGTTGCAGGACGCCCTTCCGTCCGCCGCCGAGCAGGGGCCCGGCGCCGGGATCGTCATCGGGCGCATCGTCGATCGCGACACGGGCCTGGCCGTGCGCGATGCCGGCGTCACGGTGCTCGAGTTGGGCCGGCGTTCGATCAGCCTGCCGGACGGCCGCTTCCGCTTCGACGGTCTGGCGCCGGGGCGCTACACCCTGATCTTCGGCCCGGCCGAGGACTACGTGCCTCGAACCGTCGACCTCAAGGTCTTGCCGGCAGGAACGGACCTGGGCATCGTCGGACTGGTGCCCGCCCTGCCGCCCATTCCCGTTGCGGCGGCCGAGGGTGGCTCGCTCAGCGCTTGCGGCGACAGCCGCCTGCGCCTGGAACCCGCCTCGCTTCCTGAGGACCTGGCCCTGGGCTTCACCTGCCTGGAGCGCCTGGACGACCTCCCCGCCCCGCCGCCGGCGGGGCGCCTGCCCCTCGCGGCCGTCCACCTGAGCCCGGAGAGCCTGGGCCTGATCGTCCCCGGCAGGCTGCGCCTTGCCTTGCCGGCCCAGCCCCGCTACGGCGTGGGGGTGAGCCTGGACCTGCTGCGCCTGGACCTGGATCGAGGCCTGTGGCGACCTGCCGGGGCGCTGGTTGTGTCCGACGACGGGCGCAGCGCGGAAGGCGACCTGCTGGCCTTGGGGGATTACCTGGTCGCGGCGCCACCCTTCGGGGCCTTCGCCGCCGCGGCTGGGACGGGAGAGGGCGGCCTTCTGCGGCTCAGCACCTCGGTGACCGTGGACGGGACGCCGGCCGAACGGGTGGATCCGGGCACGGCCGTGGTGTACCTCGACATGGCCTTCGGCGGCCTGGACGCCGGCCCGGTACAGGTTCGGACGGTGGACGCGGCCGGGAACCTGCTGTTCGAAGGTTCCCTGGTCTACGGGGGCAGCGGATCTGCCCGCCTGGCGATGAGCCTCGACGAGGGACCTTGGGGGACGGGTGAGTACCTTAGCACCGTCTATTTCGGGCCGGGTCCGCAGATCCAGAGCATCCCCTGGCGGGTGGCCGAGGCTCCGGCCACCGCGCCTCCAGCCGCCTGGATCGACGCGGGCATCCCGGGCCAGGCTGCTGCAGCGACCGGGTCCGCCGCCCTTCCGCCTGCGCCCTCCTTCGGGGGGAGCTGCGTTGCCCCGGCCGCGTGGTGGGCCTACCTGGTCCAGCCCGGGGACAGCCTGGGGGCCCTGGCCGCCCGAACCGGGAGCACGGTGGCCGCCCTGCAGGCCGCCAACTGCCTGAAGGGCGACGCCATCCTCGCCGGGCAGACGCTCTTCGTCCCCACCATCGTCTACAAGCAGAAGCCACCGCTGCCGGGATCCTGGCAGGGCGTGGCGCCGGCCACCGCGCCGCCGCCCGATGGTCCGACCCAGGGCGGACCGTCGGCCGGCCCGAGCCGGGCTCCGGTCCTTCCGCCCTATGTGAAGGCCACCCGACCGCCGGATCCGACCCTGGCCCCGCGGCCGACCGACCCGCCGGCCTGGCCGCGTTCGGCGCCTCCGCCCCTTCCCGAGCCCCAGCGTTTCGACGCGCCGCCGGCGCCCTCCCCGGTTCCCCCGCTCCAAGGTCAGGGTGCGGGGTCGTGGAAGGAGCCGCGCGGTCCGGACCCCACGCTGGCGCCACGTCCCGCGCTCCCCTGACGGCCGCGCTCAGCGCAGGCGGCCCACCCGGGGCATCCGTTCGAGGGTCTCGCGGCCGTGGGGCGCATCGGCCAGTTCGGCGCTCAGGTCCTGTCCCGCCCAGTGCAGGCCGCGGTGCAGGGCGCCGCGCCACTCAGGGCTGGCGCTGACATCGTAGACCCAGCCCTCGCAGGCAACCCAGGCCACCCCGCGGCTGCCGTCCTTGCGCTTCAGCTCGGAGCGATCGATCCAGCGATCCGCGGGCTGCTCTCCATCTGGCAGCTTCACCCGGGCAGGACGCCTTCCATGCGGTCGGGGGGCCGGGCGCCGGGCCCCTCGTAGCGGCCCAAGGCGACGACCGCGTTCTGGCCCCCGAGGCCGAAGGAATTCGACAAGGCGCAGCGGATGGACTGGCGCCGGGCGACCAGGGGGACGTAGTCCAGGTCGCATTCCGGATCCGGCTGGTCGAGGTTGATGGTCGGGGGCAGGATCCCGTCGCGGAGGGCGAGGAGGGTGGTCAGGCCTTCCACCGCCCCCGCCGCGCCGAAGAGGTGGCCGATCATGCTCTTGGTGGCGCTCACCGGGACCTGGTAGGCGCGATCGCCGAGGACCTGCTTGATGGCCTTGGTCTCCGTGATGTCGCCCAAGGGCGTGCTGGTGGCATGGGCATTGATGTAGTCCACGTCCTCCGGCGTCAGCGCGGCGCTGCGGAGAGCCGCGCGGATGGCCCGGACCGCCCCCGCCGCAGTGGGGTCCGGCGCGATGCGGTGGTAGGCGTCGTTGGAAGCGCCGTAGCCGAGCACCTCGCCGTGGATGGCGGCTCCCCTTGCCAGGGCCCGATCCAGGCGCTCCAGGACGAAGATCGCCGCACCCTCGCCGCCGATGAAGCCGTCGCGTTCGATGTCGAAAGGGCGGCTGGCCCGCGCCGGTTCTTCGTTGCGCCGCGAGAAGGCGCGGTTGACGGAAAAGGCGGCCACCGACAACTCGCAGAGACCAGCTTCGGTCCCGCCGGCCAGCATGAGGTCGGCATCCCCGCGGCGGATGACGTTGGCCGCCTCTCCCAGGGCCTGGGTGCCGGCGGCGCAGGCCGTGACCACCGTGTTGTTGTAGCCCAGGGCGCGGAAGGTCTCGGCCAGGTGGTAGGAGGCCATGTTGCACGGTGAGGTCACGATGTAGGAAGGAGAGACCCGCATCGCGCCCTTGGCCCGCATGAGATCCACCGCGTCCACCGTCACGTCCAGGCCGCCGACCGCTGTCCCTACGAGCACCCCGGCGTCGATGGCGCTGAGGTCGGAGGGCAGGCCGGCGTCCACCAGGGCCTGCATCGCGGCGTCCAGAGCGAAGACCACGAAGCGGCCCATGTGGCGCAGCTCGCGTCGATCGATGAAATCGGGCGGCTGGTAGTCCGTCAGGTGGCTGGAGATCCAGGTTGGAAAGCCCCGCGAGACGTAGTCCTCGTTGACCCTGACGCCACTCTGGCCGCCGACGATGGCGGGCCAGAAGCGATCGATGCCGACACCGAGCGACGACACCACGCCGACGCCGCTCACCACCACCCGTTCGGCGGCCGGGCGTGCTGGCCGGGCTGCGCGCTGGGAGCTGACCTCAGCAGTCATAGATGGATCCCTCCTGGGCGAGCGCGACGGAAACGTTGCCGGCCGCCCGGGCCTCGGCGAGCGCTCGGTCCGCCGTCTCGATGAAGTAGTGGGTGAGGAGGAGGCGTCGGGCGCCGGCTTCCTGGGCGATCCGGGCGGCCTCCGCGCCACTGAGGTGGCCGCGGAACTCGCCCTCGGCATGCGTCTCTTCCTCCAGCAAGGTGGCCTCGAGCATGAGGAGCGAGGCGCCGGCCGCGAACTGGACCAGCCCTGGCTGGGGGCCGCCGTCGGCGCCGTAGACCCAGGACCGGCCGTCGTCTGCCGTCACCCGGAGGGCAAGGCAAGGGATGTAATGCTGCGTCCAGTGAAAGGTCAGCGAGATCGGACCCAGCCGCCTTGCGAGCTCAGGACCTACGGCCTCCAGGGCGAGGTAGCCGGACCAGTAGTCCTCGTCGGGGCCGCCGAACACCCGGCCCAGGTCCTCGATCACCTTGAGGGTGGCCGGCGCAGCCAGCACGGTCAGCGGCCCGGAGCGGTGCTCGCTGCGGACGTAGGCCAGCGACTGACGGACGTTGACCAGATCGAGGCAATGGTCCGGATGGGCATGGCTGATGTAGATGGCGTCCAACTCGCGCAGGCTGGTGCTGCACAGGAGCTGCGCCAGGACCCCGCTCCCGCAATCGACCAGCAGCCTGGCGCCAGCGTGCTCCACGAGATAGCCGGTACAGGCGCGACCGGGATTGGGGCGCACGGGACTGGCGCCCAGAACCTTCACGTGCACGGCATCAGCCCCGTCAGGGCGAAGCTGCCGCGGCGTTGGCAGCGCCCCAGAGCGTCGGGGGCCACACGCTGAGCCAAGCCTCGCCGACGATCGCCTCCTGTGAGAGGGCGGCGCCGGTTCCCTCCCAGCGACGCGAGTCGTTGCTGACCCGCCGGTGGTCGCCGAGCACGAACACCGAGCCGGCCGGGACCGTCAGGGGCCCGAAGTCCTCGTCGTCAAAACGCGGGCCCCAGGGTTCGGCCAGCAGGCGCCCGTCGATGTAGACCCGGCCCTGGCGGATGGCCACCTCCTCGCCCGGGAGGCCGACCACCCGCTTGATGAAGTCCTGCCCGGGGAGGTCCGGGGCGTGGAAGACCACCACGTCACCCCGCTCGGGCAGGGACCAGCGGTAGGCCAACTTGTTGACAAGGAGCCACTGGCGATCGACGAAGTTGGGCTCCATGCTGTTGCCCTCCACGACTGTGTTCTGCAGGCTGACCTGCAGCGCCAGGTACAGGACCGCCGCCAGGGCGACCGCCTCCAGCAGGTCGCGCACCAGACGGCCCAGCCGCTGGCCCAGACCGCGTCGCGGGGTAGGATCAGGGAGCATGGCGGCCGATTATAGGGAGGGCCGAGCCGGGGCGCCAGCATCCATGCGCGGCTCCCCATCGCCCTGGGCCGGTCCTCTTGCGGGAACCGGTGCCAGCAAGGCCCCGCAATAGGGGCAGTGGGAGTAGTCGGCTTCCAGCACCGTGTTGGCGCACCTGTCGCAGACGCGCAGGGGTTTCCCGTCGTCCGGGGGCTCAGGGGCAAAGCCATAGCGGATGCGGGCCAGCTTGAGCAGGCCCCGCATCAGCAGGTAGATCGGTGTCAGCACGATGGCCAACATGACGGCAAAGCCGGCCAGAGCGCGCGCCTCTTCCCAGGTCATCGACCCAAGCATAGCATCCCGGGCGAACCCTGCCGGAGCGACCGATGGGTTCGCCGCGAAGTGGCGGCGGCAACGCCGCGCTGGGCGGGCCCCGGAGGGCAGGGCGCTCGGCGCCGCCCCCGCCTATAATGGACCGATGAAGCCTTGGCAGCGCTTCGAGGGGTGGATGAACGAGCTGATGGAAGGCCGCATCGTCAGTTGGCTCGGAGCGCGCCTGCAGCCGGCGGACCTGGCGCGTCGTCTGGCCGAGCACATGGAGGACGAGCGCCGGGTCTCTGGCGGTGGCGCCATCGCGCCCAACAGCTTCAGGGTCTTCCTGAGCCCGGGAACGCTGGCGAAGTTCGCCAGCTTCGAGCAGGGGCTGGAAGAGGAGTTGGCGGCCTTCCTCATCGCTCGCGCCGAGGCCTCGGGTCTGAGCTTCCTGGGCCGCGTGCGTGTCACCTTGTTGGCTGACCCCGACCTGCGCGGTGACCGTTTGCGCCTCAGCTCGGACCTGGTCGACCGAAGGGGCGTCGTGGTCAGCGACCGGTCGGCGACCATCGACCTGGCGCCTGTGCTCGACCAACCTCCCGCGATGGTCCTCGTCGTGGGTTCGCGGCGCCTGGAGCTGCTCGCCCGTCCGACGCATCGGCTGGGCCGAGCCCTGGACAACGACGTCGTCCTGGACGATCCCTCGGTGTCGCGGCGCCATGCCCTGCTCAGCCGGCGGGCGGGCAGCTGGCTGATCGAGGACCAGGGGAGCAGCCACGGCAGCTTCGTCAACGGGAAGCGGGTGCAGGCCGCGCTCCTGCGGCCGGGCGACCAGTTGCAGTTGGGCGGCGTGCTCCTGCGGCTGCAGCTGGCCGACGAGCCCGACTGAAGCCCGGCCCGTCGAGCCATGGAGCCCCTGGAGGCCCAGCTCCTCCTGCTGCGGATCGCCTTCCTGGTGGCCAGCTACGGCTTCGTCCTGGCCATCGGCTGGGTGGTCTGGCGCGAGCTGGGGCAGAGCGCGCTCCCGACGCGCAGCCTGTCAGCCTCGGGACCGCGCCTGATCGTGCTGGTTGGAGCCGGCAGCGACCGCCCCCCGGGCCAGGCCTTTCTGCTCAGCCCGGTCACCGCCCTGGGCCGCGATCTGGACAACCAGGTGGTCCTGCAGGACCCCACGGTGTCCGGTCGCCATGCGGTCATCCACCACCGTGACGGCGCATGGTGGGTGGAGGATCTGGGCAGCACCAATGGGACCCTGATCAACGGGCGTGCGGCGCGCCCCCTGCAGCCGGAACTGCTGCGCTCGGGCGATCGGCTTCAGCTGGGCTCGGTCCAGCTGCGGCTGGCCATCCCGGAGCTTTGACCCCATGGCGGGCCGCCACGGCACCGGGCGCTCAGCCGCCCTGCTCATCCCCTTGGCCTGGCTGGCGGTGCTCCCTGCGGGTCTGATGCTCGTCCGCTTGGGTCTGCCCGCCGCCAACTGGGCTTTGTTCGGCTGGGCCCTGATCGGTCCGGCGTTCGGGCTGGTGCAGGTGCTGGTGCGCAGGAAGGCCCCGGGGGCCGACCCGCTCCTGCTCGCGTTGGTCTGCTTCCTGATGGCCTTGGGGGTGATCGTGCAGGCCAGGCTGGCACCGGCCCTCATCGCCAAGCATGTCTGGTGGAGCCTGGTCGGGGTGGCGGCGATCGCTGCCGGGCTGGTCTTCCCCCGCCGCCTGGTGACCCTGGCGCGCTACCGCTACAGCTGGGCCCTCCTGGCCATGGGCCTGGTCCTGCTGGCCACCGTGGCCGGCAGGGAGGCCGTGCCCGGAGGGCCGCGCCTGTGGTTGCGGATCGGCGGCCTTTCCTTCCAGCCGGCCGAGATCCTCAAGCTGGTGCTGGTGGTCTTTCTTGCCGGCTACCTCGAAGGCAAGCAGGACTTCCTTGCCCAAGGCTCCTGGCGCCTGGGGCCCTTCCGGCTCCTCCCCTGGCCCTACCTGGCGCCCCTGGCGCTCATCCTCGGCGCCTCGCTCCTGCTGCTCGCGGCGCAGCGCGATCTGGGCGCGGCGCTCTTGATCTACGGCATCGGCCTGGCCATGCTCTACGCCGCCAGCCTGCGCCCGGCCTACGTGGCCGCCGGAACCCTCGCCTTCGGGCTCGGCGCGCTGGCGCTCTACCAGCGGATGGCCGTCGTCCGGAGTCGGTTGAGCATCTGGCTGGATCCCTGGCCGGATGCCCAGGGCACGGGGTACCAGAACATCCAGGCCCTGATGGCCCTGGCCGGAGGTGGTGTCTTCGGCAGCGGCCTGGGGCAAGGGCAGGCCACCGCGATCCCGGCCGTCCACACCGACTTCGTCTTCGCGGCCGTGGCCGAGGAACTGGGATTGGCCGGGGCGGCCGTGGTCCTCCTGACCTATACCCTCCTTGGCCTGCGCGGCCTGCGCGTCGCCCTGCGCTCCACGGGCTTCGCCGCCCTGCTCGCCACCGGCATCACCGTGGCGCTCTCGCTGCAGGCCCTCCTGATCATGGGGGGGGTGATCCGCGCCCTGCCCCTCACCGGCATCACCCTGCCCTTTCTGTCGTATGGCGGTACCTCCTTGGTGACCAGCGCCTACCTGCTCGGGCTGCTCCTGCGCTGCCCGGAGGCCGACCGTTGAGCCCGGCCAAGGCCCGCCTCGCGATCCTGCGCCTCGGAGCGCTGCTGCTCATGGCGCACGCGCTCCTTCTCCTCGTCCTGGCCTACTGGGGTGTGCTGGGCGCTCCGGACCTGGCGCGGCGCGGCGACAACAGCCGCTGGCGGACCGTGGAGCAAGCCATCCATCGCGGGCGCATCCTGGACCGCCGGGGGCGCATCCTGGCGGTGACCGAGCGGGAAGCCGATGGGCTTCCCCGACGACGGTACCCGGTGCCGGCGGCTGCCCCGGTGGTGGGCTTCCAAGCCTGGCGCTACGGGGCCGGCCCCGCGGACGCCTACGGAGCGAGCGGCGCCGAGGCCCGTTACGACGCCGCCTTGCGTGGCGACCTGGGGCGCGGTCTGCGCGGCGCGCTGGCCGACAGGGTCCTGCACCGGCCACAGCGGGGGCATGACATCCGCCTGACCGTGGATGCGCTCCTGCAGGCATCCGCGTCCGATGCCTTGGCCGGCAGGGACGGCGCCATCGTGGCCCTGGAACTGCGGACGGGGGCGCTGCTGGCCCTCGTTTCGGTTCCCACGTTCGATCCAGCCTCCCTCGACACCCTGCCCCCATCCGCCGACGATCCGGCCAGCCCCTTGCTGGACCGGGCGACCCAAGGGCTCTACGTGCCGGGCTCCATCCTCAAGCTGGTGACGCTCGCGGCGGCCCTGGAGGCGGGCCAGGTGCGCATGGATGACGAGGTGGCGGACGGCGACCGCAGCGAGGTCCTGGCCGGCCTGCCCGTGGCCTGCAACAACAACCCACCCGGTGTCGAACGCATGACCCTCCGGCAGGCGCTTGGCTGGAGCTGCAACCTCACCTTCGGCCGTCTCGGCCTGGCCTTGGGGACGGGGGCCTGGACCGCGCAGGCGGAGGCCTTCGGCCTGACCGAAGCCCCCCCCTTCCCGCTGGATCGGGCCGCAGCCTCGCTCGGACCCGCCGGCGGCCCGGAGGGGGCGGACCTGGTGGCGGCGGCCTTCGGGCAGGGACCGGTGCTCGTGACGCCCTTGCACATGGCGCTGATGACGGCGGCCATCGCCGGGGAAGGCATTCTCCCCAAGCCCTACCTGCTGTCGGACGTGCCCGGCGTCAACTGGCGCGCCATCGCCGACGAGCAGGGAGCATGGCGCCGGGCCCTGAGCCCCGCCGTGGCGGCCCAGTTGCGGGATGCGATGGTCTGGGCCGCGGCCGAGGGCTGGGCGCGACCGGCGCGCGATGCGGCCGGCCAGCCGATCGGCGGCAAGACGGGCACGGCCCAACTCGACGGCGAGCAGGCGCCCCACGCCTGGTTCGTGGGTTTCGCGCCGGCCGAAGCACCGCGCGTCGTCGTGGCGGTCCTGGTGGCGCACGGCGGAGAGGGTGCGAAGGTGGCGGCGCCCATCGGTGGGCGCGTCCTGGCGGAGGCGATGGCCTCCTTGGAGGCGCAGCCCTGAGGCGGGACCCGGCGCCGGGCGGGTGACGGGTTCTCAGGCCCGCTGTTGCCAGCGCCGGCGGAGTTGGCTCCAGGTGAAGCCGGCATGGCGCAGGAACATGAGGTCCACCCTGCCCCGCTCAGCCAGGTCCGGGTAACGGTCGGCCAGGCGCGAAGGCTCGGGCAGGAGCACGGTCTGCCAGAAGCGGGCCTGCTCCTTCAGGCCGATAGGCCAGATGCGCGGCATCTCCAGGAACGCGCGCCGGGCCTCGCGGCTGCCCGGCCAGCAGAGGCTGTCAAGCGGCTGGTCGATCGTCCAGCGTCGGAGTGCCAGGGGACAGGCCTGCGCAATGGCCGCGAAGGGGGCGTCCGGGAAGCAGCCGGGTTCGAGCCGCTCCACGATGGCGAGGCTCGGCCATACGAAGCGGGCGCGGCCCGGGCCGGCCGCGTGCGCGCCGATCCAGGCCCAGTCCTGCTGCACCAGGCGGGCGGCAAGGCGCAGGAGATCGAGCAGCTGGACCAGGCGCAGGCGCCGCTCCAAGAGGGACACCGTGCTGTGCGCGGCCAGCAGGAGGAAGGCCGCCCCGGGGAGCAGGCGACGTCCCGGCCGGGCGTCGGCGACGCTGGAACCAGCGGGATCCAAGGTGAGGCTGAGGCCCCGGAAGGCCTCGCCGAGCACGCCGTGCACCTCGACGGGACGCGGGTTGTCCGGATGCTCTCCGCGCAGGTCCACGACGCGGTGATCTTCGCCCCGCCACAGCTGGTGCTTCCAACTGCGGGCGCCGGTGCGGTAGCCCAGGGCGCGCAGGCAGCCAGCGGCCGCCGGCCAGTGTCGCGGCGGCACGAAGACATCGAGGTCGGCCATCGGGCGGCCGGCGGGCGGGCGGTAGAGCCCCTCGCGGAGGAGGTGGGAGCCCTTGAGCCACAGGGCGTCGACCTCCGCCCGGACGAAGGCCGCTTCGAGCCGTCCCAGGTCCTCGGCGAGCACGCCGCCGCGGCGCAAGGTGCGATCCGCGGCGTCGGACAGTCGCGCGAGGCCCTCAGCCGCCGCGCTCTGCTCAGCTCGACCTCCAGGACCCCGCCCCCCTTGCCGGTCGACGACCCGTTCGGCCTCGTGCAGCACCAAGGCAGCGAGCCCATGGCCCTCGGCCAAGGCGGGCAGATCGGCCCAGGCAGCGGGAGCCTGAAGCGGCAGCGGATCGGGCAGCGGCCCGACGGCTGCACGCCAGAGCCAGGTGAGCAGGTCGCGGCGGCCCTGCGGCCCCAAGCGGGGTGCAGGATGCCGCGGCAGCGCCTCGGGCAGCGGGGCGACGGGCAAGGAAAAGGGCGCCCCGTGCGGGGCGCCCTCGTTCGTGATGTCAGCCGGGAAGGCCACCCGATCAGCGCGAGTAGAACTCGACGATCAGGTTGTCCTCGATCGGGAAGCCCACCTCGTCGCGGGTGGGCCAGTCCAGGACGCGCAGGCTCATGTCGCCGCCGCTGCTGAGCCAGCTCGGGCGCACGACGGTGGGGGCCTGACCGGCCCACTGCACATCGGGCATCTTCTCCGCGGTGCGGTCCAGGCTGATCGTCATGCCGGGCTCCACGAGGAAGGACGCGATGTCCACCCGCCGGCCGTTGACCAGCACGTGGCCATGGCACACCATCTGGCGGGCCATGGGCCGGCTGCGGGCCAGCCCGCCCACGAAGAGCACGTTGTCGAGGCGACGCTGCAAGAGGCGCAGGAGGGCGGTGCCCGTCTGGCCCTGCTCGCGCCGCGCGAGCTGCAGGAAGCGCCGGAACTGGCCCTCCCGCATCCCGAAGATGCGCTTGACCTTCTGCTTCTCGCGCAGCTGGCGGCTGAAGTCCGAAGGCCGGCCGCGCTGCGGCTTGCCCCCGTGCACGCCGGGGGGCGTGTCGATACGGCGCTGCAACTGGGCACCGCCAGTGGAGAACAGATCGATACCCTCCCGCCGGGAGAGCTTGTTCTTGGGGCCTCGATAGCGTCCCATGCTCACTCTTTCCTGCTCAAGTCCGGAAGTCAACCCGCAAATGATAGCAGCGCATCGGCCCCTGGCAAAAAGCCGCGGCGACCTGGCACGAGCGATGCGCTGCTATAGTTGGCGGCCCGCCCGCGCCGCCGCAGGGTCACCGCCTGCTGCCGTCCTCCCCCGGAAGCGTCCCCATGCCTCGACCCCTCCCGCTCGTCGCCCTCGTCGGACGTCCGAACGTGGGCAAGTCCACCCTCTTCAACCGCATCATCGGCGAGCGGCGAGCCATCGTCGAAGACCGCGCCGGCACCACGCGCGACCGCCATTACGGCGAAGGCGAGTGGAACGGCCGGACCTTCAAGCTGGTCGACACGGGGGGCCTCGAGGTGGACGATCGGGGTCCCTTCTCGGCGCGCATCCGCAACCAGGTGGCCCTGGCCCTGGAAGAGGCAGCGGTCATCGTCATGGTGGTCGACGTCACGGCCGGCGTCTGTGCCGATGACCGCGAGGTGGCGCGCCTGCTCCGGCGCTCGGCGAAGCCCATCGTGCTGGCGGCCAGCAAGGCCGAGCGGGCCGAGCAGATCCTGTCCGCGGCCGAGTTCTGGGAGCTGGGTCTGGGCGAGCCCATCGCCCTCTCCGGCATCCACGGCAGCGGTTCGGGCGACCTCCTCGACCGTATCGTCGAGGCCCTGCCGCCGGCCGGCGCGGCCGAAGGTGAGGCTGACGATCGCCTGCGTCTGGCTGTCGTCGGCCGCCCCAACGTGGGCAAGTCCTCGCTCCTCAACCGCCTCCTGGGCCAGGAGCGGATGATCGTCAGCGACATTGCCGGAACCACGCGGGACGCGGTGGACGCGGTGCTGCGCTACCAGGGCGAGGAGATCGTCCTCGTCGACACTGCCGGTATCCGTCGCCGGGGCAAGGTGGAGCCGGGCATCGAGAAGTACGCGGTGCTGCGCGCCGAGCGGGCGGTGGAGGCGGCCGACGTGGTCATCCTTGTCCTGGATGCCGCGGACGGTGTGACCGCCCAGGACGCCCATGTGGGCGGCATCATCGACGACGCGGGCCGGGGCGCCATCATCGCCGTCAACAAGTGGGATCTGGTCGACAAGGAAGTCGAGGGCTTCGAGGCCTACGTGAAGCGGCTCAGGGCCGACCTCCGCTTCCTGGACTACGCGCCGGTCGTCACCCTGTCTGCGCTGACCGGTCAGCGCGCGACCAAGGTGCTGGAGCTGGCCCTGGAAGTGGACGCGGCACGCAAGACCCGTGTGCCGACCGGCGAGCTCAACCGCTTCCTGCTGGAGCTGCAGGAAGGTCACAGCTTCAGCCGCCGCGGCAGGGAGCTCCGCTTCCGCTACGTGACCCAGGTGGGCATCGAGCCGCCCACCTTCGTCTTCTTCGTCAACGACGCCGAACTGGTCCACTTCGCCACCGAGCGGATGCTGATCAACCGCTTGCGGGACCGCTACGGCTTCGTGGGAACGCCGCTCAAGCTGCTGTTCCGCTCCGGCGACAGGGATCGCTGAAGCGGGAGGCACATCCGGCCCTGCCGTCGGTCGGCCTGCGCCGGTCCGCCGAGACCTGGCGGCTCACAGCAAGGTGCCGGCCAGGATCCAGCGGGCGATCATGAAGTAGATCACGAGGCCGACCACGTCGACCAGGGTGGCCACGAACGGCGCCGAGGAGGTCGCCGGGTCCTGGCCCAGGCGCCGCAGCACGAAGGGCAGCATCGCGCCGGTCAGGGTGCCCCACAGCACCACGCCGATCAGCGAAAGGCCGACGGTCAGGGCGACCAGCGCCCAGTGGGGCCCGTACTGGGCAGTCGCCCCCTGCCACAGGCCGATGCGCAGCATCCCGATGGCACCCAGGAGCAGCCCGAGGATCAACCCGCTGAGCAGTTCGCGACCGAAGACGCGGCGCCAGTCCTTGAGCCCGACCTCACCGATGGCCAGGGCCCTGATCATGAGCGAAGCCGCCTGGGAGCCGCTGTTGCCGCCGGAGGCGATGATCAGCGGCATCAGCACCGCCAACACCTGGGCGCGGCCCAGCTCGTGCTCGAAAAAGCCCAACGCGGTGGCGGTGAACATCTCACCCACGAAGAGCACCACCAGCCAGCGAGCTCGCTTGCGGACCAGGGTTCCCAGCGGGGTATCGACATAAGGCATGTCCAAGGCCTCCAGGCCACCGATCTTCTGGATGTCCTCGGTGGCCTCCTCCTGCGCGATGTCGAGCACATCGTCGATGGTCACGATCCCCAGCAGCACACCCTGGGCATCGGTGACGGGCAGGGCGACCCTGTCGTTCTCGCGGAAGGTCTCGATGGCCGACTCCTGGTCGTCCGTCGCCTTCAGGGCGATGTAACGATCGTCCATGATGTCCTGCACCGGGCTGTCGGGCGCGGCCAGCAGCAGCTGGTGGATGCGCAGGTCGTCCAGCAGCCGCCAGCGCCGGTCCACGACGTAGACCACCGAGAGCGTCTCAGACCGCGTTCCATAGCGCCGCAGGTGGGCCAGGGCCTGTTCGACGGTCCAGGAGGGACGGATGGCCACGTAGTCCGTGGTCATCAATCGGCCCACGCTGTCTTCAGGGTAGCCCAGGAGCTGCAGGGCTACCTTGCGCTCCTCGGGGTTGAGCAGGGCCAGCATCCGCTGCGTGACCTCGCCGTCGAGCTCCTCCAGCAAGGTGGTGCGATCATCGGGGGCCAGCTCGTTCAGGAGGCGTGTGAGGCGGGGCAGGCTGGCCCGTTCGTGCGACCAGGCTTCGGCGACCTCTGCCTGCACGTCCAGGGGGAGGAAGGGAAAGCCCTCTGCGACGAGGTCCTCCGGCAGGAGTGGCAGCAGCGTCCCAACCTCGCCTGCCTCCAACTCGCCCAGGAGACCCGCCAGTTCGGTTGCCGACATCTCCGCCAGGCGCGGGGCGAAGGCCTGCGGCTCACCGGCCTCCAGGGCGTCACGGAGTTCGACCAGGATCTGTGCGTTGACCGCGGCGTCGTCCTGCATGGCTGTCCTCGCTTCGTTGCATCGATAGGCGGTCAGGCCCGACGAAACAGCCCCGGGGCTCTTGCGGCCTCGGGGCTGGTCCTGGTGTGCTGGGCGGTCAGGCGCTGGCCCGCTGAGGGCGCAGCGCCGGAACCCTAAGGTCCGTTCCCGAGGGCCGCGCGCGGCGTAGGCGTCGCGCAGGCCATCGTACTGACCACCTGGGAACTGGGGAAGGGCGAGGTCAGCTCGGCGCTGTCGCCATCGACCTCGTTCCAGCGGGTGGTCTGCGTCCAGATGAGGTTGAGGCGGTCCTCGCCGCGCGGGGCGCCCGAGCCGCTGTGGATGGTCAGGACCTCGCCGGGCTTGAGGGCGAGGGCATCGTTCACCCGATAGACCTCGCCGCCCTGGGTGGAACGCACCGACCAGTCCTCCATCTCGATGGTCTCGCCGCTGGGGTTCAAGATCTTGACCCACTCGTGGCGGCCGTAGCACTGCAGCTCGGTCACGACGGGCACCGGCTTGCCGGGCGTTGCGCTGGGGGCCGGCGTCGCAGCCGTTGTCGCGGTGGCGCTGGGCCCTGGAGGGGGCGGGGTCGCCGTCGGGACCTCCGTCGGGGCCGGCCGGGTGGGGCTGGCCGCGGGAGGCACGACCGAGGGGGCCACCGGTAGGTCGCCCTTGGCTGCGGCTTTCAGCGCCAAAGGCAGGAAGGCCATCTGCTCCGGGGAGCGGGTGGCTGTCGGGGGCGGGCCGGAGCGGAGCCTTGCGCCGGTGGCGCCGGCCTGGCTGCGACGCTGCCCGGTGGTATCGGTCAGCAAGACGCCGCTCAGGCCGATGTCGGCTGCGACGCCTTCTTGCAGCGTCAGACGGACGGTGGCCAGCAGGCCGGAGCCAGAAGCACCGGGCCCGGTGCCTGAACTGATGGCGATGAACGTGGCCTTCCCTGCTTCGACCAAGGGCGGGAACACGCGCACGCTGCGTCCTGTCGAGCCGAGGAGAGGGCCGATGTCCACCCCGCCGAAGTCCACAGACTGCGGAAAGGTGACCGTGAACTGCACCGCGCCCACATCCTCGACGTCGTGCAGGCGAACGCCCAGCGTCACCTCCTGGCCCAGGCGCACCGACTGGTCCGCGGGTTCCAGGGTGGCACGCGCGCCGGCCTGGGCCAGGATGGCAGGATGTGCGGCCCCCAGGAGCGCGAGCAGCAACAGCGGCGCTGCGAGGAATCCCCGCCTGCTCCGCCCGGGTCCTGCGCCGATCGGTCTGACCATGTTTCGCCCCCCTTCTCGCCTGCGGTGCCGGCGGCTACTTGACGTCCACGAGTTCGATCGTGAAGAGGAGAGGCGTGTTCGGCGGGATCAACCCAGGGTTACCGCGTTCCTTGTACGCCAAGGACGGCGGGATGCCCAGGAGCCGCTTGCCCCCCACCTTCATTCCCGGAATGCCCTGGTGCAAGCCGTCGATGATGGCCGACTGGCCGAGGGTGAACTCCAAGGGCTGGCCCCGGTCGAGCGAGCTGTCGAACTTCGTGCCGTCGAGGAAGGTGCCGGTGTAATGCACCGCCACCGTCTTCCCTGTCTCGGCCACCGCACCGTCGCCCACGGTCTGGTCGAGGATACGCAGGCCGCTCTCCATCACCTGCTCCCCTTCGCCCAGCGAGGTCAGCTCGACCGGGGCGGCCGGCGCCGCCTCGGTGACGGTCACGAGCTCCACCGTCGCGGGAACGGAGACCGCCGTGGCCTGAACCGTCGAGCGGACCTGGTCGGCGCTTGCACCGGCCGCCTCCTCAGACCCATCGGCGCTGCCGCAGGCCGCAAGGCCGAGCCCGGCCAGGAGCAGCAGAGAGCCAAGCGATCGCGTTGGGGACATGGGGCATCCTCTGTCGGAAGGGTGCATCGGCGCTTGCCGCGCCAAGGGGAGGCGGCCACGGCCTGGAGCGCGCGGGCGGGCGGACAGGGCCGGTCCGCCTTGGCTCCGACCACTGCCGGGTGGTCAAGTCTAGCGTCCACGCCGGGCCGGGGTCAATCAAAAGGCAAAGCAGGCAGGACCTCTGCTTCGCAGTCCCCGAAGCCCACCCTGAAGCCGTCGCCCTGGCACCAGCCCCGGAGCCGGAGCCGGTCGCCGTCCTCCAGGAAGCTGCGGGTCTCGCCGCTTGGCAGGGCCAGGGGTGCCGACCCCTTCCAGGCCAGCTCCAGCAGTGATCCACGCTCGCCGGCGCCTGGGCCGCTGATCGTCCCGCTGCCCAGGAGGTCGCCGGGGCGCAGGTTGCAGCCACCCACCGTGTGATGGGCCACCTGCTGGGCGAACGTCCAGTAGAGGTGGAGCAGGTTGCTGCGGCTGATCACGGTCCAGGCTCCGGGATCCTCGGCCCGCATCCGGGCGCTCTGCAGGGCCACCTCCAAACGGATGTCGAACGAGGAACGGTCGGCGCCGCGCAGGTAGGGCAGGGGGAGCGGGTCTTCCTGGGCGGGCCCGGCGCGGCGGAAGGGCTCCAGGGCATCGAGGCCCACGATCCAGGGCGAGAGGGTCGTCGCGAAGTTCTTGGCCAGGAAGGGACCCAGCGGCTGGTACTCCCAGCGTTGGATGTCGCGGGCGCTCCAGTCGTTGACCAGGACCAGTCCGAAGAGGTGCTCCTCGGCTTCCGTCGCCGCCACCCTGCTTCCCAGCGGGTTGCCGCGCCCGACGAAGGCCCCGACCTCCAGCTCGAAGTCCAACTCGGCACTGGCCTGGAAGCGTGGCCGGTCCTCCTGGGCCAGCTTGACCTGCCCCATCGGCCGCCGCACCGGGGTGCCGGACAGCACGATCGAGCTCGCCCGTCCGTGGTAGCCGACGGGCAGGTGCAGCCAGTTGGGCATCAGCGCCTGGTCGGGGCCGCGAAACATGGTTCCGACGTTGGTGGCGTGGTCCCGCGACGCATAGAAGTCGGTGTAGTCGCCGATGGCCGCCGGCAGCAGCAGCCGGGCTTGACCGACGGGGACGAGGGCCGCCGCCGCCAGGTCCGGCCGGTGACGCAGGGAGCTTGCACCCTCAGGGGCGAGCAGGGCCTGGAGTCGCTGGCGCAGGGTTCGGGCCGCCCCGCGGCCGAGGGCCATGAAGGCGTTCAGGTTGGCCGCGGCGAAGACAGGCGCCCGACCGACCTCGAGGTCGGTGAAGAGCCCCGCGTCCCACAGGCAGGCCAGATCCAGCACCTGGTCGCCGATGGCCACCCCGGCCCGTGGGTCAGGGTGGCCCGGACGCTCGAAGACGCCGTAGGGCAGGTTCTCGATGGGGAAGTCGGAGTCCGGATCGTAAGGCACGAGGCAGTCAAGGGCGGGCATGGGAGCTCTCTGGTCATGGCCGGGCGCCAAGGGCGGCGGGGCAGGGAATCGTAACCAAGCACCTGCCGTCCGTCTAGCCGGAGGGCCGGCGGGGCGACGCGCGGTGCGGCGTGCGGGCGATGGAATTGC
>WBZV01000551.1_pt1 | contig 21499 bp, 19 predicted proteins | sample 5204221 | NCBI WGS metagenome assembly WBZV01 (sample SAMN12344360, study PRJNA552823) | activated sludge metagenome | biome: Activated sludge suspended growth; feature: Nitrification reactor; material: Wastewater; isolation source: activated sludge from nitrification reactor of wastewater...
TCACCGGTCCCACCAAGACCGGCGGCGACCAGGACGCCCTGCTGGAGCAAGGCGAAACGTGGACCTACAGCTGCACCAGCACGCTGCAGAACACCACCACCAACATCGCCACCGCCACCGGCAAGGACAACCTCAACAAGACGGTCACTGCCACCGACACCAAGACCGTGACGGTGCTCGACCCGAAGATCAAGGTCGTCAAGACCGCGAACAAGGCCGAGGTCAAGCCTGGTGGAGAGGTCACCTACAGCTACGCGGTGACCACCGACGGCAGCGCCACCCCGTTGAAGGACGTGACGCTGGTCGATGACAAGTGCGCGTCGATCACCGGTCCCACCAAGACCGGCGGCGACCAGGACGCCCTGCTGGAGCAAGGCGAAACGTGGACCTACAGTTGCACCAGCGCGCTGCAGGCCACCACGACCAACATCGCCACCGCCACCGGCAAGGACAACCTCAACAAGACGGTCTCCGACACCGACACCCTGACGGTGACGGTGTTCAAGCCAGGTATCAAGGTGGTCAAGACCCCGGACAAGGCCGAGGTCAAGGCAGGCGGAAGCGTCACCTACACCTACGAGGTGAGCAACTCCGGTGACACCCCGTTGCTCAAGGTCAAGGTCACCGACGACAAGTGCGCCCCCGTGGAGTACAAGTCCGGCGACACCGACGAGAACGAGATCCTCGGCCTCAAGGAGACCTGGACGTTCACTTGCACGACCATCTTGAATGAGACCACTGAGAACACCGCGGTGGCCTCCGGAGAGGACCGCACCGGCCAGCCGGTCGAGGACACCGCCAAGGCGAAGGTCATCGTCCCGAAGCCGGGCATCAAGGTGGTCAAGACCGCGTCGGCCACGTCGGTGAATGTCGGCGGCAATGTCACCTACACCTACACGGTGACCAACACCGGTGACATCGAGTTGCTGAACGTCACCGTGACCGATGACAAGTGCTCCCCGGTCAACTACACGTCCGGAGACACGAACGCTGACAAGAAGTTGCAGGTTGACGAGACCTGGATCTTCGAATGCAGCATGGCCCTGACCGAAGCCACCACCAACACTGCAGTGGCCTCTGGCGAGGACCGCACCGGTCAGCCCGTGAGCGCCAACGACACCATCACGGTGCCTGTGGTCAGCCCGGTTGTGGTCAAGAAGATCTGCCCGATCGACGTGACGCTGCACAAGCCGCAGCCGACCAAGGTCGGGAACCGGATCATGACCGACAAGATCAAGACCAAGAAGTCCTCTTGTGTCTTGCTCAAGCCCGTCGTGCTCTGCCGGCCGATCGCCAGCAGCGCCGCAGGTGAAACCGCCTTCTGCGACACGAAGGTCACCAAGAAGGGCCGCATCACGGTCAAGACCAAGGGTTACGAGGCAGTGCGCGTCAGCGTCGTTGTCCGCACCAAGCCCAAGCCTGGATTCTTCGACCGCTGGAAGCCAGACACCTGGCGCAAGTCCTGGAAACTGAAGTAACCAACCAGTAGCTGGAGGGCTCCCGCACCACACGGTGTGGGAGCCCTCCAGTGCTGCGGGCTCCTACCGTCGCTCGGCTCCTCGGACCCCGCAGCGGGAGCCGGCCGCGAGGTCCGGCGTCCAGGGGAGCCCGCGAACTGACCGTGACCCCGTCCCGCGAGGGCCGCACTCCCCCGTGCCGCAGTTCTTCCACACCCACCATCTGGCAGACTGACGCGGTGGTCATCGAACCCATGGGCATCGAAGGTGCTTTCGCCGTCACCCCCAGCGCCCACAAGGACGATCGCGGCGAGTTCTACGAGTGGTACCGACCGGACCTGCTTGCCGAAGCGACCGGCGCCGACTGGTGCGTGCAGCAGGCGAACGTGTCGCAGTCCCGGCAAGGGGCTTTGCGCGGGATCCACTTCGCCGAGGTGCCGCCCGGGCAGGCCAAGTACGTGACCTGCGTACAGGGTCGTGTCGCCGACGTCGTCGTCGATGTGCGGGTGGGCTCCCCCACCTTCGGGCGCTGGATCCCCATCGAGCTCGACGCCCGCCGCAAGACGGCCGTACTGATCAAGGAGGGCTTGGGCCACGGTTTCCAAGCGCTCACCGAGGACGCCACGGTGATGTACCTGTTGTCGAGCCGCTACAACCCGGGGGTCGAGCACGGGATCAACCCCTTGTGCCCCACACTGGCGATCCGCTGGCCGGGGCCGAATCCCATCCTTTCGGCGAAGGACCGGGACGCGCCGTCGTTGAATGAGGCCGCCGCGCAGGGCTTGCTGCCCATCTACGCGGGGTGAGCGGTACCAAAGCCCTGGTCGACTCCACGCGTTGAGTGCGGCGCGGTTGCCGATTCAAAGCCCAGAAACCCGCAACCGCGCGGCACTCAATAGGTGGGTACGACCGTTCTCCACAGATTCGGTCACGCACCGTTCCTCGCTGGACTCCACAGACACGATGGAGGGGTGCCGCCATTTCGCGTTTCCCGAGAAGGTGGCGCCGGTCTGCCGTACAGCGCTACACGCCGTGTGGCCTGGCGCTCACCCACCCACGGAGTGCGATGTGCAGCGCATGAGAGCCGATGGCGGGACCTCCTCGCCGCGATCGCCTTGGTTCTGCGGCCCGGCGCCGCTTTCTCGCACCAGACCGCAGCACAACTGCTCGGCTTGCCGCTTCCGGCCAAGTTCGAGGACATGCAACCAGTCCATGTGACGGTTCCCGTGGGCGCATCCCGCGGAACACGGCAACAGGTCGTCTGGCACCGGGCGCCCATCTCGAATCGGGTGATCACTGCCGCCGACCTTCCCATCACCGATGCCGGACGCACGTGGATGGATCTAGGTTCGCATCTGGACCTCCCCCGATTGGTCGCCGTGACTGACGTGATCCTGCGTCGACGACTGTGTTCGGAACTGGTCGTACCACCTCGGGCCCGGGGCGCCCAACGGCTGCGAAAGGCGGCGGAACTGGCCGACCCGCGAAGTTGCTCCCCCGAGGAGTCGGAAATACGCGTCGAACTGATACTCGCGGGACTGCCCACGCCGGAGGTCAACTTCGACGTCATCGTGCACGGTGAATGGATCGGCCAAGGTGATCTTGTCTGGCCGGAGTACCTGCTCTACGTGGAGTACGACGGGGGCCACCATGCCGATCCACAGCAGCGGCATCAGGACGCGCAGACGCGGAACCGTCTCGCGCAGTTGGGCTGGCGAGTCCGAGTCGTAACCTCCGCGATGCGGACCCATGACGTGGTGGAGATGGTGACCGAAGACCTCCGAGCGGCCGGGTGGCCCGGTTGAGTGCCGCGCGGTTGCCAATCTCGGGCCCTGAAACCCGTCACCGCGCAGCACTCAAGGGAGAAGGATGTCGGCCTCAGCGCATCTTCGAGACCCGCCGGAACACCGGGCGCGGCGCGTGGCGCAGGCCACTCATGAGAACCCGCAGCTGAGCAGGTACCCACACAGTCACCGGACCGCCGCGCAGGTTCTTGGCCACGGCCTCGGCGACGTCTTCGGGGTCGCACGTGAACGGCGCTTCTTTGTGGCCCGCGCTCATCCGGGTACGCACCATGCCCGGGCGCACCACCAGGATCCGGATCGGTTCGTCGGCGAGCGCATCGGCGAGCCCGTTGGCCCAGGCGTCCACCCCCGCCTTCGTCGCGCCGTAGACGTAGTTGTCGGCGCGCGGGCGTTCACCGGCCACGGAGGACAGCACCACCAGCGCACCGTGGCCCTGCAGCCGCAGACGCTGGACGAACTCGGTTCCCAGCTGCATATGGCTCACGAAGTTGACCAGGGCGACGTCGCGGGCCAGGGCGGCATCGGTCTCCACCGTGGAGTCCGGTGTGATGCCCGCCGCCAGCACGACGACGTCGATGTCGCCGCCCTCGAAGCATCGCCCGGTGAGCACCGGAACGTCGAGTTCCCCGCTGAGGTCGGCCACCACCACGGTGGTGTCCACCCCGGAGTCCCGCCAGTGCTGCGCTGTCCGCTCGAGCGCCTCCTCGTTGCGCCCGAGCAGGACGATCCGCTGCAGCCGGCCACCCTGCGCGAATCGGGTGAGGATCGCCTGCCCGATCTCGGAGGTCCCGCCGACGAGCAGGACGCTCTGCACATTGCCCAATGAGTCGATCACAGTCCCAGTCTCTCCGATAGATCGCTGCGGAACTTCCGGTCGGGGTCCACCCGATCGCGGACGCGCCCGAACTCCTTGGCTTTGGGGTACATCGCGCGGAACGTTTCCGGCGACATCCGGGAGTCCTTGGTGAGGTAGATGCGGCCCCCGGCGGCGGCGACGTCGGTGTCCATGCGATCCAACAACCCGCTCAAGCCGGGCACGTCAGTGGGGATGTCGAGCGCGAGCGTCCAGCCCTTCAGGGCGAAGGTGATGGGACTCGGGCCCTCCGGTCCGAACCGCTTGAGGACGGCCAGGAACACCGGGCAGCGCGCCTGCGCGAACTGCTCCAACAGGCGTCGAATGACATCCTCATGGCCGTCGGGCACGATCACCTGGTATTGCAGGAACCCCCGCCCACCGTAGATGTAGTTCCAGTCGTTCACGCCATCCAGCGGATGGAAGAACGTCGCGATGCTCTGCAATTCGTCGCGCCGGCGCTTGGGCGCCTTTCGGAACCACATCTCGTTGAACGCGGCGACGCTCCATCGGTTGAGGGCGAACTCGGGCATGATCTTCGGAGCCCCAAGCGGAGACCCCGGGGAGTAGGCCAGTGGATTGGCCCGCTGCTTGACGGGCAACTCGTCAGCCGCGGCGAAGTCCCCGACGGTGAGCACACTGCGACCAAGCTTCTTCCCCCGGGCCAGTGTGTCCACCCAGGCCACCGAGTAGCGATGGGTGGAGTCCGCCTCGTACATGGCCACGATCAGATCGTCGAGGTCCTCGGTCCGGGTGGTGTCGACACGCAGCTGCGACGACTCGATCGTCCGCATCCTGATGCGGGCACCGGTGATCAGCCCGGTCAACCCCATCCCTCCGGTCGTGGCCCAGAACAGTTCGGGATCCTCGTCTGGACCGACCGTCACCTGTGCGCCATCGGCGATCACGAGATCGATGGACTCGGTGTGTGCCGACAGCGCTCCATCGGCGTGGTGGTTCTTCCCCTGGATGTCCGAGGCGAGCGCCCCTCCGATGCTCACGTATCGCGTGCCGGGGGTCACTGGCACGAAGTACCCGGCGGGAACGATCCTGCGGAGCAGCTCATCGATCGACACCCCTGCCGCAACATCCATCACCTCGGCGGGTTGCGCGCAGTCCTGCAGCAGGTCCGTCGAGATCACCATTCCGCCGGCACACTGCGCGGCGTCACCGTAGGCACGCCCCATGCCGCGACCCAGCACGGCGGGTGCGCCGGCGACCAGTTCGGCAGCCTGCGCGGCGGTCTGCGGCCTGACGACGTGCGCCTGCGAGAACGTGGAACGACCCCAGCCCGTAAGCGTCTCCATCGTCACCCCCTCAGCCTATGAGAAGGCTGCGGCGCGGGTTGCGCCGACGCCCGCGGTTGAGTGCCGCACGGTTACCAGTTCGCGACCGCGAAACCCCCAACCGCGCAGCACTCAAAGGTGAGAGTCAGCGCTCGCGCACGTCCCACGCGTGCTCCAGCGCCGCCCGCGCCTGCTTCTTGTCGCCGGCCTCCAACAGCGAGACACCGGCCCAGTACCACGCCCGCCAGTCCTCCGGATCGGCCTGCGCGGCGGCGATCCGCTCCTCCATCGAGTGCTCGTCGACCACTTCGAGGCGTTCACCGAGTTCCTGCATGTGGAGCCCGAAGCTCACCTCCCGCCAGACCAGCCATCCGGCGACCAGTGGCAGCAGGAGCACCGCCAGTCCGAGGCCGATCGCGACCGGCTCACCGGTGGCGATGAAGTCCCAGCCCCGCCACGCGACCAGTACCGCGTAGACCGCGAAGGCCCCCGCCATGGCCAGCGCCACGCGGCGTGCGGTCATGCCAGGCCCAGGAACGAATCCAGGCCCACTGTCAGGCCCGGGTGCCTACCCACTTCCCGCACCCCGAGCAGGACACCGGGCATGAAGGAAACCCGGTCGAGGCTGTCGTGGCGGATCGTCAGGGTCTCCCCTGCCCCGCCGAGAATGACCTCCTGGTGGGCGACGAGCCCGCGGACACGCACCGAGTGGACGGTGACGCCCTCCACTTCTGCGCCCCGGGCACCTTCCAGAGCCGTCGTGGTTGCGTCCGGCGAGCGCCGTCCTTCGCGTGCCCGCGCGATCATCTCGGCGGTGCGCACAGCCGTCCCGGACGGTGCGTCCACCTTGTCCGGGTGGTGCATTTCGATGACCTCGACGGACTCGAAGAAGGGTGCCGCCGTCGCCGCGAAACGCATCATCAGGACGGCCCCGATGCTGAAGTTGGGGGCGATGAGTACGCCGACGTCCGGGTGTCCGAGGAGGAGTTCCTCGACCTGTGCCACGCGTGCTGCGTCAAAACCGCTGGTACCCACGACCACGTGCACACCGGCCGGGATGCAATGCCGCAGTGTCTGCATCACCACATCCGGTGCGGTGAAATCCACCACCACTTCGCAGTCGTCGACGAGTTCGAGGGCATCGCCGAGATCGACCGTGGCGGCGACCTCCATGTCCTCCGCGGCCGCCACGGCTGCGCACACGGTGCTACCCATCCGTCCGGCCGCACCGACCACACCTACCCGGATCATGCGACCCCTTCCGACGGACCGACCACGACTTCCACCGCGGGTGAAGTGAGCACCTCGTCGGCCAGCGCACACACCTCGTCGGTGGTCACACCGTCCACGCGGGCAAGACCCTGATTGAGGCCGATGATCGGCTCCCCGAACAGAGCCCGGGTCCCCAACCGCATCAGTCGCATGCCGGGGTCCTCCAGATCGAGCACGATCTGGCCCTTCACTTGGCTCTTCGCCGCCTCGACCTCGTCGGCGGACAGACCCGCGCTGGCCACCTCGTGCAGGACGGCCTCGATCACCTCTCGGGTCTGATCGAGTTTCTCCGGCGCGCACCCGGCGTGCACGCCGAACATGCCGGCGTCACTGTAGCTGGCGCGGAAGGCATTGACCGAGTAGGCGAGGCTGCGGCGCTCCCTGACCTCCTGGAACAACCGGCTGGACATCCCGCCGCCGAGGATCGTGTGCAGGACGGCCATCGCGTAGCGTCGGTCATCGCCGCGGGCAGGCCCGCCGTGGGCGCGCAGGAGATTCACCTGTTCGAAGGCCCGGCCCACGCGGGCCCGGCCGGAGCGCGGCGCTTGCGGCGCCTTCGACGCCTTGGGCGATCGCACGGGCGCGTCCGCGAGGCCGAACGCCTTGGTGACCGAGGACACCACCTTGCGGTGGGAGGCATTGCCCACCACGGTGATCACGTAGTTGTCGGGGGTGTAGTAGCGACGGTAGTGGCCGCGCAGCGCCGCGGTGCGCATGGTGGAGACGCTGTGGGCCGTACCCGCGACGGGTCCGGCGAGGGGGTGGCCGCCGAACAGTTCGCGCTCGAGTTCGGTGCGACCCAGATCAAGGGGATCGTCCTCGCTCATGGCGATCTCTTCGAGCACCACTCCCCGTTCCGCTTCGATGTCGGACGTGCGCAGCAGCGAGGAACCGAGCATGTCCGCGAGGACGTCGATCGCCACGTCGAGGTGCTCGTCGAGCAGGCGGACGTGGTAGCAGGTGTACTCCTTGGTGGTGAAGGCGTTGATCTCCCCACCGAGACCCTCGATGTCTGCCGCGATGTCGAGCGCGGAACGACGCTGCGTTCCCTTGAACAGAAGATGCTCGAGGAAGTGCGTCGCGCCGGCTGTGGCCTGGGTCTCGTGTCGCGATCCGATAGGGACCCACACCCCGACGGACACGGAACGCACCGCCGGGATCAGCTCCGTGAAGACCTGCGGCCCCGAGGGGATCGCCGTGCGGTGCACGGTGATCCCCCCGGGGTCGCGCAGAACCACTTGGGAGCGGGGACTCACTGCTCGGCGGAGTCCTCGGACTCGACCTCGTCGAGCACCGGCGCGAGGCTGAGCTTGCCGCGGTCGTCGATGTCCTTGATCTCGACGCGGATCTTGTCGCCGACCTTGACGACGTCGTCCACACTGTCGATGCGCTTGCCGCCCACGAGCTTCTTCACCTCGGTGATGTGCAGCAGGCCGTCTTTGCCGGGGAGCAGGGAGACGAACGCACCGAAGTTGGTGGTCTTGACGACCGTTCCGAGGTACCGCTCGCCGATCTCGGGCATCTGCGGGTTGGCGATCGCGTTGATCATCGATCGTGCCTCTTCCGCAGCCTCACCGTTGGAGGCGCCGATGTAGATCGTGCCGTCGTCCTCGATGGTGATGTCCGCACCCGTGTCGTCCTGGATCTGGTTGATGATCTGACCCTTCGGCCCGATCACTGCACCGATCTTGTCGACGGGCACCGTCAGCGAGATCACGCGCGGGGCCAACGGGTTCATCTCGTCCGGGCCGTCGATCGCTTCGCTCATGACGTCGAGGATGGTCATCCGGGCGTCCCGGGCCTGCTCGAGTGCGCCGGCCAGCACGCTGGCTGGGATCCCGTCGAGCTTCGTGTCGAGCTGCAGTGCAGTCACGAACTCGCTGGTACCGGCCACCTTGAAGTCCATGTCGCCGTAGGCATCCTCGGCACCGAGGATGTCCGTCAGCGCCACGTACTGCATCTGGCCGTCGACCTCGTCGGAGACCAGACCCATGGCGATGCCCGCCACCGGGGCCTTGAGCGGCACACCGGCGTTGAGCAACGACAGTGTCGATGCACAGACCGAGCCCATCGACGTCGAGCCGTTGGAACCGAGCGCCTCGGACACCTGGCGGATCGCGTACGGGAAGTCCTCACGGCTGGGCAGCACGGGGACGAGCGCACGTTCGGCGAGCGCACCGTGACCGATCTCGCGGCGCTTCGGGCTTCCCACCCGGCCGGTCTCACCGGTGGAGAAGGGCGGGAAGTTGTAGTTGTGCATGTAGCGCTTGCGCGTCATCGGGTTGAGCGTGTCGAGCTGCTGTTCCATACGCAGCATGTTCAGCGTGGTCACACCCAGGATCTGGGTCTCGCCGCGTTCGAACAGCGCCGAGCCGTGCGCCCGCGGGATGACGTCGACCTCAGCGGACAGAGCCCGGATGTCGGTGAGCCCACGGCCGTCGATGCGGACCTTGTCGCGCAGGATCCGCTGGCGCACCGACTTCTTGGTGACAGCGCGCAGCGCCGCGCTGACCTCCTTCTCGCGACCTTCGAACTGCTCGGCGAGCTGCTCGGCGAGTTCGTCCTTGATGGCGTCGAGGGCGCTCTCACGCTCCTGCTTGTCGGCGATGGTCAGCGCCTGCGACACCTTCTCGGAGGCAGCTGCTTCCACGGCGGCGTACGCGTCGTCCTGGTAGTCCAGGAAGACCGGGAACTCCCGGGTCTCCTTGCCGGCGCGTGCGGCGAGGTCGGACTGCGCCTCACACAACTGCCTGATGAAGGGCTTCGACGCCTCCAGGCCTTCGGCGACCACCGTCTCGGTCGGCGCCGGGGCACCGCCGCGGACCAAGTCCACCGCGGCCTCGGTGGCTTCGGCCTCCACCATCATGATGGCGACGTCGTCACCGACCACACGACCGGCGACGACCATGTCGAACACGGCGTCCTCGATCTGGGAGTGGCTCGGGAACGCCACCCAGCGCTCGCCGATCAGGGCGACACGCACGGCACCGATCGGACCGCTGAAGGGCAGCCCCGACAGTTGGGTGGACATCGACGCGGCATTGATGGCCAGCACGTCGTACGGGTTGTCGGGGTTGAGCGACTGGACGGTGATGACGACCTGCACCTCGTTGCGCAGACCCTTCACGAAGGTCGGGCGCAGCGGGCGGTCGATCAGGCGGCAGGTGAGGATGGCGTCCTCGCTGGGGCGGCCCTCCCGGCGGAAGAACGAGCCGGGGATGCGCCCGGCCGCGTACATCCGCTCTTCCACGTCCACGGTGAGCGGGAAGAAGTCGAACTGGTCCTTCGGGGACTTGCCGGCCGTCGTCGCCGACAGCAGCATGGTGTCGCCGTCGAGGTAGGCGACGGCCGACCCGGCGGCCTGCCGGGCGAGGCGTCCGGTCTCGAACCGGACGGTGCGGGTGCCGAACGGACCGTTGTCCAGGACTGTCTCGGCGAATTCAATGTTGGAACCCTCCACGGGCCCTCCTTCTGTTTCAGGGGGCCACCCGCGCCGGTCTTCGATCGAGACGGTCCGCGTGCTGCGGGCCATCACCACCGAGGACCGAGGCGTTCGAGGCAGCCCCGTTGGGGTGGTATGAGTCGAGGGGAGCAGCCATGGCCACTCCCCTCGATCAGGTTATCGGCGGATACCGAGCCGCGCGATCAACGAACGGTAGCGCTCGATGTCGGTGCGCGCCAAGTAGTCGAGCAGTCGGCGGCGACGGCCCACGAGCAGCAGCAGTCCGCGGCGGCTGTGGTGGTCGTGCTTGTGCTCCTTGAGGTGCTCGGTGAGGTGGGAGATGCGGTGGCTCAGCAGAGCGACCTGCACCTCGGGGCTGCCGGTGTCGCCGTCAGCCGTGGCGTACTCACCGATGATCTTCTGCTTTGTGGCAGTGTCCATTGGGTATTCCCGATTCCTATGCGGACGCAAGACATGGCGGTCCACCGAGCGTCCGTTCAGTGGCCGTGGTTCCAGTGTAGCGGGTGGGTGATTCGGGCCGGATTCGCGTCGCAGGTGCCGCGCCGGCACGCGCGTCAGAACGGATGCGTTCAGGGTGGGCCGACGCGCCGCGCCTCAGCCGCCCGAGCCCTTGAAGACCTTCGGCACCGTCTTAAGGATGATCTTGATGTCCGACCACAGGCTCCAGTGGTCCTCGTAGCGGTTGTCGAAGCGGGCACGGTCATCGATCGAGGTGTCCCCGCGCAGATCGTGGATCTGGGCCAACCCGGTCAGGCCGGCAGGCATCCGCAGACGGTCCTCGTAGTGCGCGTACTGCTCGGAGAACTGCTCCACGAAGAACGGCCGCTCCGGACGAGGCCCGACGAAGGACATGTCACCGCGCAGGATGTTCCACAACTGCGGAAGCTCGTCGATCGAGGTCTTGCGCAGGAAGGATCCCACCGGCCCCAACCGGTCGCTGTCCGGGGTGACACTCCACGTGGTGTCGGAGGTCGATTCGCAGACCGGCTTCATGGTCTGCAGCTTCAGGAGCTCGAACGCTTTGCCACCCATGCCGATACGGGTCTGCCGGAAGAGAAGGTCGCCACCGGTCTCCCGCTTCACAAGGAAGCCGGCCACCGCCAGGAGCGGACTGAGCAGAACCAGCGCCGTCGCGGCGAGCAGAATGTCCATGCCGCGCTTGACCGCCAGGCCGATGGTGGGATGTCCAGCACCGAGCCGCAGCACCGGAACGCCGAAGACCTCGTCATCCGCGCGATCCTCGCCGATGAGGTCGAAGTACCGGGGCACTGCCATGATCGTGAGCCCAACGGCCAGCCCACGCCGGATCTCGAACACCTCGCGCGCCTCGGAGGCTCGCGAGAAGGCGACGAGCACGGTGCTCGAGTTCGTGTCGATGGCCGCCTGCTCGAGATCGACATCCAGCAGGTCGGGCACACGGCCGGCGAGGTCGAGCCCGTAGTCGGGGTTGTCCTCCGCCATGTCGGCGATGGCGTCGGCCACGAGCCCGCCGCCCACGAGCAGCATCCGCTCCCGAGCGAGGTCGTTGCGTCGCAGGTCACGCAGTATCACGTACAGGGGAACCCGCAGGAGGGCCAGTGCGACACCGGTGGCCGTGAGCCATGCGATGTCGGGGAGAGTGACGTTGAACTGGCTGATCAGACCGAACAGTGCATAGATCCCGGCAGCCAGTAAGCCAGCCTCGATCGCCCGGGGGAACTCGTCGAGCGCGCTCAGGTGGAACCGTGCCCGGTAGAGGCCCAGTCGCCAGCGGATGATCACCAGCAACGCCAGACCGAGGATGTCGAGGGCGAACGCAGGCGGGTGCCACAAGAAGACAACGGCGGCCATGGTGACAACATCCACCGCGGCGAGCGAGAAGGTCTGCCGTCGTGCGGACAGGTGGAAACGCTGTCTCAACGGCATCCCGCTGACTGTCGCTGTGCCCATCGCGCTGTCCTCCCTCGGACGTCGTACATCCACTCGGCCGCACGGGCCGGGTGCCTGCACCAGTTGCTTCGACCTTTCGGGTGAACTCCTTAACGGCCGCCAGCCGGAGATCACCAGATCGTGTGAACAATTCCCCCGATTCTTGGCATACCCACGACGTCGCGTGCCAAACCCGGGGTCAGGAGGAGGCGGGATCCCCGAACGCGTAGGCGCGGGACACGATGGCCGCCAGTCGCCGGGCGGCGACCTCGAAGTCGTGGTGGACACGCACGTACTCCTGTGCGCTGCGGCCCTCCTGTGCGACGAGATCAGGCTCATCGAGGCGGGTCAACAGCTCTCGGGCAAGGGCCGTGGTGTCTCCCACAGGCACCACCGCGCCACCACCGGCCGCCCGGACGACCTCGCTGCCGTCCACGTCGGTGACCACCATGCTCCGGCCGCTGGCCATGGCCTCCAACATCGACAGCGACAGGCCCTCCCACCGCGATGGCAGCACCGCCACGGGAGCGGCCTCCACATACGACCACGGATCGGTGACAGCACCCACGAAGCGCACCCCGGGGCCGGCCGAGGCCTCGAGGTCGGCGCGATCGGGACCATCACCCACGATCACCAGCGTGGCGTCCGGCCGCAACCTACGCACCACGCCCCATGCCGCCAGCAGATGGTCCACACCCTTCTGCTCGGAGAGGCGCCCCACGAACACCACATCAGGGGCCGAACCGATACCCAACTCGGAGAAGGGCCGTCTGGCGTCGCTCGCCCACTGTGGCGGCACCGGGTTGGGGACAAGGAAGAACGGTGCACGGATCCCCGCGGCGACCCCTGTGCGCGCCTCGCCCTCCCCCACACAGACGACAGCACTGGTCCACTGCGCGGCGAGTTTCTCCCACCTGCGGGCGGCGAGGGCCACCGGACCGGTGAGAGCGGCGAACGACCACGCATGGGGCAGGAACACGGTGGGCAGCGAGCCACGCAGAGCGGAGCGCACCACCAGGCCGGCCTTGGAGGAGTGCGCAACCACGACGTCCGGCCGCAGTTCCTCCACGATGCCGAGTAATCGCCGCGACTCGTCCCGCACACCCTTGGCCGGGTTGCGCACCGCCTGCCACTCCCGCCACGGGACGTCGGCATCCGGGCGCACCGGACTGGCGACGTGGACGTCCCAGCCCTGAGCCGCCTCGAAGCCGGCCATGTCCGAGGCATAGCGCCAGACCCCGGCCTCCCCTGGCTGCAGGACGTGCAGGACACGTAGGTGCGAGGCGAACGGGTCGACGCCGCTGATGGTGTCAGCCGTGAAGGACACGCGCCATCACCTCCACGGTCTCGTCCGCGACATCCCGCCATTGGCGCACGGAACGCACCTCCGTTGCTGCGTCCGAGGGCCTCGCCAGCGACGCGGCGATGGCCGCGACCCAGGGCGCGGGCTCGGCCGCCCGGATGTGTTGGGCGCGGTCCCCGCTCACTTCGCACAGCGCCGGGTCCTCCGACGTGATCAGCCGCGCCCCGAGATCCAAGGCTTCGCGTGCGGGCAGCCCGAAGCCTTCCAGAACGCTCGGGCACAGGACCACCGAGGCATGACGATAGGCCCAGGCCAACTGTTCGTCGGGCAGGAAACCGAGACGCTGCACACCCGGCGGGTCCGGGTGCTGCTCCTCGTCCTTCCAGGACGGTGGGCCCACGATGGCGAGGACGGCGTCCGGATGCTCGGCGGTGACGGCCGGCCAGAGGTCGACGAGGAACCGCAGGTTCTTGCGCGCCGAGTCGTCACCCACCACGAGGGCGAACCGCTTGCCTCGAAGACCCGGCACCTCCTGCGTCGAGAGGGAGATCAGGGTTCCGCCGGCGAGCGGGACCACGTGGGCGTTGCCACGCGCCTCCGGCACGTAGCTCGCCAACCTGTCTCGCGTCGCCTCGGACACACAGACCAGTGCCGAAGCCTCCCGGATGGATGCCAAGTACGGCCCAGGAAGCAAACGGCGCTTCAGGCGACCGAAATCCCCCGGCCGGTCGAGTGGCAGGAAGTCGTGCACCGTCAGCAGCCCGCTGCCGCGCGGGTGGCTCGGCAACACGTGTTTGGCCCCGTGGACGACGTCGAACCGTTCTCGGAACGCCGCAGAACCCACTCCCCGACGTTCCATCAGGGCCTGCGCCGCGGTGGGTGCGGAGATCATGGGATGGATGCGGCTGGCATCACCGACGATGGGGTGCCAGAAGGCGGTGGCAGCGGGGTCCGCGAGCACATGCAGTTCAACATCGGGATGGGTGCTGATGGCCTTGGCGAACTCCACGACGTACCTCACCATGCCGCCACGCTGCCCGCTCGGGGGCACGTGTGCGGCCATGAGCAACCAGGAGATGGTCATACCCGCAACATGTCCTTCCACTCGATCGGCGCGCGCTGCGGGTGGCGGGCCGCCCACCAGCCGATGAGTGCCAGGGCCACCAGAGCGGGGGCGAGCCGACCCTGCGTCCAGTACAGGTACCGAGGCACCTCGAACAGGCCTGTGACCAGCGGCGGGTACAGCAGAAGGAGGTAGAGACTGCCGTTGCAGAACGCACGGTAGGCGAGCCCCAACAGTAGACCGGCGAGCGCCCACCAGAGCAACCCTCCGGCCGCACCCCAGTCGAGGAAGGGGTCACACAGGCCGCACGGGTTGTTGAACTCGGGGTTGGCCTTCTGTGCGAGCAGGTCCTGCAGCGCCGAGGAACCTCCCGGCGACAGCCGGTCGTAGACGCCGAGTTGCTCCACCACAGGGGCGGTCCAGAGCACCTCCAAGGTGCGCAGCGGGATCCTGCCCGGGACGGCGTCGAACATGTAGAGCATCTGGCCGTTGTTGTAGGCGGTCGTGTAGTAGCCCGACAGCCGCTCTACGGCGAAGTCCAGGAAACCTCCCCCAGTTCGTGCTTGGTAGAAGACCCAACTGCGGGAGTACTCAAAGGCGCCGAACACCGCAACCACGGCAGGTGCGAAAATCACAGGCGCCCAGCGTGTCGCGCGGGACACCCATTGACGATGACTACCCGAGGCCATCATGGCGATCACCGCGACAGCCGGAATGATCAGCTCGAGGATTGCCAAACGTTCACTGAGGAAGAAGGCCCGCGCAAGGGCGGCACCGCCTACGATCACCATCCGCCGGTAGATTCCTCGTGCCGGACCATCCATCAGTAGCACTGTGCCGATGACGACATACGCGATTCCGAACTGCGTCATCGTGGTCACGCCCGCCACCGGGGCAAACACCTCCTTGAGGTCACCTGAGAAGCTGTCCTGGCTCACCAACACGGCGACGAAGTCGGCAGGTCGCGCCCCCCGGGCCAGCCCAACCGCCAGGTAGGCGAAATACCCGAGCATGGTCGCCCAGAACACCAGCGAACTGGCGAGCAGTAGACGCTGTCGCACGCCCGGGGGCAACCCGGGCCACACACGGATGACGGAGGCACGTGGCAGCAACAGCGGCACCAGACTGGCGATCGCGAAGACCCCCACGCCCGCGAGCAAGAGCAACACGTAGTCGCCGTGCAGCCAGCGAGGAGTCCCCCAGGTCTCCCGGAAGCGGTCATCGGGCAGTCGCAGTGCCATGGCCAGAGTCGGGAGAACCACCAGCGACACGGCGCCGGCGGGCGAGAGCCACCAAAGGCCGCGGGGGCGCACGGAAGGACTCACGGCCATGCGCGGTAGCCCTCTTTCGCGCCCCGGACGAACGCCCGGTCTGCCACAGCAAGGTCTCGGTCACCCCGAATTCGGCGGACAATGGAGCCGAGGTGCTTGCGCATGAGGAGCGCCTCGAAGCGTGCACGTCCGAGTCGGTGCTGTTTGAACAGCCGGCCGAATCCCCGGCCGTAGCCCGACATCTTCAGGGCATAGTCCGGCGGCAGTTCGTCACGGGGCTCGTCCTGAAGGACGACCACCGAAGGATCGTAGAGCAGTCGGTGCCCTGCTTCCAGGACCCGGAGCACGAGATCGGACTCCTCTCCGGACATGAAGCCTTTCCGTGAGCCGGCGCCGAGGGTCTCGTCGAAGCCGCCGAGCTCGTTCACAAGGGTGCGCCTCACAAAGAGTGTGCTGGAGATGGCCGTGCGGTAGAAGTTGGCGCGGGTTATGTCACACGCGCCGACTGGCCAGCGCAGCATCGATGGACGCCCGTCAACGGTCAGTTGCACCCCACTGACGCCCGCGATGGTGGGGTCGCTGAGCACTGCCAGCGCGGCGCTCACCGTGTCGCGTCGGTAGAAGCAATCATCGTCGGGGAAGGTGACGAATTCCCCGGAGGCCAACGCGAGACCAATGTTGCGTCCGTGTGAAAGCCCTCGCGCGGAGGTGGTGGTCAAGACAGGGAAGGGCAACTCGAACTGCTCTGCCGCGCGTGCACTCGCGGAGTCATCCGTCTGATCGACAACGATCAACTCCACTTCCTCGGGGCGATCGACGCGCTGCAAGGATTCGAGCAATCGGTGCATCTGCACCGGCCGCCCGATGGTCGACACCACGAGACTGACCCTCACATCTCACCCACTCGACTCCGGCCGGGACAAGGCCCGGGCGCGCCGGAACACTATGTAGGCGAGCGCGAGCGCCACCCCAGCGATCACTCCCAGTAACCCCACCTGGATCAACGACGTGCTGCGAACGGCGTTCTCCGGAGTTGCCTGCTCCACCACCCTGTTGGCTGCTTCCACACCGCCGATGCGGAACTGCAGATCACTGCGCTCCTGCGTCAGGCGCGTCAACTCACTGAGCAGCCCTCGTCGCTGGGCCGCGTCCTCCTCTGAGTTCCCGAGATCCTCTGACTCCGCCCTGACCCGGTCGATGCGAGTGTTCGTGTTCTCGAGGAGACGTTGGAGATCGGCTGTCGTGCGCTTCTTCCAGTCGGCGATGTACGCGTCGAGGGCCACGTTGGCCGCCTTGGCGGCCTCCTGCGCATCACGTCCACTGGTCGAAAGCCGGATCACGTTAGTGGCACCTTCCTGGGTCGCCTGTACAGGCTCCGGGGCCAGCCCCGCAGCTGCCATGGCTTCCTCGAAAGCCGGCGTGAGGATCCCGATGTACACGAGTTCGGTCTGCACGTAGCGGTTCGCGACGTCCGGCGAGACATCCAGCGCCGCAGCCACAGAGCCACCAGGCCCACCGTCGGCCAGCGCTGTTCCGGTATAGCCCGAGTTAGAGATGAGGGCCACGAGGATGGCCACGAGCAAACCCGCCGCAGCGCCGATCAGCAGTGCACGCCCCTCTCGGCGATCCAGGAGGCCTCCCGACCACTTCGTCCGCTCCGGCGTGTCACTCACGGACGACACACTAGTCACCGAAGGGCGCGCACCGCTTCCTCAAGGTTTCCTCAAGATCACCTCTGCAAGAGCTCTCGTTCACTCATCCGGGTGATAGAACACGTACGTCCGCGAGCCCGTGCCGAAGGGAGAAGTGTGACGTTCACCCGCACCGCACTGATCACGGCCGGAGGCCTGACCGCCGGTGCACTGGCCCTGCTCGCGGGGGGACCGGCCAGTGCAGACTCGAACATCACCACGATCGACGAGATCGCGAAGATCGCGCGGCTCAGTTCGGCGCAGTCCGTCGTCTCCACGCGCGTGGCGAACAAGGACAGCGCCGAACTGCAGTTCGACGGCACCTGCGAACACCTCAAGTTCGGTGCCCGCACCGGCTCGAAGACCCGCTGGGTGGCCGGGCACAGCGGAGTGTCCCTGAAGTTGTCAAAGAAGGCCCAGGCCAAACTCATGGTCAAGCGCGAGAGCAAGAAGGCGCAGGCCTGCGAGGCGACCGTCCGGATCCTGACCAAGGTCCGCAAGCCCAAGCCGACTCCTACTCCGACTCCCCCCCCCCCCCCTACCCCCACCCCGACGCAGACGCCGACCCCGACGCCCGAGCCGACGCTGACTCCCGGAACCCCGCCGAGTGGCACACTCTCCCCCGTGGACTTCGGAGCCGTCGGCGATGGCGTGAAGGACGACACCGTCGCGCTGCAGAAGGCCTTCGACGCCCTCACCTCCGGCCAGACCCTCAGCATCCCGACCGGCAAGGTCTTCCGCCACACCGCGGTCCTCACCATTCGTAAGGCTGGCATCTCGCTCGTCGGCGGCGGCGTCCTGCTCGCCACCAACGAGGCCACGAGCGCGGTCGCGATCAAGGCCGACAACGTCACCATCGATGGCCCGACCTTCCGGATGGGCAGCACGACCCAGCGCTGGGTCGCCTACGAGCAGATGAAGTTGCGTGTGGGCGCCGTGACGGGCACGCAGATCCGCAACGTGGTCATCGACGGCTCCGCAGCGGCCGGCCTGTACGTGGGTGGCGCCAGCAACTTCACCATCCAGGACGTGGTCATCAAGAACACCCGCGCCGACGGTCTGCACATGACCGAGGCCTCCCACGACGGCAAGGTCGTGCGTCCGTTCATCAAGAACCCCGGCGACGACGGCGTTGCGGTTGTCTCTTACCTGAACGACGGCGCCCCCTGCCAGAACATCGAGATCACCGACCCCAAACTCGACGGCCAGAAGTGGGGACGCGCATTCAGCGTCGTCGGCGGCAAGAACATCACCTACCACAACATCTACGCCGACGGTTCTGCCGGAGCAGCGCTCTACATCTCCGCGGAGCAGGAGTACAACACGTTCGGCGTCAGCAACGTCCTGGTCGATGGCGGCACCCTGCTGAACTCCAACCAGCAAGCGGCCTCCACTGCATCGGCTCGCCCGTCACCGGACAAGCCGCGCATCGTCCACGGCGCCGTGATGCTCTACAACAGCCAGGCCTCGCAGACCATCGCTGATGTCACGATCCGTAACCTGACGATCAAGGACACCGACCCCGAGGGCTACGACCACGTGCAGATCCTGTCCTACAACAACGAGCCCCAGGTCCGCCTGTGGCTGGACAAGGTCAGCATCAGCGGCGGCTCGAAGTACCCGTTGAAGACCCTGGGCATCCCCAGCTCGAGCCTTCGCAAGACCGGGTGGACCATGAACGGCGCGAGCGTGGCCGACCAGATCGGCTGGTGAGGGACTCAGCCGCGCGGCAGCCCTTGGGCGAGACCATCGACCAGGATGAAGGCCGAAGCGCGCTTCCCGACCGTAGGACCCAGCCGGCTCGCAACGTCACGGCCTCGACGCCAGGAGTTCCTCAGCCCTCTCGCACCTCCCACCGATGCCGGGATGCTCACCCCCAGGGCGACATCACTTGGGCCTGACCAGGGTCGCCCGAGTGTCCACAGATACGCACCCAGCACGTCCACACCCGCAGACTGCAAGGCTGCCCAACTGCCGAAGAACCGAGGATTGAAGTCAAGCAGGAATGGCGTCCCGTCATCCAGAAAGTCAGCACAGAACGGCCCGGAGTAACCGAGCGCGTCGACTAGGGCGGCTGTCGCCGCAAGTTGCTCGGGTTGATGCTCGATCCGGATCTGCACCGGCGGCCCATTTGGATCGTCGTCGGCCGGCATGGCCCTGAAGGCCGCCGAAACCAGCACCTCGCCGCGGTAGGCCACACCTCCGACGTTCCAGGCCTCGCCGCCGACACAGGCTTGCAGGAACGCGTCACCCGCGGCGATGCCCCAGGTCCGCAAAGCGACCGACACGTCGTTCTGGTCACTGACGAGGGTCACCCTCTCGCCTCCGGAGCCGACTCTGCCCTTGAGGACCCAGGCCCCCTCCGGCAGAGCAGCGGCCACTTGCTTCATCTCAGGTACCGGTACGCCGACGGACTGCGCGAGTTGGGAGTACCGCAACTTGTCGTAGACGTCGGTGTCATTCATGCCAGCCCGACCCACCCGGTGTAATGCCGGGTGCTGCGCCCATGCATCCGTGGCCGTGATCGCATCGCCAACAATGTCCACCATCTGGATGTCCTGAATGCGACCCAACCACGGGAGCACGGAGGACACATCGACGTGGCCGTGGCGCATCACCAAGTCTTCATACGTCTTGGAGAAGACGGGCCGCTCAAGAGCGACTCGTATTCGCTGAGAGCCACTTTCCGGTCGCACCGTATGGCGCACGGCGTCGAATCCGTTCGCGCGCAGGGCTCCCGCCAGGTACAGCCACGCTTCCCAACTACTGACATCAGCCAGCACCACCACTCGACGTTCGCCCATAACGACAACACTAATGACGGCCACATTGGGGTGTACCAAGGATTCCGGACAGGGTCCCCACTTAGGAGAGGATGCCTAGCATGTCCGGAAGTCGTCGTAAGTTCAGTGCGCAGTTCAAGGCCGAGGCGGTGCAGTTGGTGCTGCAGTCCGGTGACCCGATCGCCCAGGTCGCCCGGGATCTGCAGATCAACGAGGGCACTCTCGGGAACTGGGTGGCCCGGTGGCGGGAGGAGAACCCCGAACCCGAACCCGAGCTCAACCCCATGGAGCGGGCCCGGCTGCGGGAACTGGAGGACCAGAACCGCAAACTGAAGATGGAAAACGAGTTCCTAAAAAAAGCAGCGGCCTTCTTCGCCCAGACGCAGCAGTAGCCCAGCGCTGCCTGGTGATCGACGCGGAGAAGGCCAGCTATCCGATCACGATGATGTGCCGGCTGCTGGACGTGCCCCGCTCCACCTACTACGACTGGGCCGGCCAGGCCGACACCGTGACCGCGACCGCGGCCCGGCGCGCCGCAGTGGCCGAGGCGGTGGAGTCGGTGTTCGACGAGTACCGGCAGACCTACGGCTGCCGGCGGATCGCGCACGTGCTGAACACCGAACGCGGGATGCCGGTCAGTGTCGGCACGGTCGCGGACGTCATGCGCGAACGGGGCCTTGTTGCCGTGCAGCCACGGGCATACAAGACCACCACCCAGGCCGACCCCGACGCCGAACACCCCACGGATGCGATCGGCCGGGACTTCACCGCCGACGCCCCCGGCGCCCGGCTGGTCGGCGACATCACCTACCTGCGCACTGGGCAGGGCTGGCTGTACCTGGCCACCGTGATCGACCTGTGCACCCGGATGGTGGTGGGCTGGGCGATCGCCGACCACATGCGCGCCAGCCTGGTCGTCGACACTCTGAAGATGGCCTCTGACGGCGGCTACCTGGCCCCCTGCGCGGTGTTCCACTCCGACCGGGGCAGCCAGTACACCTCCGACGCGTTCGCCAGCTGCTGCACCACCCTCGGCGTGACCCGCAGCATGGGACGCACCGGCGTGTGCTTCGACAACGCGGCCGCCGAGAGCTGGTTCGCGACCCTGAAGAACGAGATGTACCACCGGCACTGGTTCCCCACCCACGCCCGCGCACGGCACGCCGTGGCCGAGTACATCGAGGTGTTCTACAACCGCAAACGACACCACTCAACCCTGGGCTACCGCACACCGTGGCAGGCCTGGACCGAACACTGCGCTGCCCGGCCGGCAGCATGATCAACAACCACAGGCCGTGTCCGAAATGCTTGACACACCCCAGTCAGTGGTACTTCGCGGTCACG
>WBZV01000553.1_pt1 | contig 21480 bp, 19 predicted proteins | sample 5204221 | NCBI WGS metagenome assembly WBZV01 (sample SAMN12344360, study PRJNA552823) | activated sludge metagenome | biome: Activated sludge suspended growth; feature: Nitrification reactor; material: Wastewater; isolation source: activated sludge from nitrification reactor of wastewater...
AAGTGGCCGGCCATCAACTCGTAGCGTTGTCTAATCGGATCGGTCATCATGACGGCGTCCCTCTTGAGTCATCGCCTATATCCCATTAGACAAAAAATGATTTTGTTATTTCCGGACAATCCCTTAGAATCTTGTTTTCAAGAACATCGCCTACTTTCTCTGCTGAAGACATGCAAATGGTCTGCATGTCCTTCAAGTCCGCCAGCGGTCGGGCCAGTTGCGTCAACAACGCCGCGCCGGTCGCCATATTTTCCGGGTTGACCCGCACTGACAGCATCACAACCCGTGCATTTCCGGCTGGATTGCGTTCGCAGCAAATCTCTTGCAAGTTAAATGTCTTGGGTTCAAAGCCAAACAACTTTTCGGCTTCGCGTCGGCGTTGCAAATAGGCGCTCTTGGCAACCAGTATCTGGCAATGCTCGCAGAAACCACTGGATTCCGGATCATCGGCATTCAGGCCGCTTTCGTTGAGCGCCCGTTCTCGCGCCGATCCTGGACGCAAACCGCACTGCGGGCAGATTTGTACTTGCTGACCTTCGCCAGTCTGCTTGGCCCACAGGAGTCCTAATTCGTTTTCACCCACCTGTAACAACCGCTGACGCTCTTCATTTTCCTGAGTCCAGCCGGGAGCCATGACCTCTGATAAATCGGTCAGGTATAGACGCGGTCGGGTCCATGTCAGCCGGACTGTTGTGCCTACGCCCAGCGGAACGAGAGCCTGCAAAATGCTGGCTTGCAGCGGTTCCAGGAGACGTTCCTGAAACAAGGCCTCGGCCTCCTGACCGTCGGTATCTGGCATGCCCTGATAAAAGCCGCCCACCACGAATATCGCGCCGTTATCATCTTCGTAAACCAGATTACCGACCGGGGTATTCACCTCCAGCCGCTGGCGCAGACAGGCGATCACGCGTCGCCGATTATCGGCCAATGCAGTCAGCACAACCGGTTGTAAGGCGCCGCCCGCCAGCGCGGCCCAATCCCAACGAATCCCTAGCAACCGAAAGCGTATTTGACCCATGCGGGCCATGGCGAATAGGCCCTGTTCATCCTGAAGGTGGCGGAAATCCTGGCGCAATACGCCTTCGGCGACGGCAGCCTTGAACAAGCTGGCGGTGGAATGGCTGTGATGCCAGAGCGTAACGTCATTGGTGGGGCGGTGGGTCTCGCCGAGCGCTTGACGAAAGATCGGCTCGATCTGTTCGTAAAAGTGCTTACGGGTTTTGGGAACCTTTTGCCAAGCACCCTCAGCCAGCAGGGTGGTTTCGATGATCTGTTGCACTTGCGGCCATAATGTTTGCAACAGATCGGGACCGTAGGGCCGCTGTGAATTTTCATTACCGAAACTGTCGGCAATGAAGCCATATTCGGATTTTTGCTTACCCGAATCCGTTCCGCCCGAACCTTTATCCAAAGCAGAATCACGGGTGTCCGCACCGAAAGTGTAAATATCGCCCAGCAGAGTCAACTGATCTATAGGGAAACCGTTTTTGGCATGATGCTGACGCAAAGGATCGCCGAGACCATGTGCCTGCATTGTACCGGGTTGAATCCACTGCTCCGGTATCCGCAACACGTTTTTCCAGCCGTCATGATCCTTAATTTGTTTCAACCACTCGTTTTTTTCGTCAGCAGGTGGGTAAGGTCGGCCTTCCTCAAGGATCGCGCCATGCGCTTCACGCTGATGGCATTTTCTGGCAGGCTCATCAAATTTCTTTTTCCTTTGGTTTGAACTGAGGCCGCCACTCATTTTTTCTTGGGCAAACTCTCCTCGTATTTTGCCCAAGTCGTGAATCAAGCTGCTGATTTCCGCCGCCAGAATCAAGTCACGGCTGCGTTCGTCCATGTGTGCTTCAGTCATGGCTTTTCTCCGCGATGCCTTCAGCCAGCTTCAGCCAACTGTCGGGACCGGTTTCGCTGTATTCGGCTAAAGTGAGCGGCGCTGGTTTTAGGGTTGCTTCCGGTGTTGACGCAACTTCCGGCGAATTTGCTTCCAGCCACTTCTGGGCGTTCCGATAACGGGAGCGGAGAGCCTGCAATTCCTGCTGTAGTGGTTTGCGCAGTGCGCCGAGCTGTTTGTTGAGCTTTTCGATGTCTTTCTTGATCTGTTTCAATTCGTTATTCGCGCCTGCCTGCTGGCGATTTTGTTGAAGTTCTTGCTTGCGGGTCTGCAACTGTTCCTTGTTCTGGCTTAATGTTTTGATCTGCTCACCGGCTTCACCTGCTGGAATCAGACGGCTGTCCAGTTCGCTTTCCGGGATCAATGCGCCGCTTGCGTCCTGAAATTCCTGCACATAATCGGGGATGGTCGAGGCAGATGGGTCGTTGGAGAACGGGTCGCGGGTTATCCCCACCCAATCGACTGTTTGCAATACCGCTTTTTCAATGCGGATCGCACCGTATCCGGCCAAGCGTTTCGCTCCTAAACCGAGGGCCGGCCACCAGGTCGCGACCGCCGCTAGCCAGCGCGCTAGATCGGCGCGCACGGTGTTTTCGTCGCTCTCCTTGACGCCGTATGGATTGAAGTAGACCACTTCCAGTACGCCGGTTTGATCGGGGGCGACGGCTTCGAACTGGATCGGTTGAGTGCCCATTGCGATTTCTGGATTGCTGGGGTTAATGACCAGCAGTTGCAGATTGGTAAACCAAATCGGAGAGAAATGCAGCCGGCCGTTTTCGCTCTCGATCTTCGCGCCGTCATCGGCGATACCGAACAACCGGCGGGCGTGAGGATCGGCATGGCGAAAGGTGCGGGTACGGTTCGGATCATCGTTGCCGAGTTCGGTCCATGGCTTTGCGCCAGGAAACGCCCGCTGGTAAGCGTCGGCGGACAAGCCTTTGAGACTGGCGGCAGACAGATAGGGCAGACCGAGCAGATGATCCTTGCGGGCCGGGTTATCGAACAGATAGAACGGGTCGTCGTCCTTGGTCAGCAGCGGGGTCAACAGGCGGAACGTCAGCAGCAGCCGGGCGCTGTAGCGGGGGAACCCAGCGAGCGCCTGTTGCACCGTGCGGGCGGCGGTGTTCAGACCGGTTGGTAGGAAGGCGGGACTGTGGCATCGATGAATGTTGGCTTCGCCCTGACCTCGATTGGCATTGACAATGGCATATTCGCTTAGGAACTTGGTGCGTTGATCCGTGAGATCCTTGTTTTTGCGCACCGTGCGCCGCAAGCGAGCGCTCTGTTGAATCCAATCGTTTTTTTTCGGCTCGAAAAGCTCATCCGCCAGCATGTCGAAGCTCATGCCGCTACTCCCGCTAGTTGATTGATCCATTGCACTAAGTTGGCTTGATGTTCTGCGCCATCCTGCCAAATGAGGTGGCGCGTACCGGCCAAGCCGTCCGGCGGTCCTTGGTTTAGGGCCTGCTGCAAAGCCTGCATGACCTGGCTGCGTTGCTCGATGAAACGTGGCGGCGTGGTATGCGGCAATACGCCCCAGATGCGTAGGGCGCAGTCGTTGCCGTGCAAATAGAGCGCCGAAACATTCACCGCGTTGCCGTGGCGATTGAGTTGACCAAAAACGTAATGGCGCAAATCGTCCCAATCTTTCTTACGCAAGCTGCCGCGCAGTTTTTCCCGCCAGCGCAAGCCTTGCTCCAGGCGATCCGACCCACTTTGAGGCAAAGGAGTATCAAATTGAACTTGGGCAAAAAAGGCGTGGTGCAAGCCGGGGCAGCCCGGTAACGGCGCAGCGATTGGAGCGGTCAGAGGTTCCACCGGCGGGAGTGTATCGGTGGCCAGTACACCCAAGCCGAATTGATCTTTGGCCCCGAGCGTGGCGTGGCGAATTTGAATCCGCAGCGCCAGCAACAAGAGTTGCCAATGGCAGTCGCTGATGCCACGCCGGGTGAGGGTCAAATTCAAATCACCCTCATAAGCCACGTTGTAGAACCAGCCTTGCCGTTTTATCCCATCAGGACGATCCCAGTTGATGCGTTTAGGGAGATCGTCGATTTTGCGCAGGGTGCTCGCATCCGCGTGTAGTGCAATTTGCTTGGCGTGGCGATCTCTAGCATCGGTCGGTGTTCCCCAAACGGCGTACTCGAACGTGGCATCGCCCACGGCGGCAGCCAGCAGGCACGAGAATCGCCGTATTCCGCCCAGCAGCCCGGAGGGGTGGATTTGGTCGCCGTATTGGCCGACACCGCCGGTATAGAGCGGAGTCAGGGTGCGGAGGGTCAGGACGACGCTGTCCGGGCGTCGCAATTCGGCTAGCACGCTCATCGTTGGTTATCCTTTTCGGTGCTCTGTAGTTGTCACGTTCAAGTTGTAATCCGGTTTTTGGCATTTGCAAGGCATTCACTCCTTACAACGCGGCGGGAGGCGAATTTTTCAAACCGGGCGCCGTTAAAAATTTTGGATCGCGCTGCGTTGTTAGGAACAGTGAGGGTTATCGGGGAGGGGCGTGATGCCGGCGCAGTGGTGGTTGGTCGTTTACGATATTGCCGATCAGCGGTTGCGGACCCGCTTGCACGAGTTGCTGGGCGGCTTTGGCGAGGCGGTGCAGAAGTCAGTGTTCCTGTGCCCGCTGGACGCGCGGCGCAAGGCACGGCTGGAGACGCTGTTGCGCCGCGAACGGCTGGCGCGAGACGACCGGCTGGACTGGTTTCGGGTGGAGGATGCGCAATCGCTGGGCGCTGGCGCGGCGCTGGCGGCGGCGCTCAATCCGGCAGCGGTCGTAGTGGTGGAGTGAGAGCGATGTGCACCTTGTATCTGGATCGGCAGGGAGCGCGGCTGGCCAAGGCAGGTGGGCGGTTGGTGGTGCAGGACCGGGACGGCCAGGAGCAATCCTTGCCGCTGGAGCAGGTGGATCGGGTGTTGGTCTACGGTCGGGTGCAGATGACGACGGACGCGCTGGATGCGCTGCTGGATCGCGGAGTCCCCACTACGTTGTTGAGCAGCCGGGGCCGGGTGCGAGGCCATTTGCTGGGCGATTGCGGCGGGCAGGTGCGACGGCGGGCACGGCAGTACGAGCTGATCCGCGATCCAGCGCTGGCCTTGCCGTTCGCCCGGGCGCTGGTGGCGGCTAAGCTGCGCAACCAGCGCTGGTTGTTGCGGACCTTGGACCAGCGGGAAGCCGCCGCCGGACTGGAGCCGTTTGTCGAGCGGGCCGCGCGGGCCGATGATGCCGACAGCTTGCGTGGCATCGAGGGCAGCGGGGCGCGGGCGTATTTCGCGGCGTTTCCGGCGCTGCTGGCGGGCACGGCGTTTCGATTTTCGGGTCGGCGCAAGCGGCCGGCTACCGATCCGATAAACGCCTTGCTGTCGCTGGGTTATACGCTGTTACTGGCGGAGGTGCGCAACGCCTTGCACGGCTACGGGCTGGATCCGTTTGCGGGGGTGTTCCATGCCAGCGATGGCGGGCAGCCGTCCTGCGCGCTGGATTTGATGGAGCCGCTGCGACCGCTGGTGGATCGGCTGGCGATCCGATTGGCGCGGCATGTCCTGACGCCGGATGATTTCGCGCAGCAGGAGGATGGCGCGTGCCTGTTCAAGGATGGTCGGCGCGGTGCGTTTTATCGAGCGTGGGAAGAATGGCTGACCGAGCGGGTATTGTGGAGGGATGAGCATCGCTCGTATCGGGCGATTTTACACGCCCAAGCCGGTGGGTGGGCGCGCTGTCTGGATGATCCGACGTTGCCGTTTCATCCGCTGGCGCTGAGCGCGCTGGGTCGGTAGGGGTGCGATCCATGCGGACCAATATGGCAGGAAAAGGCAGCATCACGAAGAAAAATACCGACTTTCAGGATGTTGGATGATCGGGCTCACCGAAACGGGATCGCAGGGTCAAGCGATTGAACTGCAAGGTTTTCGATCGATGCCGTCCCCGAATTCGGCGCAGACGCGGCTAAAAAGGCGTTGGAGATCGCAGGGAATCGACGATCTTCGTGGTCGGCGGCAATAAAGTATGGTGTTGCGAAAGAGAAATGCGGTTTATGCACGATAAAAAGGCGCCAGGACGCACGAGGACAAGATGTGCTACCCTTCCCAAGGTCGGAGCAGACCCGCCGAAAACGCTGTTCTGGCCCCAAGGAATTGATGTTTTCGCCCGCAAAAATGGGCTCAGAAACCCCCGCCCGCTAATAGGGCTTTGTGACTTGCTGACACTCCATTTACTACTTCATAATCTTCTTCCTCAGAAACCCCCGCCCGCTAATAGGGCTTTGTGACTCAGCGCCATCCAACAGTAACGCCGATCAGGTCAGCTCAGAAACCCCCGCCCGCTAATAGGGCTTTGTGACATAGACTTTTGGTCACGATAATTTTGGGCCAACATTCTCAGAAACCCCCGCCCGCTAATAGGGCTTTGTGACGCAAATAATTCCGGGTACACAGTAATGTAACTGCTGTCTCAGAAACCCCCGCCCGCTAATAGGGCTTTGTGACTTCAGCTTTTTGCCCCGCCAGCCGGTGCACTCACTCCCTCAGAAACCCCCGCCCGCTAATAGGGCTTTGTGACGTCTTTCTCATTTTGGAGAAGCATTGAACAATTCTTCTCAGAAACCCCCGCCCGCTAATAGGGCTTTGTGACTCACCCTCATAGTTAATCAAAACATTCAAATTAATGGTCTCAGAAACCCCCGCCCGCTAATAGGGCTTTGTGACATTTGCTCGCGGCGTTCTCCGACCGTTCCATGCTTGCTCAGAAACCCCCGCCCGCTAATAGGGCTTTGTGACTTCTGGATCTATACCAAGAATAGTCACTAAACCATTTGCTCAGAAACCCCCGCCCGCTAATAGGGCTTTGTGACCGAACTGCATCTCGGCATCCTCGCGGTCTTTTTTGCTCAGAAACCCCCGCCCGCTAATAGGGCTTTGTGACACCTGGCCAGTGAACTGATAAACATAGAATTTTAGCTCAGAAACCCCCGCCCGCTAATAGGGCTTTGTGACGTATTCGAGCCATCCGTCCGATGTGCAAGCACCTCCTCAGAAACCCCCGCCCGCTAATAGGGCTTTGTGACGTAATATTCGGGCTACTGTGCATCGACTTGAGGTGGATTTAGCAAACAGTCGCTACCCACGTACAGAATCTCGCCCATACCCCGCGATGCGTTCGTTCCACCAAACCGCTCCGCATCGAGCATCCCGGCGGCGCGGGTTTGAAAATGGCGCTGCCCTCTCCGTTAAACGAACAGGAACGGCGGAAAAAGCAGGACTCTCGGGGTTCGCCTATCATTAGCCCAATCTTCCCGACCCCTCGGCCCCGACCATGCCCGAACAAGCCACCGATCCCAACGCCCGGTTCGACGGATTCTGGCGTCACCGCCATTGCCTCGACGAGGCGCAATGGCTGGATTTTCGCCAACTGGTGTTCGAAACCCTGCGCCCCTGCCTGCCCGCATCGAGAAGCCTGCCGGACGCCGGGGACACCTGTATCGAGGACTTCTTCGTCGACCGGATTTTCGACCCGGCCAAGAAAGCCTCACCGTCGGAGGACAAACCCGTGACCCTCGGCTATCTGGTGATCATGTTTCGCCACTACCTTAGCGACCGGTTGCGCGACCCGTGGCTGAACCGCCGCACGGAAACTGGCGACGCGCTCGACGACATCCCGGTAGAGATCGCGCCTCTCGCCACGCTCGACGATCACGGCCTGACGGACGAACAAATCCGCCGAGCGGCGGACGACTTCTTGGTGGGACGCCCGCCTTGGGAGAAACTCGCCGGGGAACTGTGGTGGATTCGGCCGTATCTCGCCTGCCACTTCTGCGCCGACAAAAGCGAAGCCCTGTCCGCCCTGGCCCGCCGGCTCGGCATTCCCGCTCACCACTACAAGGCGGTGCAACTCGGGATCACCAGCGCCAAGGATGGATTCCCCAACCCGAGCGCCTTCCGCGCCACCCACCTCGGCCGGTGGCTTGACCAGGTCGGCATCGACGTCAATTGCGAAGAGGGGCCGGCGCTCGCCCGGATCGCTCTGCAACTGCTCTGTCAGGCTGCCCTATACGGCGAATTGGCCGCCGCGCCATCATGAACCGCGCGCCGATTTCGACCCCATTTGCCGTTCGCCGGTCACCAACCGGACCGATGGGCCAGGAGTTTTGAACCATGCGTACCCTGCACCCCGCCTTGAACCTCATCGAAGCCAAACTATTCGCCCCCTCCGACGACTTGATACGCCGCTGGCTGGAACACGATCCCCGGCTGCCCGTCGCCACCCGCGCCGCGCTGGACGCCGATCCCGTCGCCCAGTCCCGCCGCGCCGACTGGACAGCCCCGCCGCCGGATCAGGAACCCACCATCCCTGCCACCCCACCGATCCCCGAACCAACCCCTTGGTTGCGGGAACGCATCCAACAGCGAGTCCGGGCGCAACGGGCGACCTTCGCGCCCATCCCCACCGCCGGCCAGATCGTTCGGGTGGACGAGGCCATTGGCCCTTCGGGACCACTCGGCCACGATCAACCCCATCCGCTGGCCGTGTTGCTTGGCGAGCCGACTGAACACCGCGCGATCTGGTACGGCTGGCTGGTCGCGGCGGAAACCGACTACGCTAGCGACGCCGACCTGATTCTGGAGGAAGCGGACGACCCCCGCGACCCGCTGGCCGGCCTGGTGCAACTGTGGAACCCGGTCTATCTCTATCTGCCGTCGGCCAAGCAGGTGCTGGCGCAACTGTCCCCGGACCGGCTGGCCGCCGTCCGCGCCCTGGCGCTCGATTTCCTGATTCAACCTCTGCCCAAGCTGTGCCCCGAACCGGGCGTCCTGGTCGAGCGCCGCACCTCGCAAGGCCACCGGGTGCTGACCGGTACCCCGCTGGGCGGTGCCGCCGATCCCCGTCGCCGCTACCGGACGCTGTACCGCGCCGCCGCCGACCTGCTGCGCGAACCGGTGCAGCTGGCTCAGTTGCAACCCACCCTGATAGAACGGCTGCTAGCGTGGCTGCGGCAAGCAGTCGAAGCCATCGGCCTCGGGCTCAACCCCGCGCCCGCTCCGGTGATGGGCGAAGCCGATACCGAACGCTGGCGCTTGGGCGACTGGCTGGAACTGGAGCTGCGGAAACTGCCGGAGGAAGCCGACCTCTTCACCCTATGGGCGCGCAATCTCCAGGACTCGCCCTGCCGCATCCAGGTCGTACGCCACGGCGTCGTCTTCCAGGAACACCCGCTGGCTGGCCATCAGGAAACCCAAATCTTGGTCGAGGCCGCGCCGGGCACGGAACTAGTGCTGCTGGACGACAGCGGCGAGCGGCTGCGCTGGCCGTTGGCGGAGTGAGCGGATATGGATGAGCGAGTCTGGCTGTGGCCGGAAGGGCGACATGGCGAACACCTGCGCGTCTGGACGCCTGATCGAACCGAGCGGTTCGCCGAGCTGGTGCCCGGCGGCTTTGACTCGACCGCCGACCGCGATCCCGGCCGACTCGTGGATGGCGCCGAGACGCTGGCGCTGGAAGCGGCGCTGCCCACGCCGCTGGCGACATGGCTGGCCCGACTGTGCCAAACCTCCCGCCTGCGCCTGCATCTGTGCGCCGGTCTGCCGAAGGCCTGGTACCGCTTCCCTTACGAATGGCTGACGCTGGACGGCCAACCGCTCCACGACCGCCTGCGGGTCTGGCGGCACGTCCCACGCACGGCGGAACCGAGGTCGCCCGTCCCCCCCGCGCCCGTCGCCCTGTTCAACCTGTGGCCGCCCGACGAAGCGGTGCAGCCCCTCGCCGATTTCCCGCTGGCCCCCGCCGAGGTGCACCGCCACGACGGTCGCCGCTGGGTGGAGGCTCTGCTGCGCACCCGAGACCTCCACGCCTTCAGTGCCCTGTGCCTGATCGCGCACGGCAGCGAACGCGCGGATGCCCGGCCATTTCGCCTGCCGGATGGATCGCTTTGGGAGTTGCCGCCGGCTCAACCCTTGCCCTCGCTGGTCATCCTGCTGGCCTGCGGCGATAACGGTGGCAACTTGCTGGACTACGCCGCCGCCTTGCTGAAGCGCGGCGCGAGCACGGTGCTGGCCGCGCTCGGCCAACTGGACGCCCGCGATATGACGGCGCTGCTCCCGATCCTGCTGCACGGCTGGCTGACAGGAGAACGGATCGGCGATGCGCTGGACGCCGCCCAAACGGCGGTGGCGTGGCGAGGCCGGGGTCGGTTATGTCTGCTAGGCACGGGTGAATTGCGGATGGGCGATGCTCCGGAGCTGGCCGACTGGGCCACCGACCGGCTGGCCGAGCACGCCCGCGCCGGCGAGGACACTGCCTTGCGCGCGTTGCTGCCCCGGCTGACGCTCGATGGTTTTCTGCACGCCGGCGAATCCAGCCAAGCCACCCCCCGTTTGCGCGAGTATCTCGGCATCCCCGAGCTGGGCGCTCCAACGGAAAACCGGTCGCTGCTGGAACGGTTGTGGCCGCTCGCCAAGAATTGGCCGGCCCTGACCCGGCTTTGGGTCTCGCCCTTGCTGGCCCATTTGGCCGAGCAGCACGACCACAGCCACTTGAACGACTGCCGGCGCCAGTTGGTGCAACTGGCGCGCGCCCATCCCGAGTTCGCCGGCCTGTACGCCGACTGGGCCAAGGCCGAATACCGCCGAGGCCACTACGCCAAAGCGGCTGCCGCCACCATGGCTGGGCTGGGCAGCGCCACCGGGACGGACGAAATCTCGGTTCGGCTGCTGGGCCTGCTGATCCTGATCCTGATCGACCTTAACCTGCCGGAACCGGGTCGAGCGCTGCTCGACCTGCGGGAATGGCGGCTGGATCGCCTGGACGGCGCATTTGCCGAGCAGGAACAGTTCAAGGATGTGGAGAGCCGGGGACGGTTGGCGCTGCGGCGTGGCGAGCACCGGGAAGCGCTGGCCTGGTTTCGCCACAAACGCGCCCAGGCGCCCGAACATAAGGAAAACGGTTGGCGCGAACTGGCGTGGCTGCTGTACGCCGCCGCGTTGGTGGGACCGATAGAAGGTGATACCGATTACGCCGAGGAATGCCGGGCGATTCTAGCGGGCCACCCCGAACCGGGAACGGGCAACGACCCCGTTCTCTATTTGCTGCGAGCCTTGGCCGCCTGGACATGGCGGCGGGGGGATGCGGCCGCGCGGGACGCGCTGGTCGCCTGGTTGCCCGAACTGAAAACGCGGCTGGACGGCCGGCAGGACATTGGGCCGGTTGGCTTCGCCCTGGCCTATCTGCATCTCGACCAACGGCAAAGGGGCGATTGGTCCGCTTTGCCAGCGTGGGAGAGCGTTCGGGTCGGCTTGGAGGAGGACCGCTATTTTTTGGAGCTGGCGATTTTCGACCGCTTGCTGGACCGGCCCCGACCGGAAACCGAAGCGTGGCTGACCCGCCATCATCGGGAGCGCCGCGATACGCTGGGCGCCCTGACGCCGGAGAAGCTGCCGGATTGGCTGCGATCCGAGCTTCCCGAAATGTGGTCCGCCGACGTGCGCGGCCGGGAATCCCGGGAATCGCAGGAGCGCGATCTGCTGCTGGCCACCGCTCCGCCGGATTGGAATGCCTTGATCGCCGCTCGCTTGCTACCTTGGTGAAGCCGCTTTCCTGTTTCGCAGCCACTCTACCAGCCGAATCCTCACCGGATGGTGCAACACGCCGATCTCCCTCAGATCGGCTCGGTTCAGCGGCTCGTACCGAGGACAGAGGTAAGTGTCGCGATGCTCCGAGCGGGCTTGCTTGAATAGCGCATCCTGATCGGTCAACTGAAAAAACGCCGGATCGGGTCGGGAGGTGCCGGGCAACACGTAAAAATCGTCGCCCTCCCGTTTCAGTGAGACCACCGGCCGCCAGTCTACCGGCTCGCGCCGGTCGCGGCCGAACCAAAGCCGGCTCTGACGAGCGGTGTAGCAAAAGCCGTGCGCCCATTCCCGATCCAGTGCGGGTACCGTGGACGAGGGGGCGGGACGACGTTGAAAAGCGTGCATGGTGCAAATATTCCGACAGAATACTGACAAGATCATAGCAGAATTGCCCGTTGTCGGTCCGCTCCAGTCCAGCGGGCCAGCGCAACGTTACGCGGCCTGGGCGGTGCTCAACCGCCATTCCACGGCCTCCCAGGGGATGCGAACGCCTTCGGCCGTGCGCTCGATCAGACCGATATCCACCAACGCGCTCACGTCGGCGTGGACATTGCTGTAGTGGCGCTCCAAACGCTGCGCTAGCGCGTAGACCGTCAGTGGTCCAGCGTTTTGCAACACCTGCAGCAACCGAAACCGCTCCGGAGTCACGGCGCGGTAGGCATCCACCGGGTTCTCGAAATTCAATAGATAATCGGCTTCCGGGAGGGCCTCGCCGACGTCGGCGCGACGCGCGATGGCGAGCGCGCGGGCGTTCAATTCAGTCCGGCTCAGGTTACAGATCAGGGCTTTCGGCATTGCTAGGCTCCCAAATACGGTTGAATCTCGGCCTCGAAATCGGTCAACAAGCGTTCCAGGGTCATGAACGAGTAAGGGTATTCCCGATCACCCCGGTGGACGTGATCACCCTTGCCGGTTTCATTGTCGTAGCGCACCAGCGTCTGGCCGGTTGGCGTGCCGCAGTGCAATTGGTAGACGTAGCCGTGGGGTCGAGCGGCATCCGGTTGCGGCAAGCGATGAATGCGACGGGCGACCACGACCCCATTGGCGGCGACGAAACGGTCGTTGAGAATCAGCGTGGCTTTCGCCTTCATATATTGCATAATAGCAATATATTGTGTAAAAACAATATATAAAAATTCTTTCTTCTCGGCAACTGCCGATCCCGGCCTGCTCCTACAGCAGCGCCCCCGTGATTTCCGGCCGCTCGTCCCAAACCCGCCCCGCCAGCAACCGGCCGTTGGCTTTCTTATCGTGGTAGGTTCCGTCCGGTCCCCACGCGCCCCACTGCTTGAAGGTGAATGCCACGCCGGCCGCTCGGCAGTGATCGCGGACCGAAAGCGCCCATTCGGGTCGCATCGGTCGGGCGTCCGGTCCCGATTCGCCACCGACGATCACCCACTGAATCCCGTCCAGGTCTAGCGGTCCCAGGTCCTCCAGCAGCGGCTCCACCGACAGGAAACGGACACGGGCCGGAACCCGTCGCAGGTGCTCGATACGCGGCAGCCCATACCGGCGATCCTCCACCGTGACGCCGAGCCAGACGTTGTTTGGGACGGGTCGGGGAGGCGAAGAAGCGAGGCAGCCGTTCGGCCCGTTTGGTCAGGAGTTGATAGGTGTGCCAAGGCGTGCGGTGGACGACCGCCAGCACCCGGTCGATAACATCGTCGGGCACGTCTTCGTGGAACAGGTCCGCCATCGAGCAGACGAAATAGAGGGTGGGTTTCTTCCGTTCGAGCGGCTGATCGAGCCGGTCGGTGTGCAAGGTCAGCGCGAAACCCCGCGCATAGCCCGGCGCGGCCATCGCCTGGAGCCGCAGCGCCATCCGTTCGGCGTAGCAGTGACGGCAGCCGGGCGACACCTGGGTGCAGCCGGTCACCGGGTTCCAGGTTTGTTCAGTCCATTCGATGCGGGAGGCGGCCATCGTTGTCTCGCGGATTTCCGTCTGAATCAACCGACCGAATCGGTCGGACGCAGTTCGATCTCGGGCACGACCCACCCCAGCTCACGCTTCAACCACGCGGCCACCAGTCGCCGATGGCACCCGACGGTTTCCGAAAACGGTGGTCGCTCCCAGCACAGCAACACCGGCTCGTGCGGATCGGCCAGCCGATGTCGGTCGTCTACCACCCGGCGAGGGTCCAAGCGAGCAAGGATCGCCCAATACAGCGGCTCGTATTCGGCGCGACTCATCTTCAACATCGGCGCGGTCGGATTGAGAGGGCGGTACACTCGAAAGCCGGCCGGCGTCCCACGCGGCGCCCAGCGGGCAATACTGACACGACCGGGACCGGTATACGTGAAGAAGGAGGCAGTTCGCATCGCGGTTAGCGTCCGCGTGCCAGCGGGACGGTGGAGGTCTGTTGCGGGTGCATCGCCACAGCATAGCCCTCTGTGTAACCGGCTGCGTAACCTTGCTGTCGCCCGAAACTCAGGGCGACCGCGCCGGTGAGGATCAGCGCCAGCGCCACCGCCGTCACGCTGCCCAGCACCCAGGGCCAGCGGGCGGCGAAGCCAGCCGCGAGCGCGATCCGGCGGGCCGACTGCTGGATGGTTTTCTCCAGCGACGTCTGCGCCGCGACCGCCGCTTGCGCGACCTCGATGGCGGCGATACCTGCCTGATGCTGGAGAGTGTGCTGCACCTGCTGTTTCGCATGCGCGATATTCTGGTCGCTCTCGCGTTTGCACTCGGTCAGCAGTTCGTGCGCGGCGCCCCGGATCATCGCCGGAAACCGCTCGTAGAGCGAGTAGTAATACTGTAAAGCGATCAGCACGTCCCAAAGGGCATCATTATGGTTCAAGCCCAGGCTGTCTCGGACATGAGAGAGCTGCGCCCGTTCTTGCGGCGTGGCTTGATGCCCTAACAACCGCTCAAAGGCGTTTTCCAGATGCGAGTCGCGCCCCGGCCTGGCCGGGTCGTGGGGTGATGTCTTGAGGGTGTCGGTGGTCACGATAGGAGGCTGGCGCGCAGCGGTTTCATCGCTCATGTCGGAAGACTCCAGAAGTGAAGCCATGAAGTTCTATAAGGTCTGCAATCAGGGCGTTTCGGTGATTGGATTCGACGAGAACGCCGCAGCAGGAGAACCCGGTATCGCCGACGGCGGCCACTCGGCGGGCAGAATCGCGGCAAACAGGTCGGCCACGGTCTCCTGCCAGCGTTGCAGTTCGACCCGGTTCCCCAAAGGTAGCGTGTCCGGCGTTCCAGGGGTCAAGGCCCGCCGAATAGAGAGTCGGTGAGAATATAGATCGTCACTCACGCGGCTCGCCAACCGGTCCAGGGTCAGCACACGCCCGCCACGACGGGCGATTTCTTCGGCAACCGGCAGGGTGTCATACAGCCTGAAGGCGTCGCGCGGGCCGAAGAAGGTGTTGCAAACGACGTGAATTACCGAACCGGGTAACGCGCGGACGTAATCGTCCAGCAGTTCCACGCTATCGCGCTGGTTATTGATGACCCACAAAGTCACCCACTGCCGCCGCAATGCCGGTAAGGCCCGCTGGAGCGTCGCGCCGTGCGCCGCGACGCCCTTGTTGTTGCGGGCGGCCGTGTTGATGACCGTGACCCGATCGGGATACGCCTCGCACAGGTTGATAAGATCAATCCAGCCGGAGGCGTCATCCAAATCCAAGGCCTCCGGGACGACCCCCGCTTCCTAACCGTACATCCGCCACACATCGGGATTAGACGTGTCGGTATCGATCAGCAACACCGGTACGTTGCGATGCAGCAGATAGTCCAGCAACGCGAGGGAGACCATCGATTTGCCAACGCCCCCCTTGCAGCCGCCAATGGCGAATAGCGTGGGAAACCCCGGTGTGAAGGGATGGGGGGTCGGTGCGTTCATCAAGCATTCCTCTCAATACAAGAGTTAGATGCCAGGGCTCATCGGTCAGGACGCCGATGATCCTGCCGTTGAGGGCGGTGGGCTGGACGATCCCGGCGTCTCATCCGACGTGGGGGCCGCCGTGTCCTGCGCTTGTTTTCGCGCCTCCGCTTGACGGAGTAACTCCCGGTAAGGGATTTCCGGCTTGGGTGTAAAGCGGCTGGTGAGATGGAGCCGTGCCGGGGGTTCGGACGGAATCGCTTCGGCGACCGGCGCGGGAGCAGGCGTCACGACCAGGGTTACCGCGTCGGATAGGCCGGGCTTCGGCGCGCATGGCGGCATCGCCTCCGGCGCGATTGCGCTCGGCAAGGAAGCATTCACCGCTGGCGCGCCAGTCGGAAAGACCGCTCGCGCAGCGGCGTTCGGGCCTAAATAGCGCTTCAGGGTGCTTAGATGGATCTTGAACCCGCAGTCCGCCAGGAGCGCCACTAACGCAGGCCAGGTGCATCGATATTCCGCCCGCAACGCCTGGAGGGGCTCGCGGAGTTGTTCGATTAATGCGCCCTTCGGGTTAGTGCGACGGACGACCGCCGGGGTCTTGGCAAGTCGTTCGGTCAGACGCTGGAGGAGGACTGTCGCATCCATGGGTTTTAATTTATTCAATATGATTTAACAAAACAAATTTTGCATCATTCAAAGAATATCGGTCATTAATTTAGGAGAGTAATGTTTTATTGTGTTCGATTCCTATCATTTTTATAGCATAGCATAACGTAATTGACTACGATGATTTAACTCCTTCAGGCCGGCTTTGAACCGGTCTGAAGGTGGGCGAGCAGGGTTGGTTTTTAAGTCCGGGCCTTGAATCCGAGCTTTGAGCCGGTTTTTGAGCCGGTTTTTGAGTCGGTTTTTGAGCCGGTTTTGGGAAGGGATCAATCGCACGCGAGGATGATCCATCGTGACTATACATAGGAGTGGCCCATCGTGTTTACAGGATGGGAGTTGTGGGCACAACTCGCAAAACGGTCCACTCGGCGCTGCGCTTCTCGCGGGCCAATGCCAACGAGGTATCACGTGGAGTTTATTGGGTGATGGACGATCCATCTTGTCCTGGGCAGTGGCGACGATCGCATGAATAAGAAAGCTTTGAAGGACAGCGAAAGGTGCGATGCCTCGTTAGAAGGCGACGCGCGACAGCGGAGAGTACGGCAGGGGCGGATAGGCCGCTTGGACGCCGTGCTGAAAGTGCGATTGCGAAGCGAGGAAAAGGCGGCCTTTTGGGAGCTGGCCCATCGGGCACGGATGACGGCCAGCGGGTTGGCACGCCGGCGTTTGTTGGGCCTTAAGGTACTGTTTGAACCCCATCGGGCGGCGGTGGAGCACCTTCGCCGAGCATGCGTGCGAGCGGAAGCGTTGGCGATGAAAAGCGCGGGTGTTCACGACGAGGACGTTGCCGCGATTCTGGCGGCGCAGCGGGCGGCGATCGACTGTTTGGGCGCAGCCCTTCAAGACGGTGAAATAGAGAAGGCGAAACGGTGATCGGCAAAAAAATTCGCAATCCGGCTAAAGGGGCTGCGTTACGGGTCCGCGTTCACCGGTTGGCCGACTACATCGACCGCCCGGAAAACGCACCGTCCAATGCCCGTGCGATAGCCCACGCCGCCAAGGTGGCGCGGGTGGTAGGGCTGGCCGATTATGCGCAGCGCCCGACAGCCGATGAGGTGCGGGAGAAGTGCATCTACGGCGGCGCCCGCGGTTTCCAGGCCACCACCCGCGCCGGCCAAAAAATGGAGATGCTGGCGTTGGCCGAGGAGTCCGCCCACAGCAAAGACCCGATCAATCATTACGTGCTGAGCTGGCCGCAAGGCGAACAGCCGACCCCGACCCAGATCGAAGCAGCGGTCGATCTATTACTGGACACCATGGGTCTAACCGGCCATCAAGCCCTTTATGGGCTACACGTCGATACCGACAACGTGCATCTGCACCTGATGGTGAATCGAGTGCATCCGATCACCCGCAAGGTCATCGAAATCAACAAAGGTTTCGATTTGGAAGCCCTGCACCGGGCGGTGGCCCGCATCGAGCATGCCCAGGGTTGGCGGCGCGAGGCGCGCGGGCGCTATCGAGTGCAGGCCGATGGGACGGTTCGGCGGTCACAGTTCACCGCAATAGCCGAAGGCGACCGCCCGCGCGGATGGAGCCCAGCGCCGGCGCACGCCGGCGGCGCGAAATCGGCCGTGCAGATCGCCGCCGAAGAGGCCACGCCTGCGATTCGGGCAGCTACGAGCTGGACGGATCTTCATACCCGTCTGGCCGCCCTGGGACTGCGCTACGAGCGCCAGGGCAGCGGGGCCGTGTTATGGGTCGGCGACACGGTGGTGAAAGCTTCACGGGCCGCACGGGATTGCAACCGGTTGGCGGTCGAGCGGCGGCTAGGCGTGTACCAGCCCGCCCCAGCGGGATTGACCGTCGGGGTGCGACCGCCCGAACCCGATGCGCTGGAGGCTCCCCGCTGGGCGGAATATCAAGCGGCACGGAGAGGCCATTCTGTCGGCAAGCGTGCGGCGGCACAGGCCCGGCGGGCAATCCAAACCACTGAGCGCGAAATCCTGCGGACGGCACACCGGATGCAACGGGATGCCTTGTGGCAGTCGGTGCCACCGGGTGGCTGGCATGGACACGGGGCCGAGCTGAACGCGCAACGCCGTCTGCTGGCCGCTCGGCAGGCGGCGGAATGGGCCGATCTACGTGAACGCCACCGGCGGGCGTGCCAGCAGGCCCAGGTGCAATGGAGCGATTTTCCAGGCTATGAGGATTGGCTGGCGGCGCAAACCACCGGCCCGGCGATTCGCCGCCAGGCACGACTGATTGCCTTGATCCGCCTAGAGGGGGAGATCATCGCCCTCTCAGCCCACGACATCCGGGCCTTCGTCGCGGTCGTCTACGGTCGGCGGGTGGATTATCGCCGGGTGGACGCGCCCGACGGCCCGGCCGGTTTCGTGGATCGAGGCCGTGAGATCGTCGTGTATGCCGAATACGACGAAATCACCGTGCGGGCGGCGTTGCAACTGGCCGCGCAGAAGTGGGGGCGGTTTCGGATCGAGGGCGATACCGCTTATCAGGCGCTGTGCGTACGGCTGGCGGCGGAACACGGCTTGCCGCTCGGCAATTCTGAACTCCAAGCGGCGATTCAGCGGGCGCAGGCGACCCAAACCAGTGGGCCACCCGCATCGGCAATCCGAATGAGCAGGCATCCGGCGCCTTGAGCAAACGGTCGGGTTGCGTCTGTCGGACACCTTGAAAAACGGGTTTTTAGCCTGACAAAACGGGTGCACCAAGGATCGATAGGCGGCGCGCCTCGCCATTTTTCGGACTTTGCGCTTGCCTGGAGAGTTGTTCCACAGCCTGAACCCACTGCTTCGTATCCTTCTGGCAAGCCTGTTTAACTCCAAGAAATTCACGGTTGAACCGAATCTCCTCCAGCCGGTCGCATGCGGTCCTCTTACACCCCCGCATAGGGGAACACGGCGAAAACAAAGCCTGACGTTTCGGGGGTAGCGGCGTCTTTAAGGGCAGAGGCTTGGCGAAAGTGCGAAGCCCGACCCTAACAACCCGAGGAGATATCACCATGACCACTCGCCCCGTTCGCTCCCTGACCGCCGTCGCCCTGAGCCTGGCCCTGCTGACCGGCGCCGCCACCGGCGCCCGCGCCAACGATGACACCGACGATTACACGATGCAGGTCATCGACCAACTGACCGACACCACCGCCACCGCCGCAAACGCCGGCTACGCTTTGCTGGACGCCGCCAGCGACCGGCTGTACACCGGCGACTGGCACCAGAAGACCCTCTATTTGGAAGCCGGGCGGGAGTACCGGATCGCCGGCGCCTGCGATGACGACTGCCGGGACATGGACCTGGCGCTGTACGACGCGGAGGGCCGGGAAATCGCCCGCGACACCCGGCACGACGACCGGCCGGCGGTGTCGGTTCGGGTACGGCGTGAAGGTGAGTACACCCTGGCGGTGGCGATTCCGGACTGCCGGGCGGGGCGCTGCACCTACGGCATCGCCCTCTACGGCCGACCGCTGGCCGGCAAGCCCCGGATCTGAGTCCGCTGGCGCCGGGCGGGAGCGCCGGCTTCGGCCACCGGCCGACCCGCGCCGGCCCTGGGTGCCGGTTGGACACAGACGGAAAACTGTCAAAGTATGGGGTGTTTCACAACCGGTCAGCGGCACTCCAGGAGTTACTAGTGCGGGAGCGAGCTGTTCCCGCCGCCAACGGTCCGGCGCGGGTGCAACAGAAGGCGAGCTGAAAGCAAAGCTATGAAAATTCGCTACAGGCAACAACGCTGGTGGAAGTGCTTGGTCATGGTGGGAACATTGCTCCCGCCGGTCGGCATTTGGCCCGCTTTAGCGGCCTCGAATAACAAGAAACCCGCTCCTCGGCCACCCGCCGCCGAGCAGTGCCGGCAACTGGCCGCTGCCTGGCTTGGAGATCGGCCGGGTATCGATTTCAACAGTGATATTGATACCGATCTCGCTATTCCAGCGTGTAAACAAGCTGTGAAAATGAACCCTACAAACGCTGACCTGAAAGCATATCTGTGTCGCGCATTAAGGCAAGATTTGGAGCAAGCTGACTCTGCCCAGAATCTGTGCCTGGAAGCAGCAAAGGCAGGCAGTCCAGCAGGAATGACGAGTTTGGGTGAAGTGCTTGAGGAGGACCAGGACCAAGCTATTGCATGGTTTCACAAGGCGGCGGAACAAGGGTATCCACCTGCGCAGAACAACCTCGGTGTGAGGTTTTTCAACGGTGATGGCGTTACGGAGGATAAAGAGCAAGCCGTTGCCTGGTTTCGCAAGGCAGCAGAACAGGGATATAAGCTAGCACAAAGCAATCTCGGTGTGATGTATGCGTTCGGCCGGGGAGTAAAGAAAGACGAGGCCCAAGCGATAGCTTGGTTTAGCAAAGCGGGCGATCATGAGGCATTAGGTAAGTTGAGAGCGATAGAACCCCTCGCTGCTGACTTGCGCAGTGTCGAGCCAGAGGACCGCGAATCTGCGGCTAGAGCACTTGGTCAGGCAGCCGATGATCCACAGGTTGTGGAGCTACTCGTCGGTGCCTTGCAGGATAAGGATGCATCAGTTCGTACCGCCGCCGCCGAAGCACTAAGTGGATCGAAGCTAGCTTTTGGCAAGCAGCTTGCCGACAGAGGCTCTAGAGCGGTGGAACCGCTGATCGCCGCCCTACGAGATAAGGATCCATCAGTTCGTACCGCCGTTGTCGAAGCACTAGGCGCATTGGCAGACCCTCGAGCAGTGGAACCGTTGATCGCTGCCCTACGGGATAAGGATACATCAGTTCGAGAAGCAGTAGAGAACGCGTTAAATGGTAATATAAGTGATATTTCGTTAATGGAGACAAAGGAAACGGACTGGTTGCTTACTGTATTTAAAAGCACCAACGCGAAGCTTCGCAAAATGGCGGTCAGTGCATTGGGGAGGAAGAGAGACTCTCGGGCAGTAGGGCCATTGATCACCGCCCTACAAGACAAAGATGCATCGGTTCGTACCGCCGTTGTCAAAGCGCTAGTCGCATTGGCAGACCCTCGAGAGGTGGAACCGCTGGTCGCCGCCCTGCGCGATCCCAATATAGAGGTTCGTCTCGCAGCGATTTCAATACTGGACCATCAAGCAGATCTTCAAGCAGTGGAGCCATTGATCGCCGCCCTACAAGATAAGGATACATCAGTTCGTACCCGCGCCGCCGAAGCACTAGGCGAATTACAGGACTCCAGGGCGGTGGAACCGCTGATCGCCGCCCTGCAGGACACTGATCCGAACTATCACCAAGCGGTAATAGAGGCGCTGGAGAATCTGCCGGACTCACGATGGGTAAATCTGTTAATAAAAACTCTGTCTGCTAATACCGATCCGGGCAACCGTATAGCGGCGATAAGAATTCTGGCTCATCTGTATGCCCCCAGAGCAGTGAAGCCATTGATCGCCGTCCTACAAGATAAGGATACATCAGTTCGTACCCGCGCCGCCGAAGCACTAGGCGAATTACGGGACCCCAGGGCGGTGGAACCGCTGATCGCCGCCCTAAAAGACGAGGATGAGTCAGTGCG
>WBZV01000554.1_pt1 | contig 21464 bp, 17 predicted proteins | sample 5204221 | NCBI WGS metagenome assembly WBZV01 (sample SAMN12344360, study PRJNA552823) | activated sludge metagenome | biome: Activated sludge suspended growth; feature: Nitrification reactor; material: Wastewater; isolation source: activated sludge from nitrification reactor of wastewater...
GTCAGCGAGGAGGCGGCCAAGGCCGGCTACCCGCTGCGCTCGATCCACATTCCCAAGACCATCGACAACGACCTGGTCGGCAACGACCACACGCCCGGCTTCCCCTCGGCGGCGCGCTTCGTGGCCCAGGCCTTCGCCGGCGCCAACCTCGACAACGCGGCGCTGCCCGGCGTCTACCTCGCGGTGGTGATGGGGCGGCACGCCGGCTTCCTGACGGCCGCCTCGGCGCTGGGCAAGAAGTTTCCCGACGACGGCCCGCACCTGATCTACCTGCCCGAGCGCGTGTTCGTGCTCGAGAAGTTCCTCGCCGACGTGAAGGCCACCCACGAGCGCCACGGCCGCTGCGTGATCGCCGTCTCCGAAGGCATCCACGACGAGGGCGGCGCGCCCATCGCCGCCAAGCTCGCCAAGGACCTCGAGCACGACGCGCACGGCAACGTGCAGCTCTCCGGCAACGGCGCGCTGGCCGACCTGCTGTGCGAGGAGATCAAGGCCAGGCTGAAGATCAAGCGCGTGCGCGGCGACACCTTCGGCTACCTGCAGCGCAGCTTCATCGGCTGCGTCAGCGATGTCGATCAGCGCGAGGCGCGCGAGGTCGGCGAGAAGGCGGTGCAGTACGCCATGTGGGGCCAGCGCGACGGCTCGGTGTCCATCAAGCGCACCGGCTTCTACTCGGTGGAGTACGAACTCGCGGCGCTGGCCGGCGTGGCCGGGCGCACGCGCACCATGGAAGACGAGTTCATCGCCGCCAGCGGCACCGACGTGACCGACGCCTTCCGCCTCTACCTGCGCCCACTGCTGGGCTCGGGCATGCCGGATGCCTTCCGGTTGCGCACCAACCCGGTGGAAAAGGTGCTTCGCCGCGCCTGAGCGCGGCAGCGCTCAGGGTGCGATGACGAAGACGCGCAGCGACTGGGCGGGGATGGTTGCGCTGGCGGTGCCGCCGGCGTCGATGTCGGCGTTCACGCCGCCGGGCGGGAAGACGCTGGTGAGCAAGCCATTGGCCGGCAGGCCGGAGGCGCTCACCAGCGCCGGGCCGCTGCCGTAGTTGATCATCACCACGGCGCGCTGGCTGCTGGTCGCGCGCTGGAAGCTCAGCGTGGTGCCGGTGGCGGTGGCGCTCACATGGGTGCCGCTGCGCAGTGCCGGGTTGGCCTGGCGCGCGGCGATCACGGCCTTGTACCAGTTGAACAGCGACGTGTTGTTGGCCTGCTGCACCTGCACGTTGTTCGTCGCCACGTTGCTCGAGAGCGCGCGGAACGGCGTGCCGGTGGTGAAGCCGCCTGAGCCGGTGTTGCTGCTGGTCCAACTCATCGGCGTGCGCAGCTTCGGGTCGTCGCCGATGTTGGCTGATGCACCGCGCATGCCGATCTCCTCACCGTAGTAGATGAAGGGCGTGCCGGGTTGCAGCAGATAGGTGGCAGCGGCGAGCTTGTACTGCGCCTCGTCGCCGTTGAACTGGTCCATCGCGCGTTGGCCGGCGAAGCTGTCGTGGTTGGACAGCATGGTCGACATGGCGGCTGGCGCTGTGCGGAAGTAGTTCGCCAGGTTGGCGATGGCCGTGGTGTCGCCCTTGGCTGCGTTGATCAGATCGGACTGATGGCCGAAGGCGAAGGCGCTGCCGCAAGCCGTGGCGAACGCGAGCGGTGCCGACGGCCCTTCGCAGACGAGAAAGCGGTTCGCATAGCTGCCGCCGACCATGTCGCGGATGTTGCCCATCAGCGCGAAGTTCTCCGGCTGGTTCTCCCACGCACTCGGCCCGTTCTCGACGAGGTTGCCCACCGCGTCGAAGCGGAAGCCGTCGACGCCGCGGTTGAGCCAGAAGCGCAGGTTGTCCTGGTGCCAGGTCACGACGGTGGTGTTCTTCAGGTTGAAGTCGGGCATCTGGTCCCAGAAGGGCGCGAAGTAGCAGCCGTCCGTGCCGCTGCGCCAGGGGTTGTTGCCGTAGATGCTCCAGCCGCCGGGGCAGGGCGAGTTGAAGATGTACCAGTTGCGATAGGCGTTGCCGCTGCCGCTGTTCGCGTTGACGAAGGCCGGGTGCTGCGCCGCGCTGTGGTTCATCACGTAGTCGAGCACCACGCCGATGCCGCGTGCGTGCGCCTGCGCGACGAGGGCGTTCAGGTCATCGAGGCTGCCGTAGGCCGGTTCGACGTTGCGGTAGTCGCTCACCGCGTAGCCGTGGTCGTGATCCTGGCTGCGCGTGATCGGCATCAGCCAGATGCCGGTGACGCCCAAGTCCTTGAGGTAGTCGAGCCGGCTGGTCAGGCCCTTCAGATCGCCGATGCCGTCGCCGTCGCTGTCCTGGTAGCCGCGCACGAAGATCTCGGCGAAGGGGCCGGCGCGCCAGTCGGCGTTCGGCATGCCGCCGGCGTCTGCAGCCGCGACGGCCGAGGTGTCGAAGCTCGGCAGCGGGCCGGTCGAACCGCCTCCGCCGCCGCCACAGGCGGCCAGCAGCAAGGCGAGGGAAAAGGCGGCAAGGCGACGGAAGCGAGGGTGCAAGGTGCTCATGGCGCGCGACTGTAGCCGGGTGGCGCGCGTTCGTGTAGTCGAGTTACCTTGACTACAGCGAACTACATCAATCACCCAGGAGTGAGGCTTCAGATTTGAGGGTTAGTCCGGGTGATGTCTTGTAGTTTGACTCCATAGCATCGGCCTCCCCATCCACCGGCCCGACCGGGAAGGAGACCGCGATGCGCCTCGTCCACCGCCTTCTGGGAAGCTGTTCGATCGCACTGGCCGCGTTGCTGGCGGCCTGCGGCGGTGGGGGCGGCGGCACGACGGCCGATGCGCTCGCGCAGGCCGCCGACGAGCGCGCAGAGGCGCTGTCCGCATCGCGGCCCGCATCGAACCTCGATGTCTGCAACGCCGAGAACGCCAGCACGATTCTCGCGGCGGTGCCCGCACCGGAACCGCCCGCGCCCAGCGGCCCGGTGAAGGTTCACTACCAGCGCGCCGACGCCGCCTATGCCGACTTCGGCCTGCACGTGTGGCAGGTGAATGCGGCGAACGCCTATGTGGCCGACTATCCGAACGTCAGCTGGGGGAGCCCGTTGCCGCCCGCGGGCAGCGATGCCTACGGTATCTACTGGCTGATCGACCCGGCGGTCTTCCGCAGCGACGCGACCGGTTTCGGCTTCATCGTGCACAAGCCCGGCGCCGATGGCGACCCGGTCGGCCTGGATCGGCTCTGGAAGTTCGCCGATGGCGGCGAGCTCTGGCTGAAGTCCGGCGATGCGACGGTCTACCGCAGCAACCCGGATGCGCTCGCCTCGCTGGACCTGAACACGCTGCGCATCCATTACCAGCGCTCCGACGCCAACTTCACGCCCTGGGGCCTGCACCTGTGGGACACCAGCCGGATCGATGCCGCGCGCCTGCCCGGCCTGACGCTCAACGTGTGGGACAACCCGGTGCGCTTCGCCTCCATGCCCGGCTACCAGGCGCTCTCGGCCAACGAGGTGGTGTTCGATCTGCCGGTGCTCAACCCCAAGGACGATGCCTCGCGCAGCGCCGTCGAATTCATCGTGCACGGCACGCCCGACAACCCGAACGGCGGCAGCGGCAACAAGGACGGCTGGACCAACAATATCCGCGTCGATTACGCCAACGTCACGGCCGCGGGCGGCGTGGCCGAGATCTGGCTGGTGCAGGACACGCCGCAGGTGTTCTACCGCGCGCCCGATCTGCGCCAGGCCTCGAGCACCGATGCACGCGCCTACTGGCTCAGCGATCGCCTGCTGCAATGGCCGAAGGCGAGCGCCGGCGGTGCGTTCAAGCTCTACCACTCGGCGCGCGGCCAGATCGTCGCCAGGCTCGACGCGGCGGTGAGCGGCGCCGATGGGGCGATCGATCTCGAGGTATTCACGGGCAGCGTGCCGGCGGAGCTCGCCACGCGCTTCAAGTTCATCGCCCCGGGCGTGGTGCTGCAGGCTTCGCGGCGCGACGCCGAGCGGCTGGCGCGTGTGCTGATCGCCTCGCAGCTGGTGCTGGTGCAGGAGGACGGGGCCGGGCGCGTGCAGAACGCCACCACCGCGCAGCTGCCCGGCGCGCTGGATGCGATGTTCGCCGGCGCGGCGCGCGAGCGCCACCTCGGCGTGCGCGTGGAGGGCAACGCCGCGCAGTTCAAGCTGTGGGCGCCGACGGCGCAGCGCGTGCTGCTGTGCGTGTACGAACGCGGCGACGGCGCGGCCCGCGAGGCGCAGGCGATGCGCTTCGAGCGCGACACGGGCATCTGGAGCGCGCGCGAATCGCGCGTCGACGGGCAGTACTACCGCTACGCCGTCGACGTCTTCGTGCGCGGCACGGGCCTGGTGCGCAACCTCGTCACCGATCCGTATTCGATCAGCCTGACGACGGATTCGAAGCGCAGCTATATCGCCGATCTCGACGACCGCCGCCTGCAGCCGCCGGGCTGGGAGCGCCATGCCGCGCCGCGCATCGCCGCGCAGACCGACATGTCGATCTATGAATTGCACGTGCGCGACTTCTCGATCAACGACGCCAGCGTGCCGCTGGCCGACCGCGGCAAATACCGCGCCTTCGGCTGGGCCAACTCGAACGGCATGATCCACCTGCGTTCGCTGGCGCGCACCGGGCTGACCGACGTGCACCTGCTGCCGGTGTTCGACATCGCCTCGGTGCCCGAGAGCGGCTGCGTCACGCCCGCGGTGCCGAACGCCGCGCCCGACGCCGAGGCGCAGCAGGCCGCGATCACGCCGCTGCGCGATGCCGACTGCTTCAACTGGGGCTACGACCCGTTCCATTACACCGCTCCGGAAGGCAGTTATGCCTCCGACGCGGCCGACGGCGCGAAGCGCATCGTCGAATTCCGCCAGATGGTGATGGCGCTGCACCAGGCCGGGCTGCGCGTGGGCATGGACGTGGTCTACAACCACACCTCGGCCTCGGGGCAGAGCGACAAGGCGGTGCTCGACCGCATCGTGCCGGGCTACTACCACCGGCTCGACGCCGGCGGCAGCATCGAACGCTCGACCTGCTGCGAGAACACCGCCACCGAGAACCTGATGATGGGCAAGCTGATGATCGACTCGGTGACGACCTGGGCGACGCAGTACCGCATCGACTCGTTCCGCTTCGACCTGATGGCGCATCAGCCGCGCGCGGTGATGGAGCAGTTGAAGAAGAGCGTCGACCAGGCCGCCGGCCGCGAGGTGCAGCTGATCGGCGAAGGCTGGAATTTCGGCGAGGTGGCCAACGGCGCGCGCTTCGTGCAGGCCTCGCAGCTCTCGCTCAACGGCTCGGGCATCGCCACCTTCAGCGACCGCGCGCGCGACCACGTGCGCGGCGGCGGGCCCTTCGACGGCGGGCAGAGCCTGGTGCGCAACCAGGGCCTCATCAACGGCCTCTGGTACGACGACAACGGCAGCGGCGCCGGCAAGACCAAGACCGACCTGATGTGGTCGGCCGACATGGTCAAGGTCGGCCTGGCGGGTTCGATCCGCGACTACACGCTGACGACGCACTGGGACGCGACGCTGAGGCTCGATCAGCTCGACTACAACGGCCAGCCGGCCGGCTACGTGAGCAGCCCGGCCGAGGTGGTGAACTACGTGGAGAACCACGACAACCAGACGCTGTTCGACATCAGCGCCTACAAGCTGCCCACCGCCACCTCGAAGGAAGACCGGGCGCGCGTGCAGATGCTGGGCGCGGCCATCAACGCCTTCAGCCAGGGCATCGCCTACTACCACGCCGGCATCGACACGCTGCGCAGCAAGTCGATGGACCGCAACAGCTACAACTCGGGCGACTGGTTCAACCGCCTCGACTGGAGCTACGCCGACAACAACTTCGGCGTCGGCGCGCCGCCGCAGGCGGACAACGGCGACAACTGGGCGCTCATCAAGCCGCTGCTGGCGAATGCGCAGATCAAACCGGGCGCCGGCGAGATCGGCTGGACGCGCGATGCCTTCCGCGACCTGCTGGCGATACGCGCCAGCTCGACGCTGTTCCGGCTGCGCACGGCCGAGGACGTGAAGGCGCGGCTGGCCTTCCGCAATACCGGCTCGGCCCAGGTGCCGACCGTGTTGGCGGGCCATCTGGACGGCAACGGCTACCGCGGCGCCAATTTCCGCGAGCTCTTGTACTTCGTCAACGTCGACAAGCAGCCGCAGGCGCTGGTGCTCGATGCCGACAAGGGCAAGGCCTGGCGGCTGCACCCGGTGCATGGGGCCGGTGCCGACCGCCGCCCGGCCAACGACGCGAGTTACGAGCCGGCCAGCGGCCGCTTCGTGATCCCGCCGCGCAGCGCGGTGGTCTACGTGCTCGACTGAACCGATCTTGAAAGTGCCTGCGACGCCCTCACAATCCACCGCTCCGGCGGGTGGACCGGCGGGCTTCGCACTCTTTCAAGATCATGAGCAAACAGACGCTTTCCTTCCAGGCCGAGGTCAAGCAGATCCTGCACCTCGTCACGCATTCGCTCTACTCCAACAAGGAGATCTTCCTGCGCGAGCTGGTCTCCAACGCCTCGGACGCCTGCGACAAGCTGCGCTTCGAGGCGCTGGACGCACCTGAGCTGTTCGAGGACGCACCCAACCTCGAAGTGCGCCTGGCCTTCGATGCCGAGGCCAAGACCATCACCATCACCGACAACGGCATCGGCCTGTCGGAGCCCGAGGCGGTGGCCAACCTCGGCACCATCGCCAAGAGCGGCACGCGCGAGTTCATGGCCGCGCTGGAAGGCGACAAGAAGAAGGACGCGCAGCTCATCGGCCAGTTCGGCGTGGGCTTCTACAGCGGCTTCATCGTGGCCGATCGCATCACCGTCGAATCGCGCCGCGCCGGGCTGAAGCCGGAAGAGGGCGTGCGCTGGGCCAGCGACGGCAGCGGCGACTTCGAGGTCGAGGCCATCACGCGGCCCGAGCGCGGCACCAGCGTGACGCTGCACCTGCGCGAGGGCGAGGAGGAGTTTCTCTCCGGCTGGAAGCTGCGCTCCATCATCAGCCGCTACTCCGACCACATCTCGCTGCCCATCCTCATGCGCAAGGAGGAGTGGGACGCCGAGGCCGGCAAGCAGAAGCTCACGGATGAATGGGCGCCGGTCAACAAGGCGGCCGCGCTGTGGACGCGCAACAAGAGCGAGGTCACGCCCGAGCAGTACACCGAGTTCTACAAGCAGATCAGCTACGACACCGAGGCGCCGCTGGCCTACACGCACAACCGCGTCGAAGGGCGCAGCGAATACACGCAGCTGCTCTACATCCCTGCCAAGGCGCCGTTCGATCTGTGGAACCGCGACAAGCGCGGCGGCGTGAAGCTGTACGTCAAGCGCGTCTTCATCATGGACGACGCCGAGGCGCTGATGCCGGTGTACCTGCGCTTCGTGAAGGGCGTGATCGATTCGGCCGACCTGCCGCTGAACGTCAGCCGCGAGCTGCTGCAGGAAAGCCGCGACGTGAAGGCGATCCGCGAGGGCTCGACCAAGCGCGTGCTCTCCATGCTGGAATCGCTGGCCGACAGCGAGGACGCCGCCGAGCGCGACAAGTACGCCAAGTTCTGGGCCGACTTCGGCCAGGTGCTCAAGGAAGGCCTGGGCGAGGACCACGCCAACCAGGAGCGGCTCGCGAAGCTGCTGCGCTTCGCATCGACGCATGCCGACGAAGGCGTGTCGCTGGCGGACTATGTGAAGCGCATGAAGGAAGGCCAGGAGGCGATCTACGTCGTCACCGCCGAAACGCTCGCAGCCGCCAAGGGCAGCCCGCAGCTGGAGATCTTCCGCAAGAAGGGCATCGAGGTGCTGCTGCTGGTCGACCGCGTCGACGAGTGGCTGCTCGCGCACCTGTTCGAATTCGACGGCAAGCCGCTGCAGAGCGTGGCCAAGGGCGCGGTCGATCTGGGCAAGCTGCAGGACGAAGACGAGAAGAAGCGCTCCGAAGAGGCCGCCGAGTCCTTCAAGCCGGTGCTCGAGCGCCTGAAGGAGGCGCTGAAGGATCGCGCCAAGGACGTGCGCGTCACCACGCGCCTGGTCGATTCACCGGCCTGCCTGGTGGTCGACGAGGGCGACATCAGCGGCCACCTGGCGCGCATGCTCAAGCAGGCCGGGCAGGAGGCGCCCAAGGCCAAGCCCATCCTCGAGGTGAACGCCGAGCATGCGCTGGTGAAGCGGCTCGAATCGAGCGCGCACTTCGACGATCTGGCGCAGATCCTCTTCGACCAGGCGATGCTCGCCGAGGGCGGCACGCTGGAGGATCCGGCGGCCTACGTGAAGCGCGTCAACGCGCTGCTGGCGGGCTGAGCGCGAACGGCGTTCAGGCGATCAGCGACGCCTCGTCCATCGCTTCGAGCTGGTCACGCAGCCGCGTGGCCTGCTCGGTCCAGTAGACCGGGCTTTCGAACCAGGGGAAGGCGATGGGGAAGGCCGGGTCCTTCCAGCGCCGTGCGATCCAGGCGCTGTGGTGCACGATGCGCAGCGTGCGCAGCGGCTCGATCAAGGCCAGCTCGCGGCGATCGAAATCCATGAACTGCTCGTAGCCGTCGAGCACTGCGCCGAGCTGGCGCTGGCGCTCGGCGCGGTTGCCCGACAGCAGCATCCACAAGTCCTGCACGGCCGGGCCGGTGAGCGCGTCGTCGAGGTCGACGAAGTGCGGGCCGGCGGCCGTCCAGAGGATGTTGCCGAGGTGGCAGTCGCCGTGCAGGCGCAGCGTGTGCAGCGCGCCGGCTTGCGCGAAGGCGGCGGCTACGCGTTCGAGCGCGGCATCGACCATGCCGCGCCAGGCCGGCAGCGCATCGGGCGGCACGATGTCGTGCGCGAGCAGCCAGCCGCGCGGCTCGTGGCCGAGGCTGGCGGGGCTCAGCGTGAGGCGGTGTGCGAAGCGGCCCGCCGCGCCCACGGCGTGGATGCGGCCGATGAAGCGGCCGATCCACTCCAGCACCTCGGGGTTCTCGACCTCCGGCGCACGCCCGGCCTTGCGCTCGGTGACCGCGAAACGGTACGGGCCGGCCTCGGTGGCGAAAGACGCCAGCGTCGTGCCCAGGCTCGTCAGGCGCTCGGCGTGCAGCGAACGCGCGTCGACATTCAAGGGCCAGGGCGCGGCCAGCGGCACCTCGTGTGTTTCGAGCTCCGCAGCGAACGCATGTTCCTCGAGGATCTGCGCATCGCTCCAGCGTGCCGGGCGATAGAACTTGGCGACGACGACGCGCGAGTCTTCGAGGAATACCTGGAAGACGCGGTTCTCGTAGGAATTCAGCTGGATCAGCCGGCCGTCGCCGCGCAGGCCGACGGCGTCGAGCGCGTCGAGCACGACTTCGGGCGTGAGCCCCGCATACGGGGCGTCTTGCGGGCGGTCGGTGGTGTCGGGGCGATGCGGCGGCATGGCCGCATCCTACGCGCGGTGCTGTGTGAACAGGCTCTAGCGCACCGAGTAGCGCGGGTTGTCGACCACCACGCCGCCGATGTCGTCGCCATCGTCGAGCGGCGAGGGCCGGCTGCGCGGGCCGCTGCCGGGGCCCAGCGTGCCGAACTCGCTCTGGCCGGAGCCTTCGCTGCGCGTGTCGGGCGCGAAGAAGGAATCCTGGAACAGCGAGGAGTCCTGCCACAGTGCGGTGCGCTCGGCGCGGCGGTTGGCCACCGTGCTGGCCAGCGTGTCGCGCGCCTGGTGCAGCGAGTGCGTCGGCGCCGTCGCGGCCTGGGGCCCGCGTGCGTTCGCACCGGCCTGCGGCACGAGCAGCTGCAGCTCGGCGACCGAGGGCAGGTTCTCGACCGGGCAGCGCAGGTAGCGCACGCGGCAGGCGCCGAGCACGGCCTGCTTGATCTGCAGCACGCGGCGCGAGTTGCCGCGGTCGGTGTCGAGGTCGATGGCGGCGAGCACGCGGCCGTTGGCGCTGCACACCGCGAAGGTCACGTGGATGGCGCCGAGCAGGTCGTACCAGTAGCGCACGCGCGACGGATCCACCGGCTGGCTGAAGCGCACCAGCGGCAGCTTGGACAGCACGATGTGATGCGGCAGCGCCTCGCGCAGCAGGCGATAGACGCGCCGCTCGTCGGTGGAGAACACCGGCCGTGCCGACAGCGCCCATTCGCTGGGCAGCGGCACGGGCTTGGGCGGCCGTCGCAGCCACCACACCCAGGTCGCAGTGGCTGCCGCTGCCCCTGCAAGGGCAGACAGCACAACAAGCAACGTCGAGGTCGGCATGTCCAAGTCCGGTTCGTCGGTTCACGGACCTGGCAGGGCAGGTCGAGCGCGAAGCGTCAATGTACCGGAAGTTACGTTCGCCGAACGCTGCCGATCACCCCCCGAACTCCGCGGCTGCACACGCGCCGCGGCGAGCCGTCGCGTCACTCTCCCGCGATGTGGTGACTCTTGGAAATGTGAGCCTTGACTTCCGAGATCGTGTCGAGAATGCGTTGCACTTGGCTGGCGTGGCGCTTGATCTGGTAGTCGAATTCGGCCGCCTGTTCGCCCATCATTTCTTCGACGTGCGAGACGAAGGTGTCGGGCGGCAGGCGCAGCCACGCGTCCGACTCGGAGCCGTCGCGCTCGACGGTCGCGCCGGCGTTGCGGGCGATCTTCAGCATGGCGGTGTTCTCGCTCAGCGCGTGGATGAACAGCGTCTGCACGCCGCGGTTGCGCGCATGCAGCACCGAATGCTCGAACAGACGTGCGCCGAAGCCGCGCCCGCGCGCCTTGCGGATCACCGATACGCCGAACTCGGCCATCGCGCCGCGCTTGGGGTCGGCCGGGGCGTTCGGATGGGCCAGGTGCGCCATGGCGATCAGTTCGAGGCGGCGGTTGAAGACGCCGAATACTTCGTCCTGGTCGAAGTCGAGCGTGTCGACATAGCGTGCGATCTGCGCGTCCGTGGCCGGATAGCCGAAACGCAGGTAGCGGTCGCTCTCCTCCAGGCTCAGCAGGTGGGCAACGATCCTGTCGTGGTGGCGGGGGCCGAGCGAGCGGATTGGAACCCAGCTCCACTGGGGTGTATGCGCTTCGGTCGCGCCGGTCGTGGCGGCGCCCTGGGCAGAATCGACGGAGACTTGGTCGATGGGGTTCATCTGGGCCTCTTGGGCTAGGGTTAACCCCAGTCTAAGCGAACTTCCTAGACGCTGCAGTCCAACCAGGCTGGAGTGAGCATTCAGTCCGTGAGAATGCACCGCTTCGGTGTGCGCCTCAAATCTGCTAGACTCACGGGCTTTTCCGCTTTGCGCCCCGCGGGAAAGGCTGCCTTCCATCGCCGATGGAGCGTGGCTTTGCCGAAACGAGAGTCCGCCATCCACAGAAGCGGAGCCTTGGCCGGCCTGGGGTGCTGCTTCTCAGAAACTTCCACGAACCATGAAAACCTTCAGCGCCAAGCCGGCCGAGGTGACGCATGAGTGGTTTGTGATTGACGCGACCGACAAGGTCCTCGGACGGGTGGCCAGTGAAGTCGCCCTCCGCCTGCGCGGCAAGCACAAGGCCATCTACACGCCTCACGTCGATACCGGCGACTTCATCGTCGTCGTCAACGCCGACAAGATCCGCGTCACCGGCAACAAGGCCAACGACAAGGTGTACTACCGCCACTCCGGTTTCCCGGGCGGCATCTACGGCACCAAGTTCAAGGACATGCAGGCCAAGCATCCCGGGCGCGCGCTCGAGAAGGCGGTCAAGGGCATGCTGCCCAAGGGCCCGCTCGGCTACGCGATGGTCAAGAAGCTGAAGGTGTACGCCGGTGCCACGCATCCGCACACCGCCCAGCAGCCCAAGCAGCTGGACATCTAAGGAGCGGTGATGATCGGAAATTGGAACTACGGCACCGGCCGCCGCAAATCTTCGGTGGCGCGTGTCTTCATCAAGAAGGGCAGCGGCCAGATCGTGATCAACGGTCGCCCGGTCGAGCAGTATTTCGGCCGCCAGACGTCCATCATGGTCGTCAAGCAGCCGCTGGTGCTGACCGCCAACGACGCGGCCTTCGACGTCAAGGTGAACGTGCACGGCGGCGGCGAGTCCGGCCAGGCCGGCGCGGTGCGCCACGGCATCACCCGCGCCCTGATCGACTACGACGCGGCGCTCAAGCCCGAACTGAGCCGTGCCGGCTTCGTGACGCGTGACGCGCGCGAAGTCGAGCGCAAGAAGGTCGGCCTGCACGGCGCCCGTCGCCGGAAGCAGTTCAGCAAGCGCTGAGGTCGCTCACGCGCCCATCCTCGAACGAGGCCGCCACTGCGCGGCCTCTTTCGTTTCCGGCCCTCGCTTACGAGTCCACACGAAGCTGACGACATGCGTTGGAAACTTCTGCGACGTCGCCTGTCGGTCAGCGCCCCGCGCATGATCGTGCGCAGCCACCTGCCGTGGCCCTTGCGCTGGGCGGTGGCGGCGCTGGTGTTCGGGTTTTCCGCGGCGCTGGCGATGTGGGCCTTCGAGACCGGCAAGGGCCTGGCCGGCCTGGACAGCGCCGCCAAGGAGGAACTGTCCAAGCTGCGCGTCGAGGTTGCGCAGTTGCGCGAGGAGCGCGAGAAGGCGCTGTCCATCGCCAACACGGCCGACAGCCTGCTCAAGACGGAGCGCACCGCGCAGGAGAAGCTGGCGCAGCAGTTGCGCCAGACCGAGGCCGAGAACCTCGCGCTGAAGAACGACCTCGGCTTCTTCGAGAAGCTGCTGCCCGCCGCGACCGGCGAGGCCGCGCTGAGCATTCGCGGCCTGCAGGTGGAAGCGGCCAGCGAGCGCCAGCTGCGCTACCAGCTGCTGCTCCTGCAGCCCGGCAAGTCGCGCCCCGAGTTCAGCGGCCGCTACGAGCTGACGCTGGTGGGCACGCTGGACGGCAAGGCCTGGTCGCAACCCGGCGGCGTCCAGCCGCTGCAAGTGAAGCAGTACCGTCGCGTGGAGGGGGTGGTCGACCATCCGCCCCAGGCGGTGATCAAGACGGTGACGGTAAAGGTCACCGATGCCCGCGGCGCGGTTCTTGCGTCGCACTCGGTGCCGATGTGAGTGGCAGTCGCGCGTTGCATCGGAGCCCAGGAGAGAACCCCATGTTCGGAAAGCAGAAGCAGCCGCCGATTCGCACCCTGATCGGCGAAGGCACGGTGATCACCGGTGAACTGCGTTTCGCCGACGGCCTGCGCATCGACGGCGAGGTGGTCGGCGACGTCATCGCCGCCGGCGAGGGCTACAGCATCCTCGTGATCAGCGAGAAAGCCCGGGTCACGGGCAAGGTCATCGCGGGCCACGTGATCGTCAACGGCACGGTGGTCGGGCCGATCCAGTCGAGCGCGCTGCTCGAGCTGCAGCCCCGGGCGCAGATCACCGGCGACGTCCGCTACGAGGTGCTGGAGATGCACCAGGGCGCCACCATCGACGGCGAATTGCGGCCCATCAAGGCCGATGAGAAACCATCCTTGAAGCTGGCCGCTGCCAATCTGTGACAATAGCCGCGACGGCACGATGCCGAAGGAGTGGCGAGCGATGAGTGCAGTGGCGGACAACATCCAGACTCAGGTTGCGGCGGACGTTCCGCCGGCGCCGATCGTCTTCACCGACAGCGCGGCCGGCAAGGTCAAGGAGCTGGTCGACGAGGAAGGCAACCCGGAGCTGAAGTTGCGCGTCTTCGTGCAAGGTGGCGGCTGCTCCGGCTTCCAGTACGGTTTTACCTTCGACGAGGTCGTCAACGAGGACGACACGCAGATGACGAAGAACGGCGTCACGCTGCTGATCGACGCGATGAGCCTGCAGTATCTGGTCGGCGCCGAGATCGACTACAAGGACGACCTGCAGGGCGCGCAGTTCGTGATCAAGAACCCGAACGCCAGCACCACCTGCGGCTGCGGGTCGAGCTTCTCCGCCTGAGAGCCGTCACGCATCTGCCGGGAAGGCCGCCTGCGGGCGGCCTTCGTCATTCTGGCGACGAGATTCAGCGCGGGTACAGCGCCCCGAGAACGCGCGCGCCGCGGGCGCCCGTCACCGAGGGCAGGCTGGCGGGCTCGCGGCGCCCGAAGGCGCGCGCCAGCCAGGCGAAGGCGCAGGCCTCGACCTGGTCGGGCGGCAGGCCGCGTTGCGCGCTCGAGCCCACCGGCACGCCCGGCAGATGGGCTGCGAGCCGTGCCATCAGGTGGCCGTTGAAGGCGCCGCCGCCGCACACCAGCAACTCGCGCGCATCGGCGAGATGGCGGCGCAGCTCGCGCGCGCAGGCCCAGGCGGTGAGTTCGGCCAGCGTCGCCTGCACGTCCGCCGCGGTGATCGTGGCTCGAGAGGCCAGGTGCCGGGCCAGCCATTGCGCATGGAACAGGTCGCGGCCGGTGCTCTTCGGCGGTGGCAGGTCGAAGTAGGGCTCGGATTGCAGCGCGGCCAGCAGCGCGTCGTCGACGCGGCCGCTGGCGGCCCATTGGCCGTCACGATCGAAGGGCTCGCCGCGATGGCGCTGCATCCAGTGGTCCAGCAACGCGTTGGCCGGGCCGCAGTCGAAGCCGAGCACCGAGCCGTCGGCGCCGAGCAGGGTGAGGTTCGCGATGCCACCGAGGTTGAGCACCGCCACCGCCTCGCCGCTGCGGGCGAACACTGCACGATGGAAGGCCGGCACGAGCGGCGCGCCCTGGCCGCCGGCGGCCAGGTCGCGGCTGCGCAGGTCGGCGACCACGTCTATGCCGGTGCGTTCGGCCAGCAGGGCCGGGTTGTTCAGCTGCAGCGTGTAGCCGTTGCCGTCGAAGGCGAGCGGCTGGTGGCGCACGGTCTGGCCGTGCGCGCCGATGGCGGCCACCGATGCGGCCTCGACGCCGGCACTGCCCAGCAGCGCTTCCACCACCTCGGCGTAGCGTCGCGCCACGGCGTTGCCGGCGAGTGCGGCACGGTGCAGTTCGTCGCTGCCACCGCGTGTGTTGAGCGCGAGCAGTTCGAGGCGCAGCGCCTCGTCGAAAGGCCGGTGCACGTGCGCCAGCACGCGCAACGCGCTGCCGTCTTCGGGCCACTCCACCAGCACGCCATCGACCCCGTCGAGCGAGGTGCCCGACATCAGGCCGATGCTGCGCTCGTTCACTCCGCGACCGTGGCGCCGACGGTGAGCGCGGCGTCGAGCTGGCCGCGGATCTGCCGCGCCACGCCGGCAAAACGCTGGCGCTCGGCGGGGCTCAGCTCGATCGCCTCGGACGACTTGGCAATGGCCACCGGATTGACCTGCTCACCATGCAGCTTGAACTCGAAGTGCAGGTGCGGGCCGGTGGCCCAGCCGGTGGCGCCGACGGCGCCGACGCGCACACCCTGGTCGATGCGCTGGCCCTGGCGCACGTCGATGCGGCTCAGGTGCGCGTACAGCGTCGACTTGCCGTTGCCGTGTTCGACCTCGACGACGTTGCCGTAGCCGTTCTGGCGGCCGGCGAACTTGACGGTGCCCTGCGCCACCGCGCGCACCGGCGTGCCGCTGGGCGCGCCGTAGTCGACGCCCTTGTGCGCGCGCCACTGGTTGAGGATCGGATGCATGCGCATCGCGAAGCCCGAGGTCACGCGCGAGAACTCCATCGGGCTGGCGAGGAAGGCGCGCCGCTTGCTCTTGCCGTCCAGCCCGTAGAAGCCGCCGCGGCCGCTCTCGTCCTTGAACCACACGGCCGAATAGGCCTCGCCCTTGTTGACGAACTCGGCGGCCAGCATGCGGCCGGCGGCGTGGTTCCAGGTGATGGGCTCGCCGTCGGCGGTGAGCGTCTCGTAGACCACCGAGAAGGTGTCGCCGCGGCGCAGCTCGCGGTGGAAGTCGATGTCCACCGAGAAGGCCTCGGCCATCTGCACGGCCACGGCATCGGGGATGCCGGATTCGTCGCTGGCCGCGAACAACGAGCTGCGGATCGTGCCGCTGCCCAGGCGCACGCTGGTCGCCAGCGGCACGGTATCGATGCGTGCCGTGAAGCGGCCATCGGCGCCGCGCGTGATGCTCAGCCGATCGAAATGCGTGCCGGCGAGATCGGCGTTGGCCGGCGCGTAGCGCGCCGTCAGCTCCTCGAGCTGGCCCGCCGGCGTGGCCGCGGCGCGCACCAGCTTGCCGGCGCGGCCTTCGATCAGCTTGCGCGCCAGCGGATCGCGGCGCACGAAGGCGGCCGCCTCGGCATCGACCAGCCCCATGCGCGCCAGCAGCGACTCGGCGCCGTCGCCGGCGCGGGTCTGCTCGCTGCGGTAGAGCTGCAGTTCATGGCCGGCGAGTGCTTCGAGTTGTGACGGCACGTCCTCGTGCGCGACGATTTCCGTCACCAGCCGACGCGGCAGGTCCGAGGCATCGGGCGCGGTCTGCGCGATGCCGTAGGCGGCAGCGCCGAAGCAGGCGAGCGAGAGCGCCACCACGGAGGCCAGCGTGCGCGGATGCGCATGCACCAGGCGGGCGCCACGCGCCAGGGTCGCCTCGGTGGCGCGTTCCAGTTGTCCCAACGAATTCAATTCAGTTCTTGCCGAACGCGAGCGCTCGAGTCCATCCAGGTTGCAGGTGGGGCGTCCACTAGAATCCGTGGCGCCCGCCGGAGCTCAGCCGGCCGTTCGGGGTGTGAAGAAAATCACGGCGCAGTATAGCGAGCGCTTCCCGGGCCGATCTTCGTAAAACCCCATACCGCCCTCAGCCCGCGCCCCATGTCCCAGCCCTCTTCCCACCCGGTGAATGACCGCGTTCTGCACGCGATGCAGGTCTCCAAGCGAGGTTGCGACGAACTGTTACCCGAAGCCGACTGGCTCGCCAAGCTCGCCCGTTCAGAAGCAACCGGTGTGCCACTGCGCATCAAGCTCGGCCTGGACCCGACCGCGCCCGACATCCACGTCGGCCACACGGTGGTGCTCAACAAGATGCGCCAGCTGCAGGATCTCGGCCACCAGGTCATCTTCCTGATCGGCGACTTCACCTCGATGATCGGCGACCCGTCCGGCCGCAACACCACGCGCCCGCCGCTGACGCGCGAGCAGATCGAGGCCAACGCGCAGACCTACTACCGCCAGGCGAGCCTGGTGCTCGACCCCGACAAGACCGAGATCCGCTACAACTCCGAGTGGAGCGACCCGCTCGGCGCGCGCGGCATGATCCAGCTCGCCGCGCGCTACACCGTGGCGCGCATGATGGAGCGCAACGACTTCGCCGAGCGCTTCAAGGCCGGCACGCCGATCAGCGTGCACGAGTTTCTCTACCCGCTGATGCAGGGCTACGACTCGGTGGCGCTCAAGAGCGACCTCGAGCTCGGCGGCACCGACCAGAAATTCAACCTGCTCGTGGGCCGCGCGCTGCAGGGCGAGTACGGCCAGGAGCCGCAGTGCATCCTGACCATGCCGCTGCTCGAAGGGCTCGACGGCGTCGAGAAGATGTCCAAGAGCAAGGGCAACTACATCGGCATCGCCGAGGATGCGAACACCATGTTCGCCAAGATCCTCTCCATCAGCGACACGCTGATGTGGCGCTACTACACGCTGCTGAGCTTCCGCAGCGAGGCCGAGATCGCCAGGCTGCGCGCCGAGGTCGAGGGCGGGCGCAATCCGAAGGATGCCAAGGTGATGCTGGCCAAGGAGATCACCACGCGCTTCCACAGCGCGGCGGCGGCCGAAGCCGCCGAGGCCGACTTCGCCAACCGCGCGCGCGGTGGCATTCCCGACGAGATTCCCGAGGTGTCGCTCAGCGGCGCGCCGCTCGGCATCGGCGCACTGCTCAAGCAGGCCAACCTCGCGCCTTCGAGCAGCGAGGCGATGCGCCTGGTCGAGGGCGGGGGCGTGCGCATCGACGGCGCGGTGGTCAGCGACAAGGGGCTGAAAGTCGAGCGCGGCACCTACGTCGTGCAGGTCGGCAAGCGCAAGTTCGCACGCGTGACGCTGGCCTGACGATCGTGCAGGCCAAGACGCTGCTCAAGCTCTCGGTGGCGGCCGCCGTGGCCACCATCATCATGAAGACCGGTGCGTGGTGGATCACCGGCTCGGTCGGTCTGCTGTCCGACGCGATGGAGTCCTTCGTCAACCTCGCCTCGGCGCTGTTTGCCGTGCTGATGGTGACGATCGCCGAGCGCCCGGCCGACGAAGACCACCCCTTCGGCCACAGCAAGGCCGAGTATTTCTCCAGCGGCTTCGAGGGCCTGCTGATCGTCGGCGCGGCGGTGGCCATCATCTGGGCCGCGGCAGGGCGCTTCGCCAACCCGCAGCCGCTCGAGCAGCTCGGCTGGGGCGTGGCGCTGTCGGTGGCGAGTTCGGTGCTCAACGGGTTGCTGGCCTGGCGCATGCTCGCCGCCTCGCGCGAGCAGCGCTCGATCGCGCTGGAGGCCGACGCGCGCCATCTCTTCACCGACGTCTACACCTCGGCCGGCGTGGTGGTGGGCCTGCTGCTGGTGCCGGTGACGGGCTGGCTCTGGCTCGATCCGCTGCTGGCCATCGGCGTGGCGCTCAACATCCTGCGCGAAGGTGCGCATCTGGCCTGGCGCTCGGTCGACGGGCTGATGGACAAGGCCGTCGAGCCCGAGGTGCGCAAGCAGATCGACGACGTGCTGGCGCAGTTCGCCCATCACACGATCCGCTTCGACCACATCGTCACGCGGCGTGCCGGCCAGCGCCGCTTCGTCGACGTGCACATGCACATGCCGGCCAACTGGACGCTGGGCCGCGCCGCGGCGCTGCGCACCAGTGTCGAGCAGGCGCTGATGAGCGCGGTGCCGGGCCTGCGCGCCTCGATCCAGCTGCTGCCCACCGACGTCGAGGCGCATTTCGGCGACCCGAAAGACTTGGTGTGATCGCGCTGCTGCAGCGCGTGACGAGCGCGCGCGTCGAGGTCGCCGGCCGCATCACCGGCGCCATCGGCCCGGGCCTGCTGATGCTGGTGTGCGCCGAGCCGGCCGACAGCGAAGCGATCGCCGACAAGCTGGTTGCCAAGGTGCTCAAGCTGCGCATCTTTTCCGACGAAGCCGGCAAGATGAACCGCAGCGTCGCCGACATCGGCGGCGGCCTGATGGTGGTCAGCCAGTTCACGCTCGCGGCCGACACCGCCGGCGGCAACCGCCCGAGCTTCAGCGCCGCGGCCGGGCCCGAGCTCGGCCGCCGGCTCTACGAGCGCGTGCTGGCCACGGCCCGTGCGCTGCACCCGCAGGTCGAGTGCGGCGAGTTCGGCGCCGACATGCAGGTGCACCTCGTCAACGACGGCCCGGTGACCATTCCGATCACGCTGCGGGCATGAAGAAGGGCCGCACGCGGCGGCCCTTGGTCGAGTGGCGGGGACGCTTCAGTCGGCGTACTGGCCGGCGGCCTTGATCGCCGGCCCCCACTTGGCGATCTCGGCGGCGACGAACTTCTTGTGCTCGGCCGAGCCCACGCGGCCGTCGGTGATCACCACCGCGCCCAGCGCTTCCTGCTTCTTGATGAAGTCGGCATCCTTCAGCGAGGCCTGCAGCGCCTTGTTGACCTTCTCCACCACCGCGGCGGGCGTGCCCTTGGGCGCGTACAGCGCGTGCCAGATGCTCACGTTGAAGCCCTTCAGGCCCTGGCTGTCCAGCGTCGGCAGCTTGGCCAGCGCCGGCGTCTTCAGCGGCGCCATCGTCGTCACGGCGTAGGCCTTGACCTTGCCGCCTTCGATCTGGCTCGAGGTGTTGGTGGTCTGGTCGCACATGATGTCGACTTGGCCGCCGAGCAGGTCGGTCATCGCCGGGCCGGTGCCCTTGTAGGGCACGGTGGTCATGTCCAGCTTCAGGCTCTGCATGAACAGCAGGCCGCACAGGTGCGAGGCAGCGCCCAGGCCGGCGTTGGCGAGGTTGATCTTGCCCTTGTTCGCCTCCAGCCACTTCACCAGCTCGGCGTAGTTGTTGGCCGGCAGCGTCGGGCGGCCGATCAGCGTCATCGGCACCTCGTTGATCATGCCCAGGTACTCGAAGTCGCTGAGCGTCTCGTAGGGCATCTTGCGGTACAGCGCCGGCGAGGTCGCCATGCCGATGTGGTGCAGCAGCAGCGTGTAGCCGTCCGGCGAGGCCTTGGCGACCTTGGCCGCGCCCAGCGTGCCGCCGGCACCGCCGACGTTCTCGATGATCACCGTCTGCTTGAGATGCTGGCCCAGCACCACGCCCAGGTCGCGAGCGACCTTGTCGGTCGGGCCGCCGGCGGCGAAAGGCACGACCACGGTGATGGGGTGGTCGGGATACTCGGCGAAGGCCGCGGTGGCGGCGAGGGTGGCCAGGGCGGCCGTCAGCAGTCGCTTCATGGGGTCGTCCTCTCGGAAGGGGTGGCTGAGATGGCGCGATTGTGGGCAGCACGGCGCCACCCGCCATGCCGGAAACTACGTAAACCCCTGTGTCGATGGGTTCGGGTTGTTCCCTGTCAACCGCGGCCTGGCGCCGTGAGATGGGCGGCCAGCACACGCGCCACGTGCAGCGCCTCGCGCTGCGCGCCATCGGCGATCTGGTGGCGGCAGCTCGCGCCGTCGGCCACGATCCAGGCGTCGCTCGCCGCGCGCACTTCGGGCAGCAGCGAGAGTTCGGCCATCTGCATCGACACCGCGTGGTGCTCGGCCTCGTAGCCGAAGCTGCCGGCCATGCCGCAGCAGGACGACTCGATCAGCTCCGGCTTCGCGCCCGGGATCAGCCTGAGCACCTCCAGCACCGGCTGCATCACGCCGAAGGCCTTCTGGTGGCAGTGGCCATGCACCTTGATCGGCCGGGCCGCAGGGCTCAGTGCCGGCGCGAAGCGGCCGGCCTTGGCCTCGCGGGCGAGAAACTCCTCGAAGGTGAGGGCCTGTGCGGCCACGGCCTTGGCCGCCTCGCCCAGCCCCATGCCCAGCACCTCGTCGCGCAGGCTGAGCAGGCAGGAAGGCTCCAGGCCGACGATGGCAATGCCTTGTGCTGCAAAGGGTGCGAGCGCGGCCACCAGGGCAGCAGCCGAAGCCTTGGCACGCTCGGGCATGCCGGTGGCGAGGTAGGTGCGGCCGCAGCACAGCGTTTCGCCTTCCAGCCCCGGCACGTGCACCGCATAGCCGGCCGTCTGCAGCACGCGAACCGCGTCGCGCGCGTTCTCGGTCTCGAAGTGGCCGTTGAAGGTGTCGACCCACAGCACCACCGCCTTGCTCGCCGCCAGCGCCTGGTCGGCATCGGCCAGGCCGTAGCGCGGCGCCTCGCGGCGCACGGTGTCGCGCCGCCAGCGCGGCAGGCTGCGCGCGGCGGCGAAGCCGAGCAGGCCTTCGCTCCAGCGCGCCAGCAGCGGCACCTGGTCGCGCAGGTTGAAGAGCCAGGGCAGCGCGCTGGCGAAACGCGCATAACGCGGCAGATGAGCGATCAGCCTGTCGCGCAGCGTGTGGCCGTGGCGCCGCTTGTAGGCGGCGGTCGCCTCGACCTTCATGCGCGCCATGTCCACGCCGGTGGGGCAGTCGCGCTTGCAGCCCTTGCAGGAGACGCACAGGTCCAGCGCCGCCTTGACCGCCTCGCCGTCCAGCGTCTCGTCTCCCAGCTGGCCCGACAGCGCCAGGCGCAGCGTGTTGGCGCGGCCGCGCGTGAGGTGCTGTTCGTCGCGCGTGACGCGGTAGCTCGGGCACATGGTGCCGGCGTCGAACTTGCGGCAGTGGCCGTT
>WBZV01000555.1_pt1 | contig 21432 bp, 19 predicted proteins | sample 5204221 | NCBI WGS metagenome assembly WBZV01 (sample SAMN12344360, study PRJNA552823) | activated sludge metagenome | biome: Activated sludge suspended growth; feature: Nitrification reactor; material: Wastewater; isolation source: activated sludge from nitrification reactor of wastewater...
TCGGCGGTCACTGTATCGGCGTCGACCCCTACTACCTGACTCACAAGGCCGACATGCTGGGCTACCACCCGCAGGTCATCCTGGCTGGCCGCCGCATCAACGACAGCATGGGCAAGTATGTGGCCGAGCAGACCGTCAAGGAGATGATCAGCGCCGGTCACAATATCAAGGGCGCAGATGTGATCGTCCTCGGCCTCACCTTCAAGGAGAACTGCCCTGATCTGCGTAACAGCAAGGTCATCGACGTGATCCGCGAACTGCAGAGTTTCGGTTGCAACGTGTTGGTGCATGACCCGGTCGCCGAGTCTGCCGAAGCCGAGCACGAGTACGGTGTAAGCCTGACGGCCTGGAACGATCTGCCCCGTGCTTCCGCCATTGTGGCTGCGGTGGCGCATCACGAATATGCCGAGCTGGGCGTGGCGCAGTTGTGCGAGAAGCTGGTGCCCAATGGCGTGTTCACCGATGTGAAGAGCTTCTATGACCCGGCTGCACTTGAAGCTGCCGGTGCAAAGGTGTGGCGACTTTGATTTCCGGGCTCCGGGCTCTCGTGTTCCTGCCTGCCCGGAGAGTCGGGCCGGTTCTTCTGGCAGGGTTTGCCCTGGCAGCGGGATCGGCCGGCGCCGTCGCACCAAATACCCTACCGGCTGACCTCCATGGGCTCGTCGAGCAGGCCGTCGCCTTCGAGCACGGGGAGGGGGTTCCCCGTGATCCTTCCCGGGCAGCTGAACTCTATTGTGAGGCGGCGCGTGCAGGCAGTGCGGAGGCGATGTACAGCCTTGGCTGGATGTATGCCAACGGCCGCGGTGTCGAGCGTGACGATGCTTACGCAGCGACGCTTTTCGAGATGGCTCTGGCCAAGGGGCATGTCGGCGCAGAGAAGGCGCGCAGTGCCGTGGGTGAGTACACCGGAGTGGTGCCGGACTGCCTGCTACCCCGTGCGGCAGACCGGGGCTTTGCGGCAAGGGATAGCTGGGACACGCGGAAGTATCTTGCCTCTCTTCCGGAGCACAAGAAGAAGGTCGTGGAGATGATCACCACCCTGGCGCCCCGTTTTTCGATTGAGCCCAGGTTGGCACTTGCGATTGCTACCACTGAATCCAACTTTGATCCCGGTGCCACCTCGCCCAAGAATGCCATGGGTGTCATGCAGCTGATTCCCGAGACGGCCAGTCGGTTCAACGTCAAGGACAGCTACGATCCGGTTCAGAACATCAAGGGTGGTCTGGCCTACCTGCGCTGGCTGCTTGCCTATTATCAGGGCAACGTTGCGCTGGCGGTGGCGGGTTACAACGCAGGTGAGGGCGCCGTGGATCGCTATCGCGGGGTTCCCCCCTACAAGGAGACGCAGAACTACGTGCGGCGGATCCTTGCCTTCTTCCAGCGCCACGATCACCCCTTCGATGCCCGCGTGGTGGCGGCCTCACCCGCCCTGCAGGCGCTCAAGGCTGCGGGGCAGTGACCGCCGCGGTTGGGGCGAAAGGTGTTGGTTTTCGGGTTCTTGGGGTCTGTCTTGCATGGCTTCTTCCGGTATCGGCAATGGCCGACTTCCCGGACACGGTCGCGCAGGTCAAGCGGTCCGTCGTTGCCGTGGGCACCTTCATGCCTTCCCGAAACCCCCAGTTCCGCTTTCTGGGCACCGGATTTGTCGTGGGCGACGGCAAGCAGGTGGCGACCAACGCCCATGTGATCGCGGCTGCGCCGGACAGCCGCAGTTCGGACGAGCGCCTGGTCGTTGCCCAGCAGTCAAGTTCGGGCAGGGCGAGCGTGCGTCCGGTGGAACGCGATGAGCGTGACCCGGATCATGATCTGGCCGTGCTGTGGATTGGCGGCACGCCGATGACACCCTTGCGGCTGGGGGATTCCGAAACGGCACGTGATGGACAGGATGTGGCCTTGACGGGCTTTCCGCTGGGCGCGAGCATGGGCATCGTGCCGGTGACTCATCGGGGCATCATTGCCGCCATCACACCGGTGGGGCAACCCCTGCCGTCGGCCAGCCAGCTTGATTCCAGCGTGGTGCGGCGCCTGTCGGTGGGGCGCTACCCGGTGTTTCAGCTGGACATCGTGTCCTATCCGGGCAACAGCGGCAGTCCACTGTATGACGTGAACAGCGGTGAGGTGCTCGGCGTCCTCAACATGGTCTTCATCAAGGGGATGAAGGAGAACGCCATCTCCAGCCCCTCCGGCATTTCCTACGCCATTCCCGTTTCCCACCTGAAAGCACTGCTGGCCCGTTGAGGCGCCGATGCGACCCTTCCCCAAGGGGAAAGGCCGCCTGGCGGTGTCGGCGTCAGCCCAGTTCGTCCATCGGCACGCAGGAGCAGAACAGGTTGCGGTCGCCGTAGACGTCGTCGATACGGTTTACGCTGGGCCAGAACTTGTTGTCGCCGACCCATGTCAGGGGGAAGGCGGCTTCCTGGCGGGAGTAGGGGCGGTCCCAGTCGCCCAAGAGGTCGGCCTGGGTGTGGGGCGCGTTCTTCAGCGGGTTGTTGTCGCCGGGAATGCGGCCTTCTTCGATGGCGCGGATTTCGTTGCGGATGCTCACCATGGCGGCGATGAAGCGATCCAGCTCGCCCTTGTCTTCCGATTCGGTCGGCTCGACCATGATGGTGCCGGCTACCGGGAAGGACATGGTAGGGGCGTGGAAGCCGTAGTCCATCAGGCGCTTGGCGACATCTACCTCGGAGATGCCGGTGGCCGCCTTGATGGGGCGGATGTCGAGGATGCACTCGTGGGCGACACGGCCCTGGCTGCCGGTGTAGAGCACCGGGTAGTGCGCCTTGAGCTGGCTGGCCACGTAGTTGGCATTGAGGATGGCGACTTCGGTGGCGCGCTTCAGGCCGCGGCCGCCCATCATGGTGATGTACATCCAGGAGATCGGTAGGATGCTGGCGGAGCCGAACTGCGCTGCAGAGACGGCGCCCTGGCCGGCATGGGCGCGATCCTCGCGACCGGTCGCAGCGACCGCGTGATCGGCCATGAAGGGTGCTAGATGGGCCTTCAGACCGATGGGGCCCATGCCCGGGCCACCGCCGCCGTGGGGAATGCAGAAGGTCTTGTGCAGGTTCATGTGGCTCACGTCGGCGCCGATGGTGGCGGGGGAGGTGAGACCGACCTGGGCGTTCATGTTGGCCCCATCCATGTACACCTGGCCGCCATACTGATGCACCGTGGCGCAGATCTCGCGGATGGCTTCCTCGAACACGCCGTGGGTGGACGGGTAGGTGATCATCAGGGCGGCGAGCCTGTCGGCGTGCTGTTCGGCCTTGGCCTTGAGGTCGGTCAGATCCACGTTGCCGTTGTCGTCGCAATCGACCACCACCACCTCCATGCCGCACATCTGGGCGGTGGCCGGGTTGGTGCCGTGGGCGGACCTGGGAATCAGGCAGACCTGGCGGTGATGGTCGCCGCGGGCGGCGTGGTAGCGCAGGATTGCCACCAGGCCGGCGTACTCGCCCTGGGCGCCCGAGTTGGGTTGCATGCAGATGGCGTCAAAACCGGTGATCTCGCGGAGCTGGGCGGCGAGGCCTTCGATCATCTCCAGGTAGCCGGTGGTCTGGTCGGCCGGTGCAAAGGGGTGGATGTCGGCAAACTCGGGCCAGGTGACGGGAATCATCTCGCTGGTGGCGTTGAGCTTCATGGTGCACGAGCCCAGGGAGATCATCGAGTGATCCAGCGCCAGATCGCGGTTCTGCAGGCGCTTGAGGTAGCGCAGCATCTCGTGTTCGGTGTGGTGGGTGTTGAACACCGGGTGCGACAGGATCGCGTCGTCACGCAGCAGGGCTTCCGGCAGGTTGCCGCCGCGGGCAGCAACGCTGGCGTCCAGTGCTGCGACATCCGCTGTGGCCCCAAAAAAGGACAGCAGGGCGGCGATGTCGGTGGCGGTGGTCTTCTCGTCGACGGAGATGCCAAGGCCCTTGCCATCCACGTGGCGCAGGTTGTAGCCGGCGGCCTGGGCGGCGGCGTAGATATCAGACGTGCGCGCTCCGGTGCTGACCTGCAGGGTGTCGAAGAACACCTCGGAGGCCATCTCGAAGCCGGCCTGCTTGAGCCCTTCGGCCAGGGTGGCGGCCAGGCGGTGGATGCGTGCGGCGATGGTACGCAGGCCTTCCGGGCCGTGATACACGGCGTACATGCCGGCCATGTTGGCCAGCAGCACCTGGGAGGTACAGATGTTGGAGTTGGCCTTCTCGCGGCGGATGTGCTGCTCGCGGGTCTGCAGGCTCATGCGCAGGGCGGTCTTGCCGCGGGCATCCTTCGACACGCCGATGATGCGGCCCGGCATGGAGCGCACGTGGGCTTCGCGGGTGGCGAAGAAGGCGGCGTGGGGGCCGCCGAAACCCAGCGGAACGCCGAAGCGCTGGGCCGAGCCCAGGGCGATGTCGGCGCCGAGGGCGCCCGGCGACTTGAGCAGGACCAGCGCCAGCAGGTCGGAAGCGACGGCCACCACCGCGCCCTTGGCCTTCAGGCCGCTGATGGCGTCGGAGATGTCGGCCACTTCGCCGCGTTCGTTGGGGTACTGGAGCAGGGCGCCGAAAACGTCATGATGGGCCGCTTCGGCGGCCGGACCGACGATCAGCTCGAAGCCGAAGTAGCCGGCACGGGTGCGCACCACGTCGAGGGTCTGGGGGAAGACGCCTTCGTCCACGAAGAAGCCCTGGCCCTTGACCTTGGAGATGCGCCTGGCCATGGCCATGGCTTCGGCCGCAGCGGTGGCTTCGTCAAGCAGGGAGGCATTGGCCAGTTCCAGCCCGGTCAGATCGATGACCATCTGCTGGAAGTTGAGCAGAGCCTCCAGGCGACCCTGGGCGATCTCGGCCTGGTAAGGCGTGTAGGCGGTGTACCAGCCGGGGTTCTCCATCACGTTGCGCAGGATGACCTTGGGTGTGATGGTGTCGTAGTAGCCCATGCCGATGAGGGACTTCTTGAGCACGTTCTTGCCGGCGATGGCCTTGAGCCGGGCCAGGGCCACGTGCTCGGCTGTCGGCTCGCCCAGGGCCAGCTCGGTGGGCAGACGGATGCCGGTCGGTACCGTCTGCTGGATCAGCGTGTCCAGGGCGTCGACGCCAACGGCGGCGAGCATGCCGGGCAGCTCGCTGGAACAGGGGCCGATGTGGCGGCGGATGAAGTCATCGCCCTGTTCTAGCGTGGCGAGCGGGGCGGAGAGAAGGGTCTTCGACATGGGAGAACTCGGTTGGGTGACAGTGACAGCAGGGCAGGGCGCGCCGGCCTGGCGCGCCCGCGGTCAGGCAATCGGGGTTCAGCCGATGGTGGCTTCGTAGCCGGCTGCATCCAGCAGGCCTTCCACGTCGGCGGGGTTGGCCGGCTTGATCTTGAACAGCCAGGCGGCGTAAGCGTCGGTATTGACCGACTCGGGGGCGTCGATGGCGGCCTGATTGGCTTCCAGGATCTCGCCGGCCACCGGTGCGTAGATGTCGGAGGCAGCCTTCACGGATTCGATCACGGCGATGGCTTCTTCCTTGGCCACGCTGCGGCCGGCTTCCGGCAGCTCGAGGAAGACCACGTCGCCGAGGGCTTCCTGGGCGTGGTCGGTGATGCCGATGGTGAGGGTGCCGTCAGCTTCGACGCGAACCCATTCGTGGGAGGCGGTGTAACGCAGTTCGGTGGGGGTGCTCATGTCGTGTCCTTGTTCAAGTCGGATGAAAGGGGTTGGATTGGATTTCTGACCAGTCAGACCAGAGCCTTGCCGTTGCGGACGAAGGGGGCCTTGACGACGCGGGCCTTCAGGCGCTTGCCGCGAATGTCCACTTCGACCGCATCGCCGGCCGCGACGCCGAGGGGCAGGCGGGCCAGGGCGATGGACTTCTCAAGGGTCGGGGAAAAGCTGCCGCTGCTGGTCTCGCCTTCACCCAGGGCGGTGAATACCTTCTGGTGCGAGCGCAGGATGCCCTTGTCTTCCAGGATCAGGCCGAGGGCCTGCTGGCGTGCGCCGTTGGCGGCGAGGGCGGCCTTGCCGACAAAATCGCGGTTTTCGTCCTTGAAGTCCACCGTCCAGGCCAGCCCGGCATCGAGCGGGGAGACGGTTTCGTCCATATCATTGCCGTAAAGCGCCATGCCGGCTTCCAGGCGCAGGGTGTCGCGGGCACCGAGTCCGCAGGGCTTCACGCCGGCAGCAGTCAGCGCGGCCCAGGTGCCGGCGGCCTTGTCCGCTGGCAGCGTGAGCTCGAAGCCGTCTTCGCCGGTGTAGCCCGTGCGGGCAATGAAGATGTCGCCGAAAGTGGCGGCCTGGAAAACCTTGAGTGCGGTGGATGCGGCTTCGGCGCCGGGGATGGCGGCCCAGGTCTTGGCGCGGGCGTTGGGCCCCTGGACGGCGATCATGGCCAGATCACGGCGCACGCTGAGCGTGGCGGCCGCGCCGGTGGCAGCCAGGCGCTGCTGCATCCAGGCGACATCCTTGTCGGCGGTGCCGGCGTTGACGACGATGCGGTATGAGGTGTCGGAGAGGAAATAGACGATCAGGTCGTCAATCACGCCGCCCTGCTCATTGAGCATGCAGGCATAAAGGGCCTTGCCGGGTTCGACGAGCTTGGCCACGTCATTGGCGATCAGGCCGCGCAGGAAGGCCTTCGCGTCGGTGCCCTCCAGATCCAGGGCCAGCATGTGGGAGACGTCGAACATGCCCGCGTCGCGGCGTACTGCGTGGTGCTCCTCGATCTGGGAACCGTAGTTCACCGGCATGTCCCAGCCGGCGAAATCGACCATGCGGGCACCTGCGGCGACGTGGGTGGCGTGAAGGGGGGTGTGTTGGGTCATGGGGCTCTCCGGTGCAATCGTTCCAGTGTAGAAAAGCAATGGGGCCGAAGCGACGTGAAAGTCGCTTCGGCCCCATCTGTCCTTTGTACCTGAGAGATTGCAGCGGTGCATGGACCGGCCTGCGTGCCCCTTCGGTGGATGCGGCCAACGCGCGGTGGGCGGGCAGCATCGCTCTCCAGATTGTTGTTTCGTCGGCGGTCCTTTTGCCTGAGCGGTTCCGGGGGTTGCGCCTTCGGCGGCTCGCGGATGACCCACGCGAACTCTCTCCCACACGACGGGGCGCACCTTACCATCGCAGGCGGAGCGGGACAAGGGTCTGTTACACTTGACGGGATGACGCCTTCCCGAAGCCGTTTCCTGTCAGTCCGCGGTTTGCGCTATCACCTGCGTGAGTGGGGTGAGCCCGGGGCGCCAACGGTTTTCATGTTGCATGGCTGGATGGATGTCTCGGCGTCCTTTCAGTTCATCGTGGATGAGCTTGGGAGCGGCTGGCACGTGATTGCGCCGGATTGGCGCGGCTTCGGACGAACGGAGTGGCGTGGGGATGCTTACTGGTTTCCGGATTATCTCGGGGATCTGGACGCGATCCTGACGGCTTGTTCGCCCGGGCAGCCCGTCAATCTGGTCGGACACAGCCTGGGTGGGAATGTGGCCTGCGTGTATGCAGGGGTTCGCCCGGTCCGGGTTCGGCGGCTGGTTGCCCTGGATGCCTTCGGGTTGGCTGATACGGTGCCTGAGCAGGCGCCGGGTCGCCTGGAGAAATGGTTGAGTGATCTGGCCGTGCCGGCCGCCTTTCGCCGCTACCCGGATCTGGAAGCACTGGCGGGCCGCCTGCAGCTTGATAACCCGCGGCTGTCTGTTGAGAAGGCACGTTTTCTTGCCACACATCTCGGTGAGGCTGATGCCGGGGGGGAGATCCGCATGGCGGGTGATCCCGCACACAAGCGGGTCAATCCGATACTCTATCGGCGAGCCGAGGCACTGGCCTGCTGGCGCAGGGTGAGTGCTCCAACGCTCTGGGTCGAACCCGACATGCCGGCGTTGCGGCACCGGCTCGGCGTGGACGATGATGCGCATGCGGAAGCCCGGGCCGCCTTCCGGGATTTTCGCGAGATCCGAGTGCCGGACAGCGGGCACAACCTGCACCATGACCAGCCGGGAGAGGTGGCCCGGATCATCGAGACTTTCCTGCGGTCCAAGGAATCATGAACGCTCTCAACGCCGATCTGCATTGTCACTCCACCGCCTCAGACGGAACGCTGCCGCCCGGTGACGTGGTTCGCCGGGCCCACGCCAATGGGGTCGATCTGCTCGCCTTGACCGATCACGACGAGTTGCTGGGACTGCCCGAAGCAATGACGGTCGCCGAGGGCTTGGGGCTGCGCTTCGTGCCCGGGGTGGAGATTTCCGTGTCCTGGCTCGATCAGACCCTGCATGTGGTGGGGCTCGGTATAGACCCCACCAACGAAGCGCTCATCGCGGGGCTTGCCCAGGTCAGAAGCGGGCGGGACGGGCGGGCGGCGCGTATTGCCGCAGAGCTTGAGCGTATCGGCATTCATGGTGCCCTTGACGGCGCGCTACGTTACGCGGGCAATCCTGCGCTGGTCAGCCGGGCCCATTTCGCCCGCTATCTGGTTGAGATCGGGATCGCCAAAAACGTCCACGATGTATTCCTGCACTATCTTGCCCGCGGCAAACCGGGTTATGTGGAACATGTCTGGGCGACCCTCGAGGAAGCAATGGGGTGGATCAAGGGGGCAGGGGGGCTGGCTGTGGTCGCCCATCCCGGTCGCTACCGCCTCAGTCACGCCGAGATGGAGATCCTGTTTGACCGTTTCAAGGATCTCGGTGGCGACGCCATCGAGGTCTCGTGCGGGGCGCATGATGGCGGCCAGGTGCTGGCTTTCGCGAGGATGGTTCGCAAATTCGGCCTGATGGCCTCGCGTGCCTCCGATTTCCATGGCCCGGAGGATAGTCCCATCGATCTGGGGCGCGCCCCCCCGCTGCCTCCGGATCTCACTCCGGTGTGGTCACGCTTGATGTGACACATCCTTCCTGTTGTTGATTCCTGAATCATGGCCCAGTTCTTTACGCTCCATGCCGAGCAGCCCCAGGCCCGCCTCATCAAGCAGGCGGCGCAGATCATGCGCGAGGGAGGTCTGGTGGCCTTTCCCACCGACTCTGCCTACGCCCTCGGAGGGCATACGGGTGACAACCCCCTCCTGACCCGCATTCGCCGCATCCGTGCCGTGGATGAGCGTCATCATTTCACGCTGCTGTGTCGTGACCTGTCCGAAATCGCTACTTACGCCCGGGTAGACAACAGCCAGTACCGCCTGCTGAAGGCCACCACGCCGGGGCCCTACACCTTCATTCTGGAGGGTACCAAGGAGCTGCCGCGGCGCGTGCTGCACCCGAAGCGCAAGTCGATTGGTTTGCGGATCCCTGATCATCCGGTCGTATCCGCCCTGCTCGAAGAGCTCGGCGAGCCGCTGCTCAGTTCGACCTTGCTGCTGCCCGGTGACGAGTTTCCCCTCACTGATCCTGACGAAATACGTGACCGGCTTGAAAAGGAGGTGGATCTTGTCATCGAGGCGGGCCCGTGCCGCGGTGAAGCGACCACGGTCATCGATCTCACCAGTGGAATTCCCGTGCTGGTGCGGGAAGGGCGGGGCAGCCTTGCACCGTTTGGCCTGTGATCTGCTTTTCGGCAGGGGGGTGTAGGCCCCAGTCTGTTAGAATCGCGGCCCTTCGGCTTCGTCATCCATGCAAGAACTCATCTCGACCCTGACCATCTGGGCACTGCCCGTGCTGTTCGCCATCACGCTCCACGAGGCGGCGCACGGCTATGCGGCTCGTCATTTCGGCGATTCGACCGCCGAAAGGGCGGGTCGAATCAGCCTGAATCCGCTTCGTCATATCGATCCCATGGGGACCGTTGTCGTACCGGCGCTGATCGTTGCAGTAAGCACGCTCTCCGGTGGTTCGCCGATGCTGTTCGGTTGGGCCAAGCCGGTGCCGGTGGATTTCGGCCGCCTGCGGCACCCCAAGGCTGACATGCTTTGGGTGGCTGCTGCCGGGCCGTTTGCCAATCTTGTCATGGCCCTCTGCTGGGCGATGCTGTTTCGCTTCGCAATCATGTCGCCCGAGAACGTTTACGCCCTGCCGTTGGCGAAGATGGCGGATGCCGGGATGCAGATCAATGCAGTGTTGATGCTCCTGAACCTCTTGCCCATTCCACCCCTCGATGGCGGGCGGATCGCGGTCAGTCTTCTTCCGGCCGGGCCGGCCTACACCTTTTCGCGACTTGAGCCCTACGGCTTTCCGATTCTTTTGGTATTGCTATTCACCGGTATCCTTGGCGACATTCTTGGACCGCTGGTGGCCATTTTCCGTTTTGCACTTGCAACCGTTATTGGACTTTGATCATTCATGTTCGCTGAACGCGTCCTCTCCGGCATGCGTCCCACGGGGCGCCTCCACCTCGGCCACTATCACGGTGTACTCAAGAACTGGGTCAAGTTGCAGGCGGAGTATCCCTGCCTGTTCTTTGCTGCCGACTGGCACGCCCTGACGACCGATTACGACAACCCCCGAGGGATTGAGGCCAGCGTCTGGGAGATGATCGTCGACTGGCTTGCCGCGGGCGTCGATCCTTCCCAGGCGACCATCTTCATCCAGTCCCGCGTGCCCGAGCATGCCGAGTTGCACTTGCTCATGTCCATGATGACGCCCCAGGGCTGGCTGGAGCGGGTGCCGACCTACAAGGATCAGCAGGAAAAGCTGACCCACAAGGATCTGACCACTTATGGCTTCCTGGGCTACCCGCTGCTGATGAGTGCCGACATCCTGATCTACCGCGCCGACAAGGTGCCGGTGGGGGAGGATCAGCTGCCCCACGTGGAGTTCACCCGCGAACTGGCCCGCCGTTTCAACCACATGTACGGCCGTGAGCCCGGTTTCGAGGAGAAGGCCCGGGAGGCAATCAAGAAGCTTGGCTCCAAGCGCGCCAGGCTTTACGAGGAATTCCGCACCCGATTCCAGCAGAACGGTGACGAGGAGGGGCTGGCCCTTGGCAAGGCCCTGCTCGAAGAGGCCCAGAGCCTCTCCCTTGGCGACCGGGAGCGTCTCTATGGCTACCTCGAAGGCAGTGGCAAGGTGATTCTCGTCGAACCTGGTGCCTTGCTGACGGAGGCGTCGCGCATGCCCGGACTGGACGGTCAGAAGATGTCCAAGTCTTACGGCAACACGATCTTCCTGCGCGAAGAGGCGGAGCCGCTGACCAAGAAGATCCGCACCATGCAGACGGATCCTGCCCGCGTGCGGCGCACCGACGCAGGTGATCCGGAGAAGTGCCCGGTGTGGCAGTTCCACGTGATCTACTCCGACGACAGCACGCGGCAGTGGGTCACCGAGGGCTGCAAGAGCGCCGGCATCGGTTGTATCGAGTGCAAGCAGCCGGTCATTGATGCCGTGTTGAAGGAGCAGGATGGCATGCGGGAGCGGGCCCAGCCCTATCTCGACGACCCCTCTCTGGTGCGCAGTATCGTTGCCGATGGTTGCGACCGGGCGCGAAAGCTGGCCCAGGAGACCATGCGCGAGGTACGGGACGCCATGGGCCTGAGCTATAGCTGATGACGGGCGGGGTGGTGTTTCGTGGATTTTTGCCTTGGAAGCATGCCCCTCGCGTGTTAGCCTGCGCTGAATAGGAAGGGCGGTGGCCGTGACGACTGCTGACCTTGATCTGGCTCCCCTGGCCGATCCGCTGGACGCCATCATCGGCAGAATGTATGGGCAGCCGATTTTTGATCTGCCCAAGGATCTTTACATTCCGCCCGATGCGATGGAGGTCATTCTCGAGGCCTTTGAGGGCCCGCTTGATCTGCTGTTGTATCTGATACGCAAGGCAAATATCAACGTACTCGATATTCCAATGGCGCCGTTGACGGCCCAGTATCTGGAGTACGTCGAGGCCATGCGCAAGCACAACCTGGAGCTGGCCGCGGATTATCTGCTGATGGCGGCGACCTTGCTGGAAATCAAGTCGCGCCTTTTGCTGCCGCGACCGCCCCGGCCGGAGGAAGACGAAGAGCCTGATCCGCGGGCGGAACTTGTGCGTCGCCTGCTTGAGTATGAGCAGGTGAAGCTGGCGTCGATGCGCCTGGATGCCTTGCCGCGCGTGGAGCGGGATTTTGAATGGGTTGGGGTGTTTGTAGCCGAGAAGGTGGTGGAGCGCCTCCCCGAGGTCAGCCTGCATGATCTGCAGCTGGCCTGGTTGAAGATTGCCCGTCAGGCTCGGCTGAAGCGGCATCATACGATTCAACGGGAAGAGATGTCCGTGCGTGAGCACATGACCCTGATTCTCCGGCGGCTTCGTGATGACAGCTTTGTCGTTTTCGAGTCACTCTTTGACCCGAAGCTCGGTGTTGCCAGCCTTGTGGTGAGTTTTCTTGCGACCCTCGAACTGGTCAAGGAAAGGCTGGTTGTGGTAACCCAGAATGAGGCCTTTGCGCCGATCTATGTGAAGCGTGCCGACAGTGCAACCGGAGACGCCTGAAGAATTAAAGCGGGTGCTGGAAACGGCCCTGCTGGCTGCTGCTGCGCCGGTTCCGGTAGCTGATCTGCGCCGATTGTTCGAGGAGGATCCTGGTAGTGATCTGGTGCGGCGCCTGCTCGTCGAGCTTGCCGAAGACTGGCAGGGGCGCGGTGTTGAGCTGGTGCAGACGGCGGGCGGATGGCGCTTTCAGACCCGCCTGGAGTATCAGGTCTATCTGGACCGACTCAAGCAGGAGCGCCCGCCCAGATATTCCCGGGCTGTTCTGGAGACCCTCGCGATCATTGCTTATCGCCAGCCGGTGACCCGTGGCGACATCGAAGACATTCGCGGTGTGGTGGTTTCCAGCAACGTATTGAAGACCCTCGAATCGAGAGGGTGGGTGGATGTGGTGGGTCATCGGGATACGCCCGGGAGACCCGGCCTGTATGCCACGACCCGAAAATTCCTGGAGGATCTTGGTCTGCGCAGCCTGACCGAGTTGCCTCCGCTGACTGAAATCGAAAGGATCATGGATCTTGTCGACCTCCCAAAAACCGAAGAACCGGCCGTTTAAGGCCAAGTCAGGCAAGCCCGGACAGGAGTCTGGTCGCCAGGGTCCGCCGTTGGACCAGGGGGGCGGACGCCGGGGGCGTGGCCGTCCTGATGCGGAGGGTAACCGCGGGGGGCGTCCGCCTCGTGGCGAGGATGAAGGCCGGCAGCCAACGAGCAATGCGTCGGCCATCGGGCTCAGCGATCTTGCCCCCGGGCGGGGCAACTGGCGTGCCAAGCGCCAGGCGGCGGCCATTGCCGGTGGCGCGAGTCCTTATCCTCTCGCCAGCAGCGAGCTCTTGCCGGCGGTTGAGGGCGAGCGTCGACGCAAGCCCGAAGACTCGACCTACACGGAGCCCCAGCGTCTGCACAAGGTGCTTGCCGCGGCGGGTATCGGCTCCCGGCGGGAGATTGAAGAGTGGATCGTTGCGGGGCGCATTTCCGTCAACGGCGAACCGGCAGATGTCGGACAGAAGGTGGGGCCGGGTGATCGCGTCAGGGTCAATGGCAAGCTGATGCCCATCCGCTTCGCCGTGCGGATCCCGCGTGTTGTGATTTATCACAAACCCGAAGGCGAGATTGTTTCCCGCGATGATCCGGAGGGCCGGCCCACGGTTTTTGATCGGCTGCCGAACCTTCGCAAGGGGCGCTGGATTGCCGTTGGTCGCCTGGACTTCAATACCTCCGGCCTGTTGTTGTTCGTCAATGACGGTGATTTGGCCAACAAGCTGATGCACCCTCGCTACGAACTGGACCGCGAATATGCGGTGCGGATCCTCGGGGAGCTTGATGAGGCGCAGAGAGATGTGCTGTTGAAGGGTATTGAGCTTGAGGATGGGATTGCCCGATTCAATACCCTTCTGGATGGGGGTGGGGAGGGGGCCAACCATTGGTATCGGGTGACGCTTTCCGAGGGGCGGAACCGGGAGGTGCGCCGGATGTTCGAGGCCTTGGGGTTGACGGTCAGCCGTCTGATGCGGGTTCGCTACGGCCCTGTCGTTCTGCCCTCGCGGCTCAAGCGGGGAATGTGGGAGGACATGCCGGTTGAGCAGGTGTGCGCGCTGGCTGGGCTTCCCAAGCCCGATACGGCGGGCGGCAAGGGCAAGCGGACTGCGCCCCAGCCTCGCCGTACGCAGCCGCAAGCCCGTTGATATAGGGTCAAAATTGCGCCCGCCCTGGCGGGCTGCTATAATCTTTGTGTTTTATCGGTTCGAAAGAGCCGATCGGCCCTGAAGAGGGCCGACATCCGGTCGAATTTAAACAGGGATGGGCGTTTCGCCCATTTTTCATTTGTGGGCCAGGAAATGGAGCTGCAGAAACTGATCGAGCAGACTGCGGAAGGTCTCGGCTACGAACTCGTAGATTTCGAAACCTCGCCCCGCGGCAGGCTCATGCGGATCTTCATCGATTCGCCCAACGGTATCACCGTTGATGATTGCGCCATGGTGAGCAATCAGTTGGTGCGGGTCTTCGAAGTTGAGAATGTTGATTACGATCGCCTTGAGGTGTCTTCTCCGGGGCTTGATCGTGCGCTCAAGAAACCCGCTGATTTCGAGCGCTTTGCCGGTCAGGACGTGCAGGTCCGTCTCTCCATGCCGGTCGCGAATCAGCGCAATTTTGCCGGGGTGCTGCAAGGTCTCAAGGACGGAGTGGTGACCTTGGAGACGGAAAAGGGATCGATGGAGATCCCGTTTGAAGATATCGAGAAGGCCCGCCTGGTTCCCAGGTTTTAAGGGATTTGGAGGTTTGCAGGTATGAGCCGCGAAATTTTGCTGTTGGTCGATGCGCTGGCGCGCGAGAAGAATGTTTCCAAGGAAATCGTTTTCTCCGCGCTGGAGTCCGCTCTCGCTCAGGCGACCAAGAAACGCATCAATGACGAAGCCGATGTGCGCGTCTCCATCAATCGGGAAACCGGCGACTACGAGTCCTTCCGGCGTTGGCAGGTGCTGCCCGATCCGGAGGTGGAGAATGACGAAGCCCAGATGGGCTTGATCGATGCTCGTGAGGAGTATCCGGACATCCAGGTTGGCGACTACGTGGAAGAAGGGCTTGAGCCCATCGATTTCGGTCGCATCGGTGCCCAGGCGGCGAAGCAGGTGATCCTGCAGAAGGTGCGTGACGCCGAGCGCGAGCAGATCCTCAATGACTTCCTGGAGCGCAAGGAGTACATCATCTCCGGCAGCATCAAGCGCATGGAGCGGGGCAATGCCATCATCGAAGTGGGGCGCCTAGAGGCAGTGCTGCCTCGCGATCAGATGATTCCAAAGGAAAATCTGCGCGTGGGCGATCGGGTCAAGGCCTACCTGCTACGTATTGATCGTGGGGCCCGTGGTCCGCAGCTGATCCTGTCGCGCACCGCCCCCGAGTTTGTGATGCGGCTGTTCGAACTGGAAGTGCCCGAGATTGATGACGGCCTGCTCGAGATCAAGGCCTGTGCCCGGGATCCCGGCCTGCGAGCCAAGATCGGCGTCAAGTCCAATGATCCGCGTATCGATCCGATCGGCACCTGCGTTGGTTTGCGTGGGTCGCGGGTCACCGCGGTGCGTAACGAGATCGGTGGGGAAAACATCGACATCGTGCTGTGGTCCCCCGAGCCGGCCCAGTTCGTCATCGGTGCCCTCCAGCCTGCGGAAGTCTCTTCCATCGTTGTCGATGAGGAGGCTCACGCCATGGATGTGGTTGTTGATGAAAACAATCTGGCCATTGCCATTGGTCGCAATGGGCAGAATGTCAAGCTTGCTTCCGAACTGACGGGCTGGAGCATCAATCTGATGACCGAGGCGGAGTCGGAGCGTAAGTCCGAGGCCGAGCACAGCACGGTCCGTCAGCTGTTCATCGCCAAGCTTGATGTGGATGAGGAAGTTGCCGACATCCTGATCGACGAGGGTTTCTCCTCCCTTGAGGAGATTGCCTACGTGCCGCTGGCAGAAATGCTGGAAATCGAATCCTTCGACGAAGAAACGGTGAATGAGCTGCGCAACCGCGCCCGTAACGTGCTCCTCACCGAAGCCATCGTCACTGAGGAACAGCTGGAAACCGTTGCCGAAGACTTGCTCGGCCTTGAAGGCATGGACAAGCCGCTGGCTGCCAAGCTGGCTCAGGGTGGCGTTCATACCCGCGACGAACTTGCTGATCTGGCGGTCGATGAGTTGATGGAAATGTCGGGGCTGGACGAAGAGCGGGCCAAGAATCTGATTACCAAGGCGCGCGCGCACTGGTTCGAGTAATACCCCGGAGGTTCAAGATGGGACAGACAACCGTTACACAATTTGCCGGCGAACTCAAAATGCCGGCCTCCGTGTTGCTCGAGCAGTTGCAAAAGGCTGGCGTTGACAAGGCACGGGAAACCGATCTGCTCTCCGAGCAGGACAAGACCCGTCTGCTGGATTTTCTTCGCCGTTCCCACGGCGATACGGCAGCGAAGTCCAAGATCACGCTGACGCGCAAGCAGACCAGCGAGATCAAGGCGACGGACTCCACAGGGCGCGCCCGGACCGTGCAGGTGGAGGTGCGCAAGAAGCGAGTGTTCGTCAAGCGTGACGAAGCGTTGGTGCCTGAGTCTGCCGCCTCCGCGTCGGCGGCGACGGATGAGAACGTGGCCGTTGGTCTGTCCGCTGAGGTCGAACCCCTGGTGGAGGTGCTTGAGCAGGTTGTTGAGCCTGTCTTTGCGCCCGTGCCGGAGGTTGTTCCGGAGCCCGAGCCCGAGCCCGTGGTCGAAGTTGCACCCGAACCTGTGCCGGAGCCGATCCCTGAACCCGTGCTCGAGGCCGTGCCGGAGCCTGAACCGGAGCCTGAGCCCGCCCCGCAAGTTGCAGCCGTGCCGGCAGAGCCCGTTGCGACCAAGGCCGAGGCTCGGCCTGCGACGCCAGTGCGCCGTGTGGTGGCCGGCTCCATCCTGAGTGCCGAGGAAAAGGCCAGTCGCGAGCGTGAGGCGCAGCGTCATGCTGAACTTCAAGCCCGTCAGGCGGCTGATCTTCGGGAAAAGCAGGAGCGTGAAGCCCGTGCGCGTGCGGCCATGCTGCAGCGTGCGGAGGAAGAGAAGTTGCGTGCCGCCGCCGCCGAGAAGGCCAAGGTGGAAGGCGATGCCGCCCCCAAGACGGGAACCCTTCACAAACCTGCCAAGACCGAGGAAAAGGGCGCCCGCAAGGATGTCAAGAAGGTTGTGAGCAAGGAAGTCCCCGCGGATGCCAAGCGTCGTGGCGGACTCAAGACCCGTGGCGACACCACGGGTGGTGCCGGAGGCTGGCGCGGTGGTGGTCGCAGTGGTGGCCGCAATGGCGGTCGTCATCAGGAGACCACAGCCTTTGTCGCGCCCACGGAGCCGATCGTTCGCGAGGTTCATGTGCCGGAGACGATCTCCGTTGCCGACTTGGCACACAAGATGTCCGTGAAGGCCATTGAGGTGATCAAGGCGCTGATGAAGATGGGCTCGATGGTCACCATCAACCAGGTGCTCGATCAGGATACGGCGATGATTCTCGTCGAGGAGATGGGGCACAAGGCTGTCGCGGCCAAGCTCGATGATCCCGATGCCTTCCTCGAAGACAGCGGCGAGCACAAGGATTACGCCCTGGAGCCGCGCGCGCCGGTGGTGACCGTGATGGGTCACGTGGACCATGGCAAGACCTCCTTGCTTGACTACATCCGGCGTGCCAAGGTGGCCGCCGGTGAGGCAGGCGGCATCACCCAGCACATTGGTGCCTACCATGTGGAAACCGACCGTGGCATGGTGACCTTCCTGGATACTCCGGGTCACGAGGCCTTTACGGCAATGCGAGCCCGCGGTGCCAAGGCCACCGACCTTGTGGTGTTGGTGGTTGCAGCAGACGACGGCGTGATGCCTCAGACCAAGGAGGCCATCCACCATGCCAAGGCGGCGGAAGTGCCCCTGATCGTGGCGGTCAACAAGATCGACAAGCCCGGTGCCAACCCCGAGCGTGTGCGTCAGGAGTTGATCGCCGAGGGCGTGGTTCCCGAGGCCTATGGCGGCGATACCATGTTTGTCGAAGTTTCGGCCAAGATGGGTACGGGTGTGGATGACCTCCTCGAAGCCATCCTGCTGCAGGCTGAAGTGCTTGAGCTGACGGCGCCGCAGGAGAGCATGGCCAAGGGCCTCATCATCGAGGCCCGTCTGGACAAGGGTCGTGGTCCGGTTGCCACCCTGCTGGTCCAGTCCGGTACGCTGCGGCGCGGCGATGTGCTGCTTGCCGGTGCGACATTCGGTCGTGTTCGTGCGATGCTGGACGAGAACGGCAAGCCCATCGAGGAAGCGGGCCCCTCCATTCCGGTCGAGATTCTGGGCTTGTCCGAAGTTCCGGGTGCCGGCGATGAGGTCGTGGCCCTGGCTGACGAGCGCAAGGCCCGAGAAATTGCCCTGTTCCGTCAAGGCAAGTTCCGTGATGTGAAGCTGGCCAAGCAGCAAGCCGCCAAGCTCGAAAGCATGTTCGAGCAAATGGGTGAAGGCGAAGTCAAAACCCTGCCGCTCATCATCAAGGCGGATGTGCAGGGTTCCCAGGAAGCGCTGGCCCATTCGCTGGTCAAGCTGTCCAACGACGAAGTCCGGGTGCAGGTCATCCACGGCGGTGTTGGTGCGATCAGCGAATCCGATGTGAACCTGGCACAGGCATCCGGTGCGGTCATCATCGGCTTCAACATCCGCGCCGACGCGAATGCCCGCAAGCTGGCTGAGACCTTTGGTGTGGATCTTCGCTACTACAACATCATCTACGACGCTGTCGATGAGGTTAAGAGTGCCCTGTCTGGCATGCTGGCCCCCGAGAAGCGCGAGCAGATCCTGGGTCTGGTGGAAGTCCGTCAGGTCTTCACCATCTCGAAGGTCGGCACGATCGCCGGTTGCTACGTGCTGGAGGGGATCGTCAAACGCAACGCTCAGGTGCGCGTGCTGCGCAATCACGTGGTCATCCACAGTGGCGAGCTCGAGTCGCTCAAGCGCTTCAAGGACGACGTCAAGGAAGTCAAGTTCGGCTACGAGTGCGGTCTGCAGGTGCGCAATTTCAACGATCTCCAGGAAGGCGACCAGCTCGAAGTGTTCGAAATCCAGGAAGTTGCCCGGACCCTGTAAGCCATGCCCAAGGAGTTTTCCCGAGGTCAGCGCGTGGCGGAGCAGATCCGTCGCGAGCTGGCCGAGCTGATCCGCCTCGAGTTGAAAGACCCCCGCGTCGGTTTCATCACCCTGACCGACGTGGAGATCACCCCCGACTACGCCCACGCGAAGGTGTATTTCACCTCCATGACGGGGCAGGAGGGGCTTGAGGAGATCCAGAAAGGGCTGCGCAGGGCCAGTAGTTTCCTGCGGCGCGAGCTGGGCCGCCGGATCCGCATCCATACGCTGCCCGAGCTGCACTTCCATTACGATCCCTCTGTGGAAACGGGGAACCGCATCTCTGCCCTGATCGACAAGGCCATCGAGGCGGATCGGCAGCTTGCCGATGCGCCCGATGAAGGGGCTGAGGATGGCAGTGACGCCACGTCGCCCGAGTCTCCCCCGACGACCCCCTGATTCCCCCAGGCGGCGCCTGAGCACCGTCTTTCCAGGAAGTTCTCCGTTTGGCTCACACCCCCCAGCGCCGTACGCCGCGTCGCGTTGTTGATGGCGTGCTGTTTCTCGACAAGCCCCTCGGCCTCAGCTCCAATAATGCCTTGCAAAAGGCGCGCTGGTTGCTGAAAGCGGCCAAGGGTGGTCATACCGGAACGCTTGATCCCATGGCGACGGGCTTGCTGCCCCTGACCTTCGGCGAGGCCACCAAGTTTTCCCAGACCCTTCTGGATGCGGACAAGGTCTACGAGGCTACCGTGCTACTGGGGGTCACGACAACCACTGCGGATGCAGAGGGGGAGGTGCTGGCGAACGCCGCGGTGGATGCCACGGATGCTGACATCGAGGCTGCCCTCGAACGTTTGAGGGGCGACATCGATCAAGTGCCGCCCATGTACTCCGCATTAAAGCATCATGGCAAGGCGCTCTACGAGTATGCCCGGGCGGGGATCGACATCCCGCGGGAGGCCCGGAGGGTCACGATCCACAGTCTTGAGTTTCTTGCCCGTGAAGGCGACAGCCTGAAGCTGCGGGTGGCGTGCAGCAAGGGCACCTATGTACGCACCCTGGCCTCCGATCTGGGGGCGCTGTTGGGGTGTGGTGCCCACCTTACGGCACTGCGGCGAACCCGTATTGGGCCTTTCGAGCTGGAGTCCTCGATCTCCCTGGTGGATTTCGAGGCCCTGCCCGAGACGGACAGGGACGCGGAACTGGCGCCGGTGGATGCCTTGCTGGTCCATCTGGAGGTCATGGCGCTTGATGCAGTGCAGGCGACGAGTTTTACCCATGGGCAGGCCGTGCAGGTGTGCGGCGATGCAGTGGGCAGGATGTTCCGGGTCTACGCGGGGGAGCGTTTCCTCGGCGTCGGAACCCTGGGGGCGGGTGGGATGATGGCGCCGACGCGTCTCGTTGCCACCGGAAATCAATGAAATGTCTTGAGTAATCCCGTGCCGATTCGATATAATCGCGCGCTTCGCAAGGCTAAATCCTAACCGAGTTAAACAATGGCAATCTCCACTGAACAAAAAGCGCAAATCGTTGGCGACTTCGCGCGCGCCAAGGGCGACACCGGTTCTCCGGAAGTGCAAGTCGCTCTGCTCACCGCCCGCATCAACGATCTGACCGGCCACTTCAAGGTTAACGTCAAGGATCACCACTCCCGTCGCGGCCTCCTGATGATGGTGAGCCAGCGTCGCAAGCTCCTCGATTACCTGAAGCGCAAGAACGTCGATGGCTACCGTGAGCTGATCGCTCGCCTCGGCCTGCGCAAGTAAGCTGATAAAAGCTGCTTCAGTACCGAACGTGACAATCCTGCCCTTGGTGCAGGTTTGATCATGGGCACAGCCGGCGTAAGTCTGTGAGGCTTCGCCGGCTTTGTCACATCTGTGCGCCAGAGAAAAGGGCGCGTTACCTCGGCTAAGCGTGCGGTTGTTGTTTGCCGCCAGTCGATTGATTGAAAGGACATCCTTTGCCTACCGCTATCAAGAAGAGTTTTACCTACGGCTCCCACACCGTCACCCTGGAGACAGGTGAAGTCGCCCGTCAAGCCCATGGTGCCGTGATCGTCAACATGGACGACACCGTGGTGCTGGCCACCGTGGTGGCTGCCAAGAGCGCCAAGCCGGGCCAGGACTTCTTCCCCCTCACCGTCGATTACGTTGAAAAGTTCTATGCGGCCGGCCGTATTCCCGGCGGCTTCTTCAAGCGTGAAGGTCGTCCGACCGAGAAGGAAACGCTCACTTCCCGCCTGATCGACCGTCCCATCCGCCCGCTCTTCCCGGATGGCTTCTATAACGAAGTCCAGGTGATTGCCCAGGTGGTGTCCCTGAACCCGGAAGTGGACGCCGACATCCCCGCGATGATCGCTGCCTCCGCCGCGCTGGCCATTGCGGGCATCCCGTTTGCCGGCCCGATCGGCGCCTGTCGCGTTGGTTACGAGAATGGCGCATACATCCTCAACCCGACGGCCACCCAGTTGCAGACCAGCAAGATGAATCTGGTGGTCGCCGGTACCGAG